>JAAUXT010008654.1_pt1 | contig 23896 bp, 28 predicted proteins | sample 7278171 | NCBI WGS metagenome assembly JAAUXT01 (sample SAMN14350112, study PRJNA611818) | marine sediment metagenome | isolation source: surface marine sediment (1.8m) | place: French Polynesia: Moorea | collected 2018-08
CAAAGGCCAAGGTCAAGGCTGTTTACTGAGGAAACAACCTTCACCTTCAAGACTTTCTGGCCAAGCTCATTAATATTCATGACTCTCCTTAAGGTGGACACTCTGTCAACTGTGGACAAAAAGCTATGTATGCATGGGTGTCCACAGTAAAGAGAGTCGACTGTACACTGTATGTGTGTGTGTGTGTGTGTGTGTGTGTGTGTGTGTGTGTGTGTCGACACGTGTGTGTGCGCGCGTGCGCATGCGGAGTTTGTGTTCGCTCCGCTGTGACGAGTTCGGAGACGAAACACCTCAAAGTGGAGCACAGCATGCTGCCTGTGTGACACGCACCCTGAAATCTGGAACGAGCTACGGAATAACATCGTCGTTGTCAAGCTGCAGTGAATTTCTTGTGTGGAAGTTTCCGTGCGCTTCGAGCAACGTCGGCACCACACTGTTCTGAACTTACCTGATCTTCCTTGGACACGTCGCACTGCATCGCGTGAAATGACCCGGGACCCTCCATCTTTCCTGCCACCTTCTGCAAGAGAGACAATCGACGGTCCGTGACCGGGATGTCCTTGACGGTTTTGAAAGAATCATTGGAGCCAAACGGTCAATGCGCACTCTCTACAAGCAAACACAGTTGCAAATGCGCGCGCGCGCACACACACACACACACACACACAAACACACTGGTCACACACACACACACACACACACACTGGTCACCTCCAGGTTCTCCATGTTCCGCCCACACCCCACGACCTTCAGCCCATGTTTGACGAGCGCCTTGGCGACAGCGGCGCCGATTCCCTCCGACGCTCCCGTCACCAGAGCAACGCGCCCCGCCCAACGCTCCATGACCTGAACTGGACAAGGGTATCTGTCCAACAGTGAATCTCAGACCCGGCAAGTTTCGTGTCACGTCCTGGCAAGGAAACTGACACAGCAGCCCCGAGTCGGTGCAAGTGCCTGTTGCCTTGGAACAGCAACGAAGGCGGTGACCAGTCGAAAACAAAGGAAAGGCAATTCAAGAGGGCCACCGCTTGGACAGATGCAAAGTCCAAATTGCTCCATTATCGCCCACAAGTCAAGTGAATTTTTCCCCAACAGTCCCATGTTTCCCTGTCCACAAACGTGTAACTATGCTTGTATGTGTTCAACGACTTGGTAACACAACTAAATCGACTTGCGTTTTGTGGAAATAAATGCAAAATGTTCATAACAAGCGAATAAATCAAAACACATGCCTGGCGTACAGTTGTCTGCTACGCGCACTTGACTGACACCTGACGGATTAATTTTCTGTTTCTCTGATCGGAGCTGCCATCTTCAGTTCTTCATGGATGTTGTGATCTGAAAAACCAAAAGTGACACATTTTTGGTGAGTTTTCTCAATTTTGTTGCACCGTTTTGCTTCGAGGTGACAGTGCGTCGTGTAGAGTTACGAGGGAGGTTTCAGGGGTTGTTTACGTTGCATGTTGTGTTGCATGAAGTGTTTGAAATGGCGATTCCAACAGGTGATTGATTTATGACAGCTGTCCAAGAGAAGAAACTTGTTGATTGGAAACCTGCACTTAGATGTTTTGTTTATCACCACTGTGTGTGCGTAACAACTCGACTTGTGACTGAAAAGTTGGGCCTCAGGGAAGTACCACGCAATCATGATATCATCTCATGGCGCAAGTTTGTGAAAATCACGTGAGACTGGCAAACTGTAGGATCTATTCGTAGCTCTTGGTTCCAAGAGATGTCTGGTTCCAACAGAGTCGGTCATGGACACAAAAGAAATCTGTCAATTTGATCTACGAGCGGTTTGTTCAGATCTACTCGTCCAAAAGTTCAGAGAAAACATTTTCCCAATCTGTTGAGCAGTTCTCAAGGCCAAAACAATATTTCAGCAATGAAGGCAGAGTGGTGTCTGTCACTGACCTTTGCTGTGAGTGTGCTTCAAATGTGGGAGACCACATGTTTAATTTTGACAAAAGCTCTGGTGAAAATTGATGTTGTTTCACTTCCTTCAAGTTGAGGAAATTGGACGAACTCACAAAGAATGTAAATTGCTGTTGCCACAGCTCAAGGATCTGGGCTACCAGAGTTACATTTGTCTGGTGTGTTCTCTGCTCCACACAGTAGTTCTTCCTGAGTGTTTGCAAAGTTTTGAAAGGCCCCAGTCTTCTTGAAACTTGTTCAACATGTGATGTAGTTCCACTGTTGACATCATTTGAGATGAGCTGGAAATCAGCTAAGAAGTTTTACATCAACTTGCACATGACAGGCATCAAAGTGTCAAACACTTTCTACTTTCCACACACTGTGGGTGTCAGAACCATGTTTTAGCTTTGCCACTTGGAACTTGCATTCAGCAGCACTTTGGTTCTGGTTCCATCACGTACCAGAGAATAGGCAGCGCAACATTTGTCATTCCAGACTACTTCAGTCCAGGTTTGTGCCTGTATCCACGATAGCTTGCTCCCTTGACATTCTTCGTGTGGTTTTGGAAAATCAACTTTGTAACCATTGAAGTTGCAGGTAATGACAAAACTGAACATTTTTCCTTCTAACTGTCAAACCAAAATCCTTCATTCTTGATGTTTGTTTCCACAGTGCAGTTTACCTGGACGACTATGAAGACTTTCTTTTTCATGTTGTCAATGATTTCACCTTCACTGATCAGCTTTGCATCACTGTGGTCATGAGTAGAAAGTTACATCAATTTCTTTGAACAAGGAGCTGCGCAATGTGCCTCTTCTTTGGAGGTTGTCACCTGGAAGTGCTCACTGCAACAAAACTCTGCGTTTATTTTCTGTCCGTGTTCTGGACTTTTCTGGGGAAACTTGTAAATGTGAGTCTCTCCTGCTTCTGGCAATTTGGTCAGCCAAATGCATAGGACACCACCATTTTGTATGCTGCAAAACAAAAAGACACAAAGGAAACCCCTTTGCTACAATCGTGGAAAAACAGTCTGCCTCAAAAATTGAAGTTTGGAAGGAACAACAATTCGAGCTTGCAAGCTGTTCTGCAGGTGCTGGGTGGATCGAACACATAACTGCACACCAAGGCTTCTACGGAAATCGCTTGGGACTCCCAAAATAGCTTTCACATAACTCTTATTTCTCTTGTGTGTTCATCACGATAGATCTACCGGTATCTGGTACGAACTATCAATCAAATTCAGTTTCCCACCCTTGCAGAGTGAAATGTTCCCACAGAGTAATGTGCGTCAGGCGGGAACAACTTCCCATAACAATCAATCGTAGCACATTGGCGTGTCAGAGTCTGGGTTTTTGTCAGGTCTCATGTGATTTCCAGACTGAACCAAGGCCTGAGAGGGCTCTGCGCAGATTGTGAACAAGAAGCAGTGCTCAAGGCAACTGTGGGTGCGATGTCCCTGAAGCGCAACAGTATCAAAGCTCTGTCTCAGGGAGAAGCTGAGTTGGTTTCCAAGGAACGCCAAGGAACAGCATTTCCCTGGCAACGGTATTGTTCTGTCGCATATTCAAATGTGACAAGAACTGGAGCTTCATCTCAATTTGAAGCTGAGGTATCTTTTGAATAATGTCCCCCTGGCAATTGCGTGCCACGGCAACTATGGTTGACGTTTCATATTCCAAGGTCGAATACAATTTAAATTCAGAAAGAATTGAAGCTCTGTCTCGAAAAAGCAGAGGTATCTTTTGCAGAGCGGTATTCTTCAAAAGGAACCAGGGTGGAATTGTGAGACTGACCCTGAATGATTCAAACTGAAACAGAATCAAAGCTTCATCACCAAAAGAAGCTGAGACATCTTTTCCACAAAATTCCCCGCCAACGTTACGGTATATTTCCATACCATGCACGGCGGGTGTTGAGATGCTATGGTCCCAAGATAATTCAGATGCAAAAGAAGCACTGTCTCGATTAGAGGTTGATCCTACCGGCTCCAGAGGAAGCTGTACGTTCAGTACGAGGTTCAGGTGCAAGCGGCCTGTCCCCCAGTCTCAGCTCAGCTGCCAGTGCGAGCGGTCCCTCGGCCTGTAGACTTTAGTACCAGCGCGAACTTACGGATTTCACCGGATTGAAGCTGTCTCCAGTACTGGAAACAACAGACAAGGTACGTTCGGTCCACCACAAGCAAAGTTTGTTGTGAAAACGAGATGCCTCGCGCAGCGTGGTGCTTCGGACACGTGGGGCGTTTGACGTGGAAATTTTCCACATGTTCTTCTCCCCACCAATTTCACAAGCAACTGATTTTTTTTTTTTTTTTTTTTGCAATGGGACCCTTCCTGCCATGCAATATCATTCAAATATTTGAACAAGAATGAGTTTCCATTCGAGGCATCAAAGTTGATGTGTTTTGGACAAATTTCCTTGTATCACCAAACAACGTTGCGTCCCACGTAAAATTGGGTGAAATTACATTCGCACGTGTTGCATCTGAAGTGGATTTTTGAGGGGACACTTTCATAGGAGTGGTTGAGCACACAGCTCACAATCTCACAATCTCTCTCGCAGCAACCGACCTGTAAATCTGTGGTTGTGGCTAATTTGTGCAAAATCTCCACAAACCGGTCATCAATGGTGAGAAACCAGGGACTCGCGGCTTGTTTCAGTGCTTCACAGCGAAAAGGTGATTTTGGACTGTTTGGTGGGATGGGGAATGAAACATTTCTGAGGCCCACCCCCTGCTTCGGAAAACACTGGGCTCTAGGGTGCAGAAGAATCGTGGGAATGTGGGCATACTGCCCCGCACTGGCCGGCTTGCTGCCTCAGGATTTTCACGCCCTCGTATTCGGGGTCCCCCAGGTTCGTCCCTCAGGAGAACGGAACGTGCTGGGAGGCTCAAAGTGTGTACACACACACACACGCACGCACGCACGCATGCACGCACACACGCACGCATGCACACACACACACACACACTCACTCACTCACTCACACACACACACACACACACACACACACACACACACGAGTCTTCACTATTGTGTCAACACGCACCCTGACAAGCACACACACACGTACACACACACGCACACACATACACACACAGAGAAAGGCAAAAGAAATCACAGTGTGAAAACAGCCGTTGTCTTGACGTCATACAGATGTTCGCACTGTGGACAAGGACAACACTGCGACTCCACACAGCTGTCGCCCCAGATCTGCTCCCACCTCGCAAAACAAACACGTTCCCAGCTGTTCACCGAGGCTCGCGCGCGAAACTTGAGATTGTGCTGATTAAATCAGCTGCACGTGCTGTGAGAAGCTGTTTTCTTCCCATATGGGTCCTGTGTGAATGGGGATCCAGAGGACAGCGGGCAACATCAGCGATTGGCTGGCCCCGTGGGAGGAAGACGCTGTCTGTTTATCGCGTTGATTCCACGTGACTTTAGTCGTGAACACGTGACACGGGGACTGTGGGTGGACACTGCCACGCTTTTGATTGCACCTTCCCAAGCGCACGGCTTGGCGTCTCGTCGCCCGCTCTGAGGTCCTGTGCAGGTGTGTGTGTGTGTGTGTGTGTGTGTGTGTGTGTGTGTGTGTGAACATCCAGAGGGGCCTGTCTGACTCCGCTGACCCCGCTGGTCCCCTGTTAACTCCATTGGGAAAAGAGAATTGGCTGGAAAAACTGGTTCGCTGTGGAAATTTTCAGCCGTGGAAGGCCGCACGCTCGTTTGCCTCTGATCTCGTGTTGATTCTCAATTGTGTGTCTCTTCTGTGCTTTCAGATCCTGCACGCGCCATGCGCAATGTGAATGACCCAGCGCTGTTCCCCACGTGACGTTAAACACGTGACCCACCAGTTCCAGGACGCATCCCTTCCGGTACGTGTCGCCTGCGCGCAAAACAAGGGCGAAACGTGCCTCTCGTTCTGTGACTGCACAGAGTGATCGATTTCAAACGGCAGCCTGTCACCACGTCGCCGCGTGACTTTCTTTGTGGGGAGCGCCAGTGTTTTGCAGATGATTGATCTGCACATCTGTTGAAACTAGAAAGGGAATGACGAACAAAGGAAGTTGACGTCAGAGACGACAGTGTTTGTTGCGCAGCAAAGTCAACACTGTGTATCAAATACAAAACAAGCAGCGATTTCTCTGCCAATATCAAAGCCGGTTCTTGTTTGCAGGGTTGGAGGCGTGAAGCCTGTGACAGACGCACAGCCCCACGTGACGTGACGTAAAACGTGACGTCACGTGACGCACGACGTCGGCACGCTCAACACGATGATGGACCGTTGGGTGTGTCCTAACGACCGCCAACTCGCGCTCAGAGCCAAGTACGTGCAGTTCGATTTTGCGCATTGCGACATCACTTCGATCGTATACATTTCTTTCGTGTAATGCAAATGTTTCCCACTAGAAGCACCAAACTTCCTGTCTCATGCTTGGACTCGAAGCGAACAACGTCTTGATGTTTTGAGTTGTCAGTGCATCTCGTTTTCTCTCCCTTCCCACGCAGACTGTCCTGTTCCTTGCCACAGCTCTTGCGCGGGTCCCCCAGTCCCCCATGGTGGCACGTGAAGGATCAGGCCCTTCCAGTACTTGACTTTTCCTCCTCAACCAAATCCTGGTTCCGCTCTTTCGTCTCCCATTCTACCCACCTGCAAGTACCTCTGCTTGGGGAATTGGTACCTGCTGCCATTTTGAGTGCAGGTCCATCCCTAGCCCCAGGGTAAATCGGTGTTGGAAAATTTAACATCAAGAGAGAAAGGGTCTGGTGTGACATGACATTTACACTGGACTCATGAACAGTTGGCCTCAGAACAAAAGGCTGCATGATTGTTTGGCACAATGGAATTTCTGTGCGTGTTGTTCTTTGTTTGCTACAGATACACCCCGAGACCCATCGTCAATCCAGTCCTCGGTCCGGCCCTGACTCTCCCACTTTGTACTCATTGAGCATGGCTCCCATGTTTTGGACAGGCTGGGTGTGGGCTTGTCAGTTGTCTCTGGTATAGGGCTCTGCGTTCTGTACCTGCTTCTAACCATTGCGCCTTGTCGGCAGGCTGGGCGCCGGTTGGTCGGTGCACACGAACAAGGCGACGGCGTTCAAGAAGCCGGTGACGCTGACGCCCGAAGAGCAGGAGCAGATCATGCGAGTCATCCGCAAGGCGGACATGCTGGAGCAGGTGGAGCAGGAGCGCATCGGGTGAGTAGTGCGTGTGTGTGTATGTGTGTGTGTGTGTGGTGGGGTGTGTGTGTATGTGTGTGTGCGCGTGTGTGAGAGTTTTGCTCTGTCAAGGAAGGCGGTTCAAGGACCTGCACAATGCACCGTGTTGAAGGTGGAAAGCATCGCGTGAGTGGTGCGTGCGTGTGTGTGTGTATGTGTGTGTATGTGCAGGTGTGTGAGGATTGCTCTGCCAAGGAGGTTCAAGGGGTGCGTACCATGTTGGAAGTGGAGTGCATCGCGTGAGTTGTGTGTGTGTGTGTGTGTGTGTGTGCGTGTGCGTGAGTGTGTGTGCGTGTGCGTGAGTGTGTGTGTGTGTGTGTGTGTGTGCGTACGTGTTTGTGTCGGATGCGTCTGGATGGAGGGCGCTGTGTCAACCTTTTTCATGCTCGATGCCACCCAAGCAGCGGCACAAACTTGACACAACACCCGTTGCCGGCTGCGTGGACCAATTTGAGTGAAACGCAAGCCAAAGCGAATGTGTTTTCACCCTTTGGACCCGAACTGGGTCAGAAAACCTTGGTTGTTGTGTCTGTGTTCGGGTGTGGTGTTTTACTTCAGGGCTGTTGCTTCAAGGCCGGTTTGGAAAAGCCAAACAAGGTATTTGCTTTCTCCGTCTTCGTGTGATGTGCTGAGAATTTCAATTGAAGAACGCAGGGCAACTTTGCTTGAGTGCTGCGTTTCAAGTGCGGACGCATAAATTTGAGCCATGTGGCAAATGTTCTTTGAGTCACGAAAATGTGGTGCAATTTGTTCCAAGAAAACTGGCAAAAGAGCAAGAGGCATTGGACGAATTTGCAAACGGAGAGAGAGAGAAAAGGGATTGAAATGAAATTGTGCGCAGTTTGAGTGGGGCCTGTGCACACGCCCCAGGCGGAAAGATGGTATCAGACATCAGGTTTCGTACTGTTTTCTGGGAAGTCAGTTTGCCAAGGAAAATGTCCACAGGGACTTGTGTGAACTCTTACCCCTGATTGAACGGGAAGTCTGGTGCAGGGAACCATATTTGCCATTTGGACGTTTTCATTGACATTTTAATGGGAGGCAGATTTTCGACACGCGAGTCGATCAGTAACGCCGTTGTAGTTTGTCAGTCAAGTCACAGGGAATGACGCAAGTAAAACGTGCACTGTGGAACCTTTGTTTTGGTGTTTGGTGTTCTGGAGGCAGAAGCAGGCACTGATTCCCAAAAACTTCTCGCTGGAGTCTATTTTATGCTGCTTATTGCAGAAATTCTGAGTTTTCAGTGCTGTCCTACCCAAATCTGTCTCAGATACACACACACACACACACACACACACACACACACACACACACACACAGCGAATGTCATTGCCTCAGCAAATCAACGACTCATCTCCCACTGATGAAACACAACACACAATCACAAAGTAATTTTCAGTGTTCAGCAACCCATGGGAACAAAGCAAAATTAATCTGAAGTTCCCCTTTCATTCCGTTTCAACATTTTCATTTTGCTTCATCAAAATTGTGAAAACGAAATTCTTGTGACATCAAAGCGGAGTCTATCAGCAGAGAAAACGAGGAGAAAAAGGAGATTAATTTTGCAGCAATTGAATGAGCGCGCCATGAATATTCGCAGCGCTTCAGATTAAACACTGCAGCCGAAGCTGAAGCTGCGTGTCTTGATGGATCTGAGTCCCGTTTGGATTCACAATGGATGAGAAGGTAGGACGCGCGACGAGAGAAGAGCTCCTCATGTGTCGTTGGCAAACACGAGTATTCATCTGCACTGGTTAAATTAACACTCAGACCAAGTTGATTTCCAAGGCTGGAGACTGGTTCAGTGATCGTGCACACATCAAACACCAGAACCCACCCACTTTCCCCCGGACTTTATTTGCTCGTGGTTCAGTTACTGAAAATCAATCTGTATTGCAAGGGCAAACACTCCTGAGCGGGACCTTCGATCTGGTTCGTCCCACGTTCAGCTGACATTTTGTTGTGCGAAGTCCCTTTGGGGCGAAGCACCATATGGTAGTGCAGTATATGGCAAGGCAGATGAAATGTCCCCTGCCCGCTCCCCCCCTTAACCCCCCTCCCCAACCTCCCCGGCCCTTAGACCCCCTGCCCCTGGACCCCCCAGACCCCCCCCACAGAAGACAATGAGGACAAGAAAGAATCGGCGACATTATCGGCAAGGGACCTCGCACTGCAGTTGCCTTGAGCACTGCTTCTTGTTGAGATGGGCATGGAGCTGCACCCACTCTCCTTGGCACCGTCCTTGGGTTTCTCCCCTGGGTGTGGCAGGGTAGCTGAACATCACACGACGGTCTGTGAACGTCTCGGAAAGTCAGCACGCCGCCCCCCCCCGCCCGCACCGCACCTGCGCTGATTGCGTGTCGTACGGAATGGCAAGCGGCGTATCGGAGCCGCGACGCGTCCGCCGGAGGGAAGTTCATTACAGCGGGGAACAGCCATCCGTCACGGCCCGGGCCCTGATCAGAATCACAACGGTTCGCCGGGCAACGGCACCGTGGGCCTGACTGGAATCATAAAGCCACCGACAGGTTCGATTTGCTGTCAACGCTTTCAACCCTGGACCAGTGCGGGGTGGGAACTTTGGTCAAAGACAGAAGGCAGTGTGGTTCAGGTGTGGAAGGGTTGACTGTCTGCCACTAACGGTGTACTTTTTGTGTGGGGAGCAAGTACTTTTCGTGGCTGGGTTTGCTCTGCTTTCAGTCCGCACAGCTGGGCGCAGGTATTGCTCATACCATGATAAGAACAGGCCCAGGGCCTGGGCATGCCCAGCGTACCTTGAACCTTGATTCTAACTTGCCAAGAAACGTTTCTGAAAAGGTGGGAAGAACTTGAACAAGTCTTTCCCCACACTGGTGAGACAACCACTTCCGGCAGTAGTAACATGAAGACCGGAAGTATGACTTCCCACGGGTGATACGATGTTCATGTTGCGAGTCTCCGTGCTCACGGGAGGAAGTAAGGTTGCTCAGATAGAAGCTGTTGGAAGGATGGGTTCCACTCGGCAAAATAAGGAAGTCAGGATCTGAAAAGAAGGCTACATGTATTGCGATCAAAGAAACGGACGTGGTGTCAAAAGACTGGTTCTGATCGCCCATTCAATTGGACTCTGTTCTGTTCGAAGGGAGATGCAATCAAACGCCTGTTTGAAGAACAATCGAATCACGTCGGACAGACTGAGACTCTGGATGCTGAATACGAAGGACACATTTCTCTGCAGTCTGTGACGTGAAAGAGCCTGCAGTGAATGTGCCTTTTTCCCACAAAAAATTTGTGTGCAGTTTGATGCAATGCGCCATGTTTCTTCGCATTCACTCCGCATTTCAGCAGATCAAGGCACGTCACCTCACTAAACCCTTCCAATCCCTGCGCCGGCCGACAGTTGTCTCCCCCAGTGCTGTTTGCGTCTGGTCTTTGCCCCTATTGTCTGGTCCCTGGTGCTACAAAGACGACGGTGGTGATGACAAGCCTTGCCTCGTGACACAGGCAATTTCCCGACGTTTTGATCTCTGTATTCTGCACGCGGCGGGGGCCTTGACCCGACGTGAGGGGGACTCACGGTTCAGGTGAGAACTGAGTGCTTCTCGTTGTACTCGTCACTTTGATGTGACTGAGAATCAAAGACTCGTTACTGTGGAGAAGAATACGAGGGGAGTCTTTGTTATTTACGGCGTCTCAGTGTCACGTGGTTTTCTCCACCCAGGGGAGACGGAAGGAACTTCCTAATGAATGGGTGCTGAGGAAAACCTTGCACTGGTGTTGCTAAAACCGGCCGTGGTGTCAAGTCTCGTGCTTTGTCGCTGCTATTCTCGCTTCACGCGGCTGTCTACGAGACTTCCTGAGGTCCTTGAGGAATTAATGTCGTGATACCAGCTGTAACTCTGTTGTTGCCAGAGTTTGCACGGCAGAGTACTTTGTGAGGCAATGAAAATTTTAGCACCATGTGCTCTGAGTGAGTGGAGACCTACTGGTGCTTTATGGGTCCCTACAGACCCAAACTTCAGGTGCAGATTTAGTCGGTTGGAGCTCACGGCCGGAGAAGTACAGTATTGGAACTCTTTTCCGAGGAATTTACGGGAATGACTGGGTTGGTAAGCCGGAACGTGGGTGGTCTACAAACTGCTGCTGTGCCAACATCTGAAGTCCTGTTTCACGCAGGTGCTGTGATCCCAATTTTCCAAATTGCCTAGAATGAGCTTGGCCTGGAACCCCCGAAGGAGTCCACGTGGAGGCACTTCAGTGCGCAATCAGGTCTGAGTCCCGTGATCAAGAACCCCACGTTTCGTCTTTTTCTCACGAAGTCCCGGCAATATTTGTTCTGAAGAGTTCAACCTGATGTCTCTTTTCTGCATCATCTCGCCAGTGTCAGTGTCAATGGGCCTGCGCAGATTCCGGAGATTTTTATTGTTCCCATGGCAACACGAAACGTGTCCAACTGGAAAGGAAACATCGCGCGTGAAACACCATTCCACAGTTCCACCCGAAATAGCAACAGCAACCCGATTTAGTGGCGCATTTAGAGGATTACGTCGTTGCGTTAGGTGCGTGGGCCCCAGTGGTGAGAAGCGAAGTGTTGCTATTCGATAGGACAGAAGGGGCTTAGGGAATGCTCCCCTTTGCAGGATGGTGCTGCAGTAATGCGTTGTTGGGAAGAAATCACCGTTTGATGCCCCCGTGGGCGGTCCCTATCGACGGTGTCTGGTGAGTGCTGACTGCTTCTCTGCGATGCACACGCACTGAACACGAAACAGCAGCGCAAAACATACCTCACAATGAAGACAAAATTGACTCAGAATTGTGTCACTGCATCAGCAGCTTGGTTTGAGGACTCCAAACCCTCCCCATCAAATGTCGATCTGAGCTATGAGCACGAGCACAGAAGTGGCAATATTTCGCCCACACCCAGAACTGTATTGCCATATTTGTGTTGGACACGCTCTTTTGCATGTGGACGCACCGTGCCACCAGGATGGAGGCCAGCAGATTGAAACGGATGTGAACTCAGGACTTATGAAGATGGCTCAAATTTTGAGACTCCCTTTCCAGTTTGGTATCAAAACAACTTCCTCGTCTTGAAATATCATCTTGATCTCGAAATAGTCTTCAGAAGTTCAGATTGAGACTTTTAAGCCAAGCTCTCCCTGGGCTTCTTGGTGTTTGCAGCAATGCAAAGTCTCGGGCCTGTTTCGCACTGGGTGCAGCGCGCGTTGCGTCCCTGCACAAAGATGGACGCCTGTTCTGGGGCACATTTGGTGCCTTTGGTGTGAATGAAGTTCGACACCAAGACCAATGTATCAGGTATTTGACAACGATACAAACAATCCATTCCCAGTGCTGGAGACCAGTGAGCATGACGGGAGAGGGACATCCATATCCTGCCATGTCCTTTCACCTCCAAATCCCCCAGAGAACCAGGGAATGGTGTTCGTGTGTGGTTGTGCAGGTGTGTAGGAGGTTCACTGTTGAGAGACCGTTCATTTTGGTGTCACGATAAAGGAAATTGAAGGACCCCAGACTGCAGCAAAATGAACATGGCGTGCTGGTCTTGAGGGAGAATGAGGGTTGACTGCAATGCAATGCACCAACACGTCTGGCCAATTGAAGTTTTTGCTTGTGGTAGACCCAGTCGGCAAAAGACGCTGAATGTGGGGCTCCTGATCCAAAACTCGACAATTTGCTGCAGAGAAAGATGTGTTGGATGCAAATTTGGTTTCGAAGTCAATAGATTCTGTTCCTGGACCTGTTGAACCCGAATCTCCCGCCATTTCTCTGCGGGCTGAATTCATCAAGAACGATTTTCTAGCGAAAATTCCAGAGAATTTGTTTCTGTGGTTGAACATCGGTCGATTGTGGAGATGTCGCTGCATTAGTTTTTGATGCAAAACAACATTGGAATCTTGGTGCGTGCAGGGTGGAGCTGAGAGTCTTGCGTGCTTTGTGGGGTTGACCCAAAGCGTGCGTGAGTTCTGTGTTTTCTTTGATGTCCCCATCAGAAATGCTCCTTGTGTAAACGGAGATACGAAGACTCACACAGGAAAAACGTCGACGTAGTGGAGATGAAACCTTTTGTAGCGCCGTCTCTTTGGTGACGTCTCTGTGGGGACGTTGTCATAGAAACAACAGGTGTTCTGCGTGTGGTGCCGCTGTACCCTTTGTTTGTTTGTGTGTGTGTGTGTGTGTGTGTGTGTTTTCTCCTGCAGATGCAGAACGTGATGGGGAATTTGACAAGGCTCCTGCTGCGCCAAGTTGATTTCGACCATTTTGGGAGTGGGTCAGGTATCCAATCTTCTGGTCCATTGAATCCCCTGATAACCTGCCTTTTGACCAGGTTGTGAAGAAGCTGTTGACTGTCTTCAGTCGACATGACAACTTCAACGCAAACTTTCATTTTGTGTTGCTTGAGCTGTGAGGAACTGTTGAGATCATGTGAGGTGACCTGCCAAGAGTCAGTTCAGTGGATGCACGAAAGTTGTCGCTGTTCATTTCAACTCGAACCTGGAATGTTTTCCAGGGAGGAAATGAACCCAATGAGAGTCACGCAACGGGAAATGCGACTCTCTGATGCCTGAAATGGAAAGTGAAAGAAGATTTCGTCCACATCAGTCATCTGCAGCTCCCTGTTCTGTCCTTCTCGGAAAAAGGGACAATTACAAACCACGTGACGTTTTTGCCTTGTGTGTAATTTGTTCGTGTCAGAAGAGGCGAGACTCGCGGTTGATTCTCCAGACCAGAATTGCGTGATGTTGAAACAGGGACAGGGACTGGTCTCCGTTTGGAGCGGATCCATCTTGGTCAGGACAAATAGCCCACACCCAACTGTCTGTCTGTCTGTCTGTCCGCCCCTCCCCCCCTCTCTCTCTCTCTCTCTCTCTCTCTCTCTCTCTCTCTCTCTGTTACTCAGTTGCTCACACTGACAGTATCTCACTCCTCTTTGTCACACACAGTTGAGTCCTTTCTGCTCATACGTACACACACACACACACACACACACACACACACACACACACAGAAGAGAGGACAGTTTTTGTCCCCTTTCCCCCTGGACTCCTGGATCCCCGTCTCCACACAGCGGTCGCCTGCAGTGACTGTGCGTGAACCGAGGCAGCTGAGTCAATCGAGCCAAATTGAACAGGAACCTTTCCCCACTTGCTGTCGACACAGTTTTCGTCTGCTGGGTCCGGCTCTGTGAGAGGTGCACAAAAGAAATGGTTGGCCGTTGATTTTGGGTGTGGAGTAGATGTCCAAGTCTGGCTGTTTTTGAATTTTGCAGCTTATGTTTCTTTGTGGCTGGTTGGTGGACATTGTCACAAGCAGAAAGCTGGTCTGGCACACCTTGGTTGTCACAAGAATGAGATACAAGGGACAAGTCAGCGTTGGATCTTGTTCACCAGAGGGACAACAGCACTAACAAAAAGACCATTCCTTTCGCAAGCTCACACTGTTGAACGCAGTTCCTGTCTGTGCTCCTTTCAAAGAGCCGCGCTCATTCTTACACTTTGTGCACTTTTCTCGGGTTGCAAAGACGTCAGGGTTCATCTCAGCCAAGGCGAGAACGGAAAAGGTACTGCTTTGATTTCTCCCCTGGAGATTGGCGTGCTGTAAAAGGCAGTGCAGTTTCCAGTGTGTGAGCCCTGCTTATCTTGGCACAAGGAAAAAACGTGGGAACTGTGCGCGGTGGGAGTTTTCAGTGGAAACAGGTGCAGCGCGTCAGGACGTGAAAACTCAATTTCCTGCACTGACGCAGCTGGTCGTGGGGGAAGAGGGGCATTGTGATCAGGCAGGGAACGCAAAGGGTTCCAAGCCCACCGCACGTACGCATCCACGTCACAATGGTTGTTTCATGTACAGAAAAATATGGCCCCCTGCCTGTTCTTTTCTCAGTATCTCTTCCTGCAGTTTTCAATGCAGCCTCCTTCCCCTTTCTTGTTGCGTTTTTCAAGCAAAGTGCAGAGTGGAAATTGAATGCTGCATTCCCCCAGGTCTTTGTGTGCTTCCGTCGACTCTCTGCTCATCTTGGTTCCTGGGAGCACAGAACAGATGTTCCCGGGATTTGCTGCTTCGATATTGACTTTGGCGCTGGATTTGCAAAGCGGAGGGGGAGGCTTTGTGAGAATGTGTTCCGTTGACAAGTGTATTTGAAGAACTAAATGGAAAGTGAAGAGACTGATCGATGCAGTTTGAATTGAATATGGACGATTCTCTCTTGACACTTCAGAACACGATGGTTCACTCAGAGGAACGTGCCCCTTTTCAGCTTCTCCATGACAGTCTCGGCATTGTGTGCGAGCACCCCTTCTCATGTCAGACTTGATTTGGGGTTGGTTGGGACGCAGGCAGGAAAAAGCTTTTCACAACCAAAACCAAAGCCAGTTGCTCGTTGTTTTTAGCGGTAGCGAAGCAGGAAGGAAACTCATTCTGCACAGAGGATCGACTAAAGCGACGTTTCCATCTATCTCCGCATTATATCCATTCAGCTGGTTCCTCTGCTGCAGGTGTTCTCTTCAGATATCCAACTCTGGTGAAAACCTCAGTTTTCCGGACTGGTAGCAACGGATCCAGGTGTCGTCTGGGTGAGTGTCCAACACTTGTCACAAGGACATTCTCACATTCACAGAGACATTCTCACAGGAGTCTCTGTCCCAGCTGACGAGGGCTAACCCACCAAAGGACCCCGTGCTAACTGACAAGTTCGTGCCCTGGGATCTGGGAAGTGAAACTGGTTTGGTTGGATTTTGGTGACCAGACGGTTCGCATCTGTCGGCGGGTTCTGGGCCTTCTGCACTTTTCTGGATCCGTCGTGGTGCAGGAAAAACGCAAATGGACTTTTGATCACTCAGTAAAAGCTGCGTCAGCATCAAAGTGCCGTCAGATGGCTTTCTTTTTGATGCAGAATGATGCAAACACAGCGACCAGACAGACTGAAATGGCGAGGTTTCTGTCAGAAAACTCAGTTTCGGATCTGAGTGTGAAATCGCGTGTTCACTTGTGTGATTTGCGTCAATTTTCTGGATTTCTGCCTTCGCGTCTCCTGTTTCCTACGTGGGTGACGCATTTTGAAACTCATATGTTGTCACCGAATTTTCAAACTGAAATATGTCACGGGGCCCACTCTCGAATCCAGATCGTCCATCAGACCTTGACAACAGCGTCGCAAAGCTGCGTGTTTTTCACTTGAAAGGGAGAACGCCTCTTCGTGAGACCTTGAAAGACACGATAAAACTTGTTTCATCGCATCCTGGCGAAGAGCGGATTGTCACGCCATCCAGGGATCGACCTGTCTCCGATGCGTCAGGTCATCAGATGTGCAGATGTTTTCACACTGATTGTTTGAAAAAACAGCAGGTGTTGGAAAGTGAGAAATCAATTGCAAGGCTTTTGCGAGTCAGCTTCAAAGATAAGAATCTTCAAGTCAGGAGCTTGTGTTGTGGCTTCTGAGGATTTTTCAACAGTTGTCCACGTCCTTTGTGAGAAGTCTGGAGGGGAATCCCAGATTCGGTGGAGTGGGTCGACCCCCAGCGCGGCCCGCTCAAGAAGTTGATCATTGTAGTCGGCTGTAGATACCTATCTGTGAGAGACCAAGGACCCCGAAGTTGTGAGAGTGCGTCAATCGTTGCATTTCTGAGGTTGTAAGGGTGCGTCAATTGTTGCATTTGAAGCACAAACTCCCTTGTGGACAGTTTTGGTTGAACGGAGATTCGAGACTTCTCCATGTGTGCCACACAACCCAGGTGGGCCACCTGTGTGCGGTTTGACATTCCTGGTCGGGAGAGTCTGATGTCCCTCTGCTGGGATCAGATCCTTCAACTGGTTTCTGTCACACCTCAAGTGCAACACCAGCGTGCAAGCTTGGAACTGTGGTGCAACACAACAGTCGTGTGCCCACTACACTGGCTCATTTGCAACGCTCATGGAGGCCTCTGGTCTTCAACCCGGTTCTTTCACATGTTCACATCCACCAATGGAAAAGCACAGGATATGTGAACGTCTCTCCATGTGTGGCTCAACCCATGCACACCCCATGTCAAAACGGCTTTTTTCCTTCGGAAATGGCTCCATCCTGCTGCTGAGTGAACGCAAGGTGCCCAATGTACTCAGGTGCAGAGGAAACTCAATCTGACTTCCCATCTACGCTTCTTTTCCTCTCTCTCCCCATCACGGCAGCAGACCTTTATACACAGCGCAGATGCCACGTAAACCAATTGTCTCTGTGTAATGTGGCCTGACCGTGGTCTCGTGGCTCTCTGACCTGCAGGCCTGCAGGAGTAAACCACACCTGCGTGGCGCTGCAGAGACGGGGGATTGCAGCCTGCAGCAGTTTTTCCACTGCAGAGTGGACGGACAATGGGACAAACTCAAGCTTGTGTTGTCAGGCTCCGGAGGGGACTGTTGTAGCTGAATGCAGATCTTCCTGCGTCGTGGACTGAGGTGTGTTACGAGTAGATCTGACCTTGTGGATCTGTCAGATCTGAAGCAGCGTCCTTGCCATAGGGACTCAAGCATTTGGTCCGCAGTCGGCAAGGGCACGATTCCAACTTTGGAAAAGTTTGACGCCTGAAATGAAAAACAAATTTGTGGCTCACGACCGGGAGAGCAGAAAAAAACTCCTTTTGTGGATTTGGAGAATTTCTCCATTGGGCAATTGGAGATGCTCCCTGGATCTTCCACCGTGGACTTTCTCAGCAGCATGCGCTGTTTGAAGTCAGCACTCAAAGTGTCCCCTCCCATCCCCTCGTGCTTCCCCGTCTCGTACGCCGCTGCCTCAATCTCCGCTCGGCTGAGTCACGTGCGGCTTCTCTCTCCTCGGCGTTCCCCGGGCTTCCGACCGACCTCGAACCTGGACGGAAATCAGCTCGTGCGTTGTGACAACGAGACGAAGACTCGCACGCAGGGACACAGTGCGAAGACGCAGTGTGTCAAACAAGACGATTCTTGTTGTTTTCAGTGCATTAAAGGGGCACGTTATTTTCACCAGGTCCTGAATATCGCCTTCAACGGAGCCAAGGACCCGATCCCGTCCATTTCTCCAAAAGTACATGTTAGTGTCTCTCCGTAGTGTGAAACATCCTTCAAGTGAATGGGCTGCAGTATGCGCACACGTGTGCACTTACATCTGTGGTAGGATCCTGTGTACTCAAAGGATTTGATCTGTGCAAACCAGCGTGCACTCAAGGACAGAAACTCGTGCGCTCGTAGATCTGTAGAACCCTGCATACACTCAGGGAGAGGTTGACATCCTGTGCACTCGTAGATCTGGGCAACCCTTCGTGCACTCATGCACAAGCACGAGCCTGCCTTCCACCCCAGGACTGGAACCAGTACAATCACAGTGGTTGCGTGCACTCACAGATCTGCACTGCAGAAAATGTGCGTGCACTCACAGATAGGAATCTGTGCACTGAATGCCAGGCCTGCGGGTGAACCTGCACCACCGGGTGACACTGGGCCCGCACGCAGATTATTGTGCAGATGAGCGCGCAGTGAAGCCGGGTCGGCCTCGAGGCCTTGACACTAATGAGTCGTTTACTCGGCTCCGTAACCGGACTCAGATGACAGATAGAGGCTACGCACTGCGAAATAGACTCTGTGGAAGCTTTGGCCAGTTGACAGGAAATGCAACTTCGCTTGTCTTTTGATTGATCACTGTTCGTCGAGGCAAAACCTGTGTGTGTGTGTGTGTGTGTGTGTGTGTGTGTGTGTGTGTGTGTGTGTGTGCGTGTGTGCGTTGCGCGTGTGTACGTGTTTGCGCACGCGCGCGCGTGTGTCTGTCTGGCGGTCTGTGTCGGGGTGTCGAATTGTCCTTCTGTGTGCGTGTCTGTGTGCGTGTGTGTGTGTGTGTTTGTGCGTGTGTGTCAGTGATAACTGGCGATCTGCAATTGTGGTGGCGAAATTTGTGCATCTATTCAGTTTTTCAACGGAATCAACGTTTTCCGCTGCAATTATTTTGCTGCAACGTCAACGAGAATATCCGCATTGCATCAGGTGAGCGTGAGTGAATTTGACCAGAACCCAGCAGCTGAAGCTGTCCACAGTTTGCACAGCGTGGTCCGCTGACCATGCTCCCATATCAGTTTACACTGGCAATTTGCACGCAGCCGGTGTATGATTATTCCATATTGTTGTGCATCGGATCATAATTCCTGTAAGACGCAAAGGCCACAGCGCCGTCCTTTACAGTGTGGGGCAGTTCGAAAGGTGTGCGTGGAAAGGACGGGCCTGTCGTTTTGCATTCGCCACCCGCTCCGTAGCTTTGTTCGATCTCAGCCAGTTCGAAATCGTACCCAGTTCGAAATACAAGAAACTGTTTTTGATTTTCTCCTGCTGACTTCTGCAATGAAGGTTCCCACTCCGATTTGAAAATCGTTCAATTGGCGCAGATTTCTTTCCTCAAGGCGTGCTCGAATTGGACGGAGACAAGTTCACGGGCACTTCAGTCTCATCTAACGCTCGTCGTAGAAATCACCGCAACTGTGGCGTGAGGTTCAGGCTGCACGGACAGTGGTGCAGCTCTTGTGATGAGCCTATATTTTATGGTCTCCGGCTCAGGCTTCTGGGACGGCGCTGAATCTCTCGGAGTTCAGTGATGCTTCCCTGTTGATCCCGGCTCCCGGAGACAGACTGTCTTGTCCTTGAAGCCTCGAGTTGCGTCACAGGTCCAGAGGTCAGGGCTGTGCGTCAGTTCGCACCCACACTCGGGTCAAGGCCAGCATGATGCCCTCACCCACGCGAAGGATCATGCACCGTTGAGTCCGTCAGCGGATGCGAACGCACGTAAAACGTGGATCACGAAACAAAAGACGATGCGTTTTGAGTGGCAGACCAAAGACCGGGTGTCTGCGAAGAAACGAACAAGAAATTTATCCAGACATTCATCTCGCAGTCTTTGTCGAAATCACTCAGAGATTGTCAGATTACGTGATGCAGACGTCATTCAGATTCTGTCAGGATCAAAGACCTTTGCGTGATAGATCTTGGGTTGTCTGACCCACCCATCCCGTGCACATCCCTCCTGCTCGGGAATGAGTTTGGGAAATTAAGTTTGGCCTCTTCAGTCGTGTCTTCATCAGGCTGACCTGCGGCGCTGGGGGCGCTGTTCGTGTGTTCATCGTCTCTCTAATTCAGGCGTCACGATCGCGGCATTTCATGACGTCTCTTTCTCATCTTCTGCGTGACCCTTTCTAAATACAGATATTGGCTTGAGCCCTGGTCACAGGTGATGCGTTTCCTGTTGTATTGCGTCTGCAGGTGAATTGCCCCAATGTGCCTGGCAAGCGATGACGCAGGGCCCAGTGACGTCAGGCATCTGGATTCACGTCAAGTCTGACTTTGTGCGTGACCTCAGATGAATGTTGGACGTGTCAACAGATGTTGAGCGAAACCCCATTGGCTCAAGCAGGATTCCTTGTGTACCCGTTTCCTGTTGTCAGTCAATTGTCCCAGCGTGACAAGCGATGACGTAGGACCTATTGACGTCGTGCATCTGGATCAAGGTCAAAGACAGTGAAAATAAGATTTTCTGGGTGACTTTGAACGTGTGTTTTGAATGCGCCAACGTTGACATGAGGAAAACTGATCCTGCAGCACCGGTTGTGACGTCTCGTTTCCCACCCAGCGAAACACGATCGTACGAGTATCTCCCCTACGAAATACGAGACTCTGCTCTCCAGGCAGAAAACGCACAAAAAAGAATCTTTCCCGAAGGAAATGAGGATGTTGACTGACAGCAGTGCGGATGTGGGGGGAAAACAGCGGAACACACGCAAAACCCGCTGCATCCTGCACGAACAACGTCCTTTGGATCAAACCAGATCTGCAATTTGTTGCATGTAGTCTATTAGTCGTATCCGCGCGTAATGCCTGGCTTAACGAGATCTCGTACCAACAATGAGAGTTTGATGCCTCCTCAGTAAATTGGTGATTTGCGTCCCTGATGTGGAAGCTCTTCACTCGGTCCTTCCGCTCTTTGCCTTGTTCTTTCCAAACCGCTGATCAAGGGAACTCTTCCGCGTGATCTGAGAGCATTGCTTATCTGAGGGCATCCGGAAGAATGATGGAGGCTCCTTCACGGAGGTTAAACAGGCATATTGCAGCCGTTGGCCCCGAGGGAGGAGGGGGGCTTGCCCCTCCAGGTTTGCGGACGTTGACACCCTCGGGGTTTGAGGACGTTGCCTCCTGGGTGACAGTCTACAGACGTTCTCTGTCTACACACACATACACATACACACACACACATAAACACACACACACACACACACACACACACGGAGTGGACTCATTTCTGGGACGGAGTGACGTATACACGGAGCGAGGGTAACAATGCCACGCGTCATCAACATCACCTGTTGCAATTAGGGAATGAGTGCCTTGTGGTGTTTTTCCTCACTAATGGGAAATGGAAAAAAAGTGTCCGTCTGTCCCACTATCCTGTCCAGGCTGCCAGTCAGAGAAAGACAGCGATGCTGGGCTGAAGAGAAGAGAGCCAGCCAGGCACTTCATGCCAGCATTTACCTTGCGCACTGCTTCTTATTTGATTTATGCCTCTCAATACACAATCTCACAAGCTGCATGTTGTCCCGTACGTCCTGCGCGCGGAGTTGCCTGAGATACCCCTGAAGGAGCAGTAAAGCAGGTTTGGCTGTTTCCCGGATTAATTAGACACACGAGGCGACAGGTTGTGCGCGGAGGAGGTGATTAACCACTGCGCCCGGCCACCATTACTCACACCGACGCCGCAGCTGATCAACAGATTTGTCGCGAGGCTGAGGAGATGCTGGGGGGGGGGAGCGGGTGGTTAGATTCAAGGTGGTGCAGGGGCAGATCCAGTGTAACGAAATGACCAGACACCCCGAACCAGTTTTTCAAGTGGAATCTGAAACGTTCAGACACACATTCAGCCTCCGAGTGGCCAATGTCAACTGGTACCAAATGTGTGAGTTGACATGTGGACATCACCCTTGTCAAAAATTTCGGGTGTCTCTCCATTTCGTTCCACGGGGATTGAGATCAGGAGTCAGGGGTCGAGCGGAATGGCGGGAGGGGACATGAAGCCCCACTGTCCCCACCACCAGGATGCGTTCTGGTGGCAGTGATGGAGCAGTACAAAGACCGGTGCAACGAAATGAGAGACACCCCTACTGTTTGACACAGGCGTTTGGCTATTTCAGGTGGGAGCCTAAAATAGCCAGACACGTGTCTCCCCATTTCAGTTTGGGGTGAAATGGTGAAGTACCCTTGCTTTGTGCACTCAGAGATTGTTCACCCTATGTCTGGCCATTTTAAGTCAACTGAAATGGCTGGACACCCATAACTCCTCATTGGAGTGTTTGGCCATTTCGCTACCCTTTCTCAAGTCCTTTGTGTTGCGTTGGAGACATCACCATGTTTGTTCACAACCGTTGTGGGTCTTGGTCCTGGTTCTGCTGGAGAGTGTTTCCACCTGTGCCGTGGTTGCTCTGGGAAGCAAAGCACTCCCTGAAAACAATCCACTTGCAGATGTCCTTCGGACTATTGCGACGAGAGAAAATACTTGTTTGGCAGTGACAGTTGCTTCAGGCGCGGATCCAGGAGAGACAGAAAAGTCGCACCAACGCCCTGAGAAGGGGCAACCCCGCCTCCGGACGCATTTGTTCGCTTCGGCTGCCCTGCCCTGCCCTGCCCTGCCCTGCCCTGCCCTGCCCTGCCCTGCCCTCCCCTCCCCCGCGGCGTCACGTGAACAGAGCCCGACAGCGGCAGGAAGCATTGTGTCTCCGAAGCCTTTGTGCGACGAAACAGTCGCTGGGTTATCGCGTGAAGAAAATTGAAATCACTGCAGGCGAAAACGACTTCAACATTCTGCGGTTACTTCTGAGCCGTCTCTGCAATGAGGCGACGGGGGCTCAAGGCGGACACTGTGAGAACACTTGCGTTCTGGCGGGAGTCAAGAATGACGTCAGTTTGATTTGTCAACAATTGCGCAGGGCAAGAAGCTGAACAGGGCTACAAGTGACGAATCAGAAAAGTTCCATTGCAGCGACACAAGGGACACAGTTTTCTGAAAGAAAAGTGCACATTTTGAATCAGGTGATTTTGAAGGAACCAAGTTCGAATTCGGGGGAGTTTGAGTTCGCCGGAATCAGTTTTACACAACACAAGTTGAAGCCGCAGATCCACCTGAGCACATTGCGAAACCTGAACGAGAATCTGACATTTTCCTTTGTTTCAAAAATGTCAAAGTTTGTAAAATTCACATTGTTAAGAATTTCTCCCTTTTGTTTTCAATTTCCAGGTGCGTCATTGAGGAACAATGGGTTCCACAGCGCGCGTGTGAAATCTGACACAGCCGGATTTCCGGTTCCGGCGCAGTGCGCGTGCGCGTGCGCACGGTTTGACGCTGTCTCCGCGCACCTGACGCACAGCTCTAGTTTCACACTGCGCGGGGACGCACAGGTAACTCCAGCCGCGCCCGCTTTGTTCCAACTTTTCTTTCCATGTATTTTTTTCTTGAGATCAGCCAAAGACCCAAGGGTATTCAGAAGGAACGCAGAACTTTGTTGTGAGAGGTGGTGACCCTGGCCCTACCCGCCACCACTGGCTTTGTCCCGCTACAGATGGGCGTGTGTATTGCGTATCTGCGGTTGCTCCGCAACTATAATTCACATAAAGTTCACCGCAAATGGCGAAGAGGAAGAGAGAGCAACAGTGAGAAAGGGAGAGAGAGAGTCAGAGTGAAAGCGGGAGAAAGAGCGCGAGAGGAAATAAAGATAGATAGAGACAGAGAGACAGAGAAAGAG
>JAAUXT010130101.1_pt1 | contig 23892 bp, 17 predicted proteins | sample 7278171 | NCBI WGS metagenome assembly JAAUXT01 (sample SAMN14350112, study PRJNA611818) | marine sediment metagenome | isolation source: surface marine sediment (1.8m) | place: French Polynesia: Moorea | collected 2018-08
ACATTTCTACATCCACACCCCATTTTTCCTACACTTCCAAATTTGACCTTTTTGACCTCAGAAACCTAAAAATTCAAATTTGACAAATTCCTTCCTCGCGCATTCTCCCCAACCCAAAATGAACCAAAAGAGCCCAAAAGGTCCTAAATCAATTCTCATCTTGACCATGAAACTGCTGCTGACATACTTGTGGAAGATGCTGCCTATAGGTGCTTCGATTTGGCTCGCACCGATTTGGCTCAAATCGTGCAGCCCATCTCAAATCACCTAAAAACATCTCCAGCAAAGCAATTTTTGGGACGCTGGGCAATGCCTCTTTGGATCCGCTGGATGGAGCAGAAATTGAGAACTCAAATAGCCTTGAAAGGATCTTGATCCTTCACTTCATGGCCACTTCATTGTGTCGTGAGGAATTTTTACCCCTTTTTGCCCATATCTCTCCCGCTGTGTCTGACAAAAGCTACAGCCTCCTTCAAACAAAACCAGAAATTCCTTCTCAGAAAAATCAGTCAAAACAGTCATAAAAATTGAGCGCAATAACATATCCACGCTGGCCCCCCGAATTACCATAAAAGGACAATTAAGTGCCGACATCTGGGAATGACCATTGAAGCATCTCTGAGCCTCGGCCGTCGCTGCAGCCACCCCAGATTATCTGGCATAATAGACGCGGCACCTTCAAGCAATTCCGCCTCCAATTAAACCAGGATTTTAGCACAATTTTACAACTTGGACTCACAGTGCTAATTGTTCGTGGTCATCTTGGTTTCCATTGAGCGCAGGAATTTACGACGGTGTTTTCTGTGGTGGGAGCCGCGCGATTCTGAAAAGCAGCGGATGTTTTGGAACCTGGAGATTTCTCCCTTTGTGGAAACAAAAGCAAATGCGCTCTCCAATAGGATTTTCCTTTGCCCCACAGTTCTCAGTTCAGCGCCAAAGCAGCCAGCGATCATTAGCTTGCTGTTTTGAGCTTTGTCCAAGCTTGGGTTTTGTGTCGTAAAAATAGCCAGGTTCAATGCACGCTGGTGAACAGTGTTGAGCCCCAAACACGTCGACTGAGTTTCACCCAGGTTTCAACGATGTTTGCTTGATGGAGTTTCGTTTGGCCCAAAATCCAGACGCCGACGAACATGAGCACAAAACGACAAGTCCGTGAATAGAACCACATTCCATTCGAGAACTGCAAGGAACTCTTGCGGATGTCACTCTCAGGAATTTGTAGAACATCTCCCACCCAGGTCCTGGGACGAGAAACAGGGTGGGTCACTGCAGTCGCCCTCTTCGGGAGCACTGGGATGCCCTTTGCCTGCACAAGACCTCGCGCAGTGTCAGGTTGAACCCAACTTTACTGAGATCGGGTTGAGCAACTCGCTCAAGGAACAACTCTGAAATCCGCACCCAGGGTCGGTCAGGACTAGGATTGGCTCCCCACGCATCTGCGTCACATCAAATCAACTTCTGGGTTGTCTTGCAGGTTCCTCTTGTGCCAAAATTCCTCTATAGCCTTCGGGTGACAGTTCCTCTTCAATGAACACAAGATTTGGTTCTGTTGTGGTGCTGCAGAATCCAACAGCCCCACACGCTCAACCTCACACCCATGGTTTGATCATGTCTGTGTCGGCAAAAGAAAGTGATTGAATGTCATTTTCATTTCCCAAAGAAACAAGAACAGTGCAGGCAATTGTTTGGGTGAACACTTGTGGTTCTGCCAGAACTACTTTGGTTTCTTCATTTGATCACAGTTTTCACTGAATTTGGGTTGCTTGGCAGATGTGGGTGTGGGTGTGCACAAGTTTTGTATTCTGAATTTGGAAACTTGTCGCCATAAAAGCAACTGAAGTTCATGCTGATGGGGACATCTTCTCCAGCCAGTGTTGCATTTGCTTTCAAAGCAGTCAAGAGTTGATCTGCTGTTATTCATCCTTTGACCCAACAATTTCCATCAGAGTTGTTTGCATTTGAGCATAAATTTAGCTCTGAGTGTGTCATCATCAACAACTTCCTGGACATCAGATCTGGCTCTTCAATATTTGCAAGTTTCTACTTTGTTGAGGATTTCTGTTCCTGATCATGTAGCTGAGCAACATCCTCCTAAGTCTGATGAAATTCAGGGACTCCCTCACTTCCATCACCTGACTCCACTTGTTGTCTGGTGTTCTGGTTCAGCTTCTTCTTCTTCAGCCTGAAATAGTTGTGGATGTTCTGTTGACGCTGGTTCATCATTTGGGATTTTACAGTGCCTTTATGAAGCTTCTGTTTTGTTGCGGAACATGATCGTTGTTGTTTTGGAGTCATGGTGTGCATCACATCTATGTGGGAAATGAATTGACTTGTTTACCAATGATGGGCTGTTGAATTTTCACATTTCTTGAGATTCTCTTGTCAAGTAGCTGTTAGGAAGATGTCATCACCAACCACTCAACAAGGACAGTTGAGAAATCTGTGACAAAATGAGAGCCCACCTCAAAACACAGGAAGAGAACTTTCCTTCATTTCACTTGGTTTTTACAAGGAACCACATACATTGTGTCCATGCAACTATGCTGATGGCAGGTGCTGTGTCTTATCATTGTGACTGATGTCAGTAATCAGGAGTAAAGTGAGGTGTTTGCTTTTGAACTTGATTGTACCAGAGTTATTTTCCTTGGAAAATATTATGGAAGCTGTTGGGAACAGAAACCTGGAGGTGAATACTTTGATGCACCAAAAACAATTGGAAACTTTGAAAACCAGCCAACAACGTGAAATTTTCAATCAGAAACATCAAGGGTAATGCAACCAGGAACAACATGAAACAAGGAATTTGTTGCAGGTAAGGAACTTACAACCATTATTAGGCGAACAGTTCAGCAAGTTTGATTGGGGTGTGTCATTTTGCCGTCCTCTCTGTCTGTGTGTTTGGTCTCCATGTGCTGAAAGAAGTGGGGGTTCTTGAAACCTGGTCTGAAAATGGCAATTTCATGTGGTTTGAAAAGTTTCAATGAAGCTCCACAACATTCGTGAATTCTGATGCAAAAGGAGTGTTTCATCAGGAATAACTGCTCAGATTCGCACGATATTGGTCTTGAACTTGGTCCCAGGTTTCATTGGTTCCAATATAATCTCAATTGGAGTCTGATTGAGGTGCTGGAAATATTGCTTGTTGTCAGCCCTCTGACATGACCAAATCCAGAACAGATTTTCAACTGTTCAGTCGTGCCTTGTTTCTTTACTCTCTTTGGTGCTAACCACAATGATTTGCATTTCCAAAAGAGCAAATGTTACTGTTGGTTTGACCAAACAAGAATTTCCTTGCACAATGAAAAGTCTGTTGTTGATCACAATGAGGATCATAGCACTTGAAACATCCAGTGATGACAGTTGAATGGTTCCAAACAGTTCTGATCAATGCTTGTTGATTGTTGTTTCTGTGATGAAACAATTGCAACATTTCCTCTTGTTGCATTTGTTCAACTTGTCGAAAAGTGTTTTGCACAAATGGTTTTGTTCTATCAATGTTGAAATCAACTCACTGCAGAATCTGATTCACAGATACAGAGAAGAATTTCCTCAAATCACCGCGAGCTCCATGTAGCTATTTTTGCAGAAGCCAAGCAAAATGAAAATTGCGTCTGTGTTACCCATTGGTCTGATTTTGACAACAAACATTCTGCTGCTTACTCGAAGGGGTGTCCCGCTTTGTATAGTTTTCATCTGATGACAAGGATCTGCAGTTTAACAAAGTTGTTTTTCAACTTCAGGATCAGTGAATTGCACCATAAGTATTTTTAAAAATCTTTTTTGATTTTGCTCCACACCCAGCAGATGACTTTCAGTGCCATCCTCAATGGCAACATTTCCTGTTGTAAAACACGACTCACCAATCATCAGAGACAATGTGTGTGGCAGATTTCCTGTGGAATGTGCACCTTTGTTCTGGGCTGCAGTGATTGATTGACTTGTGCCTACACGCACTGAGTCATGTTATTTGGTGCAGCATCAATGGCTTGGATCTCAACTTTTTCTGCCGTGACAGTGTTGTTGAAGCCCTAAACCTTACATTATGTTTGAAAAAATGACAGATGTATGGTTCACTGTGAAAATCAGTCTCTGGAATCAGTCTGGTTTGAAACAATCCTGTGCAGTGTGGTGACCAGTCTCCAGACAGTTGTGAAGCTCTGCAATGTCTGGTCACCTTTCTGCTACTGATTTCCACCAGTTCAAAAATGGTTGTTGGTTCCCTCATCTCTTGGACACAGAAGTAGATAATCTTCCCTGTTGATCTATAACTTGCTACTCAATTTTGTACAAGCTGTGTTGTGGTTGTCCCATGAAAACTGTTTCTATTGCAAGTTTTGATCAGCAACAATAATGATTGCCTGATGGAAGGCGATGCCTTTGATATTGAAGGCAGCTTTGCCAGCAAGCCAACAAGACATTCTGTATTGTATGATCAACACCTGGCTGTCTGTTCAGAGTGAACACAGGTTGCAATATTTTGGCCTGATTTGCACCAGCTGACAGAAATCTCTTGGTTACATAGGCTTCACGGTTTTCGGAACATATTTGGACATATTAGTTCACATCCTGTTCATGTGCACCACTGCTGCACATCTGTGGTCTTGGTTTCAAACAATGAGGGGGATCAATCACTTGAGAACCTGTTGGTCCCTGCAGGATCCAGGTGGATTTGCATGGACATGGGATGCAAAATTCACTCAACCAGGAAGCATTGACAGGTTTCAAATCTCAACACTTCTGTACTGCACCAAAGTTGGAGACCCAATTCCCAGAGGGGCAAGTCAGTGAAAAATGTGTTTGCAGACTACTGGCACATATTGGAATAGCATGTACATTTTGCCTTTTCTGACACACATTGTACTCACAGGACTTTCAGGCCTGATTTCCAGTTGAATAGTCATGAAGCTTTTACTCAGGGCTTTTTTCTGTTGAAAATTGCTTTCTTATCCTGCAGAAGAAGCTGTGGCTTCTTGGCGGTCTTCTTGAGGCCAAATGCAGCAGCCCCCTGAAGCCAGGTTGTGTTTCCATTGCCGTCCAAATGATGATTGCCCTGAAATTGGGTCCCTTCAAATGTTCAGAACTTCTGGCCAAGCCTCTCTGAACCATTTTGGCTTTCCCTTCCCTCAACCCAGGCCCAGGATGTTTTCCCAATTCTATATATGGCCCAACTCTATGGCCCGCTCAGCACCAGCATCTACCCATGCCACTGACCATCCCAGGTCCTCCGCTTGCGTCACAGCCTGCCACAGCCTGCGGTTTCTCGTGCAACGAAATCTGGTTTCATTGTGGCCTTCACAACGACCGAAGACAATGTTCTCACACCTGAACAAAAGTGGTTTTTTGTGATATCACTCAATAACATTTTCAGATCCATGATCGAGAAAAGAGTTGTGTGAAATGAAACCCTTTTGGTCAGACGAGAACCCATTTCTATCACGATGTGAGCACACAGGACAGGTTTTGTGTTCCTCTGGCGCAGTCACTCGAACATTGTCAGCTTCAACGCAGAAGGGTCTGAACAACACGGTCAACGCGTCGTCTTTTCACAGCAGTGGATCCAGGGGGAGGGGCAGGAACCTGGCTCTCCCGGCACTGTATGTTGAATATTCCAGAGTCGAAGTATATCTTGACCCCCCCCCCCGCCGGACAGCCCAAAAAACCAAATGAAACCACGGACCCGCCTCCAGAGTGCAACTGCCACCGACACTTTTCACCATGTGATGAGTGGTGACGTTGAATCACGCGACTTTCCTCACCCGACAAGTGTGCGTGTGTGGGTCTGAGGTGTGCGTGCAGTTGGCGGCAACATGCACGGCTGTGCAGAGTAAATCAAACTGGTCTTCCAGATCCCACCTCATGGTCGTGATTTTGAAGAAAGAACCACGCTCAAACGCAACCGTGATTGATGGAAGCGTCACCTCGAAACGCCTGAGCCCAACGGGACGTCGCTCAGAACTCTCAACGCAAAACAAACAAGAGCAAACACCAACGGAGAATTTTATACTTCTGTATTTTTTTTATCTCTAACATTGTGAAATCAAGTGTTTTACACGAGTATAAGATGTATGTAATGTAAACCCAACACTGAACGTAACGTTACGAGCCTCGTCCCATCAACAGATGCAGCGAAGCTTGTTTTGAGGGGGCGGACCGAAGTCGCCCCCCCCCCATTGAACGAAAAAGCAGCTGCGAAAATGAAATGCACGTCTGAAACCAAATGAGGCACCGAACAACGCAATTGAAAATCTATTGGCAACAACACATAACACCATTCACAGTGAGCCGTTTCACACTGAAAAAGCCTTGTTTAGTTGGGTGGATTTACTTGGGTTGGGGAGTGGGTGGGGTGGAGGGCGGGTCCATTTTGTGACCACCCACCTTCCAAAATTAGATGGGGGATTGTCATTTCATAGGCTGTGTTCCAGCACATTACTTTCCCTGAAAGTTGTACTCAGTCACAGGAACGGACTCGTTGGGGTCAGTTGGAACAAGAACGTTGTCATACGCCTGTGGAAAACTCATGGATCCGAACAAATTACCTACGGACATCGCAGTATGTACAAGTATGGTACACAGAAATGTACAGAAATGAGTAATAAATAAAGCTTTAGCATATATCACATTAAAACGGTTCTCCAATGCTTGAATTGAAGAAGATCCAGCAGGCCACAGAGAAGTATCACTCAACTAGGTTGGTTCACCATGGCCGTGGTGAAACGAAGCTCTATTGCGTTCTGGGTGTTGAACAACTAACTCATTCATGGAACAACACGAATAATGGATTTCACGAAGAAGGATTTCGGGTTTGACTAAAAGAAAGGAGTTTTTTGTCATGGCAGGAGTTGGGTGCAGTCATGGGTTTTTGTCATGTTTGAGAATACCAAGGCCAGCCCCACCCAGTGGCTCTTGCAAAGCGTCCCAACTTTGCTGCACCATCAGGAAAGGTGTGTGCCTTTTCTCCGGGAAGCTCAAAGAGCAGTCTGTGTGAATCTGACCAAATGGCAGCTCACAGAGGCCCGTGGGCTCTCTGCGCTGGTTCATTTCCTTTCAGACTTAACTACATTTTGTTCTAGCTCAATGGAGTAAGTGACAAACCTAAGAGCAGCGCCCGGGCCCATCCCCACATAAATCCTTGTACCCGCTGACACATAACTGTCACTGCGTTAGCCAGAGGACAGGACTTTTAAGAATCTGCGTTCCCTTTAGGGACTCGACAACAATGTACGTAAGTGCGCACATGCTGCAGCACTGCATTTGTTTCTATGGTGCTGAGACACCCCCCATCCTACCAATTTTTCACAATGTCCCACCTTGGCCCAGTGTTAACAAAGGCCCGAACAGCGGTCCCTGATTTATATTGTCCAGCAAATTTGCTTGTCCACTGGACAAATTGCCGTTTGATGGCCGAAGGTTCCTCAGAGCACGAGGATAGCGCCGTTAGTTTGAAAAGAGCCATTAGGTTCTCAAACCCCTCAAATGAAACTGTGAACAGATAGCAAAAATGGCACACACGGACAAAAACACCCGGGCAAATCAGACAACCAAATTGTAAGTTTTCAGTCTCTCCAGGTAAGCAAGCAAAAGCAGATGCTGTGAGAAATTCTAATCAAAGCAGTTTTTCTTGTGTTGCCTTGGAGACAAATTCGTTGTGTTGTTGACTTTGGACCAAAAAGTCTAACTCCCACCGAAAATGTCTCAACTCCAGCCTTCTCAGAATCGTCACCCACTCACACATCCCAAGAAATAACATCTTTACATCGTATTTACAACCGTAAATCGTCTGAGGTAGTTTGTTTGTTTTTGTTGTACTTTGGTACCTTGGTTGGTACCTTTCCCTTTCCTTTCTCCGTCTTTCAAACCGGGAGGAGTTGGACCTGTGTGAGTGAGTATTTGGTCAAGACGTGTCAGTCAAACCAGTCTTCACCCGTGCATTGAGTCAATTTTGCAGAGATCTCTGGCAGATCTATTTTCCCACAAAAAGAGCTTGAGTCTTGCGATGAATAAATTATGTACATTCTCTCAAAATGTAGAATACGGCACATTTGAGGTAAAACTTGCCCCTGAGTTTCAACATCAACCTGTGTGTGACAGTGTTACGAAGACACATACTCAAACAAGTACACATGAATTTGTAGGAATTTCAGCCGGATCGCTCGTACTGTCCAAAACGGACACCACAAGGCCTGAAGATTTGGGTGAATTTTGAATGCTCCGAAGGCAGGGTTATTTTGTAATACTGAATGGCAACTTGTCGCATTCTTGTGCGAAACGGTACCTGAGATGCTGTGGGGGATAGACACACTGGAGTTTGGTGCGCGAGGGAACTTTCTTTTGACTTCAGAACGAGGCGTGTGCATGAAGCGCCAACTGACCAGTTTGCCAAACTAAATTTGCCAAAAGAACAAGATTTTTGGCTTTTCTTTTGAACCAAAGAACGCACAAACGATCTGTTAGACACTGAGCAAGTCTGCTCCAAAACTGGCAAAACTGAGGCGAAGCGAAGTTGACTGGAGTCGTGGTTGGATCAGTGAGCTTTGTGTGTGTATTTGGCACTGAGAAGTTGCGCTGTCAGTCAGTTCTCAGTTGTCCATCGTGGCTCTTGCTCAGTCGCACTCACAAAACAAACACGTGCACAAACACCCACAACATACGTACACCCGACACACACACGCGCACACCTCTCTGAAAACACCAGTGCTCTCTTACAAATCTGTACACGTTCACTGTACACAGTTCAGCCAATCACCACTCAAAAACAATTCTGACGTCATCAGGGCATTTTCGTGACGTCATTGGGTGGTGACGTGGGAGACGTCGATGATGACGTCACAGAGTCTTTCTCCGTGGAGGAGTTGCCACTGGGGGAGTCGGAGCGGTCCGTTTCGCATTTCATGTCGTCACCGTTGGGACCCGTGAGCTTTGGCAGGTTGTTTTCTTTCTTCCACTTCATTCGTCTGCAAAAATACACAAAACAATAAAGAGCATTCAGAAGGAAGCTAATTGCTTTCATGATCTCGTCGTATCTGTATCTGTGTATCATGTGCACGATTCCTTAGTTTCAAACTGCAGCTGGTCATCTCCCCAGAAAACGTGAGACGTGAGGTTGTTTCAAGACACCCCCCCCCCGCCCAAAGACACAAAAAATTTCTTTGTCAGACTTTGGTCTTGCCAGCTCTTCCTCAATTCTAACAACCACCGAACAAACTCAAGAAAGATGAAGTGCAATGCCTCAACGCACCTGTTTTGGAACCAGATTTTGATTTGGCGTTCTGTGAGTCCGAGTGCGTGCGCGATCTCGATGCGTCTCCGGCGCGTCAGGTAGCGGTTGTAGTGGAACTCCTTCTCCAACTCCAGGGTCTGGTAGCGCGTGTACGTCTGTCGCGTCCTCTTCTGCTCGTACCCGAACTCAGCTGCAGCTGCAGTGGGGAGAGAGAGACAGGCGGAGTGTGAATAGAGAATCAACAGAACAAAGAAAACACATTGGGAAGTTGTGCTGAAACACCTGATCCACTCGTGTCAAAAGTGATCTCAGCTTTTGAAATGGTTTGCTGGGCAAATACAGGCCAAATATGGAAAGCGCAGACAAAAAGGCCAGAGTTGATGAGCACACTACAGAGACAGAAGAAGAACACATCGCACTTTTGCTGCAGAAATCAGTGGGAAATGCACTGAGCCAATCTACGTTTCTGAATCTCGCTGTTGTGGAGAAGCAGGGGCTCCCGACCGACCCGTTTGGGGACTCGGATCCCGGATCCTGGAGCAGCGACTCCAAACCAGCTGCAGCGAGCGGAACCTGCTGTATCGATCCGCTGCTCCTTTTGGGGGGTTCTGCTTCTCAGAAAAACTTTGCAGGCCAACTGCTCATTTTGCTTCGGGGGACCAACGGAACGTCAACAGATGCACTGAACGAGAAGGACACGGAGTTTTCGGGGTGCAGCAAATGTGGAATCACTGGCGATGGGTGTTCCTGCTTGATTTCGCAGACTTTTTGGGGGGGTTTGTTGCATATTGCCATGGTTCCAGATTTTTTCCAGTTTTGTTTGCATTGTAAAATGATAAGTTTGCTTTGATAAACAAAACATACAAATCAGAATGGCAGCATTGCGTGGAAGATGTAGAAAATGAGACAGAAACACGTGGCCATCAAGTTTTAATGCCAATGGTCTGAACATAATGAAGTTTGCGCATCAAAATTAATCAAATGGAAGCTCTTTGGGCAATATCTATTAATCTCTGGGCCTGACCCCGGGGTCCCGCGGGGGATGCTGGGTCTCAATTAGAAGAAGTCATGAATGAATACTGGTGGTCATCTATAATGCACAGGGCACCCGCTTCACTGGGAGGACCGACCCTCTGTCTTGATGGAAGCGGCAATTCTGACCATTGTGCGTTGTTTTCTCCCAATACATCTCTGACTGTGTGTAACACCTCCGGTGCAAGGTACCTGTCCAAGGCAACACGGCGTTGGGACAGCGGCGTCCACTGCACTGACAGCGCAGCGCGCGTGACGGATGCTTTCTGACAAACAACGTCATTCAACAGGCCCCGGAGCGACAGCCTTAATTTGAAATGAAATGCGACGTTTAGACCCAACTTTCATTGAAATTCCAAGTTTGGTAAGTGGTTTCAATCTATCAAAGTGCGCACCATGTTTGATAAGTTTTCCTGAAGTGGCATCGAGTGCAGGTGTCAATATCACTTTGGGTTCCCGCGCTTACTGCTGCTGTCAGAAATATACCCCTCCGTTCAGGGATTATTGATTCAGATATCATAAATCACATTTGACCCAGTTATGAACGATTAGGAATGTGATGCCTGCAAGTGTAGTTTATCATTCCCGTGCTCGCTCCCTTATGGATGCGGTAGATTAATCGCGTGTGCTGCAAGCGGCACTCACGTCTCCTGCACATTTGCAAGTGTCAGTGTCTCGAGTCAGAACCTTGTCAGATGCTGAGGCGAATGTAAATTGTCAAAAGTTCAACAAGGATCTTCTCTTCCAATCTGCAATCTTTCAAAATCTCGTTTTGCCCGAACATGGTCAATGTGTTTGAGTTGTTTTGTGCCCATTCTTTCTTGCATTGAAAAAGACTTAAACTCTACGCTTTGCCCGACAGACATTTTCATTTGCGCACATGTTGGGACTGAATGCTTCACTCAATGCACATGCAGCCAAAAACATGTGAACAACGACCGCACACAAACACAGTGCACATGTCTGCATAGATGTACAAATGCGTTGCTCTGGGCCAACATATCTTTACTTGGCCTCCACCCAACTACACTCGCACGCGTCAAATCCAGAGGCGAAAAGCTCGCTGGTCACTTGAGGTCATGTGGTCAGATAATGAGAAGATAAAATCGAGGGGTCATCTGCCTTGTTACAACACAGATGCCTAGCGCTAGTAATCACCTGTTTGTTTGGGTTGTCGCTACGAATTGAAGGTGTTACAATGTACACAGTCCCCCCACCAGAAGCGTGCCACTCAGGAATGGACACATTTGTTGCAATATTTCACAATCCAAACTGCAACTCAGTTGCACAGTGACCTCTTCAAGTTTCCGCATTTTGATTTCAAATCTCATCGTCTTTGAGTTTTGACAAATTGGTTCTTTTCTTGGTTTCACTGGACCCGAAGTGTGCCTGCCCGACGAGTCGTATTGAAACGTATTTCCATTTCAATGGGAAATCAAACCCGTGTTCGGAAATGCGTGTTTATGACCGACAAAATACAAGAGATATTTGCCCAACTTTGACCCAGATGGACAAAACGCTTTGTCAAAATGTCCAGTTGTGAATTTTTTTCAAAGCAAACACTGGTAGTTGGGGCCTGTGGTACTTGTCGTGAATACCCTGAAGGGCTCGCCCAGCACTCAGTCCAAGTTCCTATTCACTCGCTCCCACATGATGAATATGAAATTTGCCAAACTGAAGCTTTGCTAACAATACAAAGGAGGCCTTCTGCGAAGACTCTGCTGGCGGGGGTTCTGGGAACACGGGTATTCATCTCTGTAGCGCGTCCCGTCCACTCGGTGAACTCAATGAGATTCGAGCAGCAACAGGACTCGGGGACCTGAGGGAGCGTGCGGGGGGGGGGGTGAGATTGTCTCTGCACATCTGATTGGTAGGTGGCGAGTCGCAGCACATCTGTACTCCCCGAGTTCCTAATGATTCAGGATTACTCATCGTGCCTCTCCACTCAATGAATTGCTCAGCTAAATGACCAAAGCCCCATTCTAACTCGCTCAAATACGCTATGCCTGAAACGACCCATAAAATCATTAATATTCCTTAAAACTCAATGATAATGATTGTAGAGCACAGCTGTACTTTTGTGTCCTGTGTGTCTCCCACACGACAACGGCCAATAGTACTTGATGGGCTTCGACTCCAAAGCCATTACAATATCATGGTCAAATTTCTCAATTCGAAGTACTTGGACCTTTATGGACCTCAACAAGGGTCCAGCATACTCGGAGAGACACAGACCTCCAGCTGGACCCAGCACAAAGAAAAACCAAAGAGTTCAGGAAACACACCGTTTCTAATGAGACGCTCACACTTTAAATTTATCTGCAAAAATAACAACAAAAATCCAAAACGAGAAAAGAATGGTTTCAAATGCAAACCCTTCCGAATATGGAAACTAAAAGATTCTGCAGTGATGGAGCCAAATGGTCATTTGATGTGTCATCGAGTACATTTGTGATTCACCTTTGAACCGATCGCCCCCTCTGCTGGAGGGATAAGCCATTGATACAGATTAGGACAGCAGCGCGCCGTTCGTCTGCCGCGCACAATCAATGAATTCATCCACGTTTCGCTGGCAACTAACGAGCAGTGCGGACCGGGCCTCATCATCAGTGCACTGAGACTCCGATTGCTGCGTTGATACACTTGTCAATTGAATACAAACTTTTGTCATCTGGACCATTGTACTAGACTATGGTCAGTGCGCAATGCGAAGGTCTCAACCACAAAGCAGTTGTGCACAACTTTCACCAAGTTTGATTCAAGGAAAATTCAGTTCAGATTCAACTGAAGTTGAGTCACTCTGTGTGAGAAGCGAATGTGGCACATCTCAATCCAATGCAGTGATTCCTTCGTATTGTCCGTCGCACGGGCATTTGTGGAGATTTATAGTGGTCGCTCCGGTAATGGTGTCAGATTACTTAGCTTTGATAAGAAGGACATGCATGGCCGGGCATAAAATACTAAAAAATGCTCCACTGCCATTTGGTACCACCTCCCCCCGTTCTGGGACTGCTTTCTTCTCAACTCAAGAAACTCTAGTTTGATGGAGTCATTTTCTCACGTGTCATATTGACGTTGGCTTAGGTATGTAGTGGTGACAGGCAACCAAGTACCTGCCTTCATCCACCCAATGTATTCAGCAAGTTGGCCGTGAATAGCCCGGGCGGAATGTCAAGATAGAACTTGGCACTTTCAGATACAAGTCATTTGCATAGGATCTTGATCAATTAGACGCAATGCAGCTCGATTTCCTCGAATCCTATTTGAAACCCAGTTCGGGGTAAAGAAGCGAGGATCTTGTTGGTGTTAGAAGAGCTTTGCTTATTTGTACAGTATCTATTTGCCAATAGCTCCAATCCACCACAGCCCCCCTCCCCCCAGGTGAGGCACCCAGCTTCCCCTCCCTCCTCGCCCCCCCCCCGAGGTTCAGGTATTGGAAGCACATTAGCCATGAGAATCCTGATTATGCCTCGCTACGTCACAGAAACACAGAATCCCAGGAACCAGCAGCCCCAGAGAAACAACAACAGAGACACGTGGAACCGTGAAGCAGTGTTTCAGACCAAAGACAAAAAGTTGCAGCCCAACTCAAAAAAACATAGCTAACTGAATGGCATCGTAGTAATGTGTAGTAACATGAAGGATAAAATATGTGGTTTCGCTGACAATTTGTACACACTGTTTGTGTAATGCCCATCAAGTCAGCCTTTATGGCCATTTGTATATGTCTTTATGGGCCATAAGTGTTGCAGCACAACTGCGAGAAAGCAAAGGTCAAAACATCAACCAAAATGTGTGAATGTAAACAAAAAAAAGTGGCTCACCTCCGTTCATGGGTCGCATCCACGGGTAGATGGGGATGTTTTGAGGCTGGACTCCGTTGCCGAGTTGTCCGGCGGCTCCGCCGAAGTGCGGCGGCACCATGCCGGGGTGGGAGGCCGGGCTGCCCCCGTGCGCGCTGACCATCGAGGCGGGGGAGCCTTCCTGGGGCGGCAGCCCTCCGCCTCCCCCTCCTCCTCCTCCTCCTCCAGGCTTACAGTTCACGGGATCCTCTGGATACTGCCCGTTGTTGTGCGAGTTCTGGAAGGACTGCACTCCGTATGCGGTGGTGCCCGAGTGCGCGGGGGGCGCGTAGCCCGGCTTGCCCACGACCCCGCCGAGCGCGCGGATGTCCAGCCGGTCATAGGGCGGGAAGCGCGGGTAGCCCGGGTGCTGCGGGTCCGCCGCGTCGAAGGCCCCGCCACCGACGCCCTGCGCGCCGCCGCCAGCGCCGTAAAAACCACTGTCATACTTCCCTTCGTGGTTGAGAAAAGGCTCCTGAGAAGTCCCATTCGGCAAATTTGCCGGTGGTAGTATATTGCTGTAGTACGCACTCATAATACCCGTATTCTGTGATGATTTGTTGCCGTACACACTTCTAAAACATGTCGACAGGATGGTCCAAATAATATCGACCGCAATCCGCTAGTCACGTGGTTGGAAAGCGCCAATGAATGATGGGGGCAGGGTCACATGTCCGTGACCTCGGCTGGAACTAGGTCGCTGTGCATACATTAACCCGTGCGGGTCGAGTCACCATCAGTGATTGCCAAGCGCCAGCACCCACTCACTCACTCCAACAACCAGTGAAAAAAACACTCCCTGTATGAAAAAAATAAAATCCTTGAAAAAAAAGATGAAAGTCTCCGTGCGTTGCGTTTCGCGTGTGCGTCGGTGGTGTTTCTGCGCGCATGTGTGTCCGTGCGCGCTCTCTCGCTCGCTCCCTCCTCAGCAGTGAACTGCACGCCGCTGTGAGTGATTGATTGACTGCGCAGTGTTCCCGTGTTTACATGAACCCCGGATCCTACGCACCACACAACTTCCTGGAAAAAGTGGGCAGGGCCTTCTTCTTACTGCGTTGCATGATGCACAGTTCACAGGCCACTCTCACTCACTCTATCTTCGCACATTTGAAGCAGCTTAGGATGGAGAGGAAGTTCTGTGGCAGAGGAGAGTGAGTTCTCCCCCTCCCCCTTCCCCCTGTTTCTCCCTGCCCACTCCCCATCCCCAGTACCCAATTCCAAGTACAGTTTACGTACTGCGGATCAAGATTCTGCACCGGTTCAACCCGGTAGCTCATAACACGCCTGGTCAATTCCAGGTCACCGCATTCATCACCGCGGCCGCTCACTTTCCAGCGAAGACCTCCCAAAATAACCACAACTTACTTGGCACGCACTTACTCAAGCAAAAGCTGTTTTGTTGCAAGTACAAAATATGCTTGGGAAGGCAAACGCAGTTGGACGTCGTCGTGCCTTCCTTATTTGGGCAAAAGCTCATTAACAGTGAGTGTGCAGATTGCGGGTGGACGGGGATGCTAGCTTCTCTGAACTAAAATCGATACAGCTATTGATCATCACCATCAAACCGCTGCCACGTCCCCTTGTCCAGGTCTCCGAACGCATCTTCCTCCCTTTTATGGGTGGATCTTAGAATTCCATAAAAGTAGATGTGGAAAATTCCTGAGAAAGGGAACAAATGTCTCTTTCCTTATTTTCTGTGGAAAAAAAGAGTGATTGATGGCTATTTGTCTTGTAGCTGTGACAAAATTTACTTGTTGTAAAATTTGCAGTTGCTATTTTTACAAAAGTTTTCTTTTTGCCAAAAAGGGCACTGACGACCACAACAGGCCAGAACGGTGTGGCCTGCAAAAAAGGAGCGTCCCAGCGTGGTCCCTGTTCACCTTTTGCCTTTTACGTTGAGTGTTCTGCTGCAGAAGCCAAAGGTGATCTGTTAATGTCCAGCGTCACCACTCTGTACACAGGTGCAGTATCCTTGAGCAAACAGACCTGGTTCTTGAGGCCTGATTCACACCGGGTGCGCCCTGCGTGGTGAAACAAGCGTGGAGACAGTAGTTGGGTATTTGCCATCAATTGGCGAAGCTGGGTTCGCACACAAACGACCGTGAAATCACAATCGGCAATACGATTCGGCACAACACACATTTGCCGCGGTTCTAGACGGCGATTCCACACGCCCCAGCGTTTTGCTGGCTGTTTCGCTGGTGATGTATCACTGTTTGAAAGACTTAAGGCACTAAAACTTCACCTCTGCCCTTTTCAATGAGGAAAATTACACATTAAATGATGGTAATGTTCTCCGACATGACGTTAATAGTACTTGCATTGATAGATCATAACCGCGGCCACACACTACTGTGTTGCGCGCTGCTCCAACACTTAACTGCTGCTTAACACCTAATATAGCCATTTGTTTTATTAAACTCCTCACAATAGTTATGGCCAATAACACTTGGAAGGTTGTTTTACCTGCGGTAACTCTCCTGTAACTGGGACATTTCTTCGGAGTGAGGCGAGATTGAGACATCGCGGCCAATACACGCAGTCAATTTACAGATGATCGTTGCTGCTGCTGCTGTTGCAGCTGCGTTGATTTGATCTCGTATTGGATCATTGTAAATACACATATTAATATTCAGAGATTTATGAGAATCAAACACAGTTGATTTACATTGTGCGTCTTGTTTGTCATAGCGTCTCATTCGAATTTCTGAGAAAACATGGAGAAATTGCGTCGTATGGAACGTGCGTCAAGGAAAAGCAATTGCAGACTCAGAAAAGATTTTCTGCACCTCAAGGACCTGTGTGAAGCAGGACAAACTCAATTTGCCTTTGTCCGCTCTCGAAGCGCAAAAACAGAGAGTCAGATCTGTCCAAATTTCATCGTTTCTCTCATAGAAATTCCAAACTGCGCATCACCTCTGACAAAAACACACGAGTGAGTGTCACCTTCGTTTATGGAATTTTTTGCACAGTAAACAGTTGGGTTTATTGACGTGGAGATGCACCTCGTAGCGTAACCTTGTGGCAACCATTGAGCGCGAGCACAGTCCGAGCCCATTAGAATCAACGACACCTATATTTACCCCTGGATAATATGAATATTTTCCACCTTGAAACGAGTTGTTTAATGTTGTGGTCAGTGCACGGGGAAGAATGCCTGGGTCATTTTTAATGGGAATCTTGGATTGGATGCTGATTCATTTGAACTGAGCCCAGGGGTCAAGCATCAAGCCAATGGCTCCGTGGCAGGGGACCCCATAATTATGCACATTATCATAAAAGCTCCAAAATTTTCTTCCTTTGTAATCTATTGCAGAGAAGCACGTAAGGCAAGTCAACGTGAAAAGGCACTCCTGACAAAACCCATACGGATGCGTTTTTGATAGTTTTGTCCGAAGCAAGTTGTTAGCGATCGTAAATTTCGTAGGTCGCGTTTCAAGAGGGGCTGTCTGCTCGCCTCGGCGGGGGTGATACTCGCGGGCTGGGACAGGGCAACTGACCTGTGTCGGACTCCCCAGGCCGTCTTGTCAACACTGCCGTGGTTTTCGTACATAACTGCAAAATACCCACGTCATCCACATCCAATGATCGTCTCCACCTTGCCCAACCACAAATTTTCGTTTGCAACAAAACGCAAAACTTTGAGTAATTTTGAATGTCACATCTCATAATTATTTTTTTAACGTTTGCTGTAACATTATCTTTGGTTTGTGGAAACAAAATTGTGTTTTTCCTCTGAAATACCCCCAAATTTATTGCCCCCTGATAGTGCAAAATTTGCTGGAACCGCCGTTTCTTCTCTAGCCACTGAATGTGTCGCACCTGTCAATCGGAGCGGGTTGATTAGTGTTGGGCCCCCCGATGTCCAGTCGGAAGCAATCACTTGAGTTCTGTACGAGCCTAACGAGCCGAACACTCGTCTTACACCAGTCTCTCTCACAGGTATGTGTGCTCTAGTGGATCCAGGGTCGGGTCTTGGTCTACCAGCAACCTGACCCTCAGGTTGCTTTTCTTGGGGGGGAGGGGAGAACTTTGGGAGAACTTTTTGAATTTGAACTTGGCCCACCCTGAATGCCTACAATAAATTTAGACACCCCCCCAAAAAAAAAGTTTTCCCAAAGTTGAAAATTTTGCACCTGGAGTGCACAAGATTCGCTTCGTGTTGAAGTTCGGCTGGGGCATTCCTGGTGGCTCCACCCCCTGGAACCTCTTGGGGTATGTGTCGCTAAATGCTGAGGGCAGTGCAAGGCCCCAGGACCCCCCTGGATCCGCTGGAGGTATGTGTGTTTGGTGTGTGTGTGCGGACGGAGCCTGGGCCACTCTCCCCCGTGCTGAGCTGTTTGGTCAGGTGCAGCAGTGATTATCTGCCTTGATGAGACACAGGTAGCCGGCGTTGCGTGTGAGTCCGTCTTCTATCACTCACTCCCGGACTGCCTGCCCTGCCCTGTCTCCCCCTGCACGAGGAGACCCCAGGTCCCCGGTGCGAATAGCCATGTGCAAATATTGGTCGTGGTCATCGTGGAGTCGCTTCCTTCAGGGAGGACACAACTGGTGAGGTATCGGGAATCTTCAGGCGTTGAGTCAGGGAACAAGTTGAGTCAGAGAAACAGAGTCACACAACACCACTCATCAAGCAGCAATGTCACCAAAATATCTGTTTTTAACGGGCTCAGTTGGTTTGCTACAAAGTGACTTTTCACAATGTGGGTGTTGTCCTTGTCATAAGATGGCCAACACGACTATGGTGTTAGCCCTGTCAGAACTTGTCCCACGTATGAAAGGAACTGAGAAATTGCGAGCGACAAGCTGCTTAGACACCGACACCAGAAAAAGTCTCTCGGGGTGATGACAGGAGTCAAGCTGGAGACCAAAGGGTGTCGTGTTCAGATCCGGGGATCGAAAACACATTCTCCGCAACAGGGTAAAAACCGCACCGGCTGAAGGCTCGGAGACAGCAGAGGTCTCTTCAGGTCACGCCACTCACCCGCGAATCTCAGATGAACTTGTGAGAAAAATACCCTTCAATACTGAAATAGGGGCTGTAAAGTGATTTAGTGGCTGGTAACGCAGGGTAACTCAAGCTAAGAATCCAACACTTCAAAGGCACCGACGGGACAATGAGCTTTTCTTGTCAGAAGTCAGCAGATCTGAGTGGCCTTTCCGCACTCCCGACAGTTTTATGATTTTTATTGGCCCTCGGATGGTCCCAAGTATCTTCGCTTCTGTTGAAAATTTGACAAGTGACTTGCATGAGATGAAGAAATCAACTGTACTGCGTTGAAGCGTGATTTTTCAAAGGCTGAATGGAAGATCCAAAACGTGCCTGTCATTTCATCTGTTGGGCTGGACGTTCTGTTTGTTCTTCTGTGCACACCTGAACAACCACATTGCATTGGGGAGGATTCACACAGAAATTCTCCTTTTCTGTGCCTGAACATTCTTTGACAAAGGGTTTTTCCTGTCTGCTTTGATGTCTCTTCCTATTTTGGACACACGCATACACACACGCACACACACGCACACACACACACACACACACACACGTAAGGAGAGGAGACTCAACCAGTTTTACAACCTGTGGGCGTGTTGAATGTCAAGTGAACTGACCGAGAGAGTGCATTTTGTGAAACGAGAACCAGGAAAAGAAAAACCAACACAGAGACACGCACACCACGCACCCACGCACGCACACCTTGCACTCACCGACGCATGGAGAAAAAAAATCTTCTGAGCAGGTGGACAGAGTTCAAAAAGGCTCTAAGAGCTTGTCTCTAAAACTTTCAGTGACAAGCAAACAAAAACTTTGAACAGTTTGACTCTATTCTTTGGTTACACGAAGCAGATGCAAGCCCTCTTGTTAAAAAAGAGTCTGAATTGAAGTGTTCACCCGTAAGCCTGGTCCCGCCGTCATAAATCTCAGCGCTCAAGCAGTGATTTGCAGGAAACAATAGACTTAACTGACCAATGTCCATAGCTTTGAGGCCTTCCTGTCTCTTAATTAAGTTGTGAAGCAAGAGACAGAGGAAAGGCCAAGCTGTCACTTTTCTCCCCAACCCCTCTTGCACATTCAGCGCACGCGACAGTTGTATCTACTTTACGCCAGCGTTCATAACTACATCAGTTGCCTTGGAAACGCAAATGAAACCCCTGCTCGTTTCCAACAAGACCTATTTCGCTTTTCTTATAAACTGCATGAGTTATGGGGGACAGAGTGACCAGCATATTAGTTTGCACGACGCAGGCTAGATTAGCATTTCCCTCCTCTTCGCGTGTGCGTTTTGCAGCCGAGTACATCCATCATTCGGGCGCGTTTTGCCACCACAAAAGGTGGGCTTGCTGCACATTTCCCTGTACAGGTCCCACTAACTTGTGGTCTGCATGTCACAAAATATCATAATGATATCTCGCTTCCAACTGTTCAGAACAACACGCATTCCAATCTCAATTTTTGTCTTGAAAAAAAAATTACCCGTTGCAACAGTTGTTTCACTCACAGATTTCGACATAATTTTTCCCTTCGGTTCAGAATCTCACGAAAGCAAAACTGAAAAGTTCTGCCTTTTCTTCAAGCGATACGGAGCAACAGCACCACGCCCTGCGTGGTTACTCAGTTTTCAACAAAATCTGAAGAACTTGGGTCTAAATGCACATTGAATTCTTTGATTTCATCAGGAAAACTGACTAGCGCTCACATTTTAGCGTCACGAAAAAAAATTCTTTCTTTAGTCACCTTCAAAAGACATTTATTTTCAAACAACCCACGACTGTCAAATAGAAAATGCAACGACGGAACTCTTGAAATTGGTTTCAGCGAACTGAGTGAGTGAGGGTGAATGCACCGAACTGACCAAATGACCCGCCCCCCTGGCGGGGTAACCTCGAACTAACTCATGAACTCTGAGCAGTGGTGGTCGCGGAAATGGGCCAAACTTGGAACTCGAAAGAAATGTTGTGTGGAAAGATCTTCTGTTTGCAGAATTGCTGTTTTTTTTTTTAAAAAGATTTGTCGAATCGACGGGAAAACAATGATTGACCCATTTGGCATAATTTTCTTCCAGCAAGAATAACAATGCACAAATGAGACAAATGAAAAGAATAGGAGGTGTGAAATATTTCTTCTCGTTGTTTCTTGGCGTGCAGAAACGACAACAAATTTCCCAAACAAAACCGTCACTGAAGCGCACTTTTGTGAGCAACGTTTTTGGGCACGAAAAGCAATGACAATTCTTTCTTTTTTTCAAACAGAAAATTCAGATCTCTTCATGTGTCCTTGGAAAGTGCAGAGACGTTTTGCGCCTCTCGGTCCCTGGTTGTGATTTACAGCGTGGTTTATCCCCGTGTGTTAATGCTCGCAATAAAACTGCGGAGAAGCCAAGCACTCGGGGAGTACAGGAGTCAAGGCGATTTTCATCTCATAGGGTTTTACACCTGTGGTTGAGGTGTGCGCTCAACCCTTCAATAGGGGTTCCACCGTACCAAGGTTGTTCAGCCTGGGACGGGACGGAGGTTCTCTGATGTTGCAGTTTGGTGGAAAGTCTGTGTGCTGCAGGTGCGTGGATCAGGCTCGTACTGCGTGGAACAGGCTTGTACTTACCAGGTGTAACAATGGAACTGGTGCAAATGGTTCTGTTGGGTTACGTGTGCTACAGCACATACAGGATCATAACAATAGGGGGGAGGGGTTCACCTTCACCTTGGGGCTCATTCAGAATTGGTGGTGCAGGGGGAAGGCCATTTTTTTTCCAGATAACCCCTTGAATCGTCCCCAACAAACGTGTCTGTCTCCCTTGTCTTGAGTGGCCACATTTCTTGAGCGACCGTCGTCGTCAAGGCAACCATCAACACGGTTGTCCTGCGCCCTGGGACCACTTGTGATCAACGACCACCTTTGGTCCTGTCTGATGGGTGATCGCAGAACACGGACACCTGTACTAGTGGCCTTTTTTCAGGCGAAGAACAAAGCGTTTGAGAGACCCATTATTCGGGCACAGGTGGAAACCAAGCGTGCTCTCGGGTTCGCTGTGCCTGAGTTTTATCTGTCGCAGTCTTTGCGATCACACACAATGTAAAATTCTTTCGTCAGAGCACCACTCAAAGAAAGCTTGAATTTGCAACATCGTTGAACAAACCACAGAGAGCAGTGGAAGTTTTCTGGCATTCGTGACATGATCCAACCAACAGGCGAGGCTGATCAGTTGTGTCTGTACTTCAAGACCCTGGTAAAAGCCCTGTCCAAAACTGACGAATTTACGCGGTGAATTCAGTACAACACATCAACCCTCCACAAAGGGCAGACTGATGATGAAACACATTCCTTGGCAAAATAACAAGGCTCACCAACACAAAAAGCTGTTCTGCCTCTTTCAAAGGGTTGTCAGGTTGATCAGACAGGCGGAAGCCCACTGACCAATTGTGCAGCGTTTGCGAGGCATTGAAGGATACTGAACCCTGGGCGAGTCTCGAGCGCCGCTGTCAGTTGGAACTGTCACAGTGTGAGTGATTCTGATGGATGTGTTTATCTTGTGCTCGGCTCTTGCTGAGTTACACTCCGCATTGAAATGTATCATTTCCAAGCCAAGGTACAGGGGGAGGGTGGATCCAGGGGGTTTTGGTTTCCGCCAGCACTGAATCCCCCCCCCCATTATTTCACCCCAATTTCTTTCCTTTTTTTCTTGTTGAGCCCCGGGGGGTCCACCCCCGTAACAAAGCCCTGGATCCACCACTGAGGCGTAGTGCACTGAATTCATCTCTTATCTGGACCATCCCTGCCTCGGTACAAAGCCTTCGCCTGTTCGCCCTCGCTCAGGCTCGGTTGCGCTGAAAGCCACAGGTTCGGTCTTTGATCATGATCAAGAGGCCTTCCGTGTCTTGTACCGGTGGAAAACCTCTGCAACACAAATATACAACACAGTATATATACCTGGTTCCATTTTGTGACCAAAACTGACCAAGTTTGGACTTCCAGGGGGTTGACTTAGGGTTTTTGGTTGGGGTCTGACCAAAGAGGAAGGAGCATTTTTGGTGTCTGATCCAGTGAAAAAGCATTGCCAGGCACAACAATTTTTACGTGCCCGAAAGAGAAAACAATCCAACAGAGGCTGAAAGGGTGGGGCAAGCAGAATTTTGGCAGGGGTCTAGGGGGGGCCTCTTTTCCAGGACCCTTCTCTAGTCAAGAAACGGAAGAAAATGTTTGGCCTCCACTGAGCATGTATGTAATCTGCGCAACAGGCGGACGGTCGCCCGACCACAGGGAAACCAGCAGCTTTGTGACCTATCAACAGGGGGAATGTGGACTCCTGCATCAGTGATCCATCACAGGTTCAATAACACACAGGAAGGCCTATTCTCGGCCTCCACAGCCATTTTCCAAGGAAAGGTGGGCACGACGAGGAACTGTCTGTCTGTCTGTCTGTCTGTCTGTCTGTCTGTCTGCCTGTCGCCTTTTGCAGAGTTCACCTTGATTGTGAGCACACTTGCCACAACTCACCAGTGAAGATGTGGTGATCAACTCAAGTTTTGTACTCTCATCACCACACACACACACACACACACACACACACACACACACACACACCTTAAGTATTTGAGCGGGGCGCGGCACACCCCACTCCCGCACCCGATTTTGGCAGATTCACTGGGACACGGTGGTCATGATCAGTAGCAACACACAAAGGCATTCTCCTGTTCACGTGCGAACTGGACCAGTTCAAAATCCTGATGTAAGACCTGTTGCGCGGGGGGGGGGGGGGGGGGGGGGGGGGGGGGGGGGGGGGGGGGGGGGGGGGGGGGGGGGGGGGG
>JAAUXT010074197.1_pt1:0-20000 | contig 23891 bp, 27 predicted proteins | sample 7278171 | NCBI WGS metagenome assembly JAAUXT01 (sample SAMN14350112, study PRJNA611818) | marine sediment metagenome | isolation source: surface marine sediment (1.8m) | place: French Polynesia: Moorea | collected 2018-08
AGAAAACAGTAAAACCAAAACAAACCAAAATAAATTTGAAGTGAGAAAAGACAAGCAAATTTGTCTGGAAATTATGACATCATACAGGCATCTCCATAGCAACTGACCCAGTGAGCATGCTCAGTGACACAGTTGACCCACTGAGCATGCTCAGAAGCCACCAAAAACTGTCATGGCTGCCAAAACAGCATGTAAATCTTCCACTTACATTTTAATTTGCTTTTCTGAAGAAACATTCTGTCTTCTTTGTCAGAGGTTATTATCAAATCAGATAGGTAGTCACTCCCTCTTGGTTGTGTGAAAAAATTGTGAAGATGTGATGTGATTTGGTGGAGAAAACACCAAAATTCATCGATTCGTGACACCGTGCGCGAGCTATAAAATGAAGCCGTGTTGAATGTAGAGATCCGCGGTCTGAGAGTGCCGGGCTGTGATTGGATCAGGTGACGCGAGCCGCAGCCAATCAGAGCTCGGCATCTCCGGCACCGCTTCCACTGGTGATGATCCCCCCGATAGAGGATCAGAGTGATTCACAACCCCAGGGGAGGATCCAAGGTGGTGGGGGGTGCTTCAATCTGTAGACGTCAGAAATTATCATATTTTGGCACTTCACGCAATTGTTGTGCATGAAGACACTGTCATGGCAGATCGGGATCTTCTGCGTGAACACACACCACGCGTACCCACACCACACACGCACACTCCCGCGAAACACACCACACACGTGGAAACACTCTCTCACACACACACGCACACACACACAGCACACAGGACAGAAACAGACAGACCGTCAGACCGACCGACAGACACACGCACACACGCACACACGCACACACGCACACACGCACACACCACACACGCACACTCCCGTGAAACACACCACACACGTGGAAACACTCCCTCACACACACACGCACACACGCTCACACACGCACACACATTCACACACGCACACTATCTCACATGCTGTCTCCAACATACACAAATTCACACGCTCCATCAATCTATTGCATCAGGACTTCCCCTCTCGTCACACTTCCCTGATACTGACTGGGGTACTGACTCTGATACTTGTTCTGATACTGTCTCCCACCCTGAGCTTGGTATCAGTACTTCTCCTCAGATACCCCACCCAAAACTCGTATAAACATCAGCCCTGATCAGAGATCTCCAGTCTGCGCCCCATACTGTGCCGTGGGAACCACTCTGTAGCGGAGGGAAAGTTCTCAGTTGTGGTGTTGTGTACGTAATCGAACCGTTTGCTCGAACCATTCGATTTTTGGTTCGATCTCACATGTTCATTCCCGCTCTCCTATGAAGGTGTTCGAACCAGCTGAGATAAAGGCTTCTCTCCTTGGAGCTCAGGCGTGTGAAATTTCTGACAATAAACGGCTGAACAGGTACCATGGCAGTGAGACTGAGTCTTACACGAATGGGTCAATGGAGACAGGAGGGATTGTCTCCTTTCTCCTGACGCTAAGCTGGGAATAGGTCCGGTCAGCTGAAAGGTTCAGGCGTGACCCTGACCGGGGCACCCAACACAACAGTGGAGCGAGGCCCAGTGGGTCAGACCCTGATCCACACTCCATCTAGAAGGAACCAGGCCGACGGGCCAGAGTCAATTCATTCCTGATTCTGTGCAGGAGGACAGCATGTTGACGCGTGGAATTCATCCTTGTTGTCTGGATCTTCTACGTGAGGTGCATGGCCGCAGTGTGAGCAGATCTGGACCCACGCGCGATGAACAAAACTTCACTTTGTTTGTTGACAGCTTATTATGTTCTCATTTCAGACGTGAATAAGGTGACCATGTACGGAGATAGTCGTCGGAAACACTGGGTTCATCCTCCCCAGCGGGACAGCGCGGCGGCCGTCAGCGCAAGCGACGCCATCGCAAACTCCGACGCCTCGCGACGCGGCGGCTCATCGCCTCCACTCAGCCATCGCAGATACCATCAGATCACCAACATCAGGAAATACACCTTCAAACGGTCAGTGTTGCCAGCTGGTGTCACAACAATGTTGGCGTTGGTGGTGCAGACGTACTGGACTCTTGCAGACTTGGGATCGGGACACACTGCCTTACAGGGCAAGGCTTTTGACCTCACGAGAGAAGGAATAAAGGGCGAACATTTGCAAAATGTGTTGAAGTGTGTGAGTCCCTTCATGCGGTGTACCCCTCCTTCACTGAGTTCTGGGTCGCTGCGTTATGGTGACTTCGTACGGGAGCTGCGGCAGCAGCAGTTGGAATGAGGTCACCATTGAGTGCGGCGTTTGCGTCAAGAATTGGCTCCCAGCAATTATCTGCCAAAAGCTACCTGCATCACATTGGGGGTGGAGTTAAATTTTGACGCCACCCAACAAAACGCAGAACGCAACCAGCTTGCCGCAGCTCTATGTGAAGCTACCTCAAGGCGGCTTCATATCGAATATCTGCGTTTTGCGTTTTGCGGCAAAAGTCATGGGCGGCGTCAAAATTTAACATGACGCCCAATGTGTAACAGGTAGCTTGCTGCAAATAATGCACTATCTGGATGGAAACTGATTATTATGCAGACATTGCATTCAATGGCGACCTCATTCCGCTGACGCTGCCCCTGTTTCTATTCAATTCAGCATTTACTTTCCCCCTGACGTTGCAGGTCGAAGCACGTGCGGACGATGTCGATCGAGGGGAACCGCATCAAGGTCATCCACCCGGGGGACCTGGAGATGCTGGGGGAGCTGAGGACCCTGGAACTGAGGAACAACCGCGTCAAACTGGTGTGGCCCAAGGCGTTCCAGGTGAGAGGGGAGGGGAGGGGAGGGCAGGGCAGGGCAGGGCAAGGCAGGGCAGGGCAGGGCAGGGCAGGGCAGGGCAGGGCAGGGCAGGGCAGGGCAGGGCAGGGCAGGGCAGGGCAGGGCAGGGCAGGGGAACGAAAAATCGAGACAGTTTGAGACAGATACACACACACACACAAACACACACACACACACACACACACACACACACACACACGAACTGACAGACAGACAGACAGACAGACACACGGAGCAGAGTGTACGGTTCTTCAAGAAAATTGATTTGATCATTGAATTTGACCACTTCATTGCTAAATTAAAAACATAAACTGACTTCCGGTGCTGGTTGCAGGGCCTGGATCACCTGCAGTCGCTGGACCTCTCCTCGAACCACATCCGGGGCCTGACCAAGACGCTGCTCAGGGACACGCCCAAACTGAGGACGCTGCGGCTCAGCGACAACAGGCTCAGAGGTGTGCGTGTGTGTGCGTGCATGGGTGTGTGTGGTGCGTGTGTGCGTGCGTGAGAGTGTGTGGACTCTCCTCCGAGACACGCCCAAACTGAGGACGCTGCGTCTCAGCCACAACAGGCTCATAGGTGTGCGTGCGTGTGTGGGGTATGCGTGTTGGCCTTGAACCGAAGGACCCTGGATCAGATTCTCCTTACCATCTGGCACCAAAAATCTGGCGCGGCCCAGAGGTCAGTGCAAGTGAAGGGTTCATCAGGGTCTGTGGATACGAGACAGAATAGTGAAGCCTCACTTCCGTCGTCAGCAGGGGGCATCACAACCTGCTCCTCACCCTCACAAATTCTCTGGGAAGCGGTATGGCCAGGCTCCCTCGAAACAGGTGGCGAGTGACCAGGGTGAGGGGGTCCCCACATTCACCCGTGGGAAAGACGCACAGATTAAGGGTTTTCACATTGGTGACGCAGCAACAAAAAATTGACGCCCTCGTCAAAAATTTGTGATCGGTCTGGACCGATAGTTTGATGCTCTCCATTGGGCGTCATGTTGACTTTGACACCTGCCGGTCAAATTTTGACACACGCGTCAAAAATTCTGACGCCGCCCAGCCAATGTGAAAACCCTAATTCTGACGCGTGGTCACGTGCTCCATGGCGCTCCAGGTCCCTCCCAACACACACTGATTCTGACCCCACGCGTCTCTCCCCAACAGGTCTCCACTCCAAGCTGCTCAGACCCCTCAAGTTCCTGGAGGAGCTCGACGTCTCCGACAACCAGATCAAGGACCTGCCCAAGGACGTATTCACCAGGCTCCAGGGCCTCAGGACCCTCAACCTGGACTGGAACAACATCCGCGTGCTGCGCTCTCATTGGTTCTCAGACCTGAGTCAGCTGACCAGCCTCACTCTGAGGGGAAACCGCGTGCGCCAGCTCGAACCCTTCCTCTTCTCACCTCTCGCGAGTCTGAAGCATCTAAATCTCGCCAAGAACGAGATTTCAGTTTTGCCGCTCAACGTGTTTGAGGAGGTCAACGGACTCCAGACCCTGAGACTCTCCAAGAACAATATTTCTATTGTCCCAAGCGGCGCCTTCCAGAATCTGGGTCATCTGCACGAGCTTTACCTGGATAACAATAGGATTAACTTCCTGAACAATGGAAGTTTGAACGGACTAAAGAGGATCAAGATTCTGTCAGTGTCAGGCAATAATCTTCTTCAGATTAACACAGACGCCATCAAATCAGTGAAAACAGCACAAAGACTCTACTTCTCACACAATAAGATCAAGATTATCTACTCCAGGAACTTCTATGGGTTGGTGGACCTGAGGGAGCTGAAGCTGGACCACAATGACATCCGGGTGATCGAGGACAAGGCCTTCTCCATCAGTATTGTGCATACTTACTCCAAACTGACCTGGTTGTACTTACAGTACAACAAACTGCAGAGACTCACCTCCAAGATGCTCTACGGCCTGTCCTACGTCAAGTTTTTTAATCTTTGCCAAAACTCCATCCAGATAGTGACCCCTGGGGCTCTGTCTATGCTGGGTAGACTTCATACCCTGGTTCTGAATGACAATGCTCTGAAATACCTGGATTCTGGGGCCTTCAAACACCAAAGACATCTCCAACACCTGAATCTGGGGAGGAATCTACTGAGGGTGCTGCCTCTGGACGTGTTCTTTGGGTTGGGGAGCCTGAGGGACCTCAACCTAGAGGGGAACTTCCTGGATGACGTCACGGGGGAGGTGTTCGGGGATACCCCGCGTCTGACGTCACTGCGGCTGCGCGGGAACCGCCTGCGTCGCGCGGACGTGCGCGCGCTGTTGTCAAGGCTACACCGCCTGCGCTACCTCGATTTGGCGCGAAACTCCATCCGCAGCGTCACGTCGCCAGCGAACCGGATGCAGAGGTACGGTACTACTTCCGGTGTGCATGACCTGCGCAAAGAGGCCCGGTTCACACCTGACGTGGCGTAAACAGTTAGCTTGGGATTGGGTCAAGGGCGAGACCAAACAATCTCTGGGTGTTCTAAATGTTCCCTTGACACAATTGTCAACTCGCAAAATGCAGCAGGTTGGTCAGGGAGGGACAGGGCTCCTTCCCGTGTCCACCCCTGTGGTGGACTCGAGGCAGAGCAAATGGAGCAGGACGCTTCCAGTGAAACAGACCTGGGTTTTCAGAGGGTCAGCAACGCATCAGCGCTGTGATATTTACCCACTTTCAATTTGCAGCCAAACTCATACGTTTCAGCGCTTGAAGGCCACCCCGTAAACAATCGACACGCCAAACCAGGGTCAATGAAGGGCGCATGCCACATTTTTTCAAAGAGGAGGAGTGCATCTCCGCCCCCTCCACAAACTTAAAAATATTGACTTCATTGCTTGCAGGGGCTCACTTCTTCTTTTCCCTCGAAATGATTCTATTTTTGTGCATGTTTCTCCCACCAGGGGGCTCTTCTCGCTGTCGCTCGCCGACAACAACCTCGCGACGCTTGACGCTGACATCACGAACGCGCTGGCGCCAGGCGCGTCCCTCCGTCTCTTCGGGAACCCGTGGTCATGTGACTGCCGCGTCACGTGGTTGCGCAACGCCACGGCGCAGGATGACGTTATCCCTGAAAGCGATGATGACGTCAGCGAATCTAATGATGACGTCACGGCGGGGAACGCCACCACGGTGACGTCATTGCGCAGAGTGAAGATCCCGGATGCGCGTCAGATCGTGTGTAAAGAGCCGAGTCACCTGACCGGAGAACAGGTGGGGCCCTCCGGTGGCAGATTTCATAATCACGATCTGAAGGTCGCAGCACTTGGCAATCAGTGTGCAATTTGCCTTTCTTAACACGCGCACGCACGCGCACGCACACGCACGCACACTAGGCACACGCACGCATAGAAGGGACTTTTGACCAGCCTGAACCGAGCTTTTTTTGCGTACTCTTTCTTACTGACCTTCTGTCTTCTGCAGTAAAGAGCCGTTTTCACATTGGTAACGCGTGATAATTTTTATGACGTTGGCATAAAAAATTCATACTGAACTCATCAGTGGAATTTTTGACGTCAGCTGAAGAACGACCGCGCGTCACCCAAAATGAAAACCCCTGATGTCGTGAATTCTCCTTTCAGATCGGGTCGCTGAGTCCCCACGAGCTGCACTGTCCGCAGAACGACACGGGGCAGGACGGGGCCCCGGGCGGGGGCGGCCTCCTCCCCGGGGCGAGGGGCAACGCGCTCCCGGGGGAGACCCCCAACGCGCTCCCGGAGCACCGCGCCGACGCCTCCACGGTCCCGGGGGCCACCGCCCCGCACCAGCCGACAGAGCGGCCGGGAGGGCGGGGGGCAGGGACGGGGCCCGTGGGACAGGACAACCCTGGGTCCATGATTCAAATCAGCCCAGGGGTAGGGTCCATGGGGCGCCATGACATGATGCCCAACCCTGGACCCATGGTTCAACCTGACTCTGCGGCGGGGTCCATGGGTTACCCCAACCCTGGGTCTGTGGTCCAACCGAACCCTGGGTCCATGCGACAACCAAACAATACATCTTTGGCACAACCTCATCCCGGAGTGGAGTCTGTGGTCCAACCAAAACCTGGCTCTATGGTTCAACCCAACCCTGGACCCTTTGCCCAACCCAACCCTGACACGGGGTCCATGGTTGAACCTAAACCTGGAACTGGCCCAGTCAAGCATCCGAACGTAGTCCTGGACTCAGGGATTCACCAATCAGAATCCACGCACGGTTCCGTGGGCTTCCAACCCAAGGGGGACCCGGGGCCCGCCCTGTTTGAACCCATCCCCCAGGTCGTCACCTTTGACTTTGGGGATCAACACGAACAACTTGCCAACGCCCTGCAGCCAAACCCTGGTCTGGAGGTGGGGCCAGATTTCTGGGGAACCAGGGTCAGCTCTCCCGTAAAGCCCGGTTCTATTCAAGGTCAAAGAAATGTTCAAGGTCAACCCAATGTCCAAGGTCAACCTGATGTCCAAGGTCAGCCCAATGTCCATGGCAAACCTGATGTCCAAGGTCAGCCCAATCTTCAAGGTCAACCTGTCCCAGCCTTCGGCTCAGGGTCCAACCAACCCAACCCAACCATAGCATCAGGTGGTACCCAGCCCAACCCAACCCAAGGGCTGTGGCCTGAGAACGTACCCACCTGGGCTCCGCACCCCAACCCTCCCTTTGGGTCCAGGGTGCATCCGTTAGACCTGGATGGGGATCCATTGCCACCTCAGAACGCCTCACATCACGGGAGGCAAGACCCAAAGACCCCTGTGCAGGACCCCCCAACCCACGTCCCCAAGTCATCATCCCATAGGCCAAGACCCCAAGGCCCCAGGCCCGCTGACCACATGAATGGGTTCCAGTACCCTGAGAATCCAACCCAGAGGCAGACCCACGACTCCAGAATCCGGACCCACGGTCCTGTGCCCCAGGACCCCCTGTCCCCTCCCTACACGTCCAGGACCCAAGACCCTCAGGCCATGCCCCATACCCCTGGGCCCCTGCACCTCGCCCCCGGGCTCTCCCCTGACCCTCCCCGGCAGCCCCTCGCGGGGTTCCCCGCGGGGATGGGGTCCGCCTACGGCTCGAGGTCCCGCAGTCCCTGGGACAGCAGGGCGCGGGGCGGCGGGGGGACGGGCCTCCGCCTGCACGGAGCAGGCTCCACCGGGGGCCGGGGCGTGGGAGACGGGGACCAGAGCTCAGATACTGAGGAAATAACGGGGAACCAGGGTGCTGACCCGGTACCTGCAGACTCCAGGGGAGGAGGACAGGGCCTGTACCACGGGGACGAGAGGAGGAGGGGACCCACCCTGTCCTGCACCTTCATGGAGCACGCGCGCGCACAGAACACGCGGGAACACGTCAAGTGAGTTCACTTCCGGTACTTCGTCTCCGGTTTTGCGCTTCCGGTTTATTTTTATTTTTTTAGCTTGTTGCGCATGCGTGACACACGTGACTGAAGGTAATAGCAAGCCAGGCTTTCGACTGCTTCCCTCCAGGCCCCGTTCCTCAGAACCGGAACTCTTCAAACCGGAAGTGTCAATCTCATAACCGGAAGTACTGTGTTCCAGGCAGAGGAAGCTGGACGTGGTTGGCTGGATGGTGACGCTCTACACCAATGAGAGCTCGAATTCCGGTGCGCGTGACTTCACTTCCGGGACACACGAATCCACTTCCGGCGTGCAGCTCGCTCCTGATTGGATCCTGACCACAGCCTCCTTCTGGAAACGGTGGGTACAGGGCGTTGCGTGTTTGATGGATCACCAAATAAGGGTAGATGAGCCACAGCGGCCATTTTAATTGTTTTTGCACCTTCAATGAACAGCCATTGGTGTTGCGGTTCGCGGGGTCTTCGTTTTTGAGAGACCTTTCAGCACCGGGTCCTGAACCCCAGATGTCTCAGACCTCTACTCCATCATGAGTTGGTCCTGTGATGGATGCAGAACCATGAGACCCGGGAGGGCTCTGGGTAACAGAGGTCTCTGAGAACCGCTACACCGCTCCTGTGATGATGTGACCTTGACCTTGACCCGTGTGTGTCGCCTGCAGGTACCGCGGGGCGCCACTGCTGTACAGCGTAGGGGAGGTGGAGAGGGACAGCAGGGAGGTGAAGAGGCTGCAGGTCAGTGTGCGTGTGTGGGAGAGGTATGCGTGCAGTAGACAAGAAGAATGTGTGGGACTGAAGTTTGCGTGAAGGTCAGGTGTGCGCCGTTGGGAAGACTGTGTGAGGAATATTTGCATGTTTTGCTAGTGCGTGCGTGTTGGTAAGGTATGCGTTGGAGAAAGTTGGAACGCAATTGCCCGCACTAATACACAAGAAATTCCTGGCTGTGAAATTTTCTATTGTGTTGGGTCAGCAAGGGGTGGGGCAACCTCTTGGAATTTTGTCATTGCTGAACTCTTCGTCCTGCAGGTGCTGAACGTCGAGTTCTTCCCGGGGCCGCTAGACGTCGCTCTGATCCACTTCCGGGACCTGAGCGCGACGCTGGCCAATCAGCGCGTCTTCCCGTGCGTGCTCAGCCAACATGGCGTCCACGCCGCCGCCACAGAGGGCGTCACCGCCGTGCTGCAGGGACGAGCGCGCACCAAGTCCCGCCGGGACGCCAGGGCGCGCTGGAGGGCACTTCCGGTGAAAATGGTAGAGAAACTTCCGGTTAAAATGGCGGGAAAATCTCAAGTAAAAACGGCGGGAAATGTCCCGTTAAAAATGGCGGCGTTTACTACAAAAATGGCGGGAAATGACTTCCGGTGTGTGAGCGCGGGCACGCGGGTGTGCGTCACGACCCCTGGCGGCAGATTGAGGCGGATGGAGACGAGTGGCGCCCCCCTCTTCGTCAAAGTCGGGAGGACACGGTGGTCTCTGGCGGGATTCGCTCTCTCAGCCAATGAGGACGCAGCAACCGTGGAGACGCTGTTCCAGGCTTCTGATTGGCTGGACGAACTCACGCTGAGGGGACGGCCCTGAAACGGACCAATAACACAATGATTTTTAGTTTCTACCGTGTTTGGGGATTGGACGGTGAACTTGCCAATAGGAAGAGAGGAACAGAGCAGAAAAACAACGCAATAGGGACGTTTAGCCATCTGCTGCTGGACGTATGGTTTGGAAACGTGACCATGAAACTGACGCTCAATTGAGACACGGGACAACGAGTGCCTTTTCGTTCAGATTCAACCTGCCTATGTTTCATTTTCACGTGGGGTGCACTCAAGGAACGTGACACTGACCTTTATGAAGACAGGCGCCCTCTGCAGTCGGAGCGGCGTTCACGTTTCTCACCACCAGAGGGCCTGGTCTGGTGGATCCAGCAGGGCGTGGTCCTTCCCGCCCAGAAGATTCGTTTGTCAGGCTGCGTGTTTTTTGTACATTTATGTTCATGCTTACATTCTTGAATTCTGGCATTTGCTCTTCGACCCGAACAAAACGTTGTACCCTGCCTTGAATTGTTGTGTCTTCTGGAGTCGGCCACGAGTCCAGCCAGCTCTGCAAGCTTTGACCCCTGGTCCACACGGACCTGGCATTCGCTGCAGGTCTGATTCTGATTGTGGTGGGGGTGCATTCTCTGAGCGCAATCCTTCATTCTTTCGCATGCAGTCAACAATTGGAGTCCAGTGCATCCAGGCGCAGACTATAGAGCGTGTCAGACAAGAACCCCAAGATCCAAAAAAATATTTTGATTCAACCAGGATTTGGCACCTGCAGCGCGAACTTAAGATAAATTTGAGGTGAGCCTTGGTGTCCCGATTTCTCCCCCTCCCCCACACCCTGGTGACCCCTCTGACTGAGGCACTATGCTCCTTTGGAATTTCGCGTTCTTCTCTGCACGCTGGTGGTCTGTTGTGGTCTGTTTTGGGGCGTTCTGCCATTCACCAGTTGAAAACAACGGGGCTTCAAGCAACGTGTGTTCTTGTCCGATTCCGACGCGACCCAATTTCAAGATCGGTGGTACGGAAAAATGTGGTCACTGGTCATTGGTTCTTAGTGCAAAATTTTGGATGTCTGTGCTGCCAATCTTGCAATAGCGGCACCGCACGTAAAGGCGAACTGTGGTTGCTGAAACACGTCACTGTTGAAAGAACATCAGCCCGCTGTCATTTGGCTGCCCTGGATCCGACTCTGGTCCTCAGGTGCCTGGACTTAAGACTGTCACGGAATGTGTTCAGCGTGTAAAATTGCGTCGTGTGTGGTTGTGTTGAAATCGTGCGTCAGAAAAAGGTGAGGCCTCGCAGCGCAAATATTACATGAACTCCAGTCTTTCACGTTGGTGACGCGCGGTTGTTGTTTTGACGTCGGCGTCAAAATTTAACGTGGATCGCAATGGTGGTATTTTTGACGTCAACCCCAGAAAACGACTGCGCGTCACTCAATGTGAAACCCCTCAAGGTGTGGTTCACACGGGAGAGGTCGCGTCACCAGATGTGGAAACCACTGAATGCGTGACGCATCTGTTGTGACACCCCCCCCCCCGCGTCGTGGCGTTGCAACACGACAGCGAACGTCACGACTTTGTGCTCTGATGTTGCCGTGTTCACGTTGTACATTTCTTCACTGTTTCATCCAGTCTGCTCAATAAATATTGTCACGAATACAGGCTCAAGTTACTTTTCTATGTCTGTGTTTTGCGTCACAGCTACTGACGCACCCGGTGTGTCCTGCACATCTCCTCGCTCATTGCAGCTCACCTTATTCCAAAGTAAAGCGTCTTTCACGTTGGGCGCTGACGGCGTCATTTTTCGCGACGTCAACTTCACTTTTGACACCGTCAGCACAGTTTTGACGTCGACTGCCCATTCGCAGTTCATAAAGCTGACATTGACGTCACTCTCGACATGAAAAGAAAGATGACGTCGATGTCAAAACACTTGCCGTCGACGTCAAAAAATGACGTGGTTACCAACGTGAAAACCCCTTAAGCTTTGGGACAGAAAGCGGTTCTTCTGTTTTGGAGCGCACATCAAATTCTTCACACCAAAAACGGGGTGACACTCGCCAAGAACAAGATTTGGTGCTGAGATATGCAGGTTCAGGCCTCTTCCGTGGGGGAGAAAAACCCCCTCCCCTCCCTCAAAAAGTTGTCGGTCGAGGCACAGGGGCTGAGGTATCGGGGGTGGGGTTGCCTTGTGCTGCAGGGTTCATTTCCGGAAGGCAGGATCAAAAGGGGCTCATATCTGGATGACGCAGCGTCAAAATTTTGACGTGACGTCAGGAACGGACTGGACTGGACGCTCTCTACCGGGCGTCATGTTAAATTTGACCCCTGAGCGTCTAAAAAAGATGCCAGCGTCAAAACAGCTGATGCTGTCCTGCCTGTGTGAAAGCCCTGATGTACTTTCAAAACTGTTTGACTGGGCAGAGCTGCAGTTTGGTGTTGGTATTCAGGGTTTGATCCAGGAAAAAGTGAAGCCAAAAGAAACAAAGGTGCCTTTATTTTGTGAAAGCAAAATACATGTTTCTTTTTCTCTGTGTTGAGGGAAAAGTGGTCTGCATAATTTAGTATTTATCAGTGAGTTTCTCAGAACTAATGAGCAGAGTGTAGAGGTTCATTGGATGAGTCTCTGCATGAATCATGAGCTGATAGGAAAGATTCTGCTGATGGCTCTTTCTCATCAGTGGCTTCAAAGGGCAAGTGATGAGAAAATCTACAAACGCATTTTTCTGTGTTTGTCAGGATGAGAAGGGTATCAACACCAAAGCTCCAAAATGTGTTCTTGTTTGAATGGACGAGGCATTACAGCCTTCAGCAGAGAGGAAAGATTCTCTTGCTTGTCACCCACCCTGGGTAAAAAGCTCAGTGGTGCCCCAAGTTGTCCCAAGGATGTATCCAAGAAACTCTGACATTTCCAAATTTATTTCCTTTTCCTTCAAAAATGGCTTGTTGAAACCACAGGCATCCACAGACCTGGGGAGCACACACACTGCAATTGATGAACTTGAAAGGTACAGATGGGTGTTCACATGGTTTAAGTTCACAGCTTGAAACAGGAATCTGGATTTTTTTCGGCGAGTCCATGTCACACGAGACTTGGTTCAGGGACCTTGTACTGGGGATCCAGGACAAATTCAGTTGTTAGAGTGACTGGTGGAAAGCTATATTTGAAAAGGAATCAAAACCATTTAGCCAAACCCAAATTAACTGAGTGGGGGGGGGCAAGATGCCACACACACAACCTTCTCACTTTCTTCGCTGGTGAAATGCAGTCTTTCAGCAACAAACACTATCATAAACGTAGCAACATTGTCTCTGGTGCCTGGAATTGTCTTCTTCCCCTGGCTGAGCCTTGCAGAATTGATTCCTTTGAAAGTTTGATGCTTTTGCGCGTTCCAACAAGTTTTAATGTTTGATGACATGGGCAAAGTTGCCTTTTGTTGTTGTCATGAGAGAAGTGAGCAGGTTTTACTCAAACAGAGCTGACAAAAAGGTTTTTGTGCTTGCCAAGCAAACACACAACAGGGTTCAGAGTTCGCCTGTTTCGAAAGGTCACTGTTGGCAGCCGATTGTGCCACTTTGCAGTGAACAATGCCATGGAAAGTGGTTTTGCTGCAACTCTATTACTTCACCCAACAACCAGGTTTGGTTGAGGTTGGGCGAAGAAGTGAGAAAAAAACATTACGTGTGTCTTCTTTGACTGGGACTGAGAAGCAGCGTAATTTATTGGGCACACAAAGCAGATTTTGTTTGGGCAACACAAATTTTAATCTCAAAAAATGAAATCTAATTGGCTTGCCAAAATGGATTCCAATATTATTGCACATTTCTTCTTGGCATGATCACAGTGTTGAATTGTTGGATTGTGCTGATTTTGGCAATTTACCTTTGTTCTATTGCACTGAACATTTCAGAGAATTCAAACAATTACTAATTATCTTTGTTGAAACCTTTATCCACTGCAGGTAGCAGAGAATTGCTGATTGGTTGTTGGAGGAGTGAACAGAGTGCGGTGACAACAACAGGAGTTTTCATACAATTGTAATCTGTGTTGTATGGAAAAAAGAGAAACATATTTCTCTCAGAAAGATAAGTATGAGCCTGTCTTTTCTGAAATAGTTCATAAATGCTGAGTTGGTGTGAGAGTGAGAGTCTGTCTTCTTTTTTTGAATTTTCTGTCTGACTTTGTCCATTTCACCTCATCTCCAACGCAGGAGTGAAGATGTGACTTGGGTTGCGGCAGGCTGCACACAAAAATGGAGTGCGCCTCAATATTGTGACATGCACTCATGGTGGTCTGTCACACAAAAGTGACCCCTGCCAAGAACATGGACACCATAGTGAACAAAGAGGCTCCCTCTATTTCTGACACAGTGTCAGCCAATAGGGGCCTTGTTTCCATGGGTATCTCTTGAGAACATCAAAACAATTCATTTCAGGTTCATCTGTGTCAGACTACAGTCCTGATGGCTCTTCACCACCTCTTGCTTCTTCTGACCCTGGTCTCATAGGTGGAAGGTCATCAGGTTCAACTGGATAAAGTGGAATTTAAACACATTGTGCAGGGTGACACAGTTCGGGGTGAAGCTACCCCAGAGTTCAAGGTCAAGTCCAGAGTAGACTGTGCCCGGAGGTGAGTGAAGAACACAGAAGGAAAATGGTAATTTTTTGTCACAAGCTTTCATCTCAAGACCATCTTTTGTCTCGGATTGACTGGCTTTTTATTGTGCATGGGTGACGAAAAATCACTGGACTGGAGAAATTTGCAGGGAAAATACTGAAAACGAATTTGAAAAAGCAAATTATGTTTTATCTCCTCATGTGTTCGGTGAAATGTCAAAGATGTGCATAATTTAGTATTTGTCAGTGAGTTTCTCAGAACTTACGAGCAGAGTGCAAAGGTTCATTGGATGAGTCTTTGCAAAAATCATGAGCTGATGGGTTGTTTCGGCGATGTTCTATTTCTAATGAGTGGCTCCAAAGGGCCAGTGATGTGAAGATCGAAAATAACATATTTGCTGTTTGAAGCTTTTGCTGCCATCCAAACTTGTTCCCAATTGAAACTAAGTTCAGAATCGGAGCGTGTGATTCACAACTGGCAGGATCATTTCCCCTTTCATATCCTGAAAAATTATTCAAGTCCAACATTTTTGGCGGCGGGGGGAGGACACAAGGGCTGATGCTGTGTACCAGTTGGCTCTGTTGTGGTAGGCATGTTCCAGATCAAGTGCCTCCATCTCAACTCTGTCTGCTTCAAACATCCCTTTGCCTGACACTAGATCTCACTCTTGGAGAAATTCTGGGTGTTTCTGGTTGCAAAAACATCCCAGTTGTTCAACTTTGTCTGAGTATCAAAAACTTGTGTTCATCACATGCAGAAAGATGTTTTGACTCTTTGCTCCTCTTGTTCCTGCCAGATGTGCCCCTGATGATACATGCTGGGGCTATAAATATGTGGCTGGTGCATCCAAGATGTGCATTTTGGTGATCAAGGAACCAGGCAGTGCAGGGAGAGTTACAGCATCAGAGAACAAAACTCTCTATGGCAAAGGTATGTAAATAACAGGTGTCTCAATTCATGTCACACAAGAGTAATGGTTTTCCAGAAAAAGAAAATCAATGTCTCTGAGGTCTGTTGTGCACAAATAACAAATCAGACTTTGAACTTTGGTCACCCCTTGGTAACAATTGTTTTGGATTTGTGTTCAGTGACCATTTGCTACATCTCAAACTGAACCACTGAACCATGTCACCAAAAGAAAATGGCATTTTCCTTTGTGTAAAATCTTCTTTTGTCCCAGAGTACCTTCTGTGATGATATGCATAAGAATCGAGAGCAATTGAATCTGCACATAAGACAATCTCCAGTCATATTTTATTGCATCAGTGCTTCAGATCATCTGTGAAATTGAGCCTTGCATCAATGGTGGCACATGCACAGATGGCAGCACCCCAGGGGAGTACAACTGCACCTGTGCACCTGGCTACACTGGATATGACTGTGAATCTGGGACAGATGAATGTGATCCCAACCCTTGTAAACACAAAGGCACCTGTACTGATGGCCATCTGTCCTCCTGTGAATGCATTGCAGGAACCTCTGGAGCAGACTGTGGGACTGTCAGTTAGTATCAGTGGATCTCAGTTTGGGTGGAGCTGCCCAAATCATAGAAAAATCCCCTCCAGAAATGTTTCTTGCTTGACAGTGATACAAACTTGTCTCTGATTTTGACATCATCCAGATTGCAATACTTTTGATGGCCCGTGGAGTTCCTTTCCCAACTGCACCCAAGTGGCGCCCCAGTACTACGTGGACTTTGAAGACGAGCCATGTTTGGTGACAAATTCTGGAGGTTATGGGGTCAACTTGCCCACTGCACCCGGAAAGTTAAGTGTGTGAAGGGAGTTTTTTCTTTATTGTTTGGGAACAGGGACTGTGAAGTGTCATTTTGAGTTCAACTGTTTCATTGCATGGTTCCAATGATCAACTTTGCTAATTGTGAATCATTCATGTTTCCCTCTGCAGATTGGCCAGTCACTGAAAATGGACAAAGCTGACCTGGACAGTGTTGAAAAATTGACAATTGAATACCACACAGGCTTCATGCAGCCTGAAACATGCTCAAGTGGAACTATGGCATTCTGGGTCAAAATCATAGATTGTGATGCAGGCCAAGGAATTGTCACAAGCAGAGAGGGGTCATCTCAAACCAAATCTGCCTTGATGGTCTACTGCTCCACAGCTACAAACATCAGGTATTCAATGATATTTTTGTCTGTGCACTCAGTTTTGACCAAATTTTGAAGAGTTGTTCAGGACTGCAAATGACATGCAACTGGTCATGTTTTGAAAGGTACAACTTTATGACCATAAATAACTTCTACAATGTGGATACTCCTGCACCAAGAAACTCCTGGTTCCATATAGCTGTGGTTTGGTATGGCAAAGATGTAGGATTTGGTGTTTTCCACAATGGTATGTTTGTTAGAAACAGCACACACACACCCAAACCACCAGGTAACACAGATGATAACAGGCCTCTTATCTTTGGGAGAAGATTCCAAACAAACTTTGGGTTCTATGAGTTATACTCAAGCATTGAGTTGGATGAATTTATGATCTTCAGACCAGCTTTCACTCCAGAGGATGTGGCTCAACTGTACAACAGGTGATTGAAGATTCAAACTGTGTTCATACTGGAAAGTTTTAGGGTTTTATGTGGTTCTGTTCTTGTTGGGACTGTTTGTTTGTTGATACACTCAAAGCATGTACGTGTTCTTCCTTGTCTGAAATCCAACAGGTGGGTTGAAAACAGTTTCCAATTCTATTTTCAGTTACCCATAATTGACTCTGCAAAACATTTTCCTCATGTACACCAGCAATATACTGGCAATAAAATTGCACAGAAAGCAGGATTTTCAAAAACAGATAACAAACCTAAGTCTGGCAAATTTCTTCCTTCAGTCAGAATTTCTTGAATTACTCCTTTCAAACACAATCAGAATTTGGACCACCACCTCGAGTTGCACAAACCGAAACTGAAAACGGACCATGAATGTTGATCTTTTAACTTGTGCTACTGAACCCAGAAGACTAACAATACCTCACCGGTGCAAGGGAACTGGAACTGAACACGGACTGTGATACAGGAACACGAAGTAGAATGTTGAACTGGATTTCAATCTGGACAAGAAAATTGAAACTGAATCTGGACCGTCAAACTTGAATTGAACCTCGACATTGAAACTGGATCTGAATCTGGATTATGAAGCTAAATTCTGAAACTCAATCTGGATCATGAAACTGGAAATGAATCTGAACCATGAAAGGAGAACTGAATCTGGACCTGAAACTGAAACTGAATCTGGATCATGAAACTGGAACTAAATCTGGAACATGAAACTGGAACTAAATCTGGAACATGAAATTGGAACTGAATCTGGACCATGAAACTGGAACTGAATCTGGAACATGAAACTGAAACTGAATCTGGACCATGAAACTGGAGCCGAATCTGGACCATGAAACTGAAACTGAATCTGGAACATGAAACTAGAATTGATTCTGGATCATGAAACTGAAACTGAATCTGGACCATAAAAACTGGAACTGAATCTGGACCATGAAACTGGAACTGAATCTGGGCCATGAAACTGGAACTGAATCTGGACCATGAAACTGGAATTGAAACTGGACCATGAAACTGGAACTGAATCTGGGCTGTAAAATTAGAACTGAATCTGGACCATGAAACTCAAACTGAATCTGAACAACGATATTGGAACTGAATCTGAAAATGAAGAAAAAATCTACATATTGACACTGGAAGTGGAACTTTTGCATCAGAAGAGAGAAGAAAAAGTATAGTCTTCTTCTTTTGCGGAGCTAACCTGAATCTCAGCATTTGTGAAGCTAAAATTTGAACAGGGATACCAAATACCAAATTTGTGTCAGGCAAGAGGATTGGACCTGAGAATATAGATGTATTTTTTTCAAAATTTGGACTTGTCTGGGCAAAAAAATCTCACCCAATGTGGGCTCCTGAGCACAGATTGAAATTTTTGATGGAGGTGGAAGATTCTGAGAACTTGTTGAACTGAACACATCAATGTCAATTGACTAGAAACAAAAGGAAGAGAAGGACAATGAAATGTTGAAACTTTCATGACATAAATTTGTGCATTTCCTGGAAAGTGATAATTATAAATTTCACCCAATATGGAAACAAGACATGAACAAACACAATGTTTCAAAATGTGTGGAATTTGGGTGAAGAGAGACAAACAACATGCTGACAAGGTGAATTCAACATAAGTTAAATCATTGTTTTGGACAAAAAGTGCATACTGTTTATTCCTGTAGCAAATTGTCTGTTTGCAGGAATTGAGTCACTTTCCATGAACCTGGCTGTGTGCAAAATGTTACTCTTGGAGAGTGATACACATTCCACGGAGTTTATTCAAATCTCTACTGTGCATTTGCTTCCTCTCAAGGAAAACAATTCAAAATATCATTGTTGAGTGGACTCTGTCCACATTTCAAAGAATCAGCTTGTGAAATGCAGCTTTTTGAAACATGAAGAATGATGTACATAAATATGTCCTGGGAGTGCTACGTGGAAATATTGCCTCAAAAACGTGCACGAAGGAATTTTGTAACCAATCAAACCAATGACAAAGGCACCAATACTTGTGACAAAAACATTTGAAAATCAACACATCATTCATTACAACTCTGGGCAGGAATCTGCACTGATTGTGGAGATTTCTATCTGCATTCTGGTTTTTCATATGACAAAAGTAAACTTATTGTTCAACAGAAGTCACACCAACTTTCCAAAAGAAGGTCAATCTTGTTGAAATGTGCAGTGCAAAACGGACATTATTTTGTGGAATATAAGCCCTATTTGTGGCTGGACATGTTACACAGAAACTGAACAGGCATCAGAACTTCACATCTGGAACTTTGTCAGCCAAGAAGGCTGGAGTTAAAATTCAATATTTGCAAGAAAAATCTCCTTTGTGTAGGTAAGAAGCACAAAGTCAAACAAAGTGAACAAATATTTGGTGCATCCAGAAAAAAGGACAACAAATGAATTTTCTTGAATATCAATTGAACTGAAAGGACCAGAATGCCAACATGTGTAAATATCACAACAAAGAAGGAATTGTCTATTGTCAACAAATGAATCATTTTAAACTGTACTAAATGTGGAAAGAGTTTGAAAATGAATATTGATGAGGAGAAAATTTTCATTTCCCAAGTACTTGGGGACAAGGTAAGTTTGACAAAGGTAGTTGAACAACAATGGAGCATGACCTGAATAAGAGTTTAGAATACACTGTGTTTTTATTCATTGTAGAAATTGTCCAGATTCCGGACTTTGAGTCAGGAATCCTTCACCAAACTCACATTCAGAAAATACTTTTCCTCATGGTGGCACAAGTTTCACTCCTGAATGTGGCTTGCTGTTTCTGAACAATAATAAGTGTGCAAAGTCTGGAGTGGTCCCCATTTCAAAGAACCAATTGGTGAAATCAAACTGAAATGGATTGTGAGAATAATTTGAAACAGATGTAATGACTGGAATTGCAGTCAAAGGAACAGTTTCACCTCCAAGCACAACCACAAGTGACTGGACATCTTCACTCCATGTCAGGACAATATCCATTGAAATGTAGGACCAGTTCCTTGTTTTTTTTTCACATTTCTGACTGTATTAGCCTCCAGGCTTGTTCACTGTCTCTCATGAAAAAACAACAAATATATTTTTCATCAACAGCAAAACCAACAACTTTCCTGATCAGTGGAACTTTG
>JAAUXT010022603.1_pt1 | contig 23886 bp, 24 predicted proteins | sample 7278171 | NCBI WGS metagenome assembly JAAUXT01 (sample SAMN14350112, study PRJNA611818) | marine sediment metagenome | isolation source: surface marine sediment (1.8m) | place: French Polynesia: Moorea | collected 2018-08
AACAAATAGAACACTTTCAAACTCGTGTTCACACATTTAGCCTCTTGATGCCTATAGGTGATTTTCACCACCATACATTATACAATGTATGGTTCAAATCACCTAAAAACAGTGACCCAAACAAGGCCCTATGGATTTGCACTCTCAAGGAAATCCAGGAAGCCTCTCCTCACTCCAGTCTTGTTCCGTTGAATAATGGAAGACTGAAACTTTGTCTTTCCTTTCTCTTCCATTCACTGCAAGAGTGGATTGACTATTTTCTCCAATTTTCCTGAATCAATATGTTGGGAAGAAAAATGGGGGTTTGATGGATTTATAAAAAGTTGTCTTCATTTTCCATAATTTCCCTGTCAGGCTGGACACCGATACAGATTGAGTTTCGCGGCACCGGGGGATTGGACGACGTGAGGCTCTGTGTGGGTTGCGGTCTCAGTAACAACCCTGAGTCACAAATGAGACGTTTGTTCTCAACGCAACACTATTTTGAGAAACAGTTTGTCAAATCAAATAACTTTGTGAAACACACACGACCGTGCCTCTGGCAAAAGTTGTCTGACCTTCTGTGATGGTGCGAGTATATCGAGTCAGATTTTGAGCAGCCGTCACGGATTTTGTGCCTCGAGCCGCCCCATGCGCCAAGCTCATTGTCCACATCTTCGACACTATTCCAGCGTCGCATGTTAACAAGAGCGCGTCACAGAGAGGGTTTTGCACCACAGACACAAAGATCTCGACCTTCCTGATGGTTAGAACTTGTACCAGAGACTTGTCCACCACAAGAAACCCTTGCTGAATCCATTTTTCAAGCTGAAATGGATGGACCCACTCGACAAAGTTCCTGTAGGTCTTGTTTGCTGCACGTGTTGGAACAAAAGTGAAAGGTTATGAGTTTCCTTGCAAAATGCAACAATTCGTTCCCGCCAGAGTCATAAAATGACAGCTGCGCAAATAATAACCAGGTTCTATCTTCCCCATTTGTATGTCCACAGCCTACAATCAGTGAAACATTCGTCCATTTCTTTTAGCCTATTTGCTCCACAAACACAACTCCGTCGATGCGGAATGAATCACTCTCCACATTCTCGGAGATCTCACAGAAAACAATCCGCCGAAACATTGCCCCTTGAAATGTCCAGGCAGCTGCTGCAAATGCAAAGTCCAGGTTACTTGAGCCCAACATCCCAGTCGCCCTCTTTTTCCCGAACTTTTGCACGTGTCTCCCGCCAAGGACTTCTTTCACTTGGAGAGGACGGAGACTTGGTCCGTGGTCGGATCTGATTGGCCGCATTTTTGATCGACGTGTCCGTCGCCATGTCTGTCCACTCGGACTCAGAACAGTTGAACCACAATGCTGCACGATGTCCTTTGAAGGCGTTGCTGTGAAAAGCGAGCGAAACATTGGACCCGGTTATCTGTGGTACGCCAACCAATTTGGTCACTCCATTCAGACTGTCTCTGCCAAATTTTGCACCCAACATCAAAAATCTCTCTGCGGAAAATACAGGAGTACCCAACACAAAGGATCCGAAACTGTTTCATCCAGATAATTGCTGAATATCGGAAGTTTACTGTTGCCGGTGATACTGTTGTTTGGGCGTCCCCCTCCCACTGGTGCGGCCGCTTTGATCTTCCGCGAATTGCAGCAAAATAGCAGGAGTTGTTGAGGGAAACTTGAGAGACCACTTATCCGCAATCGCTCATTTAGGTAGCTTGTCCACTCTTTGTGAATAGCCCACTCCTGTCGTTCGATGGGTGTCAGAAGACAAGCAATTTCGCCACTGTTGATCTCTCTGGAAGTCAGAAATGCCAAGTGTCCAGCGGATTTCTGATTGAAATTTTGGGTAAATCTGTTGAGAAACAGGGTTGTCAGGTCCATGTCGCACTCAGATCCGACGTGGTCATTCTTGGACTCAAGTGAACTTTCGGGGTGTGAAGTAAGATTGATGCTGTTCAGAGAAACCTGCCGGATGTGTCAATTGAATTGGATCCACTTTCCTCGAACCAGTACGCCTCAGAATTCTTTTGCTTCACCTGGCAATAAATTTGCACTCATATCACGTGCGTTTCGGAGTAACGTTCACATGGGGCCCTTGGCCCTCATAGATAAGCACAAAATTAATATGTGATTTATCAGACAGGAGAGTTCCCTCACGTCCGCGCCCACACCGCAGCTGTGTCGAGTTCTGGGAAAGATGAAGCAGGAAGAATACTTTTTGAACGAAAAAACAAGTTGGATATCTTGTGGAGACAGTACTGGCGATCCTGGAGGAACAGAGGCCGCAGTATCAAGCGCAATATACTTCAGAATTATTGGTTGACCTTTGCGACCCAATGCTTGGCACCAGTATTCCGAGACTCATTCTAGACTGGCAGCTCGCCAGACAGCCTTGCTCACGCGCAAGTGAAGCGGCGCAGGGTCCTGCGGCGCTCTCTCCCCGGCGGCGCTCTCTCCCCGGCGGCGCAGAGCGGACCGAGCGCCCATCTCGCACGACCGCGTCTCCACTGTCTTCCACCGAAATGTACACTTTTCTGTCAAAGTAACTCAAGTTTGTTCGGGGCTTTGCTCGTGCGTTGCGGACTGCCTGGTTTTGCATCACAATGTGGTAAAAGCAGTGAACACATTCTGACATGAATCTATTTTGCCATCTGCCGACAACACAAATGCTCATGAAAAACAGGGGAAAGAAAGAACAGAAGGGATGGGCATTGCACAACCTGACGTCTGCCGTACCGCACGTTACGCTGCACGTGACGCACGTCGGAGGCGCGCACGCCTCGTCCACGGGACGCGCAGCTTCAGCGGCGCGGCAGCTTCACTGCGCCGACTCGGAGCGCTCATTACAAGCGAAGGTCGCGGAGCCCACCACTGTTTTGCAAGACATCGCGCATCATGCCACCGGTCACCAAGCAGTGCGAGCGTTGCGTGCGTGCGTGCGAATGACCAGATCCGGGATACAGCAGGTACACCCTGCGACAACTGAAGCTTTGCAAGGTTGTTACTGAACTTGGTTGGTTTTGTTTTGCCATTCCTTTCAAGCAAAAAGTTTGTGGAAAGGAAGGAGACCACACCCGCCAAGTGACTGTTGCGCACAAACCGGATGGAACTCGTATTTGTACAGGTTGAGCAAAAGGATAGCTCAGAGTGACATTTGCTTCAAAACCGGGAGTTTGGAATCTGTTCTCAGGCAAACAAAAACGAAGAGTGGAACTTGCTCGTTTTGTTCTCGAAAGACTGGCAAAACTTCCATTTTGTCACCCAGACAAGACTTTGACAATGCGAATCGGACAAACTGCGTCAACTCGGACCAGAGCATAGGAAGGGGACATTATACTGGCAGCAAAGAGAGAGGAAGTGTCGGGGAACGCGAGATAAGTGTGGCTGAGGCACAGGAACGACCCACAAGAGTGTCAGAAGTAAGTTAATGGACATCGAGAAGTGAACATTGAAAAACTCCAGCCTTGGAACAAACCAGACCAAACAAGTAAGTTGAAAGTTTGTCTTGATATGATCACAACACAATTCAAGCGAACATACATATTTTCCTCAGGTTCGCGGTATGTCAATGACTTTTCTGTTGACAAAGTAGCAGGTGTCACAAAACTGTTTCGAAAGTATCTTGCATGAAACAGTTTGCCATTCATTTTTTGATTCCTCTTGACAAAAACCAGGCAGAGTTTGGAGACGGAAACATTGCCTTTTGCAATCCGTTGTCCAGCCATCATCGCCAAACCACTCCACAGGGCACAAAAACAAGAAACATCAAATCACCCAGCAGAACTTTGTCGCGTTGGTCCAGTGACCTTTTTGTTCTGGAATCTTTCTTGTGTTTCCAAAAACAAGCTTTTTCAAAGTTATGGATATGTTTTTTCCCTTTGGGAAAATTCAAGGAAAGAAAATTTTTTGAAATGAAATCTTATTGAAATTTTGCGGCTTCACCCAATTTTCTACTGCTATGGATGGTCTCTTTCGTCTGTGGAATTCATCTGACTGAACTCACCCAGCCTGCAATCTTCCCTGGCAAAGCAAAATGCCATTCTTCGCAAAATATGACACACTGAATGGACGTCAAGCTGGTTCTGAGTTTTGTGTTCAGATCAGCGGAACGTGCGTGGTGGGTCTGACTCCCGAGGCGACTCACTTCCATTTCATACTCGGCGCACTTCGGATCTGTTTGATTCGATTCTCGCGGGTTGTTGTTCAAATGCAATTTGTAGATGAGACCATCTCTGCCTCAGAAGCCCCCGCAAGATATGAATGCAATTTGTAAAATAACATGACTCTCGCAGGAAGTGGATCTGCTATCTTGATCGGAAGAGGATAGATTTAATGCTGCGGGATTGTTGCGGGGGATTTGGATGTTTTGTGCAAGATACTGCGCAGGTGACCAGGGGTGGAGGTGAGCCATGTGGAAATCTTCGGAAATATTTTGTTGAAATGGATCACACTGTCGGTTCGAGACTCGTCTGATCCAATTGAACGGTGATGAACGAGTTACTGAGTTCGTGGTTCGGAAGGCTTGATTTCTGCGCTCCTGACAAATTGTGCTCACCTGACCTGCTGTGAAATTGTCTGAAAGACAATCATCAGTCTCACGCGGCATGTTGACCTGATAAAGGCTGGGATGCTGAGATCAGGCACAATTGTGTTGCAGGAGCTCGAGGTAGTTTCTCCCATTTGTGATCAATTGGTGCTCGTCACGTGAAGTTCTTAAGGTACGCAAACTGACGAACAGTATTTTTGAGCTTGGAAAGGGAGAAAGTGAACATTCAAATCGTGTTCACTGCAAGGACTGCGGTGATGGTAGAAGTGTAAGTCGAGTAATGAGTAAGTGCGTAGTCTGTTCTGCTGCTAGAAATAATACATATCCTGATGCTATTGACTGTGATAAATCATGAGATCATTTGTACTTGGAAGTTGCATTATCAGGTCAGCACTATCAATTCTTGGAAGTGTATTGTCAACAGAGATGAGACTAATGAGGTATTCGACTCAACTGCATGAATATGCATCACTGGCAAAGCACAGAGTATAAAGTGTAAGTGCCTGGATAAATGGAAGCAGCTGCGGGTCTGAGTGAGTACTCAGGGCGCAGAGTGTGATCTCCTCTGGTTGACTCAACAGCTTGGCACTAAAAGTCTGTGTTGGTTATCAGACTGCTGCACTGACTCGGATATCTGTCACAGATGTGTGACAACCAGATATTGTGTTTACATAAACAGAAAATGATAGTACTGAAACTCGTACTCAAGCATTTATTCACCGGATTTCACACTTAAAGGGACAGAACATCACTCATGGTTTCAAACTCTTCCAAAACCAGTGCACCAAACCAAGGCCCCCTTGTGCGATTGTGCACAAACCCAGTTTGAATGAAATCTCTTTCCGCGGGAGATACGTTTGATTCTCCCGGGTTCGCTGTGTTTTCTGTCCGTGAACGCCACCAATGATAAACAGGACAAGGCAGTGGACTGAAAAACTCAATCAGACTCGGGTTTTGCAGAAATGAACAAGTTAGCAGCGTTGCGTGCGACAGACACTTTGCACACAAGATTCCAGAAGGCAGCAACTCACACAAGAAGTCGGCTGAGAGTCAAAGAACAAGAGCAACACCTCTAGGGAATTCCGTGAGACAGTCAATTGAGACACAATACAAATCACTTGCTTTCTTGTGGGTTTCCAAGAACAGTCCAGGTTTGTACATCAAAACCCTTTCGATGCAATGGGCACTCAGAACGTCTGAACGAAGCCCGTCCAGCCTTTTTAGTTCCTTTCCAAAGTGTACGACGGTAATAGGTTTTCCGACAGCCGCACCCAATCCATGTTCATCGCGAGAGAGTCTACATTCGCGTGGCTGTGACAAGTTGCTGAAAGAGGAGGCGGTATCGCTGTTTCCCAGCCGTGTGTGATAGATCTCTGATGCCCAGATCTCCTGCGAGATTCACTGCTCGTCTGGTCCTGAGGCCGTGTGTGCTGCAGACAGAAAGCCTCGCCTTCCTGCCTGAGAACGGATCAACGCAGAGTCTTTGCATTCCGGCTGTGAATTCATTGATCATCTTGGATGCGAACGGAGAGAACCGACAAACGGATGCAGTTGCTGTAAATGAAGCGTGACTTGGTTTGGGTAAAGTTTATTGAGTCTCAAAATTTATCTGATTATTTACTGGGCACTTCCTGACGTCAACGTCAGAAAAGGATCTGCAGATTTTCAGTTTTGAATGACACAAAAGTTGGCAAGAGGAAATTGGAACAGCCCGTCACTGAGCTCGTGGCATCAGGTGTCCCGGAGAGCTGCCTCGTCGTGTGTGGTCATCTCCACGTCATCCTCGGTGTCCCGTTCCCGATCTGTGATACTTCCACTCAAAAACACATAATTGCTCGAGTTTCGGATGTCCAATCTTTCTATCACTCAAAAGGTCGCAATGCAAAATTTGCTTCCTGCAGAATAGATTTATTTCCACACAAAAAAAAAAGACAAGCCTTTTTTGAAACACAAACAATGGTTTCTATGGCTTCGTGCTGAATTTCTTTCGGAAGTCTTTTTTTCCGCCTTCATTGCCTTGAAAGCGAAACCCTTCTGGGTTTGTGAATTGAGCAGCATGTCTTTGTCCTCAAAGTTCTCAAGTTTCGGAAAGTGAGGAAAAGTCGAGGGCCCCGCAGTGAGGCTTCGTTAATTGGGGGAAATTTCGCTTTGGAGTTGATCAAGACAGCGTCACATAAATTATGGATTCTGTTAATTGCGGTAATTTTACGCAGTCTCCGATGACTTGAAATCCTCAGATCTTCAGCCTGTCGCTCCCTGTCTGATGCCAGGTGGCACTGTCGCCAACTGCGTCTGGTAACAGGCGGGACATGGAGAGAGTGTGGAACAACGAATTTTGGCAAAGACACGGAAAAAATTGTCCGTCATGGCTGGCGTTGGGGCAAAGGAGGAGTTTGCCATGAAAGGAAAGGAGGTGCAGCACAAGCACACGGTTCCTTTTCACAAAAGGACGAAGAGGAGCAGCCAAGCAGAAATGAGCGGACGTCTTTCAAGTGTGTTCTGAGTTTTTGCAGAACGTGTCCCCAAATCTTCCAGTTCTCTTTCCACCAAACAAAAAAAAAGGTTCTCCAACGATGTGGTGCACGTGGAAGATTTCAAGTGCATCTCATATCTGGCTGTTTTGCCGAATGCATCACCTTTCATGCCCACGGCAGGATGCATGACACTTGACATTTCACAACAGCCGGCATTCAAATGTCAAATCAAACAATTTTAGTATCCTAAACTTTGACAAAAAGTTTCTTCCCTCTCCCAGCCTACTGTATCGAGAGTATACACCAAACAAAAAGTGGATCTTGGAGCCATGAGGCTGTGGAATTTTGTCGACACACAAGAATGTTTGCCTGACGGCGACTCTGACGGTGTTTCTGGAGAACCCCGCCCAGGAGCGGATAAAAGATTTGGTCGAAGACGCTTTCTGTAATGAAGTCCACATCAAGCTGCATCAAATGAGACTAAAATTTTGTTTCTGTTTTGGCGACAAATATTTTCCGGGTGTCAGGGGACCAAGCACTGGAGTTCCCCCTGGATGCGCACCTGCTCCTTCGGAGCCCTGCGGCAGAGCGTTCAACTCGAGTGATGCGCTGAGAGGAGCCGGAGGAACCGGCATTGTGCGGGTAATGGACGCCTCGACAGGGCGAGCAGGGCCACAGCTCTGCGGGCGAACTCAGCAGGTGCCCGTAACATCCGAGAAAGGTGAACGTTTCAACTCTGAATGAAAACAGCTGGGAACACAGGCTGGACTCAGGATTTGATCGTGGGGGGTTCATTTCTGGGAGAAAGGGCCAAATTTGTCCCAATTGTGCAAAAAAGAACAAATTGGACAAGGAAGCATGCTTGAGTGTCGGAGTGAGGAGGGCTGAGCTTTGCACGGTATCCTCCCCTGAATGCACCACTGCGCCCTCCAAATGCTGCTTCACCGCGTAGTCTTCTCAGGAAAGACGAAAGAGCAGGAAAAGAAACGCTTTGACAAACCTGAGAATCACATGCAAATACACTTCTCCACTGTTGGAGTGCGGAGTTTGTTGGGTTGTTTCAGTGCAGATGATGCCACGTGAATCAAGGCGAAGAGCTTCCGTACGTAAACATTCTACTCCGCGTTTGTTCAGACGATGTTCATCCCGAAAGTAAACTTCGTCAATGGGCCGTGATTGATCCCAGCGCGCCACATTCCACGGCAGTTCTGTTCCACACAATGGGCTGAATACAGAATCAGTACGTTGCCAACGGATCCAGTGTTGTTGAGTGCAAAGACCCTTCACGCATTTGTCGGCAAGTGGAGGGAGGCTTCAGAGACCAAACAGTGCACTCGGAATCAAGGAGCGCGGCAAATTATTTTGTGGGTTGGGCATCCCTGTTGGGTTTCACCCAGCAGTTCACAACCGCGTGACTCTGTTCCATCGAAATCAACTTCACAAGCGAAATGGCAACTGAACAAAGATCTTGCAGGTATTTTCCCTTTGCGCCAAGGCCGTGAAGAATTTTACAGGTTCAAGCAGTCCACTCGGTGACGGGCACCCCTGAAAGATTCTGGAGAACGAAGGATTGTGCCTCCCGTTGTCCAGAAGCAAATGTTTCGCTTTTTGCCCTTTACAGAATTGCCAGTATCGCCGGTTCAGTAATCTGAAGGTGATCAGAGATACATCTGGTTTATCAAACAGCATCCGGGACAGCGGCTCCGACTGGTACTTTGCACTCGGAGAGCACAGTTCCAATAAAGTCTGCAACAACAGTTCCGATAAAGTCTGCAACAAAACAGCGCACTTCCTGATAAACCCACAGAAACTGCAGGGGCTCTCTACAGGAACGAGGAAGTCTGTTCTTGTCGTGTGATGCGAGATTGCTCGTGGCCAACTCTGCAACATGGTTCGGTTCAGCGGGGTCGGGTCTGCCCAAGCTGCTGTTGCCCGCCAGTGAATGGAGAATGGATGTCTTCACTGCGAGGCGATGCTTTGAATCATGAATCTGTGGAGAAAAGAAGCCCCGCAGAATCAAACTTAGATTGAATGGGACATAAAGAGCATCGAATTTAACAGACTGCTTTCCTTTCTCGAACAAGTCCCCCCAGACAAAAACACACTGAGGCAAAGTAATCGGTGTGTTGTGGTCTGTCTGATAAAGTTCGGTGAAGACTTGAGTGACGAACTCGAGCACTTCACTCTCGCAAACGTTGCATTTGCTCACGCTGGACATGTCAACTCGGGGGCTCGTTAGGGAGGTTCAGCACGGCTTAATTTCCAAACGCGCGGTGCCTCAATTGCCATATCGGTGCCACAGACAGCCAAACTTGCCCTAAATTTGCACTGAGAGCCAATGACAAGTGACTATGGTTTCTGTGTCACTAATCTGGCAATTGGGGCATGTCGGAAAAGGACCGGACGTGTTTGCTAAACCTCACCATTGTGGATCAATTTGACGAACGGAAGAGCAAATCGTGAAAAAAAAAACCTGAAAAAGACCAGAGTAGGCGAGTTACGGCCCAGGACCGAGACCCAAGGCACCTCTTTGGTTCACAGACACCAGATGCGTTTGCCTAATCTGCTCCTAACCAGGTGTGAGCTTCACAAATGCCTATTTTCCTGTTTGTCACGCTTCGTGGAGACTATTAGCATGCCGCTACTGTGTTCAATGTCGAACCAACATCTGGTGGATCCAGCGGTCTGACCGGCAAAAAGATCCCGACCCACCCAAGTCTGTTTGTTGTTCATGCGTCGGAAACGAATCGTGTACAGTTGATGAACATTGAGCGAATTCCCGGTAACACCTGTATGTTCATCCTTCCCAAATGAACCTGACGTCGTCATATTCCGGATCCGTCTCCACCTCTCGCTCTTACGTCCGGAGCACAACTCCGCTCAATTGAATCGAGAAACCTGAACCGAGGCCGGGGATACACAGGCACTCAAACGGCTCGGATCGCGTTCACAAAGGATAGAACTGAAAAAAAATCAGGTTTCAACGGATGTAATGAAAGTGGAGTCTGACAGACTGAATCACGCACACAGACAGCTGAAGCGTTGTTTTTTCCAAACAAACAGAAACACGTTGAAATGAGTCATTGCTCGACTGTCATTCCAAATGAAAGCCCCGGAATGGAAAATAATCTGACGAGAACAAAGTTTATTCTTGCAAACCCAGTCTCAAACGGCAAAACAGCTGCTTGCTCAGGCAAGAGCCAAATTGTACATCAGATCCAGATCTGTACAACATTGAACACACGGAGTTGTAGCAAGTGAAACCAGGGGAAAACGCGCAGTGTTTTCTCTCAGACGATCAATTTGATGTCGATTTGATTCTACGCTCATCCGGTCAACGGAGAAATGTATCGCAGCTCTGGAACCCGCGAAAATTGCTGCGTGTTTTGTCAGTAGGCGTCCATCGGGTCATTTTTGAAAGGTGGATCACGCACGCAGAGGAAGGAAGACTTGTACGTGTACAGGTGTGGTGGTCTCTCACATCCATCATGCTCCTGTGACGACAGCTTTCCGCGCCTGAAGACGCAGCTGAGTACTTCCGGTGAACACTTCCAGTGCTGCCCATTGAAATTGTATACCAATTCGTGTCTTCTTGGTTTGCAGAACATCATTCATTCAAGGCACGCACTCTTGTCACAACCTTCCTTTTTCGAAGGGTCGTGCAATTATTTTGACACACACTCTCTCTTCCTGCAACTGCTGATGACCGCTAAAACACAGGAGAGTAAAACAATATGACACTCGCATAAATTTGCATTCGAGCAGACAGATGTGGGATTCAATATATTCAGTCCCGACAGTGCACATCACAACCAAACGAGGAAAACACTGCTCTGCTTGCACTCAGGAAGTTTGGCCCTTTTCGCACTTTGCTATTCTCTGCTTGCTGTTGGATTGACAGAACACACTCAGTTTTCCAGTTGTAAAGAAACATGGCCTCTGTCCACTGGCGAGCAGGGAGGGGAGTGAAACAGAAGAGGTCTGAACCTGGCCCCGTAGGAGGCTCCGGTTACCTGCAGCTGCAGAGGCACGACAGATGTTCCTTTGACAACATCACCGGGTTGTTCTGTGAGGCCGCACCTTCTCTCCAACAGCTTCCCTGTAGGTTTAACTTTCGGTCAGCACAACTTTCCGAATTGATGTCCAGAATCTTATTGCTTAAATTTGAGCTTCATTGGATTGTGTGAGTCTTGGCTGTCGTTTTGGTAAGAACGCGTCAAGATGCTGGAAGTTTGAAGTCAAACGTCAAAAACGTGTTCGTGGTGTTCACGCCAAACAAACTCTGCATATGTTCCTGTCCCAATTGATGACATTTCAAGAAAAGTGTTCGACGTTGAATGGTCATCCCGGACTCCACGGGGAACACCGCTGTGTGACGAGACTCTTCAGGCCCGACCTTTCGCAGCCGCAGGGCGCAGGGAGCACAACCTCTTGAATGGACAATTCGTTCTCAGGAAACGTTGTCTCTTGCATTATGCATACCCGTCCACGGGCACTGTGATAAACACGTGAACCACGCAACGCTCATGCTGTACCTCGGGAGCGAATACAGCTGTGGCAAGTTGAACTTACAATTCTTGAACGAGGATTTCATGTTGCGAGAGAGACTTGCTTCACTGAACGGACCTGGGGTTTGCCTCGTGAGTGAGTTCCTGATGGTCCTCTGGGCTCCACCCAACTGACATGTTTTGGTGTTCCCAGAACAAATAGGTTTTGAGAGGATCCACAACTGTTCCGAACCGTGAACCAGGTCTGAAATCGTTGATTGCTATCCGTCGCACACACGGAATCGGAAAGCTGGTCGGACGGGCCTGACATGGGGAAATGAGCGGGAAAAGCCGCAACAAGACCTCACTTGTGCAGAACGGCAATCTCGTGTGGAAATCTCGCCAAGCAAACGAACTGCAATGAGAACATGATTGCTTTGTGCAGCAGATGTGTGCAGCAATGCACCATATGGAACTTCTATTTCTGCGACGAGAGTGCAAAAACAAAAAACTGAAACACTGCATCTGGTGGAGGTGGAAAGATCACAGAAGAACCCGGTGATGTGGCATCGCATTGTCGCGCCTTCGACTGCAGCGTCTTGTTCGGGCGACATGCCGAGCTTCAAAAGGAGCAGAGCGGGGAACGTGACGCTGGGACAGAGCGCGGCATCTCCAGAGCCAACACAATTGTGGAGTCACCCAGGACACTGCAGGCTTCTTCTTTGCACCAAACAAGGCTCCATCCTGAGGGATTTGACAGAAACTCCAGTTGTGTCCGCTGCCGAACTCTGCTCACAAACAAAACCTGCAGACACAACATCGGGTGTGTCGTTTCCCCAGGGCAGGATTCGGACTCCAAGGGCTTCCAGAACGGGAGCGTGATTCCAGAGTGACCTGTTTCTGTTTCAAGACTGTGTCCTTCACACTGGTTATGTTGACTGAAAGAAGACCTCACTTTGTTTCCAAAGAGTCAGCCTCTCACAATTTGTCGCATGGCACACCAGATTTGAGTTTGTGTTCAACTGAAGCACACATGACAATCTCATTTCCACTTGATTCGGAAAAGACCCTGTGGGAAGGAGTTACTAACGTGTCTCAGGATTCCTGGGGTGAACGTCCTCAAATATTTATGGGTTCACCCAGATTCAAGAACAAGACAAATTGCTCACTTCAGAAGAACAGAACCCCTCCATCTCTGTTCTCGGAGGCAGTGTGTGTGGAGGGCAGATCCGTCACGGGCGTCAGTGCCTCTTCACACCGGGGCCTCAGCACCATCCACGGTGTGCGGACCTGTCTCTGTGGTGGGGTTGCAGCTCCAGTCCCACCAAACTAAGATCAGACTCCTCTGACATGCGTGGCGCAGGTTCTGTGTTCAATGCTTCAATTCGGATGTTTCCGTCCCGATTCTCCTGGCTCCCTTCGTTTGACGAATGGCAGCACAGGAGCCCAATGGTGAACAGAATTGGTCGGTTTGAGGAAGTGAACTGAAAAATGGACCTTGAAAAGTACCGGCGTAACTTGATTGCTGCAACTGTGAAGTCATTTATGTGTGTCAAATCCACCGACACTGATCTTGAACAGGTTCTCTGGACTTCGCAGCAACCTGCCGCTTGCTGGCCGCAGCTTTGTGTGTGCACGTGTTTACTTGCAGTGAGATTTGTCACGAAATGGCTGTTCAAAACGTATATATATTTCAACGTGTGACGCGGACCATCACAGCCGGTGTTCCTCACTCCCTGGTGTCCTCCCCTGCAGCGGCCGCCTGCAGACGTAACACCTCCCGAGTCAAGTCGAGATGCCTGACGCCGCCTCGCGTCTCCCCGGGTTTCCCGCCTGCAGCGCCGACGGAGTCTGCCCTTTCGGACCTTGGAAGCTCTGAGAGAGGTGTGACACAGACATGAACACTTGGCATACATATCTGCCTGCAAGAACGAGATGAGACTGCCTGTAAGCTACTTACAAGTAGTCTACGTAAATGCAAGGCATCTTCGGGAAAAGTGCTGTTGTTGAGCGGATCAGTGAGAAATCGTCTCTTTGCGCGACTGCTCAAATTCCCGCAGCAACCTGAGAATGAAGCGTCTCCATCAGTCCGCAGGGCACTCAGGGCCAAGTGGGACCGCCTCAAATCTGCATGTGCAATTTTGCACTTTTCCATAACAAGTTGAAAAGGGTCCACTCTCTTGTCGCACAAGCAAGCCTCGCAGTCTGCCACCTCTTTTACATGGTCAAGGAGTCAGAGGCATCATTCGAGCCAGTTGATTTTGTTCAACAAATACATCCGCTCAAATACCACCTCAACAGAGACACAATGTCTTTTGTTTTTAAAAGACACATCACAATCTAGTAAGCAAAAAGCCAAGGAGAGTGGCTTGGCGCTTCCCCACGCAGACAGGCCAATTAAGCAGCCATGTTGACGCTGATGCGGGAGGATCCAGGACTCAGCGGACGACATGTCTCGATCACACGTCATTTGAGATCGAAATTCAAGGACACTGGTCAACACTGTGATACAGGGTGGCTATACGTAGATCACGCGATGGAACTGTCTCCATGAAGAGACGGTTGTGAGTGGTCCCTGCGTCCGCCCCCGCCTACTGAAGATAAAGAGCTGGCATGTTCCCGCGAGTTGTGTCCATGATTAAAAGCCAATAGTCTGGAATAAAAGCCTCGGGCTCAGGCCCTGACTCCCAATCTCCCGTGCATGGAGTTGGCTCAGAGATATTTCAAGGATGTTGACTGGAGCGCTTTGAGCTCAATGTTCGAGGGAACATTCCGTCAGGTTTCGCATGGTTTCGTTCCATGTACATGGATGTTGAACACCACAAATCAAATGTTGTCCCTATTCAAACCAACTGGATTGTCTGGAGAATTCTTCTTGCACCGCAGCAAGAAAACAAAGTGGTCCGTCTGACCTTCAGCTGACCTGCCCCACTCGACGTGGGATGAAAAATCCGCGGTTCTGCTGACAGACGATCAAAGAAGGTTGCTTTATCAAATTTGCCCCACAGAGCCGCAAAGGCAGGTTGCAGACAGAACGAGTCATGACTTTCTGTCGCTTCTACTCTCGGATGAAATAATGCGATTTCACGCAGACCGCAAGAAAACAATAGAAGCGCACAGCTGCTGAGGTTGGAAGGTGCGTCTGACACAGCCCACCTTCAATCAGAGTTGTCCTCAGACAAACTTTCTGCACCACATGTTTTTCATTCAAATCCAAATCGGGTTCTTCCTGTTTGGGGAGCCTACCTGTCCCTTCTGGTCAGACCAGGATCCGGCTCCAGAATCCGCCTCCAGCTGCTAATCTGACACAGAACAAAGGAGCTCCGCTGTTTTCTGAAGTGGAGAAGAATGTCGTTGCTTGGGAGATTGACAACGCTCTCTCTTAACTCAAAAGCTGCCTGGAGGCCAGAGAATCTGCAGCGGTCTGCAGTGATCAAGTGTGAGACCAGGCGCCTTGTGAACGCAGTGCAGAGGATCGAAGATTCGATGAACAGGAGGGGTCTGACACCGAAAGTGCAGAGTTTTGGCAAGACAAATCAAACAGTGCAACGTTTGACGAGCACTTTTGGGAGGGCACGGTAAGGCTTCTGTCCCTCCCTGGCTGCACCTTGTAGTTCCCTGTTCAGTCCTCTGGGTTTGGCTTCAGCCACTCCACAGAGCATCTGAACAATATTTCAGGGAATTTGTGACGAGGCTGAACTTGTCGTTGGTCGTAATCTGACTGTAATGGTTTCTTTGGTGGAGAAATGCCTGTACACGAACATAAAACCGCTGTAAAACGCCAGCAGTCATTGTGCAAAACAAAGGATAGAAGCTGTAATAGGATGAATAAGCCATGCACGACAATAAAATTGAGGTTACAGGAAAGTTACCCCGCAGGAGGAGGGGTAGTTGTTTCTTTTGGTGCACCAGAAATGGGATGTATCAGCCCTGCTGAAGAGAAGCAAAGTGTTTCCGCCCAGAATTATTTATCTTTGGAGAACTTCCTGCAGTCAAGCCGGCCTGTCCAGCCTCGGTGCTGAGTGTGCGTCTGCATATTTCATCCCGCACACATTGAAGGTGCTGGGCGTTGTTCATCAGTGAACAGTAAGAACAACCTACAGCATTACAAGCACAAAGACCGTCGCCTCCAACACACCTCACGTCGACACCACCCTGCTGTTCAGTCAGTGGATTACAAAGATGCAGCGTGCACTCTTGCAAACAGAATGTGTTGAGATCCACATTCTCGAACCAAAGCTCTCACAAATTGAAAGGGAAAGTTTGTCTCCGAAAAGGATGCGACCTTCTCTTATACACGTGATGCCCTGAAAAGCGGGCCGACTAGTGGGGGGACGTCGGGGAGGTCGGGGACGTACCGAGCTGCAGCTGCACCGGAAGGGCCCGCGCCTCACAGACGCACGTTTCTGAACAGACCTGAACAAAGCGCTTTCAGAGACATTTCACACAAAAACAGCCTGGGCCCGGGGTCTTTTGCAGATGGACTCATTAAGTGCGATTAAATGTTGTCGCTTCATTAAAACCTCAACATCCACTTTCCTGCCATCGCAGTGGCTCTGCAATTTTCAGGAATCCATCAGGTCGAGCAGAGTCTTCATCATAAAGCAAAACTGAAAGGCTTCACAGCGCGCTCGCATGATGAAACCTCCCATCCAGTCCCAGGCACCTTTCTACCCTTTCAAATAGAATTTTTGATACAATGTTTTTTTTTGCATTTCCCAAACACACGGGACAAGAACTGATTGAGGTGGAAAGTTGTGCGAGTTTTTTTGCCCTGGCGAAGAAGCAAAACAACAAAGGCACACCGGGCGGGCACCTCAGGTTCACAATCAGTATGCGAGGGCTTGTGTTCAAATCGAATTGAATCTCCTCTCTCTTTTTGCAGGCAGCGGTCGACGGGAGACTCCAGCCTAGGGAGCGTCCGCCGTCCGAACAAGAGCAGCTCGGACGACGCCAATTCGCTCCAAATGATCAGAGATTCCTCTTGACGACTGCGGACCCTGCGTCGCATCAGCAAACGGGGCAAAGTTGTGCAGTTTGAAGTGGTCGTCATTAAACAGAGCCTCGCGGCGAGGCCGCGCGCATCAAAGTGACCTTCAGAAGGACGCCGGACGAGACCGTGGGTGGAATTAGCGACGCTGGGAGGAGGACCCGGCACACCTCTCCTTGTGACGCACAGGAAACTGGACCAACGGAGCAAACGTTCTGACGTCACGTTCCATTGAAAATGGCTCAATGAACACAGCTTTGGGGAATTATAAATGAAATTCTAGACAAATCTGACAGCCTTACCGCGCCAGATAACGAAATGAAAATTAATTCGGCGTGAATCTCTTTCCTGCGCATTGACAGCCTTCCTCAGATGCAATCTTCAGTGCAAGCAGAACACGATGCAAATCTGGTAGTTCTGCATCCATCCTGAGCTGCTTATCTGACAAGTCACGAGATACGGACGATTGTCCCACGAACAAAACGTTCAGTGCAACAGGTTCACTCAGACTCAGGATTAAAGTGTTCACGGAGAAATGAGTGTTTAAATTTCATGTTTCTGCGTCAGTGATTGATTCTGGTCAGAAGAAGTTCAGCACAATCCAATCCTGACCCTAGAATTTTGACAGCTTTAGCGCAACTAATCACCAGAACCTTTCCAAAGTAACCCAAGAGAGAGACATTTTTTCAAAGAGCTTTGGACATGGATAACATCGACAAGTTGCTCGAGCTGTGCAATCTCCACATCCCGACCGATCCCGTCAAGGACGGATTCACAGCGGCGGACCAGTCTGTTTCCGACAACGGGGAGGCAGCAGTGCTGCGGGGGTACGACCTGCCTCCCCGGGGGTCGAGCAATGAGACAGACCAACTGATGAATCTGCTGGGCCACTCCAATCTGAGCTGTGACAACATCTCCAGGCTCCTCATGAACTACTCCAAACACCCAGGTACCACTTCCCACGCTCTGTCGGACCAAAGTGTTTGCTCTGTTCTTGGACTTTCCCGATTCTCCTTGCCTTCGAGTAATCATAACCATGCCTCGTTGGTCCAAAATGGGAAGGGCCAAAGTTTGCGTTTGCTTGGAGCCATGGACACAGGTGTTGGTTCTCCACGATTCCACCCCACGGGGCCCAGGATTAGGGCAGCCAGTCGACTAATACGACTCCTGGCGGCACAAAAACAGATTCAACGTCATTTGGGTGCATCAGTGTAGCCGGGCTCCTTCAACCTTTTGTCGTGCTTTGGGGGTTGCTGTGGCAGGCGTCCTTCGCACCACCAGATGGCGCCCATGACAATCGGTTTTCTCGTTCCAGCGCGCGCCGAAGTGTTTGAGGACATGGCCGACAACCTCGCCTTCCACAACGCGCTCTACAAGCGCGCAGTGCCCATCATGTTCGGACTCATCACAGGTACGAACATTACACAGCACAAAAAGACCCCTGTTTGTTGATAACACAGAAGTACAAACTGGAAGCACTCGTAATGTTTGGTGGTTCTTGAACAAACGACCAAAACAGGTCGACCGCCAAACGCACGCGAAACTAAACATCGGAGAAATATCAGGGAACGGGTTCACAAAAGCATGACCCTCTCTTGGGTCAAATCGCATACAGAACACAAGAACGACACAATCAGGTTGTGCGACAAAGGCCACGTGACCGCAGACCACCGGACACGACGTACAAGTGAAGAGTCGTGAGATGTTTCGAAACAAGAATGTTGGCCTTCAGATGCATAATGACCAAGTCTTCCCTTCCTTGAAAAGTCGTGAGAATAACACCACAACATCACCTTGTTTGTTTGATTCTATGACCTTTGAGATCTTCGAAGATTTCGCAACTTCAATTTTCGTGGCTCTGAACAGCGACAGCCTTCACTGAGGACCTGGTCCAGGCACCCTGCTCTCCTTTTGTGAGCGATCCCCTCAGGTCCACATACCGCATCCTGTGCGCGGGGGAACTCGCCTTTGTTCCTCGCGTCCTCGTTTCCCATCAACTGGATTTTCAGAGAATATTTGTTCACATCAACAGGATGTAGGTTCTGGCCTCTGGCAGTTCTCTGTGCAGAGACACCCAGCAATGTTTTTCCCAGGTAAAACTTCTCGCTGACAACGAAGCTGCTCTTAATGCACCTTAGTTTTTACAAGATCACGAGCTCCAATTTTGACACCTGCTGATGGATTTTGCGTCGAGTTTCTGCAGACGACATCAAAGTCAGAAGTGTCGTTTGGTGGAAATTGCAAAGCGCAGAGAACAAAAACGCGCGGCGCACAATGCTCAGATGTCACCTTCTCACAAAGACTGCAGGTGCAGCCGCCCAGACAACCTACACAGAGTCTTTTGCTCTGAAAGAACTTTACCTGACCAAAGAACCAACACAGTTTTTGGAAAATCAAAATATGAACAAACAACAGCGCACTCTCGGCAAATTGCGACTCGGAACTTGCCATTGGTTTCGCACTGCATTATGTTTATGTCTATTGATCTACGGGCTTCTTGGAAAATATCTTACGAATTACGTGTTCGCTGCACCACAACAGCCCCTCATACAAATATCAATTCAGGGACTCACCCATGTGTGAAACAGTACGGGAAAGGGGATGGAATTTGACATAAACTGCATGCAGACACACGCTTCAGCTTTTGAGACCGCCTATAGAGTCTACTCGTAGTTCTCACAGAAGCGTTTGCAGAACCAGGCATTTCCTGATGGTCAGTTCGTCCACCTGACCTTGAAACTAGCGTCGTCTCTCTTCACAAACGCAGCACACCACGCCTGATTGAAACTGGTTTGGGATCAGGGCGTTTCTGACAGGATTGTTTTTCTTGCAGGGATCGGACTGATCGGGAACCTGATGGTCATCTTCGTCATCGTGTCTCGTCAGCACATGCGCAGCACCATCAACCTGTCGCTGCTCAACCTCGCCGTCTGTGACGTCATCTTCGTCACCATCTGCGTCCCCTTCGTCGCATATCACTACGCCGCCGACAACTGGGCAATGGGAGAAGTTATGTGCAAACTCTCCCAGTTCCTGCTGTACGTGACCATTTACGTGACCATGTACACCCTGGTGTACGTGTCCGCCTTGAGGTTTCTCACCATAGTGCACGGAACCAAGACGCACAGGATGCGAACGAGGCAGAACGTTGTCATGGTGATCGCGGTCATCTGGGCGGTGATGTTGTCGGGGAACGTCCCTGTGTTGCTGCTGTACCGGGTGAAGGAGTACCCCGTCGAGGGCTTCTCCCACGCCTACAAGTACTGCGGGATGGCCAGCAAGAAAATGGGGCAGCAGATCTTCGTCTCGTTTTTCCTGTTGGCTTACGTGATTCCGCTGTCAATCATCAGTATCATGTACATCTCCATACTGAAGTTCCTGTCCAGGAAACGGAAGGAGTCGATCCGTCTCAGCGTCCGAGGCTCCGACGCGCATGCGCACTCACACGAACGCACGACGCACGCGACGCGCATCGTCATCACCGTCGTCGTCATCTTCGGCGTCTGCTGGTTCCCGCTGCACCTGCATCTGCTCATCGCTTACTTCGGGGTTCAGCCTCAGCACAAGGCGTACGAGATCTACCGGATCTCGGCGCACGTCTTGGCCTACGCCAACAGCTGCTGCAACCCGTTCATCTACCACTACGTGAGCCAGGACTTCCGTACCTCGTTCCACAACCTGTTCCTGCGGCCCAGCTGCAAGGACTTCGGCAGAGGTGGCTATAACGTCAGTGTGGACCAGGAACACATCTCACTGAACTGCAACGAGGTATCAAACAAAAACAACAACAACTGTGCTGTGTAGCTGTGTGGCGTTCCACTAACAACGTGGCAGTCGCACCTTTGACGCTGAGCGCAACTTCTCTTGGATGAGTTTGAACCGACGAAACTTCACCTCCAGAGCCAGCGCTGCGCTGTGATCCTCCTGCCAGGGCTACACCCCTTGACGGTGTAATGACTGCACATACATAGTGATCCTAGGAGTGTCTCAATGTGCGTGCACTCTGCACTCAAAAACAGCCTTTCCCACACAACTTCTTGGTTGTGCCAAGGAAGCCGAGAGACAACATGCCAACCGTTGAACATGACAGATGATCACACGAATAAAGTGCTGCAAGTCGTTCTTGAGCGAACCCGTCATCCAAGTTGCAGACTTCCCATCTCGTTTTGACTCTCTCTGGTGCAGGCTCTCATTCCACACAGGATGCCTTGTCGGAGTGTGCTTGGAGGTTCCAGACAGAAAGCGGAACTTTTGACTTTGCGAAGCACCCCCTGGGGAAGGCTCATTGACAATGGAAGCATCCGTGGATTGCAAAATTGCAATGCAAGAATGTTTCGCATTCAAGCCTTGGAGTGGAAAATCATTCAAAATGGGTTTGGAATTGAGACTAAGGACCACTGGCTGAAGTGCTATCCCATTACATTGCCAAAGAGACAATTGAAGCTCCGGGGGAGGAATCTGAGTCTTGCAATGTGGCGGCCAATTGGAATCTCATTGGACACTTCAATTGTGTGGAAGCCTGACTTCTGAGCTTTGTGAATGTCAATTAAAGTGCTATTCATCGCGTAATGAAGGGTTCTATTGAGAACCACGGTTGTTATGGGTCTGTGAACGTATTCGAGAGTCAGAGGAGGGGGGGGGTCAGTCACAGCTAATATTCGTACTCATGCAATCTGACGTATTGTCGCCTTCTCACACCAACGAGCGCTCTTCGTGACGCGTGCAATTCCACGCGAACCAGTTGTGCTTGTGCGTGAATTTTCTCTTTGATGGCACTGACGTTATTTTCATTTATTTGGAGATGCAGATCAAGCAAAAACATGAACTGTGGGAAAAGTCCTCCAAAAAACTTCAAACACGCACACAAACACACACCCACATACACCCACCCACACACACACACACACACACACACACACACACACACACACACACACACACTTCCTGGAGAGACAGTCGCAGATAACAAATGGCCTTCAGTGCCTTTTTGTTCAAATCCTTTTATTTTCTGTGTGTGGTTTGTTCCTTTTCCCTGAACCAGCGTCTGCTCCCACGGTGAGACAAGTGAGTATCAGTCTTTTCGGTTCAGAACAGCGTCGAGTTCTGATCGTTCACAGCGGAATTGACGCTGAGTTGAACCAGAACGCGTTGAAAATCGATGCTTCTTTATTCCCTGGTCTCTGAACCAGTGCAGAGACCGAGGCAAACGCCGGTCATACTTTTGCGGGGAAGTATGCACAACGGCGGTTCAAAGTCAGGTTCATGTGTTTCTAACAGTAAGGCACCCACACGACGAGGATATACGAGCACTGATGTCAAATTTCACACCAGGTTCAGTGTCTGTGCTGTTTCACTGTCATTTGCTGATCAATTTTCTTCGCTGGATTTCGATGTCGTGATTTGTCTGTGTCTATCTCAATACAGAGTGCATGTGCAACATCACTTGAAGTGAATCAGATGTACATAACGTGGCCTGTACAAACTCCTTTTCTTGCTCATGGTTCATTCAATAAATGTTCCACTGCGCCGCATACTGAACCACGTCTTACAATCAGCCTCGAAGCGAGGTGACATTGCTTTTGTATTCTGCCCTATTCTGGCTGGTGAACTGGGATTTTCGAGTCCCCCCTGCAGAAAAATTCAGGACGTTGTGTGAATTTTTCTGAATTTCCTGAAAATGTGTGTGTTTTGTCTATTTTTCAGATTTTCTGGAATTCTAAATTTCCATATTTCTGAGTTTCTGAGTTTACCCCTCCCCGAGGTAGAAAAACATGTTGACACTTTGTCATTTTGTCAATTATCTGATTTTCCAGATTTCCAGTTTCTGATCCCCCCTCCCCCGGCAGAAAAAATTGGACTTTGTCGTTTTCCGGATTCCCAGATTTCCAAGTAATTCCCTCGTCAGATTTCAGAGTTGCCTCAGACAAAACAGTGCGATGTCAGTGGCGCGCGGCAAAAACTCCACTTGGAAGTCTGGTCTATTTTCTAATTCGTTGAGATTCAATTGGCAGACAGGGCACGATACCACAAATTTGATACCGCCACATTTGTAAGAGGTTGAGTTTCTTCATTTGCTTTTGATTTGATGTGTGAACGGTGCTTTCTGAACTCACGTGAGGGGCCCTGCAAAGTTTTGGGTGAGTCGGTCCGCATACCAACCATCTAGGAGTCCCCAGCCTCCATAGCCACCGTCCGCCACCGCCCTCTCCGGATTCCACCGCTGAACATCAATCATTGGGGAGCAGGGATATTGAGTGTGTTGCTGTTTCACTGCTGCTTCAATTGGGCGCGTTTGGCCTAATCGGCGGTGCCTGGGTTCAATTCGGTGTCCCTGATTCGGTTTTTTTTTCTGATTGGTCTGGTCTGAGTGATCTCGGTGAGAGCGGAGGAGCGGCGCCGCCACCTCACTGCTGGTCGTGGGTCACTCTGCTGTTCCCGAGCCTGGATGCGTTGTGGTTGCCTCTCTATCAATGACAATTTGTAAAACTCATCCTGCACTCCTCTGTTCTGATCTATTTACTGGGGTTCCACCAGTTTCTCAGCCTTGTTCCGTCTTCCACGCCATGGGGTATCAAGACAACATTCAGCGCAGTTTAACTGAATTTCATTGGAGTGGTGCACTGATCACTTGAGCCGCAAAAGATGCCACCACGAAGAAGTCAAAATCTGAGGATCTCCAGCAAATGCACAATTCAGGTTTGGAGGGGTAAAACACAACCTTGAAAGAAGCAAAATTTCGCACATACGGCACAAAACGGGTGGGCGCCAAGCCCCATGGATTCACTGGAGCAATGTCCAGTCATGTATAATTACGAGGGATGTCCACGATTTCTTAGTTTTTGTCCAAAAATACATTGTTTTTCGGGCGTGATTTTTTTGTCGACAGGACGAACTTATCCCAATGATGTTGCCAGCGCACTCACACACTGCATAGGTGAATGAGGTCAAGAGATCAAGATCAGCTGGAGGTCAAAGTTGGGGAGATGTGTCAGTGAGGTCAACAAGTCTGTCAATGGTGACCAGTTTGAGAATTGCTTGGATCTTTTTGTGGTTCCTGCTGTTATTTTGGATTGTGGAAATGCTGGACAAGGAGGAGTGCAGTGAACAGAGGACAGTCCCTGCAGCACATGTGCATGTGTTTTGAATTTTGAGCCATTAAATTCTATCAGGCACATCCGTTGTCACATTCTTTCAGGACGAAAACTAAGAATTCGTGGACATACAAGGGGAACTCCACAATACTCCAATCGCAGTCCATTTTAACCTGGTTTGTTTGATCAGATTTTATTGAAATTGAAGTCATGGACACTCCAGACATCCAGTTTTTATTGTTCCAGTTCTATGTTCATTCTTGTCATTTGCAAAAATCCAGAAGAAAGTGCTCAGAATATTGT
>JAAUXT010135208.1_pt1 | contig 23886 bp, 22 predicted proteins | sample 7278171 | NCBI WGS metagenome assembly JAAUXT01 (sample SAMN14350112, study PRJNA611818) | marine sediment metagenome | isolation source: surface marine sediment (1.8m) | place: French Polynesia: Moorea | collected 2018-08
AAAAAAAAAAATTTTTTAAATGATCAGTGATGCTCACTGATCATTTTTCCAAAAGTGGGTCCAACCCACCCCCCCTGGTTAGACCTACTTTACACACATGGATGGATGGATGGACATACAGACTGATGGTGATTACATTAAGCGTGTGGTAACACCCTTCGGGACCACACGCTTAAAAACAAAAGATGGACCACACAGATCTATCTCAAGGCTACGACTTTTATTCAAAATAGTATTTCAGTCAAAATAGCATTTCAACAAAAGGCATGCTCCACAAGACTAGACAATACAGGGATTCTTACATCAAGGTTTTCTCCAGTGGACGAAGATCAGAGTTCGGGGCCCGAACACATCCCTGGGATCCAATCCAGGGTGGGGACCGCCCTGAAACCCTCACTTCGTTTTGTAAAATCATGGTGCCAGCGGTGCAGAATTAAGAGAGGGGGTAAATTAGTTTTTCGCAGAGGTAGTCCAAAGTCCCGATCCTGCACAGATCCGCTACTCCAAGTAACGGACACAAACATTTCCTTCTGAAAACAGTGACAAGCATTCACAGCGAACAGTTCGACAATTTCAATCTTTCGTACGAAAAGTGTTTGTACCTTTGGAGGCTCATTCGGGCACTACAGTAGGAGTTCAGGACAAAACCCAAAAGGGCAAACATAAAACACGAAATTCTGCAAGTTTGCCCCGGAGCCCCGGAGAAGTAATTGAAAATCTTTCTCACACCCTGTGCCCAGAATAAGATTCTATCGAAGCTCAGTTCACCAACTGGAAGCATTTTGCATTGCGTTCTTGCACAGTAGCCGAACAAGGACGCAAAACACAACGCATCAACGTAAACATGATCTGAGGAAAGTCTTACAGTTCATCGGAAAGCAAATCCTGACTCGAGCCAAATGAACAAAAGTTAGCCAACAGAAAACGCGTCGTGTTGAACACAGAAACTGGCCACTGAAAGGAAACACAAATTTCCGTCGTTTGCCAGAGATTCGACTGAGTTGAGTTGTTTTTTCTCCCCCCTCCACACACACGCACACACACACACACACACACATTGCCCCACCCGACTCAAACTCGCTCCCTATTCGAATAACTTCGAGAATTTGTGACGGTTTGAATCTTCGCACACCTGTGTAACGAAATGGCCAGACACCTCAAATGAGTAGGCACGGGTACCTGCGATTTCAGCTCTCACCTGAAATGGCCAGGCACTCATCAAGGCTCCGAGTGGCCTGTGCCAACTGATATCAAGTGTGTGAGTTGAAATGAGGAGGCATATCAGAGCTCAGGGGAGCAAGAGTGGTTGCCCACAGCCAAACCATCACAGCCTTCACCCCGTGTCAAAAAGTTGAAGTGTCTCTCCATTTCGTTCCACCAGCATGTGTTCGAATCAGGTGGGACAGGTACCTGTTCTGGGCATTCCCAACAACTTCCAGTTCCCGATTCCCCCCCCCCCCCAGCACAGCATGTGTTGTACTGTTCCTTTTTTTCGAAAAATTCGCGTTAATTGCCGTGATCAGCAACACACCAATGCCCGGCCAGATCAAAGTCCAACCGAGAGATTGGAGCAGTTCGCTCTGACGCAGCCCACCAAGGAATGTTCAACTGGTCCAAAAACATGGGTTAAAAAGTGACCTTGTGTGACCAACAACCAGAGCCACGTTGTGCGGGACAGCGAAAACTCAGTAGAACGTCAATTTAAAACCCTCACAATTTTTCACTCGCCAACTTCAAGTTGTGTTCCAATAAATCACCACAAGTTCCTTGAACGCAGCCAAGTCCAAATGTTTGGAATTATCCAGGAATTGTCTTCAGTTCTCTGCACTGTTGCCAGGTTTGAGCATTGTTGAAGTGGTACATACAGTTCGTTGGCAGCAGTGAATCACAGTTTCTCGGAAGAATGCACGTGCGCGGGAAGGCAACGCGTGTGTGTTGCGGTGCGAGTGCGCCGCACAGGCGCGGTCAGTCGGTTGCCATGGAGATCTGGAGCTCCTGCAACCCGAACTTGTGTTTGCTGAATCTGTAGCGCGCAAGGTCCTTCCGCGCCACCAGCCCCACCACCTGCAAGGATTCGATTGATCAATCAATCAGTCACCATTAGTGGGTCAATCAAACAATCGTGCAATCAGTGAGCAAACCGGTCAAGCAAGGAGTCATCCAATCTTTCGATAACTCCAACAAATATGGCGTCCGTCCAGTGCCACCTCCAGACACAGAGCAACTAACTTGCACTGCGTCTTTTGCTGACGCTGTAGCAAACTCCGCACAAGTCCGCCGTCGTCACGTATGACGTCACATTCCCCATCTGGGAGACGTACCTCGTTGTGCTTGTTGATGACGACGAGATGCCGCAGCCCGAGCCCACGAAACAGCTTGAAGATCCGCGGCAAAGACTTGTTCTGAAAAACACAACCAAGACACTGAAGGAATCCAACGCTAACGTCTTCGGTGTCTATGATGTCGCTTGGCTGCTGTGTGTTTCTGGCGCGTCAGTTGAAAACACCAGCACATGTCAGTTGTTCGTTGTGGAACCATTTTTGGATTCTCGTCCCACCCCCACCCCCCGTAATTTTGACCACACACACCACAAACATGGCATATTGAGAGATGCAGCAGAAGTCAGTGAATACAATGCTGACCACGTCTCGTGTCCGGCAGGTCTTACTCACCTCGGAGACGACATACGGAGACGGGTTCATGTACGGCTGCAGGTCGATGTAACACTCCATCTCATGCAGCGAGATGTGCACGTGCTGCAAAGAAAAGAAAACAAAGCTCGCTTTTTTTCGCCCGGTCCCGGTTACTGGTTCCGTATTTCATTGGATTCGACGGAACGATGTGGGTCAGTGAGGCACTGCGCGGTCACCGGTCAGTCGACAAAAGGAAAACACCAGATGATACATGGAGACGAGAGGCGTGACTGCCACAGAAATCTACAGGTGCGGGATCCTGTGCGCAAAGGCTCGAGCACAACGCACCTCGACCGACGGGAAGCGCGGGTAGATGTCTCTGAAGTCCCGGAGCGTCAGAGGGCGCTGCGCGCGCACCGCGTTCGAGTAGCCGTCCACGAACGCCTGTCAAACAACGAGAATAAAGCTTGGTTCACACTGCAAGCCTCGTGTGCTTCGTTCCTGGGCTGCAACGCAGAAATCATCAGTCTGCAGGCACACAACGCGCGACGCATCAGACGCAAGAGCAACGCGGAGCCGAAGAAAGTCTTCTGCGTTACGAACACAGGTCGCATCCAGCGTGAGTCATGCCTGAACACCAGTCTGATAACAAGGCGGTATTGATCGGCAGTCTTCCTATTTATCTGGTGCGAAAGTTGGCACGTTCTCAATAGAAGTTTGGACATCATCAGAAGTTTCACGCCTCCTTCTCACCTTGTTCTTGAGCAGCACGATGAGTTGCGACCTGAGTATCAGGCCTCGTAAGATTCCGAACGTGCCGGGAGGATTCTGAAACAAAACGGAAATTACAAGTCAGCTGTCGTCGCCAAATTCGAACAGACAATTTTCATTTCCGCGTCTGCTCGAAAGACACTGACAGTTCATACACGGAGGCAAAGTTTGTTTTCCTTCGCAATCTGAATCTGGGAAAAAAATAGATATCCGCCACGTACAACGGGAAAATGGCATTGACGACACAAGCTACCAGAAAGTGGGCGGTGACAAAATGAGTCAAGAACCCACACGGAGAGTGCATCTGATCTTCAGTGGCAATAAGTCAAAATGGAGTAAAGTTTTAGAATAAAACGGGCCTTAAAAAGAGCATTTGAAAAGGCGACTCACTTCTTCAGAACTCTCCACGACGGGAAAGCCGTCGAAACGCTCGTTCCTGAGCATCTCTATGATGCGACCGACTTTCTCCCGCTTCGCGAAGGTCGTCACCGGGTGACTCATCACCTCCCTGAAGCAGATGACATTCGCACTTTTGTTGATCCCTTCTGATTCGGTCTTGCCTGATTCGAATTCGCCTGCCAGGAATCTCGGTGACTCAACACTTTGATTTTATTCGAGAAGAGGCCTTCAAATTTGTTGGCGCCTCAGGCGTGAACAGTGTTCTTGTTTTGTCGGTCGGGGACAACGAACGCACCTGGCGGTGATGTTTGACGTCATCGGTGGCGGTTCCCAGGGCAGAATCGGAACCCCGGCCAGTTCGATGTGGATGTCGTACAACCCCTGCAATCGGAACAGATGAAGATCACTAACGATTTTGGCTGGGAAACGTTCACAGCCCAAGAATCTACGGAGTCTGCAGTGGATCTTGAGTTCCGGCATCGTGGTTCGTTCTCATGTGAGGGTGTCAATTTTGGTTGTGCCGACGTGGGGGTAGAGGAACTGACCATCGAACAAGCCAGTTCATCTCCCGAAGTTTTCACAGCAGATGCAACAAAGTTCGGGTCATCCCTCTCTCAAGGGTCCGACTCCAGTCCGCACCTCGTTGAAGAGGTCGCCGAACCACTTGGCGACCATGAGCACGACCATGATGGGCAGCCCGAACGTGATGTTTCCGGTCGCCTCGATGAGGATCACAGTGAGGCTGATGGTCATGCGCACGACGCCGCCGAGCTGCGCCGCCGCGCCCACTAGCGCCAGGTGACCCGGCACGATGAAGCTCTGCAAACCAACACGTCTTATAAAACAGCAGCTGACGCGTCTGGAAACAGCCGACCCTTTGGAAACTCACGAGAATGGATGGGTGCTATGTCTGTGATTTCTGTGACGTTGTTACAAAACAATGGAGTGTCTCTGGCTTTGTCCAAGGATGAAGTGTGTGACGCGCACCTTGAAGGCTACACCGTAAAGACATTGCGAGTGCCAATTCTGCCCGCCTCAAGGTTCAGCTTCGTCAGTATTGACTTGCTTCAAGATTTGCCGACATTTAGTTCCTACCGCCGCGACATGTTGAACAGGCAACGAAACAACACCAATTGACGCAGCACACAACACACCCAACGCCCGCCTTTCACCACTTGAGCCGTACCCACCGGAAACAGTTTTCCAACGCAGATGCCGACGAAGCGCCCCCACGCGGCGCCGGTCAGCAGACACGGGATGAAGAGCCCGCTCGGCACGCTCAGGCCGTACGTCCACGTCGCGAGCAGGAAGTAGAACACAGCGAACACGCCCACCGTCTGCAGCCGGTACGAACCTGCAGGCAAGGGTGCATCGAGCGGCCTTAGCATTTACCGTACTCCCCTCCAGAGAATGTCGAGTTGAGGGGTCCAACTAGGGTCAGCGGGGGATCCCCCTCCCCTGTTCTTCCCATCATGGATGCGCCCCTGACAGCACTGCTGCCGTTCTCACCGACGGGGTCGTGGAAGAGGCTCTTGACGCTCTCCTCCGGAGTCTGCATCCACATCGACGCCATCGAGTTGTACTCCCCGTCATCGCAGTACACCTGTCAGAGACAGACACAGCACTCTCATGCGTGGCAAACCTGCCACAGTCACACAGAGTTGATCTGCTGGGGACACAGAGATATATCAGTATCAAAGTACAACTGCTGAAGAAACATGCCACACCCAACAACTCTACCCCACGCCCTTTTCACGATCCATGCTTGACAAACCTGCCACAGGCACAGGGTAAACCAGCCGCAGACACAGAAACCGTCAGAGATACACAGCATACTTGCTGTGGAAACGGGGCAAATTCAACAGTCCTTCCACACGTCCTGCTCACGTTCCATCTGGAACTGATACCTCTCACAGAGACCCCCCCTCCACCACCACCCACCTGGGGAAAATTCTCCCAACACCCCTTCCCCACAATCTGCCCCGCCTCACCTGGAGCGGGTTCTTGTTGGGATCCTTCCCCAGCGCTTGACAGTCGTCGTCGAGCAGCGACGAGACGAACGCGACGACGGTCGACAGCGTCGCGACCACCATCGCCTCCACCACCTGTTTGTACCGGTTCGACACGCACCTGCGTTCGGCGAGAGAAGCGACAGTTTGACAAGTGTGGCGTAATGCACGCCGTGCGCGTAAATTTGCCAGCCTCCGCCAAGTGTCCGCGCAAATTACAAGTTCGTGGGGGTGAGGTGCAACCCTCGACGAGCCAGTCACGTTCGGTGCTGGGGTCTCGTCTCAGAGTTTGCAAAACGAACCTGACGTCCAAAAGGAGTTTGATCAAGTGCAACACCCAACAGCCATGAAAACTCAGAGTCGCCGTGGCACTGAGTTTTGATGGCAACGACAGTGAGCCTGTGCCTTCTGAAGAACCACTTACCTCTTTCTGAAAATGGTCAGTTTGTAGTTGATATGATTGAACAAGGCACCAGACAATCCCCCTGTGAAACAAACAAGAAAATTTTCAGTGTTGAAAAGCGCTTCTTGGATGTCATTGGTTTCTGCACAAGTCTGACGCTAAATTCAAAGTTGGGATCGGGCTCCTCTCACTCGACAATGGGTCAGAATATAGAATCTTGGCTCCACCCGTGAGTTGGGCTTGAGTACATCAGCTTCCAAAACTGAATGAACTGAAAGCTCACCCACGATTCCCATGAGCACAAAGACTGGAATCTGCGCCCCTGTGTACGTCAAGTGCTGCAACCAAGATGCTCACAATTGAATGATCACGTACAGCTGTGGGCGAATTTAATTGGAGTATCATTGCGGTCAGAATATGGATCCAAAACTGCCATTTGCAATTGGCTTCCCGAGCCACAGTGCGCCAAATCGAATTCGCCCTAAAAGCTACAATTGGAATTGGATACGCGTGCAACAAGGAAAATCACGCACCTCGAATGTACCGAAGTTGATGAGCCCTGAGTAGGAGAGTTCCCACGGAACCCCGTTGTAGTAGCTCTGCACCATGTTGAGCGTGAACGTCGACATCATGGAGGCGAAGAACTGCAAAACAAGACTTGACTTGACGCAAGTGCTGACGCAACCCGAACCCACGTGTCCAATGTGAACCTTTTCCTCGTTCCACGTACCATTCTCCAGGTGAGGCTCTGGTTCCAGAAACTTGCGCCTTCCTCCAAACTGAAGAGGACGCCGCCGACCGGCGCCCCGAACGCCGCCGAGACGCCGGCCGCGGCGCCCGCGGACACGAAGTCGCGCTTCTCCGTGTCCGTCCGGAAAAACTGAAATATCTGCAGGATAAAAGGCCAAATGTGCACGTGATACTGGGACGAGCAAAGGCACTGGACAAAACGGGTATCGCGAACATGTCTGTCCGGTGGAGACGTTCGGGTTGTGAACTTCAGCATCAACGATGCCGACTTGAACTCTTGCGACACACCCACGCGCGAGCTCCAGCCCTCTGTCAAGTCAAGCCCTTGGCATGCCTCGCAACACGCATACCCCGGACTCACTCACACGCTCACACACACTGACCTTGCAGTCGAGCCCCAGCGTGCTGGACCTGCCCTGCGACACACCCGCCGCCACCACGGCTCCGGAGTGGATCATCGGCCCTTCCTGAAGCAGAAACGAGACGCATTCACATTCATTCTTGCACAACTGTCCAACGACTCGTGTCGCACAACACGTTTTGCGCCCTTCTTTCTGAGTCTGTGTTGACTTGACTTGTTCAAAAGGAAACGCACGACGCATCTGGTGCAAAGACCAGGTGCAAAGACAAACCGTAGCACACTGCGGTTGGCGTTCTTTCCGTTAGTAATACAATTGAGAGGATCGACGACATGAAGTGTTCACGTATGGTCGCTTTACTTGCGCGCGGCGCCGCCTCCAGTACCTTTCCGATGGAGAGTCCGCCGACGACGGAGCACACGACGCCGACCACTTTGCACACCAGGGTCTTGAGCCGCACCACCTCGGGGATCTTGACGCCGTTCAGGTAACACTTGATCTGAGGGATGCCACTCCCCGCCGCCACCGGCTGGAATGGACGTACATGTGTGTGTGTGTGTGTGTGTGTATGTGTGTGTGTGTGTGGTGTGTATGTGTGTGCTGTGGGATGTGTGTGTGTGTGTGCACCTCCGTGAGCCCCAGTACTCACGGTCGACAGAGAGAGGTTTTTCTGGTGTGTTTGAGTGGTGTGTATGTATGTGATATGGATCAAACCCAGTGTTTGACTCTTTCAAACGCGTCCTTGTCTGCAAGAAACGACAAACAATTTGAGAATATGAAAGCAGAACAGTGAAGCAGCATCACTCACCGCGAGGAAGGCGACGAGCACGGCTGCTATGGCGACGAAGGCGGCGTCCCAGGAGATCCAGACGAGCAGCGGCGTCGAGAGACAGCCTTTCACGAAGCACGAGTCGAACACTGCAGCCGGTCAAGGTTCTGAATTTGTCACTTCCTGTGTAACTCACACACACGAACACGTGCACACGCACATGCAGAAACACACGTACACACACACACACACACACACACACACACACACACACACACACACACACATCATCCCGGACCACGCCACGGGAGAAACTGAAGTGAGGTTCTGTCATTGACGAAAACACCTCAGAACTAGATCTACGGTGTCAGGAATCGTTCATCCACCAACAGGACCAAACCCACGCAACCTCGATCCGCTGTGGCAAATGTTGCCTGTCGCATCAACGCGCGTGAGCGCCGTTCTGCGCGCGGGACTCTGCGTGCTCCATCCTGCGCGCGCGTGTCGGAAGGATACGCCTCTTGACGAGGGAATACTTGACGCCGGAGAGCTCGCGGATGCAGATGTCGATGACGGAGGCGATAAGGCCGGTGAAGACCCCGATCAGCAGCATGACGATCCAGCGCGCGAAGCTGATCCACACCACCTCCTGTCAATCAATCAATCAATCATCAACCAAACATCAAATCAAACAGCTGATCCACCGGTCAATCAGTCAATTCGAATCACTTCCTGATCAATCGATCAGTCATTCAACAATTCAGTTGAGGACGAAAGTTTAGCATTTGCTCCAAAAACTAATTTCCACATGTCCCTCGGCAACGCGACAAGGGAACCTTCGCCAAACGCACGTTGCTTGTGAACGTCAGCGTCAAAATTTCACGCCAACAAATGGTGTGACAGTTTCGTAGAAAGGCGTGTCCGCGAAGGGTTCATTTTAGATTACTATTCTCTGTCATAGCGCAAACAGAAAACGCACGCACTTGAATTGTACGGCTGCGCAAGAAAACCCTTCGTGTTTGGCGAAAGTGGCCACAGAGTTTGAGGACTTCTCACCGTGTACGGCTTCTTGCGCTGCTCCGTCTGGTAGAGCTCGTTCTCACACGTGTCGTAGTCCAAACTCTGAAGCGCACACGGAAAAGGCGGCTTTATCGTCACACAAACCAAGACTGCTGGATTCACCACAACAACTGGGTGGGGCCAGATCTACCGCACAAATTGGTGGGTCAGATTCACCACGCCAATTAGTGGGGCCAAACTTACCACATCATCTGTTGGGGCCATGTGCGCCAGCCAACTGGCTGGGCCAAATTCACCACAATGTTCAATTGGCGGGGCAAAATTCACCACACCAACTGGGCGGCATCAAAGACAAACGGATGACGTCGTACAAAACTAAAGTGGCCCTGAACACAAGACAAAGCAACACTGTGATTTTCTGGCTGTGCCCCAAGGGCTGTTCTCCCACCCGATACGAGTCTTGGAAGCGTCAATACCATACTTGGAGAAATTTTGCAACCCCTTTTCCCACGAAACTGTCCAAGAAAGTTCCAGTGTGAGGAGAACGAACATCACGCCCGCATGCGGGCGACGAACACCACACGCACACCCGCAAGGAGAGACACACGCACGCAAACGCGTACCTCGAACTCGGCCTTGAGTTGATAGACCTCGGCGTCGCCGTGCGCGTCGGATCGGGAGTTGCGCGCATGTTCCGTGAGGTCCACATCCGCTTCCGGGTCGCGCCGCGCTGCCTCCTGGTGGAGAGAGCAAAAACTGAGTTCGAGCCGAGTGCACGGCGTGAGCGAGTGAACTTGGGATAGGTTACATGGTAAATCACGTGAGCAGAAACCTCAGACCGGGTGTGAAGTAAGTGGGAGCCAAGCGACGAAGCAACACCCCTTCGTATCGTGACACAACGCACGACGCTTCTGCACGAACATTGCCTCAATGAATGTTCGACCCACAACAAGGAGCATTCAGTGCATGCACATCAAATGCTTCGTGATTTTCAAGTTGACACGTGTCCAAAAATCACACTCGCTTGTTTCTTCAACACCGGGTGTCTAAAAGGCACAGGGTGAACACTGCGTTGCAGCACTTACATACGCGCATACATCGGCACACGGCGGCACACGGCCGCACACACACACACACACACACACACACACACACACACACACACACACACACACACACAGAACAACCATTGATTCAAACCTGAAGTTCAATCCACGCAGCCTGAGCACACTGACTTTCCGAAGCATTCCTTTGCTCGTGAATGAATGCGCAAGTCATCTCACGCCCCCAACGGGACAGAACGTTTTCAAATTTGGCTCACGTTGGTCTCATGACCAGCAGCACAACATCATGCAAGGTGGATCCAAAAGACCCTGTGAACGCCTCATTCTTTCAGAACAGCGGTCTCTGTTGAACCCTTTTCCAGGGGACTACAGGATCAATTCTCCGGACAACATCATCAATAGGTTTTGTGTGTAAACCATACAGTGTCTCTTTTCGATTCTTGTATTTCTTACAGATTTGCGTGTTGCGTGTTTTGAAGCTGCAACGAACACTGCTCGTACCAGGGTGGGCCAAATGACTCATTTTTTCTGAATTGCAGATCCGCAAAAACTCTCGTGACAACACTGAAGGCAGGAGGGGTGCCCCGTGTCCCGCTGAGCTCGCCACCAGAGGGAAAGCAGGAAACAGGCTGTGTAATCAAAGCACCCGTACCTGCTGAAACGCACTCGTACGTGCTGTCGAATGCTTTCTCACAACCAAACGTAAGCAGCATGTACTTGTATTCGTACGTCCGACGGGCACGAGGCACTTGACTTGAGCTGACCATCGCATCAGGTGTGATACTCGCACATGCAATGCCTTTCAGAGGCTTCCATTGAAATTCTCTCGAAATGATCGAGCAGTGGACCGGTTGAGGAAGTACAGCCTCCTGGCCCAGTCCCAACTTTCGTTCATTTTGCACAAAAATGTCGGGATCAATGTTGTTCCCTTTTCCAGGGAGTAGAGTGTGCGTGTGTGTGTGTGGTTCATGGAAGGTGCTCCAGTCAACTGACTCCAGATGCAGAGAGGGACAAGAACGAGTGAGGGACAGTGTGTGTGTGTGTGTGTGTGTGTGTGTGTGTGTGTGTGTGTACGTGTGTATGGAATGTTAGCTTCCTTCCTCTGCACATTCAGCCAAATCATTTCGATAACCCACGAGGAAATCATTGCCAGCGTTCGATTTGCGCGTGCGGCGAGCCGCCAGAAGGCTCACAACTTCGCACCTGGGATGGAGAAGGGGTGAGGTCAGCCATTTCGCGGTTCACTAGGGTCAGCCGCACGCGTACATCAAACGCGCCAATTTCTGTGCGGCGTTTGTGCTCCGCATCATAAAATTTCAATCAGTTTCAATCAGGCTTCGTTATCCAACTTACCCTTGACGAAACTACTGTGTCGCGATGGATTCAGAAACTGTAGTTCGAACACTGAATCACCTCTCACTGAACTCGAGTTCAAGGAGAGGTGATTCACCGATCTGTAGATCTAACTGCTGCGACAGTTCCCAGTTGTGAGGGAACAACTGTCGTCTGCTGAAGTTTGCAACGCGCGCGCACACACACACACACACACACACACACACACACACACACACACACACACACTGTGGACGGCAGAAATTTATGGTGACTCGGATTCTCGCAGCAATTGTGTTTCTCCCTCCGGGCACATGCTGATGTTTGCTCAATTTTCTCTATCCGGTTGATTGAACTCGTGATAATAATTAATGTTGATTGATGTCTAGGGTTTTGTGATTTAATTACGGCTCATGATTTGCCCGACAAAAGAGAAACAAGCAGATTACAGTTGAAGAAAACTCTCTCTCTGTTTATTCCCCAAAGTTGAACATGTCTCTCCAGGAAAAATCAATAACTCTCGTGTCTCGGATGATGACGTCATGTAAATCAATAATCGTGATGTTTCTTCTCGGTGACAGACATCACAACTCTGTTTCCAGAAAGCATGAAGCAGCAACAGGAACTCGATTAGTCGATGAACCGATAAACGATGAAGAGATTCGGACAATGTAAGGCGACTCGGCATAACAAGGAAGTCATATCGAACACGCGTCGTTCGATGATGCGAAAAATTTAGAGCATCACGTCTACAGCTCGCCTATCCAGGACAAACACCAAACAGCAAAGCGGAAACTTAGCAACAAGACAAACGCAAGCAGCGACTTGGCGACGTGTTGTGAAACGTGACACTTGGTGGAAATTCTCACCGGATATATTGTGCACGTGAATGGGCGACCACATCGATTTGCAGAGCCTATTGTCTGCCCACGCTCACGCTTCCTGAAACGCAAAGTCTGGATAAAGGATCAACACTCATGACCAAACGGCATTGCAACCAGACTCCAAGAATAGGAGCAAAAGGTGTCGTCAGAACTTGCCTTGTGTCGTGCCAGAGAACTGCGCTGTACAAAGTACAAGTACTTTCCCCATTCGGTTCATTCAAACACTGAACAGAAAAAACATTCTCTTCGCAAGCAACACTTGCTCCTTTTATTTACACGTGAAGTGACTCATACATGTCGAAAACTTCTGACGAAGAATCAAATTTATCACGACAACAAATCTAGTCCTTTTCTGCAATGGCGGTCAAGTGAACATCAATTTCCGATTCGGTCAATTTTCTGAAAAAGACAAGAAACAGAAATTTTCATGTTGAACTCTGTAAGGAAGAAAGTATGAAGAGCCAACCCCGACGAAAAATCGAAGGATGCTGTATTCGCACCACGTTGCAACTTCTGAAGACAAGTTTCCCTCAACCGCCAAGGGAAAGCATGACCCAGTCACCAGAGCTCTTTTCACTTTCAACAAGGGAGACCAAAAGGAAAACTTCACCTGAATTTCGGGTTGTCCTTCGTCACGATGCCTATTTCAACTTCGGTTGGCTTGAAATCAACGGAGAGCACGGACGACAGACAAGTGATGGCAACCTGAAGACAACAAACATTTTTTCTGTGTGTGTTGAAGGAACATAGGTTCAGCCACTGTCGTCCCACCATCGAATTGGAATGTTGGAAGTGCTGAACATAGGCGAGGAACCGGCAGCCACTACAGAAGTGCAACCGCATGTTTTCGGGAGCACACAGCTGTGAAAAGTTATGCCCACATGGCCCTGACCATTTTTCAAAATTATCTAGATCCGCACCGTCTCCCCAACAAACACACGGGGTGGCAGGCCACAGTCACCCACATTTTTCGCAAACTCGGTGTTTTGTCAACACCGACAAATTTGAACAGACAACTCAATGCACACCCTTGTTTCCTGTGAAGACATGGCATGATCCCCCGTGAATTCGGCTTGCTTGTGATGCCAACTTTGACATCCAAGCATCCACACAGCAAAAGGTGTGTGTGTGTGTGTGTGTGTGTGTGTGTGTTTGTGTTCCATCACACCCTGATTTCTGACTTGGATTTCTTGGCCAGACTTTGAACTGTTCTTTGTCTGCAGCATCGGGGCGGGGGGGGGGGTGAGGCAATCACACCATTTTGGTTTGTGACAAGAAAGTTTTCGGCCTGGTTTTGAAACATACCACACTCAGACACCTGACACAAAATCTTTTGGCCCAAGTTTGACAAAAAAAAGTCATTTCTGGGGAAGGCACTCGGGCCTGGGATCCACCACCGCCAAAATCATGTTGAGTCACAACTTTGTGTGTGTGTGTGGGGGGGGGGGGGGCCGCCCACCTCCTGGAAAACGTGATCGATGCGTGCAACAATGACACTTGTGTGGCCCTAGAAATTTCCATCGATCACTGAACATAGTGATCTGTGTAAACATCACGAACTGCGACTCACCTCGACCGCTTCATCGTTGGTGAACTCCTGCTTCTTCTTCACCTTCTTCTCGAGGAAGCTGTTGGACTCGAGCTGCTTCACCCCGGCGGCCGTCGCTTTGAAGCCGCAGAAGTAGCCAGCCGGGTCCGTCTTGTAGATTTGAGGCCCATGCTCGTCGTCGTACGCGATGAGAATCATTGCTGCAACAAACCAATTCCCATCGGGTGACTGATTTTGATAAAGGAATGAGAAATGAGGCTGACCTCATTTTGTTCGACTTATTTCAGGCACGGAAGACTTGAGCCGAGCAGATAAACACTTACTGCAGCCCAGTGGCCTCATTTCTGCACTCTGGGTATACACTTGAGAGATGTCAGCGATGCGTTTGCAGAGCATATCCACCGGGATTTCGTACCCATACTTGTACTTCCAGTTGGCTGCTTCATATCTGGCTCTCTGCACTTGAGATCGACTATCGGCTACAAAAAGAAAGAAAAAGTCCCAGATCAAAGAGGGCGTGATCTGTCCTGATAATACGCGACATTCAGGTGTGGACACAGAAGGGCCCACCCACTTTTGCGTTGTTCAGGGTCGGGGATCCCAGGCCCCTGCCAGGTAAGCCCAGGGTGGGGTCTGCAGGTGGGTCCAAAGCCCAAACCCACCCTGTACACATTCAGGACAACACTACAATAATTGCATAAAGCGCGCTGTGGAACGATCAGGATCGCACGCCTGAAAAGTCACACGCAAAGACACGCATCAGTTTTACATTCGAAAGATCTGAAAGAAAAGCTGTATCCAGAGCTTTGGTGAGGCGTTGGCCGTTTGAGTTCATGCACGAACATTTGCAACATCAACTCACCCAACATTCCTGTCATGACACAACCGATGTGGTCTGTGATTTGGAACAGGTGAGTAACGGTCTCAGCGTCCAGCAGCTTGTCCTGCACAAAGTGGCAAAAACAGTAATCACGTGTGTCAAACACACCCTTGCCAGTTCAAAACTCGAATGAGGGCAGATTCAGGTTGTGAGGATTGCAAAATTTCTCACCGGTATTTTTTTCTGTGTGACAACAACGGCACATTCCTTTCCTCGAACAGCCACAGAAGTCAAGCCTCCCTGATTAATTGCTTTGAAAGCGTACTCTGCAAAACACACAAGAGGAAGCGACTTGACAACAAGGCGACAAAGACAGCGCCGTCAACCGGAATAAAGAGTCCATGGATCAGTTTTTGTTGCGCTGCATTTGGCAATCCGAGTGAAGGGGAGATCTGAACAGACAAGATCTACTCAGTTGCTGTCGAAGAACAAATCTCGTACACAACTCGTAAATCCAAGCGTTTGGCCGTCAAGTTCACTGGTTGCACTGGATAAATTGCGGATTGCATCCACAAGGATGTTTCGTTCTTGTTTGATGACCAGCTAGTGAAGCCAGTCTCATCGGAATGTTTTAGAAATCGATTCAATTGCAGTCCAATTGTGCCCCGATGACGTGAGCGATAATAGGCATATCACAACGTCGTAAAGTTCCTCTCTGTCACTCACCCACTTGGTAGAGTCTACCTTCTGGCGAAAAGATAGTGATATGTCTGTCAAATCCAGCACTGCTTCCTCGAGACATGGTTCCGACTTCGTTTGAGCTCAGCAATGCAAAAACTTACAATGACTGGCAAAACTCACAGCAGCCCGGCTTTTACCTGGTTCCCGCGGGTACCGGGCCAAGCGCAGGAATCAAAGAGGAAATCGCAAAGAAAAACAAACGAAAAGTTTGTTTCATGAGAACAAACTATTTCATGTGAGGACTGGAATTTGTCTATGGGCTCCTGCATGTTCAACACAAGAAGGAGGCAAATTCAACTGAAGGACTTTGCGTCGAACTATTTTTTTCCGATCCCTTGTTTTGAGTGGTGCAGCGGTTCAGAGACTGGACATACATGTTGCTTTGATAACTTTCAGTATTTCCCGTTTGCTTTCCCCTGTCATGTACAGTTGACCCTTGAGTGTTGGTCATTTACATGTGCCATGAAAGTCCAGTATGTCAAGTAAGTAAAATCCTTCTGGCGCTTGTGTGATCTGGTCGTGGCATGAGGAGGAGCCAAATTGGAAACCGCTTCGCATCGTGGCTTTCGTGGCAGCGCTGCTCTTCCGGGACGGTGGTTTCATTGACAACCAGAGTCTAACTCCCAAGCAAGCGTGAAGAAAATTCCTTTTTGGGGATCCTGAACCAATGAGTGTTTTTTGTTTGCAAAGAGTGTCGTGGTTTGAAGGCGGTTCTTTTTGCTCCTACGTAGATGGTGATAAATTCTTGAAATGTCCCACTGCTTTCACCGAACCACGAAAGCCTGATGAAAGCACACACTTGTGCATGTACGCTTGGGTATGTGAAGCTGCTGTTGCTCTGTTTTCAGAGCAACAGCCATTGCAGCCATTGCACACAAACGGTGTAATTGATTGGCGGTACAGAGCTGGACACACGACGTCAGTTTCGTTGCATCTCTGTTCCTGGTGGAACTTCCAAAGATTCGTGGTCAAAAACTGTTTTCTCAGGTTTGTGGGATCTTTGTGTCTTGTTGTGCCTTCACGGAGAAGGAATTTCACGAATATTTGTACTTTGTTTCCAGACCATGTTGTCATTATTCAACCTTCACTGGACTCTGGATCTTAGGTTTCGCGAGGTTGTATCAAAATTTTGTGGCACTCTTTCCTGTTCAGCGGCGAAGTTACTTGGCCAATCTGCACAAGAATCGGTCAATCTGTTTGTGTCTCGAATGTCTGTTGCTGAACTCGCAGAGAGAACTCGTTATGCGTTATGCTTATTGAACGAATTGGCATCTCGTACAAAGTGTGTGAGTTCAATCAAGTTTCAACACTATTTGTTCAACAAGCCACTTCTACGAGTCCATTGTCGATTCTCTCTCTCTCTGTCTCTCTCTATCTCTCTCCCTCTCTCTCTTTCTCTCTCTCTCTCTCTCTCTCTCTCTCTCTCTCTGACCAATTGTTCACCAATTTTTCATTTGTTGATCTGTGACAAATGTTTGATCACATCAATGAAACACCAAGCAGTCATCTTGTCTCATTTATTCTCAGAGTGTGATCAGGAACAAAAGCGCGTGCCAAAATGCCTTGCACACTCGTATACAGGAAGAAACTTCGCATTCGTTCTGAGGAGACTGATAGAACCACGCACGAGTCCTCTCAGTTGTTTTCCAAGTTTCGTTGTGCGAATGGCCGCGTGGTTTTTCCGCAGTGAGGTCGGTCCTGCCCCCGGCCCCCTACAGGACAGGGTCCATGCAGGGGTACGACCGATTTTCACCTAACAACACAACGCATGGTGACTTCCCCTTTTGTTTGCAGGGGCATAATGCTGTTGATCGTGTTCGCGTTGTTGCTGGTGACGCCGCCCTATATCTCCGGCGAGCCGGACAAGACGGGCGCCGACGGCGCCGGGGACCGACTCAAGGACTTCTGGGTGGTGCGGCTGCTGCTCAACCTGCTGGGCTACGCGACCGTCGTGCTGCCTGGATTCCTTATCATCAGACACGTCCGCAACACCAACTACCTCGACACAGCCAGTGAGTGCAACTGCGAGTTGAAGTTTGATCACTTTCGATGTTACTGATAATTATTGATCGGTGCAGATGCGCATTTGTAATGAACGTGTGTTGCATTTGCAAACAGATAGATTTTTGTGTTCAGTAGAGTTTTGAATAGATCGATGAAAATTGATTACATGATTCCAAGTTCAATGGATTTCGTCGTCTGCAGGTCCAGGATGCATCACGAACATCCTGCGACTGTGCGTCACGGACCAGGAGGCGGAGAAGCCGAGTCTGGAGGAGGGCGGCGCCGCGGCGGCGGCCCAGACGCCGGGCGCACCGTGGATGCAGAGCGCCGTGAAACTGGTCTTCTGCGCCACGGGGCTGCTGCTCACCTACCTCACGTGGGGCCTGCTGCAGGAGCGCATCATGGCCATTGAGTACGGCGCCGTTGAGGGGATACCGGGCGAGCGATTCAAAAACTCGCAGTTTCTCGTGTTCATGAACCGTATCCTCGCCTTCGTCGCCGGGGTGACCGTGTTGTTGTGTACGCAGCAACCCAAACACACCGCGCCGCTCTACAAATACTCGTACAGCTCCTTCTCCAACATAATGAGCAGCTGGTGCCAATATGAAGCCTTGAAGTTCGTCAGCTTTCCGACCCAGGTGATGGCCAAGGCGTCCAAGATCATCCCCGTGATGCTGATGGGCAAGTTGGTGTCGAAGAAGCAGTTCGAGGCGTACGAGTACGTGACTGCGCTCATGATCTCGGCCGGACTCAGCATGTTCCTGCTGACGAGTCAGGACGCCGTGCGCGACAAGGGGACCGTGACGACGGCGTCCGGCATCGTCATTCTGCTCGGGTACCTCATGTTCGACGCCTTCACCCCGAACTGGCAGGGAGAGCTCTTCAAACGTTACAAGATGTCTTCCATCCAGATGATGGTCGGCGTGAATCTCTTTTCTGTGATCTTTACGTCGACGACGCTGATCGAACAGGGCGGCTACACTGAGAGCCTGGCCTTCATGCTGCGCCACCCGCTGTTCATGTTCCACGTCGTCATCCTCTCCATCTGCTCGGCGTTCGGACAGCTCTTTATCTTTTACACGATATCGCAGTTTGGGCCCGTGACTTTCACCATCATCATGACGACGCGGCAAGGCCTGGCTATCCTGCTGTCCTGTGTGGTGTTCAGGCATCCCATCACCCTCGTGGGTAGCTTTGGGGTGTTGCTGGTGTTTAGTGCAATATTCGTTCGGATGTACATCAGTCGACAAGCGAGGTTAGCGAAGACCAAGAATATCATCACTCCACAGGAACCAACGGGCTTGCAAAAGGTATGACGAGCCTTCACGATATTTTGCGAACCAGAACCTGAGAAGGTACGACTCAGACACGCGACAGCCTCAGCACTAGTGACGTTCGAACGTTCTTGCCGAGTTGGGAAAAGTTGTGATCATCTGAAAACCAGGCGTCTTGTCGAGATATTGCTGCGTTTGTAATTTGATCGTTCAATGTCGGCGGAAATGAGAATTTATTGATCAGCTTCAAAGGTTTCAGTGTCACAGGCCACACACAGCTGTATTGGTGATGCCCGCACGGGTCTCCTGCCGGCGATCAATTGTACAAAAATTTGAATTGTGTTCGTGCAAACAAGTTTGGCGTGGGACAACGTGTAAGTGGCGCGGGATGTGAAACGTAGTCATGGTTGTGGATACTACTGTTTGTGATTTCCAAGGACATGCTGAGTGCTTGATGTGCTGCTGTAATCAAATACTACCAAAAAGTATGAACAAGAAGGAAGTCAGTACTTTCTGTACAAAATGAAACTCTGGAGCCTTTGCTTCATTTCACACTGTGATCAGATTGGGGGTTTTGCGTGCTGACGACACTGGTTGATACTCGTTTGTTGCTCGTGGACTTTCTGCGCGCGTCAACTTGCTGCAGCGTTGGCGTTCTTTCTCTCGGAAATGTGTGCATAGAGCACGCACGCGTGCCTTTGCTGATGGAAAAATAATTGTCGTGCGCGGAAACAAAGCTGTTATTGTCACATGTGTGTGTGACAAGTTGTGTGGGAAATATTTGATCATCTGAGTTTGATTTGGTTTGATACGTATTTGTATTTGGTTTGAGCCTTCGGACATTTGGTGTGGTGTCTTTGCTTTGCTCACTTCATTTGGAGACACTGCAAATGAAGGACATAGCACGTGTGTTTTGTTGCACGAAAACCAGTTGCGACGACTGCTGAGACTTTTCGGGCCGCAGTGCTTCGATATTGATGTCACGAAGTGAAGAAACCGCATCACAGCAAGATGCGCACGCGAGCGGGCGGCGAATACACTCGACGAGGTTCCAATGTAGTGTCCAAAAACATACAAATTTGTCAGCTCAAAAACAGTCGTTCTGGTGTTTTCTTTTGTTCTATTTCCTTGTTTGGCCACTTGTTCTGCGAAGTCACGAACTGGTCTTCCCTGGAATAACCTGCCAAAAGTTCTTGGGGTTGAAGTGTGAAGAACAGGGAACTCAAAGAAATTAGCATCTTGCCGGAGGTTGGCCCGCGCATGGAGACGTTTTGAACAGTGCAGGTGACCAGCTTGAGTTTCCATCACACGCTGATCTCAGTGCCTTGCCATGCAGCCCCTTCTTGAACCAAAAATTGTTTGCACGTTGGCGTAAAGAAGCGGCGTTTGTCTGACAAAATGGTGTTTCGCCTCGAAACGTCTGGTGTTGCTACGAATACACAAGTACAAGGTGCTTTGAAGGGATAGTTGTAATTTATTCAATAAAAAATCCATCGAGGGTTAGAATATGGTGTTTTGTTGTCAGTGAACATGGAAGAAACATTTCCTTCCGGTATCTGAGCTGAACCACGCGATCAATTCAAGTTCGGTGATACCCTGCCTGAATGAAGACAAACGTCTGATATCCATTTGAAAACATTTCGCTCGTCCAGCTACACCACAGATCAAATTGCCTGCCACGCAAACATGTATTTGACTTTTTTCAGCTCCTGCAGGGAAATCGTCCGATGACAGTCACTTTGATGGGACCTTGACGCTCAAAACAGCACATTTCGGAAATGCATCGAACGAGTTCGGTTGTTCAGGTCGTCCTTTTTGAGCTGGCTGTCAGAAACTGTCCCAATTCTTGTTCGCCACGGGCGACTGAATCACGTGCACGAATCCGACTTTGTCCTGCGCAGACAAATCCAGTCGTTTTCCCTCTGGAACGCCTCCAGGTGTGCCTGACGGTCTGGGTCGTAAAACGGAATGTGCCAATTGCCGTCGGCGTGTTTCTGCATACGAATGGCGAACTTATTCGGCTCCTGTTTGAACACACACACACACGCACAAATTACAAGAAGGCTACGCTTGAAACGCGCGCGGTTCCGTACACGGGCAGTACCCCACCCCCATCATTATCAGCCGCGAGCTGATATTGGCTTGCCCCGTCCTGGGCACTTCTGTAACTAACAATGCCAAGAGATATTGTCATTTTTGCTCATAAATAAAACCGAATCACAAGTCACCCACAGGAGAAACTGCGAAACGCGGCTGTTCTCGGCAATCTACAAAGCCCGCTCCTCTCCTCCGAGCTCGCAAGTGATGAAATCACATTAAGTGCACCCACCTGTGGACAAAGCATCATGCGGTCCTTTGTCCAGCTAAATTGATAGAGCTGTCGGGTTCTCTGCCACTTCTCGAAGTTACTTTTCAATCTGAGGCTTCCCCTTTCGCCCATCAGGTGGGCGTGGTTGCGCAGTTCGTCTCTGGTGCAGATGTAGGTGTCGGGGCCGCTGTGCAGCGCCGCGTACACGACAAACGGATCGTCCTCAGATCTACAAACCAAACGACGCGCTCCGCTGAGAAACGTTCTTTGACCGAAACCCCAACTCGACTTGTTGAATTCCGTGAACCTTGTTTCCAGCAAGTTTGGTGGTTCTTGAACGCTCGCGACATTTTGTTTTTGGGTTCAGGAAATTATGCTTCGTGGTACTCACTGCGATGACGCGTAGAAACAAGGCGTATCTGGATAAACTGCCATCAAATCACGCCAACCGGGAGAGTGCTTCAAATGGTCTCTTCCTATCAGCATGACCCTCAAGCCTTTGTTTCGCCAGTACTTCAACGTGAGCTGAACCTGAGAAACACACAGACAAGTGAACTTTGTTCAGACAACAATGATTGGCGTGCCCGTGCACGCCGACCGGCTTCACCACTCGGCAAACCTTTCCTGAACACCTGGTCACATCACAAAATTTTGGTCATTGCTGCTGCTGTTGACCTGACAACTCGGGCATGGCAAATTGTAGACACACACCGAATTGCCGACCGAACCGGCAACTCGTCGAACCGAACCGGCAATTTGCAAGCCCGACAAGGACAGGTCACTTGCATATTTTTGCAAAGTTCTGAAAACGGAAGGTGGGGGAGGGGAGGGGGAAGGGAAGATTCAGAGTGTGCAAAAATGACCTTGTGAGAAAGAAATTCAAGGTGGGTGTCTGACAGTTTGGACGAGACTTGATCTTTTCTGAGAGAATCAGTGAGATGGGGGGGGGGGGCGGGGGTTGAAAAAGCACTTTTATCCCTCCCGGACCGACCGTGACTCGAAACGTTTCCACATGTTGGGGTTGGGGGTCAGAATGAAAATTCCACCAGATTCCCGCTCCCTGGACAGACCGCGCGACAGATCACGACTGAAGAGCAAGAAAAGAGCTTCACAGACAGGTCCAGCATCGCACGTCGGCAGAAAAGCACACCCAAAAGGTACATTGAATTGACAGTGGATATGCGCGATACGCACGTGCAGACATGTTCCATGTTCCCGTGCTATATATCCAATGAACATCACTTCTGCATGTCCAGCAAGTCGCCACAAGCAAAAGGGACTCTATTTGTCGACAAATTGTTGAAGTTCTGAGGCTCGTGGAGGAGACGCTGTTCTTTCTTGTAACTGTGTTTGTTTCGCAAGTGACAGTGTGCGTTTTTGGACGCGTTCTGACCTGGCTCATCACAAGAAAGCTATGTGTCGAGTTCACACACGACAAGGCTGTTCAAGCTGTCACGAATTACAACCATACCGGAAGGACTGAAGCCTTCACGTTTCCTCCTCCGAATCCTGGCAAGCGTCGAATATTCAGAACGTCAACTACAACGTCTGGTCGAGGAGTCTTTTTGATCCAATTGAAATATTTGTCGAGCTCCTGCAATACAAAACACTGTCATTCATAACAAGAACACTCAGCAGTGTAGGCACGCGCCGAGCAGGGAAAAGGGCTCACGTGAACTCTGCAGGAATCTAGAGCACAACCTGTGGAATGATTCCAGGGTGGGGGGGGGGGGTCTCTCCAAGGCACTCTGATGGAGCTTGGTTGCATTCACAGGCGAAAGCGGGGCGGTCTGCAGGACATTTTGTTGGGAGAACAGAGCTGTCCACTTCCGACTCCAAGATGCGAAAGACAAGAACGCGTTCCTCAGAAACTTTGCCCGAATGGGTGGGGAATACGCCAGAAAGTTTGCCCGTGGAAGGGAAGTCCGGCAAACTTCCAAACACACTGTAAGACACTCGCCAATGTCTGAACGGTCGGTGCGTGCGAACACGAAGTTTTCTTCATGGTGCTTTTTCTGAACTGGAAGTGAATTTGAGTTCGCCAATGAGAATACCCCTGGCATTGTATCGCGCGTTGAGTTGCACCCATAGTTCGAAGTGCAACATACAGTTTTTCAAAGTCCAAACTCCAACTTTGAACGTTTCCATAACACAATGAATGGGGAGCGGGGTGGGGGGGTTCACACAGATTTCTCTTCCAGTCACCAGCTTAAAATTTTTGAAGTCCAAAACTCAAAACTCCAACCTTCAACTTTTCCATGATGTAGTGACTGTGTGCGTGTGTGTGTGTGTGTGTGTGTGTGTGTGTGTGTGTGTGTGTGTGTGTGGGGTCATACAGGTTTCTTCCTGAGGTCAGCCCAACTTTTCCATGATGTAATGACCCTCACACTTTTCCATGACATAGTGAAAACAGGGGGGGAACACAAGTTTCTTTCTGAGAGGGTCATACAGGTTTCTTTCTCAGGGAGTCTCACAGGTTTCTTTCTCAAGGGGGGGTCACAGAGAGGGTCACACAGGTTTCTTTCTCAAGGGGGGGGCTCATACAGGTTTCTTTCTCAGAGGGTCACACAGGTTTTTAGGTGATTGGAACCATACAATGTATGGTGGTGAAAAATCACCTGTAGGCATCAAGAGGGAAAATGTGTGAATGCAAGTTTGAAAGTGTTCTGTTTGTTTGATTTTGGTCATGTTTGGTTTTTATATTCACTTTCGGGCTGCAGTTTGTGCCCAAAGTGTCAAAAGAACAAAATTTTGATTTTATGTGTTTTTACAGCCAAAAAACCAATATGGCTGACAT
>JAAUXT010089172.1_pt1 | contig 23885 bp, 28 predicted proteins | sample 7278171 | NCBI WGS metagenome assembly JAAUXT01 (sample SAMN14350112, study PRJNA611818) | marine sediment metagenome | isolation source: surface marine sediment (1.8m) | place: French Polynesia: Moorea | collected 2018-08
CATATGTCACACGAAGTGTCCGGCTGAGCATTGAAAATCGAACGTGCCACGCAACTCACATCAAAAATCTTGAAATTGCACAAATCACAAAGAAACTGTCGCCTCGGAACCAGCAGCAGAGCCTGATTTGGAAAAGATTTACTTCCCCGTCAGGACCACGTGCATTCTGGAGATCACGGCTACAGGGAGCGGAGCGTCCAGGACCGCCTTGTCTCAGACAACGCTGCGGTCACACAGCCTCTCGTACCCCATTGTTACAGAAGTGAGTTCACGCACTGGAAAAAATGTTTCTTGTTCAATCGTGCAATTCTTTTCAAGATCATGGCAAAGGTCTCAAAAGGCATTGTGTAATTTCGCAGGAACCATCTTTCCAGGATGTGTGAACCCTGACGGCAACAACCGCACACAGTACCTGGGATCCTGGACAAAGATACAGCTTGCGCGGGGCTGTTTGGCATCCCCAGAAGAAATACATCAGCGGGGCGGGGGGGGGGGCACGAGGCACCCACAGGTGTTAGTGGCCACGCCCCGCTCAGCGCACCGGTTCCGCTGCTGGCTCCAGGGCGACTCGTATCACAGTTCCGCATCAATGCGTTTGGCGAACCCCGCCCCTCGGGCTTCAGCCAATCACGTCCATCGTCTCAAACTCATCAAGATCCGCAACGCTGAAATTGCCCTTACGCCCATTTGGGTCTGATTTCCATGGATTCGCTTTGTTTAGCACACAATCAACTTGATACGTTTAGAAATATGAAATTAACTTTTGCTTCTGCTACAATATTCGTTGCTGCTTTTTGTCAACAATAAACTTGTAAACAATGAGCTGTATGTCGATTGAAGCAACACTTCTACTGGCCACACAAACATTGCCTTGCCATGGTGTTGATCTGTCACTGACAAGACTATGAAAGACATCGCATGTTTGTTTGTATTGCACAAAATATTGCTGCTGAATTGAAAAACGTGAATACCCACGGAGAAACACTGCGCGAGGGTTTTCTGAGTTCACGTCCTTTCACGGACTCAGAATCTCCTTTCTTGAGACCAGAATGGGCGCTTCGCACAGATGTTTGTTGTTTACACTGCTCCTCAAATGAAAACAGAAAGCGAGCCTTGCAAAAGTAGGGTGAGCTACAAGAACCAACAGATTACCCTATAAATGTGTCGGCTTGCGGAATGTGAATTTCATGACGACGGTTCGCTCACTGCATGCGTCTCAAGACGTGAACCTGCACTGCACGTGAAACTCGTGCGAAGGGTCAACGTTTCGTTTCGCTGTTCAAGACAAACGCAACGAGCGGTGAATCGAGGCTTTGGTTGAAGGGCTCAGTGCCAGGGACCATGCTTCCACTGCCTGCAGGTTTGTCAGTTCCTGCTGGATTGCCGATGTCGCCTCTGCAGGTCAGACCCCCTCTCCGAAACCAAATCTGTCGTTTGGATTGACACCTCACACCTGCAGTCGCCTCCTGCACGCGCGAATCCCGCATCCGCCAGGTGGTGTTGAAATCGGTTTTGTACGAAGCCAGGCTGGGATAAATCCTCAACACAGAGAGAAGATCTGTCAGGAATGATTGAGCTTCAGTTTCCTTGGTGGGGACAGTGCACTGAGGGAGGCAACACTTCTGTTCCAGCCTCTGTCACATCCGCGCAGTCAGTGCACGTGTCGCAGAGTCAGTCGCTTTGATGTTCCAGGGAAAGACAAAAGCTGATTCACGCTACGCTGAAACCAGAGTCGGAGAAGGTTCTCAGAAACAAACTGTTCACCCAGTTGTTGCACACGCAGGAAGCTAAAACTCAGCGCAGCTCAATTTGCAATCATGGTCTATCACAAGATTTGCATTGCTCCAACACAACCTTGGCAGAAAAAAAGTTCCCTGCCCACCACAAGGCCCTGTGTGAGCTTCACCTGTTTTCTTTCCATTGCAAAGTGTCACTCCTTTGACTGGTCAGTTCAGCCATCACAATCTGATCATTCATTCTCTCTGTCTGATCATTCATTCTCTCCAACAAATGCTTGTTTGGTGCCTGGATTTCGGAGCGATCCACACCATTCTGTCACTCCCAGTGAGCAAATTAACACCAACTCCATCTTCTCAGGTCACAGGTGCTGCTTCCTGTTGTTGCTGCTGCTGCGTCTCTGTTGCCTGCTGTTGCATCTGCTGCCGAGCTTGCTGCTGCTGCTGAAAGCCTACCGTGCACCTGCTCTTCTACTGTTGCAACTACTGCATTGCTGCTATCACCAAAACCTGAAAGGAAAGAAAATGATCAACTGAGATGAGGAATGGATGGGACACTGTTGGACTGACTTTTCCACCGGAGACGCAGGAGACACATCTGGGGCTGCAAGATTCGTCTCTTCAAACTGACCATGACTTTGACTTTGACTTTGAATCATTTATTTCATGGAATGTGCTGGAGCGTTGCACACATGAAACTTGTGCGAAAACAGCAAACAGAAAACAAGTGCAAGCAAGCAATATGTATAATTGCATGTAGAAGTGCTCCCCAGGTTGGGATGCCTTGTAACACCTTCTGTGTTTTTGCGTACAGTGGCGTGAGTGAAGGGTTATATTCCATGTGTTTGCGTGTGAGGGGGCACACCTCAGTTGCCAGTAGAGATTGCAGTCAGAGTACAGATTCCTCAGTCTGGAGGGTGTGGTGGTCCTGTGAGGAGGGTGTGGTACTCCCCACCATGTGGAGTTCTGTTATCTCACCACCCAACAGCCAATGCAGTATCAACTCAACGCGTTTTGGCTGATAACGGACGCACAGCGACACCTATTGAGACGCGCACTCACCAAAACGTGGGTCGCCGGGTGGTGTCAGCTGCCGGAAGGCGTGTGTGACAGGTTGGCGCCGGAAGACAGCAGCTGCGACGGCGTGGGCGGCGTGGAACCACCAGGGGGCGGTGGCGGCGCCGTCGCGCGCAGCGTCGTCGTCGTGAAGGGCGGCGTCGTGCTGATGCCGTTCATCTTGCGCACTGAAAAGAGCAAAACACGTCGTGTCAGGACGGAGTGCGATGAATCCTTGACGGTGGGGGCGGGGGGGGGGGGGTTCTTGACCCACGGGTGCTGCGTTCGCGGACAGCTGATTCACTCCTCCAAACCCAGTTTGGTTTTCCTTTGGCTCCGGGAACGCAGAAAATCCAATCAGCTTTTCGTTGAAATGTCAAACGTTTGGAAAGGGTCACGAGCCACGGTGCGTGGAGCTAAACCTGGCGACCGGATGTCACTGTGTGGGACAGTGGGTAGGTTAAGCACTGACGTGGCAGGCATGGAAGACAGAACGTTTTTCACGTCTGTTGTGATTTTTCCTGAACAATGTGTGGCCTTGCCTCCTCTTGGTTTTGACTGGTTTCCTTTCGAGGAAACTGAGCCACGGGCTCAGTTGAGGCAGAGCCAATCAGAGCACGTGTTGCAGTGTTGGGAGAAACCAGCACAAATCACTGAGACCTCCCCGCGCCGTCACTCAACTGGCGTCAGCCACGTACGTTCAACAACAGCGAACCGATCTGGCGAGGTTCAGCACGGCTTAATTTTTTACACGTGTGGCGCTCCAATTGACAGAGTTGATAACCAATGAAAGAGATCACGAAATGGTATTTGTGTCACTGATCTGGCAATTGGGGTTCGTCGGAATAGAAACGGACGGACCGGCAAAACCTCCGTAGTGAGAATTCCGCGCATGCCTGCCCCGGTCTGTGATCAGCGCCCGTCACCCGCCACTACAATTCACTCCCATGCAGTCTCGGGGCCCTGGACATCCAGGGTCGGTGGGTCCCTGGTCCCTGGTCCCGCCCTCGTGAACACAATGCGACTCTGGTGGCAATCTTCACACACTGCTTCCTCCTGACATGTTGAATATGCCCTTCATTCGAAAATTACTGTCATTTTCCATTATTTACGTCCAACACACCAAGCGCATTTGCGAAATTCCTTTTGAGGCCTGACTATTGACTTTTTACAACAGAGAACTTTCTGTACTCTGAGGTTGAGGAGAAAAACATGGGATTCTGCACCCGCGATGGGCCTGACCTCGTGTCACCACGTCGTAAATTGGTGGTGTGAGGAGGGAGGGCCTGTGGTCTCATGGCGTCTTCACGCGTGGCGTCCGGTACAATCGTGTGAGTGCTCAGGTCCATCAGACCATGAGGCTCCCGTCAAATGAGGTTCGCACTAGGTGTTTTGAGACATCCTTCCTTACGTAGACATCAGTGCGTGAGCCCCGCGTGCCACCGCGACGTCACCCGTTACCGACCCAAGACGCGCCCACTACGAAACAAGCCTCAGTGCCAAAGGGGGTTTTGACATTGGTGACGCGCAGTCATCTTTTTGACGTCGGCATCAAAGTTTAACATTGAACCCAATGGTGGAATTGTTGACGCCAGCCCAGAAAACGAGCACGTGTCACGTGTCACGCTGCCTGACCCGCTGCGCTTGACTCACCCAAAGCGAACTCCATCTCACTCGCCGCCCAATCACAGTCAGTTCATAAAATTTGCTCACTCCACTCCTGACTCCGGTCCCAAGGTGCCCATTTACAGCTGATTCCAATCCATATTTGGCGGGAGAGAAAGCGACTGATAGAATTAGGCTTTGATTGCGCCAATGTGGCCCGTGTCCCTCGTCTGCAGTAAATCGGACGGGGAGACACGACGCAGAGGTCACCTTCACACGGGCACTGAGAAAAGTCGTGAGTGTTGAAATATCACCACGATGGGATCCAGGGGCCCGCTTCAAAATAGAGTGCGTCGTGCATTGGGCGCAAGTTCAATGCAACGCTTGGGCGACGCAACGTGCAGTGCAATCTTTGACGCATCCATTGTGACACAATCCTTACATAATAACCAATGTTCCCAATGTGAGGTTCAAATGGAGTTGCACTGGAGGTTGTTTTTCCAGGCCTTGAATCGTACAAATCTTGGGATTCGGTGGCTGCTTCGTTTGACCCCAATTCAGTTTCCCGCCATTTTGCTGTTTGATGGGTGTGGAGCGTACACAGGCACATATCCCAAGGTTCGCTTGCCGACTCTAGTTTTCGATTCGCACACTGATTCAAGGTCAGTTTCATTCCTGTTGGTCAGTGCATTCACGGCTGCCTCGTGGACTCGCACAGCGCGCGTTCTTCCTCTGGGTGTTTCCTGAATTCAGCGCGTGATGCATCCCGAGATAAAAACTCGTGTGAAATAAAACACACAGAAGAGAAAACTTGGAGCGCAAGGCAAAAACACCGGTGACTCTTGAAAACAACTCCTAGAAATTGACATGGTTTTGAGCCCCGGTGTGCATTTGTGCGTGTCATTCCAAACTTGACCTTGCTGGAAGACAAAGCAAAACTTCTCATTTTCATCAGATCTATCGCAAGCAAAGGTGAGTGGCCGCAGTCCTGTGCAGACAGTGGGGGTGGTGGTGGGTGCGGGGGTGGGGGTGGGGGGGTCGTTGACGCCTCTCGACTGATCCTCAATTTGGAGTCGAGGAGCGAGCGTTTCCTTCTGGCGGCTACACGTGTCCGACTGGGCAGGAAGAGGAAGAGCTCAGAGGAAGCAGTGCGAGCAGACCTGATCCAGGTACAGAGGACGGGGTAGTGCAGAGGGTGGGGAATCAGCCACACCTGGAGCCAGCGGGAGAACAGAGGAGAGTGTGCGCAGCTATCGCCGGGAAACTCGTATGCTCGAGAACTGGAGGACTGGGCCCCAGCGGAGACAAGGAATTTTTAATTTCTTTGGCAAATTTGAGGGCAGCAAGAGAAGTGTCTGGTTGACTTTGCAAGGTTGTGTGATGGTGAACTTTTCTTTTTCAGTCTGATCCCGTCCAAAATTCTTCGTTTCTTGAACTTGGAAGCCTGGCAGGGTTGATCATCACGCGCAGACGCTGCAGGGGAGGCGGTTGAGATGAGGACCCTGGATCCGCCCCTGGAGGAAACTGCGCACGCGCAGAAGGATTCGAGTTGCCCGGCTCTAATGCGAACCCAGCCCGATCCATCAAACCCCCACCGCAGCCACTGCTCCCCCACCTCCACCGCCGCGTAACGCAATTATACATCTGAGTCCCCCCTGGAGGTTATTCTGCACAAGACAACGCAGGAAGGGCCTGGGGCATGAACATTGCATATTGGGTGGGTCCGTTGTGCGTTACTCCCCAGCTTCCACCAATTTTGTACCTGTCGAGAAAAAATTTCTTCCACGGAACCCATAGACTCGCACAGGAACGCACCACGTGACGCATCCAGTACGCATGCGTGGGCCCCCGTACATCCCTTGCTGCAAAAGAGCACCTTGCTCGCCACAGGTAACCCTCAATCAGGGGACCTGGGCCCGTGTAATGGCTCTGGATAATTGATGGGCCTCCGCAGCCACAAAGGCCAATTCACCACGATGAAGAGAGGGATTACACCGGCACACACAGCCACGGGGCCGCTACATCCCACGCACAGCTGGGCAGGCCTGGGCTCAGGGGCACCTGTAGAACTCTGATTCAGATTGGGTGGGTGGAGGACAATGGCGAAGACTCCAGTACACTCAGGCGTGCATGCAACGGCAAAGTATTTTTTTGTGTGTTGGATGGTGCAAGACTTTCCTTCTCAGTCCAAGTTTAGAGCTGACCCCAGGCGCCCCTTTAGTGGGTTCCACAACTCAATCTATGGCGTCTCTGGATTGTGAGAAAGTTGAACATGCCACACACACCCCCAAGGCCGGCACCATCCTTCCCCCTGAGATCCACATTCGAACTGGAGCGGCATCATGTTTTTCCATTGAAGTTGTGATTGATATCGACCCGCGACTCCCGGGTCGATGCGGAATTGGGTGGGGACGACGAACTCGCAGACAGGTCACAACAACGACCATGGATTCCCGTTAAAATCACACCTCTGCGTGCTGCGCTGCGTCGCTTTGAGAGGCAGCTACTGAGGACCGGGGCTCTTTGCCTTTGACGTTTTTGACGCAGCCTTGTGAAATTGTGGCCTCCTACAAACCCGAGATCTGGCTGAGACACGTCACCCTGACTGACTCACAATCTAACACACGTGATGCAAATGGCGATGGACTTGACGTGAGTCTTGCATCTTTTCTGACCATGATCACACGTGAAAAGTCAAGGTGTTTTGTCACACGCCAGCAGACACAGCAATACCACGGGAAGATGTCCTTTTGAACGCTCAGTACAGCGCAGCCTTTTTCTCACCTCATTACATCTTCCCGCATTGTGGGGCACGTTTCATTGAAACTGATCAATGGCGGTTCCGCCACAGCTGTGTGCACACAAACAGCGTGCGTCTTCACACACCACGTCGGAGACCTGTGTTGCAACCGCGAAAATAGGGAGTTTCACACAGGCAGATCATTTGACGTTCGCATCACAAATTTTGACGCGCGGGTGTCAAATTCAACATGACGCCCAACGGAGAGCACTAACAAAACGGTCCAGTCAATTCCAAACGTCGCGTGATTTGACGCAGCGTCATCTGTGTGCAAACCCCTGTTCAGACGTGAAGAAACGGGGCTGTGGCTCTGATAGCTCTTTCTGTGTGACTCAAAAGAAAAGGCCTGGTTACCAGAGATTCCACAGAACTTTTGGCCAGGCAGCTGCAAACTCCAGCACCTGACAGCTGAAACTTCACAGGAAAGTTTTCAATTCAAAATGATGGGCCCTGAATCGTGTTTTTGTGGAGCGTTTTGCGTGTCCGTGTCCGGGTGTTGGAATCGAACGCGCCCGCCCCGCTGATTTACGTCAATGCGGTGAGAACCTCTCCAGCTCCGCTCCTCGCAGCCCGTCGGTTCCCAGGCACAGGTGCGGAGATCAAGGCACGCTTCACACCGCACGCGTCACGCGTCACACGTCATACGTCATGCGGAAACCGTCACACGTCAAGGGTCACGTGTCAAGCGTCGCACGTCGAGCTGCAGCCTTCCACTTCACAACGCAGCGCGCCAAGCAACACACGACGCAAAAGCTCGTGACGCAACACGTGACACACAGTTGGGAGTTTTAGCAGCGCTCACGCCCCATAGCCACAAAATGTAGACGTAGCACGTAGCTCACAGATGCAACTCCCCTGTTCTGGAAGAGTCCACAGGTATAAAAGCAGACAGAAACCTAATTATTTTCATGCTCTCATTGTCAGATTTATGAACTGTTTGGATTCTTTTTCCTCAAAGTGAAAGCAAGATTCCTTAGACTTTTGATTTTAGAAAGATTTAAAGTGATTGTAGACCCTTCCAAAACAGAGGAGGTGAACCTGAAAGCTGCTATGTGTACGTTTTGTGGCTGCGGAGCGTCGTGCTGAAACAGCCTGGTGTGACGCTTGTAGTGTGAATCCGCCTCAAGGCCGCTGAGAAAACTGAGCCCGAGATGCGCAATTTACTGTGCGACATTCCAGACGTGAACATCAATATGTCTGTCAATCAGCCTTCTGTTTGTGCAGCGTTTCGGGAAAACTGCAAAACAATCCAAAATGTTTCCCTTCCAAAGAATGGACACGGCGTCAAAAGTTTGACGCAACGGCAGAAACGAACTGGACCATTTTTTCTTTGAAGCTCTCCATTGTGCGTCCTGTTAAATTTAACATCGTGTGTCAAAATTTTGACGCTGGCGTCAAAAAATCTGCCTGTGTGAAACCCCAAAGTTGTGAAACCCTCTGCCTCTTCGCAGTGAACTTTCATAGGCAGCACAAACCTGCCTCAAAGTCGTGTTTTGTGTTCTGTATCTCAACACGCAAATCCGTGGCCCTCACGAGAGACGTTGTAAAGCTGCACCTTTGATCGGCAGTGAGATCAAGAGCAAATGGAGACTTGTGGGGTCGGCTCCTTCCTTCCCCTTCCTCTTCCCTTTCCTGCCAAACAGGAGATTACAGACTGTGTGTTCAGCGAAGGCTGAGCCGTGCACTCAGTTCACACCGGACATGTATACCACGTGTCCAAGTGGTTTTCGCATTGGCGACGGCGTCATGGCGTTTTTGATGCCATGAGGGTTGACGTCAGGAATGGACTGAACCGTTTTCGAACATCATCCATTGGGTCCCATGTTTTGACATCAATGTCAACTTTTTTGACGCTCTGTCCGAATCCACCCGTGTAGATCTATGCCTCAAGCGGATCGAGGCACCAGGGCCGCGACCCACCAAAGAAAACGTTGACCTCCTGATTTCGCCTGAGACACAGGAAACGTCCAATGTTTCCACAGTTTCTCACTGGTTTGATTTCAGGCACGTCTGCATTGGGCCCACCTGGTTCTGCTGGAGCAGGGAATGAAGAGGAGACTGCGTCAGCAACGCAACGCATGAAGCAGTCAGTTGGGGCCGGCCCGACCCCGAGCGCGTTGCGTTTTCTGCCAGCGCTTCTGGCTTGGTTTCTTCAACTGAATTCCACAAGACCGCATTTGGAAAGATTTTCTGGGCCGTCAGTTCTCGTGGGCCTGAGTACCGCAGACCTAACTCCACCTTCCAAATGCAACCAACCATTTTCCTCTTGTATGAAACAGAACAAAAGGTGCAAAACTGCCAGGGTGAATTTCGACCTTGTGCTCTCTGAGTCGTGTACTCAAATCGACGTCATAAATAGCTGGCGCAGTCATCAACGTGAAAACCTCTTCAGGCCGTGTTCCTGATGGAGCTCTGTGAATGAAGCCACGCTGACAAACACTGAAACAGAAGAGTAACGCTGCTGCTGCACCTGATGCACCACGTGGTGCTGAAGAATGGACCGGGGACCAGAGAACGCGCGCGGCCGTTTCCGGAGTGTAACCTCTGCAGGAAGCGGGCCGCGTGACGCGTGGCGCGGCGTCCCCGGCGCACGGCCCTCACAGCGTCGCTCCGCCGCGCTCTGCGCCTGCGCGGCGCGAAGCTGGACGGCGCGTGCGCGCTGTAGCTCTCACAGTGCGAGATGCACCCGTCAGAGCAGAGCGCTTTTGCTGCGATGATGAAGCGTCGCCAGGACTTAAACAGACGTCAACGCTGCGAAATATACGTCCCGGGGGCGTCGTTCATCGCCCCCCGGTGACGCCCGTGATATATCTGCAGGAATCCGCGGGGCCGGGGCTGCAGCTGAGATTCCTATTGTTGTTCGTGTGTGGGAACTGGGCGCGTCAAGTACAAAAAGAACAAGCCTGGTGAGAACGTCGGTTCCCCCCCCCCAACGCCCACCAAGACTCGAACGTCACGGTCGCTTTTGTTCGGTGGAACGTGCGGGACATGCAGGGCATGCAGTTTGTGAATCTTGACCAAGAGAGCAAAACAACCAAGCAAAACAATCAAAAATCATTTTTCCCTTCGAGTTCATGAAACCCAGTGTCAGACACCTGTGAAATGCAGCGCGCACTGAATGGTAAAGCGCACGAAGAATTGCCTGCAGAAAGCGACCGCGTAATCAGAGGATACAATTTGGAAATCTTGTTCGAATTCCATAACAATTTTTAAAGCAAATCTTTGGCTTGTGAACCATTAATCAAGGCACGCGAGTCCGGACGACGTCTGTGTTCACACGAGGATAGTGATTATCCCCCGGAGAGCCTCCCACAGCCGAGGGAACCAAGACTCTACGCAAAACAGCTCCACAGGAAAGAGACACAGCGCACAATCAGAGGAATCACCAGAGGCTGAAATGGTACAAAGGATGATCGCCTTGTGATGACGCGCTTCTATTGCAGGGCCGAGACTGATGCAGAAACAATGAGGATCAAAGGCGGTTCCGCCGAATCCGGTTCGAAGGCCATTGTTTCGCTGAATTGTAGACACGAAGAAGCGTAGAACTCAACACAAAGTCCCTTTCACAACAGGATGTGCCATCACTGTTGGTTTGAGGGTCGAAAGTTGAGACGTTTCCTTCGCGTGGAGGAGAATCTTTTTTAAGTTCTGGAATGCAAACAAGTGCAAATTGTTTTGTAATGTCTCTTGCTTGAACATTTTTTTCACCGTTTTACGGCAACAATGGGCAGGTCTAAACCCTCCAAATGTGGTGTTTCAGCGAGTCAGCGAACTGCGCGTCCTGTGCGCACATTCCCTGGGCAACCATCCGTCTTCATTAGCGCGTCGCCCAGGTGCGCATGCGCGTCAGGACCTCCCCGCGTCTCCAACCCGCGCCGCCCATGAATCACCGCGAAAGGAGGCCAGTTCAGCAGCCTCGCTCAGCTGACGAGGCCCCGGTGCAACGAAAAGGGCAAAACAGCCCAAATCAAGAGGCATGGGGTGAGAGGTCAGGTATACAGGCAGGTCTGCTCCTTGCCTCATGCCTCCTCATTTCAATTCTCACCAGAAATGGCCAAGCACTCAAGGCTATGAGTGCACAAGGTGAGGAACTGGAGCCTGCGGGTAGACCTGCCTGACCTTCAGCATGGGGCTCCACCACCCCTGCCCCCACCCGCAGGCCATTTCGTTGCACCGGGTTCTGGGTCCGCCCCTGACCCACCGGATGGGACTCCGTTTCCACTGGACTCTGACCCCGGTGCCTGATCACGTCCTGTCGCTGCTTCCAAATTTGACGGAAATCGTTAGGTCTGTCAAGGTCAGCAGCACCAATCAGGTTGATGGATGCCAGACGCGCTGTGGCCGTCCTGCGCCCGTCCGGACCACCACGCTGCGGACACACTGAGCGCAACTCGAGCAGAGTCCCGCATGTCAGCCAATCACACAGTGTGACACATGTGTGTCCTGCCCTGTGGTTGGCTGAGCTGCGGGATTCTCACAGAGTCCCGCTCAGCACTGGTATCCACACACCAATCGAGTCACGCATGTACACGTGGTTTTGCTTCATCTGGATTCATTAATTGGAATCCAACACACATAATCCGGACGTTTTTCATCATTCTTGATCTCATGGATGTCTTCCATGTTGCTTGATCCGAAATGCCAAAGGCGGATAATTTTGTGCTGCAAAGAGCAAGTCCGAATTCAGCATCAATGACGGGTTTCGCTCAAAGAGCATCTTCAACAGACGGGTCACGTGGAAACTGACGCAGGCTGAGACTTCAGGCAAATTAGGACTGAAAAGTAAGAGAATGCCTCCTGTTGTGTAACAGTTGTTCCTCTTTCCTGGTATCGTGTTCTCACTCAATCTGCAGGAATTTCTAACACCCAGCTTTTTTTCGCCGAGATACCCTCCCCCACCCTCAAATTGATCTCCGCCAACAGAAAATATCAGCTGCCAGCACATCAAAGCGGATCCTGCACACTTTGGGGGCGAACCCTGGAACTGTTCCGGAGGGTCCCAACATCAGCTGCTTGTAGCTAATCGCGCAAAATTTCTTGCGAACCACAAGTGTCAGTTTTGTAGGGCACAGGCGCTACTGATTGAGGATCCTGGGGGGTCTGGACACGCCCCAAATGCCCCCGTATCCAGCTGATGACGATCACAGACACGAAAATTACTACCAGGAGCGAAGGGGTTGATGGTTGGAGCAGGAAAAGCACTTGAACCCATCTGTATCTGCCAGACTCAGCAAAGGGCGGCGATCAGCCGGGGCGCAAAAAAGCTGGTTTGGATCTGATGTTCGGACTGTGAACAGAGAGACCCGACTCTCTCAGAAATCTGCGCAGTTTGCGTGTCCATAGGTCTTGGGTTCGGACCCACGAGTCACGTTCCAGGGACAGGGGTCACAAGGAACCAGGGCAAGACGCATTGGGCTGAAGCCTCCACGACAATGTTCAAGAATTGAAACAAGAAACACAAGAAAACAACGCAGTTTCTATATATATCTGTCTTTGAAAACAAACGGCCCGCGCGTTCCCATCACATCTCACATTCCGGGTCGATGCAAAAATGATGCAGAGTTGGAGGAATCCGTAACTTTTGGAATCCGTAACTCTTTTTCCTGAGAAAGCAGCAGACCCGCAGGTAAACATGTAGATCAAATTTATTTGCTTACTCGCGGCTGGGAGTCGCTGCCCCCGCTGCCAGCGCGGTCCGTCTGCAGAGCAGAGAGAGTAGCAATTGTTCTATGTTTCCTAGGAACCGTGGGAGCAACCTTGGTGTACTCAGATAGATCCCACAGCGCGGGCTACGGTCGATCGACAACTCCTGTTCAAAAGTAGCGAGTTTTAGCAGACCGTCCGGTCCTCCGTCTGCGTTCCCCAAATTGTCAGAAAGGTGACACAGCAAAAACAGTCAAGTTTGAATCTCACTGGCACTGATCTGGTAATTGCCAGGCAAAAAAGAATCGGTTGTTGTTCAAGTCTAACCAATAGATGCTTGAAGACTGGGCACTTTACATGCAAGCGAATGCGGCACCTGGATCACGAATTCCTGCGAAAATGACGTGGCGTTCAGTGGACCTGGCCAATCACGGTCTCAGATGTCATTTGGTCACTTGTCATTGGCTCTCAGTGCACATGTTGTCGTTGTCTGCGTCACTGACCTGGCAACAAGGGCACTGTACAGTGGAAGCAGTCCTTGGCTGGGCTAACTCCCCGACTGTGGATGGGTGAAACAGACCCTGCAATTTGCCTGCAATAACACTCCGCATCACTGCGTCCCTCCACCCACCAGACGTAAATCAGATACGAGTGCCGCACCCGGTGCAAACACCGAGGAGCCAAAGTCCGCACAAAAACTTGAGACAGTCTTGAGTGTCTTGGTGTTCACATGGGGACATGATCAGAAGTTTTCATAAGAAGAACCGGAATTGAACAGTGAGTTGCACTCGTCACTCAACAAACATTCACCAGGGGCAAAGTATGTCCGGGACAGTCACACTCATAACGCCAAGAAGTTTTGAAAAAGAGTTGTTCAGATGTGCGATCATAATCAAGTCAAGAAAACTTCTTCTTCACGAAACTTACATTTGTGTCCGGTTCGAGAGGAAGAACCAAGAGACTTACAAGTGTGGATCCAGGCTTTGGGTGAGAAAGGCCCAAGTCTGACAGGCACTTCTTGTTCAAAGTCAAACCAAATTGCTATGGATGGTGTGAACCTGACCTTCAGGTGTGTCCAACAAACGGTTCACTCACTGGTGACACGAAGTCATTTTTTTCTGTAGGCGTCAGAATGGAATTTATGACGTCAGCCCAAAAACGACCGTGTGTCACCCCAGTGTGAACCCCCCTTTTCGTCTTGGCGGCGGAGCGCAAGGCTCCATTGGAGACACCCTCCGCCTCGGAACAGACACCACGTCTCGAGTGCGCATGTCCCGCCACACGTCACGTGTCGGTCCGGCGCCGCCAGGGTCATGTGATCCGTGTCCAGGTCTCCGTCAAGTGTGGGGCTCGACGCCTCAAGCACCAGGGCTGGTGGGCATTGGGTGGTCACTTCCTGGTCTCTGTGTGAATCGAGTCAATTTAGTTCCTATTGGAGGAGATTGATTTCAGACGTTTCCCACTGGATGATGATTTTGAAGAGGCTGAGGCTGTGATCGAGATGTGCTGTTTGTTGCTGGTGTTGAGAAACTGAAGCTCGCGGATTGTGGAAGAGCTCGCGGACTCTTCTATGCGGATCACGTCAATCGTCTGAACTGCATTAACGTCTTGATTCCCAGACTCAGGTCTGGTTCACTGTTGATACGTCACGCGTTGCGTCCTTCAACGAGCGGCTGAAGCTCAAGCGGTTTTCACATTGGTGACGCATGGTCGTTTTCTTGACGTCAGCGTCAAAATTAAACATTGAACCCAATGGTGGAATTTTTGACGTCAGCCCAAAAAAACGACCGCGCGTCACCAAATGTGAAAACCACTTTAGTGAACGCGAGGACAAATTGTCATGGGAGACGGACAACGCATCCCACGTGAACCAGGCCCCCGCAGATCTGAAGGTTCCGCATTCAAAATACAATGGAAGGGAATCCCGTATCTCCACCAGCATCTCCCCGCTGAGAATCAAGACAACATCAACGCTACATTATCGTAGAAATTCCACCCTGAATGACGTTTGTTGGAGCCTGAGTCTGATTTTCCACTGCAGGTCCAACTCAGTGTTTGCACCTGTTCTGCTGGTAGCCCTGAACCCTCCGCGCACATGCCTGTCAGATCTGATATGTAAATTCTGAGTCAAGCACCAGCCGGGTTCTGCAGGTGGGGAGAGCAGGTCCTCAGGGCCCGTGGGTTCTGTTTCCCCATCCCAGCGTGCACCAGATTGAACCTGTGAATGCTTCATTCAAGAAGTCCACCTGGCCCTCTGGGGCTTGGGAGAGGGAAAAAGTTGCCTGATGTTTGCACGTTTGTGCTGCACTCACTCGCACGCAGTTGAATACGTATCTGAGCGAAACTGTTCTTGCGAGCCAAGTCAGTTGAACCGAAGCATTTTGTGGTCATTCAGCTGGAATAGTTTCATCTTTTTTCCAATGCAAAGAACTTATTGAGAGAATTTGCTTCAAAGGTAAAATCACAGAGTTTGCTATGACCCTCAATGTCTGTTCAGAGAATGACAGCACTTTGTACAGACAGGTGACAATGGATTGAACCAGAATTGAATTTGAAAACCGGGTAATTTGGACCCAACCCGTGCTGTGCTCGCTGTGTTCCTCACAGAGTCTGTGGCGCCATTAAAAACGCTTTTTGTGAAAAAGAGATCAAATATCAATCGATGAGCAGCTCCACAGTCTGACTTTTGTTTCATTGGTCCATCTCCCGACAAGGTTGAAGCGAAACAGAAGAAGAGGCTTTGTGGCTTTCCTCGCAGCACGCTCGCTCAAAATTGACAGGAGGAACATCAAATCCCCCGTGTTTGGTTCACGCTGTAAAACCTGCAACAGCTGCTGAGCAAAAGGATGATTCATGGAATTTATGTCAGAACCTGAAGCCTCCATTTTCTGTGCTTTCACTGATTGAGCTCAGGTATCAAGTTCAGCCATGGACGGGGACGCAGGAACCGCTGAAGTCTGGAGGACGCTGCGTGTGCGCTGACACCACCGGTGTAACCTGACCCCAAAAGCTGGAGGGACGGTGTAACGGGGAAACCTGGGTCCCACGAACCCCAGCCACAAAAACAACTTTTTCATGGAACATGTCCAAATTTCAAACTTCAAGTTAGCTCTCCCACTGGGTTTCCCCCATTTCCCGGGGCCGAGATCCACCATCTCGTGGTGATGTGGGGACCCAAACCCGAAACATAGTCTGGTGCGGTCAAAACACTGGAAATGTGGGGGAAGAGCAGCAGACCCTTCAAGTCCAATGACCCATCCCTTTTCATGTCAAGGAAGTTGCAGGAACGGAACGCACACAGGTTACCATGATCAAGAAAAAAAGCCTGTAACAAGACCTAGGTGCTGCTTTTCCTGAGGCATTTTTTGCTCCAACGCAGTCGGCTGGGATTCTCACCTCGCCTCGCCCATCCACCCCAATCTCCATGATTGATTGGCCCCAGTCCCGCTGCGTCCCAAAACGCACGTGATTCCCGACTTCCGGTTGCGTCTGCGCGCGGAACCGAGGCCAAAGTTCCCGGATTGGCGCGGATGAGGCCTCACCTTCGGACACTCATTTTCCCAGAATTCAGGGCATCATCCTTCTCCGTCTAAGAATAACTCGAGAACGAGGCTGGATCGTCCATCACGTGAGAGGGACGCTGCGTCTCCATGACAGCGCCAAGCAGGTGCAGGAAGCTCAGTCACCTGAGATCTGTCGCCTCAAAACGCTCTCTCATTGGTTGCTTGGGATCCGGGTAGTACTGCAGTGAATCTGTCAGTGTCAAGCCTCAGGCACTTCAAGTAAAGCATGGTGCAACTTGTTCAGGAAGCGTGTCGCATTCCACTTGGCTTTGGAACAACATTTCACGTTGTAAACCAAAACAAGAAGCAGAGCTCAAGGCAACTGCAGTGCGAAGTCCCTTGCGGCATTGGTAATGTCATCAATTCTTCCTTGTCCTCCTTGTCTTCCACCAGTCATACTGTCCACAGGGGGAGGGTCCAGATGCAGGGGGAGGTTCAGGCAAGGGGAGGGGTGTTGGGGGAGGGGAGGGGGGTTCAGGGGAGGGGGCAGGGGACATTTTATCCACCTTGCCATAATACTGCACTACCACATGGTGCTTTGCCCTAAAGGGACTTCGCACAACAAGGCTGGACTCAGTACTTGCTGTGCACCCTGAGGGACAAAAGTCACTGCTGAAGCTGCCTTGTGCCCAACGCTGAGTTCAAACTCCAGAGAACATTTCTTGTTTGTTGTGTGGCCACGGAGACAAGTGTGTGGACAACAGGTTCCTGCACATCAAGACAGGACGTGGAACAAAAGCGAACGAATAAGAAGGTGCAGAGGTTTGACAGCTCCTTTGTCAAAAAGTGATGTCCCTTCCGTAGCCGGAGGAATTTTCTTCGGACTATTTCAAGGACTGGATTTCCCCACCACGCGGGAACAGGCGCTGCGTCTTGGTTCCTGTATTCATCCCACTTCCTGTCATCTGGAGCTACTGCAAACGACGCCAAGCGTGGGTCAAGCGATTTTCACATTGGTGACGCGCGGTCATCTTCCTTGACGTCGGCGTCAAAATTTGACATTGCATCCAACATGAAAACCTCTTGAGGCGCGTCACTGCAGGCCTGGGCGCTGCAGGTGTTTGGGCGCGGTGAATGATGGGATCGCGGCGGGGCGGGTTGGGCGGACGGGATTACACGCGACGCTCCGACCCCGCGTCCATCCATATTCCCCGCAGGTCACGTGACCTCGCGTCATGCGCAGAGAACACCACCGCCGTAAAAATAATGACTTGAACAAATTGTGCTTGGATGGATCAAAGACACCTCAAAGGGATGGAGGATGGGGTTGGTGGACAGGTCCGACCCTGCAGCGGAACAAAGAATGTGGGGAAATTCATGAAATTTGCAGGTCCCAGGAGTTGGGTTGCTGGATCTGCAGGAGCTCACTGGAGACGAGGAGAGAAGCTGGTGATTCTGGATCCAGGGCAATTTTGTTGTTGTTGTTGTTTTTGCAGGACACATCACCACGTGTGCAGCCCAGGCCAGTATCCACAAGAAATGCGCTGTTTTTCTCGTAGAAAACAGCACCTCTGTGTGAAATGAGGCTGCGATGTTTGTGACTTGGTTGTCACGATTGGTTTGTGTTGAATTCCTCATTCAACTCTTTCAAAACCTGCCTGAAGTAATTGTTGTTTTCTCCACCGGCGGTTCTCGTACACGAAACTTTTTTTCCTCCCTGTTTGAGAGAAATCAATCCTAATTTGACGCCATTTTCCGCACATTTGCCACGTTTTTAAAACCTTCTCTGCGTGCCTAGGCATCAAAGGCCCGAGCTGCGGGGAGCGAGGTTCCGTTTCCTCTGCCATGCGCGGCTTTACCTGCTGAATGGGGACCCACAACAGCAGGGGGGCTTCCGCCGTACCCGCCCCCCCCCCGTGCACTTGCGTTGCGTCTTCGCTTGACATAGGCGCCAACTGGTGGCCGCTCAGCTGACGAAAATCAAGAGTCGCAGCTCTCTTGACGTCACCGTCGAACAGAGAAAGTGAAACGTATTTTCTGGCACAGGATTTCAAGCGCATGCGTGGGAATTATTTTTTCTCAGCTTCCGTGGACACTTTTGCATGGTTTTTGGCATCTTTGGCGTACACATATTTTCAGACTGCAATTTTTTTTGTGGTTTGGTTTTCAAAGGGTGGATTGTATTCGGGTTCAAACGTCACCATGGGGCGTCTCAACACTGAGGACACGCCGCGCGCTCACACCGTCACACAGCAGCGTTTTCCGCGCGGCCTTCAGCAGCAGATATCAATTTCCCTTCTTCATCTGGCAGCTCGGTATTAATGGCTGTGGGCGACTCTCGATGGCTGCAGGGCGCCGCAGGCTCCTTTTGAAGACACAGGAGGGAAGGAGAACGCCTGCAGAACGGCAAGGTCCGTGCGTGGCGTCACCACAACCCCACCCCCGACACACACGCACACACACGCACACACACCACACACACCACACACACCACACACCACACATACACACCAAACACACACGTACACACACACACTCACTCAAGGACTCAACGCGTGACGCATCCAGTGTGAACCTGGATTTGGTTATATAAATGGCGTTCTTTTTTCGGATTGCTTGGCGGAGGAGTAGGAGGCTGGGTCCCTGATTAGCTCAACTCGTGTGGGATGCTGCGGAATGGAGTTGAAACATTTGCTCAGGAAATAAAGGATTTCCGAGCCGCGAGTGAGTGAGTGATTCGACTCGGATTCGGGGCCGTTGCTCTGATGGGAGAAATCACACATCCATCATTCGTCGCACAGATCTCTCAACCTGGATCTGATCTCAGGAAAATCGTCCGTCAGACCAGCAGCCAACGCCCTTGAACACAGGAACAACGGACGCTATGGATAATTCCAATGTCACGAGCGATTGGAAGCAACGATGTCGCCCTTCCCCAAGTAAATAAAATGATTTTATTCAGTGGCCATTTTGTCCAAGTGACCAGTACGTAACCTTGCATTTGAGACCACTTCATGTCCTTGTTTATTTTGTATATAAAGCACGTGACACGTGTAAACACGTGATGAGCCTGCGGACTCTACAGGGCAGACCTCACTGCTGTTCAAACTGCCCATTGATCATCGGGAGGAACCAGTCTTTAATGGGCGCGTGGCTTCCTATGACCGCGACGGGAGGGGGACCGGCAGCACCGGGAGAGGGGCCGGGGGACCAGGGGAGGGCGACCAAGGGACTCGGGGACTGGGGGAAGTGGCGGGGGACTGCGTGAGGGGACAGGGGCATCCGGGGAGGGACGAAGACAGAGGAAGGGGAGACCGGGGACCGGGGCAGGGGGAGAGGGCTGGGAGCAGGGACGGAGGAGGTGGAGGTGGAACCGGGAGTCCAGGGATAATGAGCCTGGACCTGCGTCACATAAGACTAATTTGCGCAGAGAACGTCGCCCCGTGGGCATGTCCAGCACAGCACAACACGCCCAAGTCCTGCACACGTGGGAAGCGTAGAGGAGTCCCGAGATGTGTTGCTTAAACGAGCCAAGAATCGTGGCTGCACATACGATGTATGAACTGGTGGAACACGGACCACGCTGTGTTCTCAAAACGCCAGGAATTTGTTGCACACTACAGAGGCTGTCGCGAGTTGGGTGTGACACCAGGTTGAGTGTTGTTCATCCACCCTGAATCTGTGGGTGTCACGCCCTGTTGCGACCTGGTTGAACACTGATCCATGTTGACTCCACCCGTGGCCAACCCGTCGTAATTAAAGGGAGTGAGTACCCCGTGAGTACCCGGCCCTGAGTACTCACCCATGTCGTCGATGTGGTCGCTCATCCTCATGGTGACGGTGACGAGCAGGACGCTCATGATGATGAGGGCGCCGGCGATCACCGCCACGATCCGTGCCACGCGCTTCTGCAACACAGAGGTGTGCGTGTGTGTGAGTCCAGGTGTGCGTGCAACACAAACTTAATATCTCCGCAGTCGTACCTGAACAATCGATCAAATCCATTTGAAGCAGATGTGGGTCAACAAACTGTTTGAACTTTCGACAGAAATTTTTCAGGGGCTTTCACGCACTTCTCAGAAGTAGGCAGTTTGTGCTCCCGTGAAAATGTGGTCAGTGACCCGTGTTTCAGACGTGGTTTGCGAGACGCAAAGATGGCACGTGTGAGGCGGGTTGTCTGGGACTTGACACCTACTTTGCAAGGGTGACGCAAACACGGTGGAAAACAAAAAAAAATTGACCCTGGATCCCTCTTTTTGCCTGCCGCTCTGTACTTGGTTATCTTCCCTCAACAAATCCTGGGTCCAGTGATTTGGTGTGACGTCACCATGGCTGACGAAGGATTCTGGTTCTTCCGATGGTGTAACAAAGGGAATTCGGCTCCATCGTCCCCTGTTCTGACCGAATCAACTGTCTGGCCGAGAATTTCAAGCAGAGACAAATCCACTGGAAACACGCGACAATCCCTGGCAATTGCGCTCGGTTTACATGCAACATTCATTTTCATCTCACCACGTCAAATTTCCACAGCCTCAGCAGGGAAAGCATGCAAGCCTTCCTTCCACAGCACACTCGAAATGCCCAGGAAGCGGACTTCACGCATCTGACACAGGATCTGACCCCACACACACACACACGCACGCACACCCACTCGCTCCGCCCCGCATCACCACCCTTAATCGCACATCTATTGAGTGACTCTGAAAGCTCCAAAATCAGTTCATGTCAGAGGAACAAATATTTGCGGCTGTGGGTAATGGCATCGACTCGCTGCTAACACAATAGGCAAACAGCGCCCCCCCCCCACCCGCTCCATATCTGGAACACGGCGGCCTGCAGCGCACAGTCAGTTCCAGGGTCCGCTGCAAATTGTCAAGCGGGTCTGGGTGGGTTGGGCACCCGACATTTTGGAATCCAGTGCAGAAGAGTAAAGTTGCACGCGTTCAGTGTACACTGTCCAGCACTGGTGTCACCTCCCACCAAATGGTCACGATGTCCAAAGAGCCCTGCCCTCTCTTGTTTGATTTATTCTGGGTCCGCAACTGGGAGCAGAAAGAATTTTTGTACATTGTTGGACGCAACCGCTCGCCCGAGAACCAAGAAGATACCGGGATGGAAGTGTGTGTGTGTGTGTGTGTGTGTGTGTGTGTGTGTGCGTGTGTGTGCGTGTGTGCGTGTGCGTGTGTGTGTGTGTGTGTGTGTACGTGTGGTTCCTAGCCGGGAGCCGAGGTGAAGACAACAAAGTGCGCATTCAACGAGACAACTCTGCGATCACAAAACCTCTCGCCTGTGCTCGCATCGTGGCAGAAATGGGTTCTCAACAAAAATGGTTCCTGTTCAATCACACAACCAACTCTTTTTTCAACCAAAGGTCTTGAAAAGTCGTTGTGTGATTGTACAGGAACCATTTTTGTACAGTGTGAGAACCCTATCTTCTTTGATGATGAAACCCTTGAGCAGCAGTGAAGAGCCCTGGTCCCCAGAAACATGTTCACACAATAGTGTGGGCGGTTCGCACAACCAGTCTTCCTTTTCGCTTTTCTTTGCAAAACTAAAGACAACTCAAGGCACGGTTCCCTTCGCCCAACACCACGTCCACCTGCGAACACCACACTATCTTTTGACAATCAATGACCAGGCAGGAAAATCACTGCAAGTTCATTCAAGTTACAGGAAACTACATGAAATCTAGTGAAGACCTTTTGCTCATGCTCATAGTCCCTGGAACCACACCCAGCAAACTTCAATCGGTAAAGCCACGACACACCAAGGGCTTTGTGACAAGATAGAAGCTGTCATCTCAACTGACGTGGCAACACACGTTCATGTGCTTATATTGATCATTTCATAAAAGTCAGTTTCACAGTGTCAGGTGAGGTTGTAAGCGGAAACCCTGTTGGAACACAGAAGGCGCGTTGCAGCTGCAGCAGCGACGGAGGCGTGGGTGTTATCCGCGGGGGGGGGGCTGAGCCAGACCGACGTGGGTGGGCCAGGTTCTCACCAGCAGAAGTCCAGTGGGTGTTGGGTCCTCAAGTGGCCAGAGCTCACACTGCAGGGATGCGCCATGCCAGGCGCCTTTGTCACAAGAGACCATCGCTTTCATCACCTCACAGTCAATAGGGAGGTTCAGCAAAAATCCGTGCGGTGTTCGACCGCAGTGCCAGATGGGTGGCATGATACAATTTGGTCATTGGCTCTCAGTACTGATTTGGTTGTGTGTATCGCTTGTCTGGAAATTCGGACACCGTACGCACACGAAATTTGAACCGTGCTTGCTGTGCTTTGTCCGTCTATTGACTTTCACAGGGACGCAACGCCTGACGTTCTCCCATTGTGAATAAGGGTTTTCACATTGGTGACGCAGCGACAAAAAATTGACGCCCGCGTCAAAAATTTATGATCGGTCTGGGCCGATAATTTGATGCTCTCCATTGGGCGTCATGTTGACTTTGACGCCCGCGTGTCAAAAGTCTGACGCCGCCCAGCCTATGTGAAAACCCTAAATCTGACCCAAATTAATTGCGCCCGTGTTTCAGCGATTCCGCGCATTCCAGCCGCGCACCGACGTCGTGTTCCCGCGCCGCGCGGGCCGCCCGCCTCGCTACGCCCTGATTTAGTGCGCCGCTTCCACCCGGGACGGATCACGTCCGCTTCTCTTTGATTGGAACGCACTGAATTTCTCACACGTTCGCGTGGGTTGTACCGAGGATTTATACAGCAATCCTGCATTGAGCTGCACTTGGTGTTTTTGTGTGGAAATGTTGCTATTTTTGGCCACTTTCAGCGTTCAAGAGGCGGATGTAGTTCCTATGTACAGTACAGAAATGGTCCTGTGTTTGGTTATTTTCAGCATTCTGTTCCCTATGCCGACACACCTGGGGTCGCTGGGCATCAGGAAAGGGAGTTTCTCAAATCACCCCCCATGTCCCTCCAAACGCTGAATCAGCCCCTGTGCCCACTCGGTCGCTTTTGAGTACTGAAACCTGCAGGGTGAGTTGTGGACGGGCTCATCCGGGACTCATCTGCGGGGGCTGTGCTTCCGGACGCCGGCGGGCCCGGTTCGTGCGGATCCTCGTGTGTCTGTCCAGGGTTCTCAGACACGAGCATCGACCACCTCGACTTCTCTCTGAGTCTCTCTCCATCTCTCTGTCTCTCTCTGTCTCTCTCTCCGTCTCTCTCTCTCCCTCTCTCTCTCTCTCTGTCTCTCTGTCTCTGTCTCTCTTCTCCCCTCTCCATGTCTAACACAACCCTCTCCCTCTTTCTCGCTATCCCCCTCCCTCCTGTCTGTCCAACTGTCTTTCTGTCTCTCCATCATTCTTCTCTTTCTCAACCCCCACTGTATCTCTTGTTTCTCAACCCCTATCTCTTTGTCCCTCCCTCTCACTCTCTCTCCTCTCTGTATGTCTCTCAGTATCTCTTTCAACCAGCCCCACCCTGCTTCCTGAGACGTTACTACTCCCGGGGGGGGGGGGGGGGGGGGGGGGGGGGGGGGGGGGGGGGGGGGGGGGGGCGGGGGGGGGGGGGGGGGGGGGGGGGGGGGGG
>JAAUXT010103454.1_pt1 | contig 23880 bp, 26 predicted proteins | sample 7278171 | NCBI WGS metagenome assembly JAAUXT01 (sample SAMN14350112, study PRJNA611818) | marine sediment metagenome | isolation source: surface marine sediment (1.8m) | place: French Polynesia: Moorea | collected 2018-08
AGCGTACACTGTGACTGTCCGGGGTTCAAATGCACTTCTCCTCGAATGACCATTGAACGCGACCTTTTAAACAATTTTCCCCATGGGAACCTCCACGTGCCAACGGCTCTATGACATCATAGTGATGTCACTCAAATGGGCCGTCTGACTTCAACTGGCCATCCAGCTTCAAACAGTCCATTCAGCTTGCAAATGTGCCATTCATCCCGAATGGCCCGTTCGGGAAGTTCTTTGCCTTTTGACCGTCTCCAACGGTCGAGTGCCTCCCGACGGCTCTATAGGGCCCGTTGAAGGAGGACCCTCCCAAGAGGTCCCTCTCTCAACAGCCGTATGCCCATCCGGTGTCTCCAAGGCATGGCTGCATTCAGCTCTTTTCCAAAAGGCCTTGTTTCAATTTCCATTTTCCAAACATCTGCCTTTCCGAAATGGTCCATCTAACTGCAACATTGTTGCAGTTCTTGCTGCGGCTTTAACCTGTTTGCGCCGGGCCATCTGCGAGCCCACTCTTGGCCGCAAGACAACCCTGGACGCTGAAACGGTCGCTCCAATGTGACAGTATTCCAGGAGTTTGGTTGTGAGCACCTTGACTTCCTCAGGGTCCACTGTCTTGTTCAGGCCCTTGAATAGCCAAAATGAGCTCATGGGATGGTATTGAGCATGAAAGGCCAAATGTGGATAGGTCAAGATGAGTGTTTTATTCACGGTGAGGGACAATTCGGTGGACGCCAGGAGAAAGAGGGAGTCACTGATGTGAGCATATCAGGTCTGGGGAAGACTGACCAGGGCGTACGGTGGTTCCAAAACACACCTGTCCCGCCCTATTGTCACACACTCAGTTCGCAACAACATGCTCTTTGCCAAACTTACCACCCACATGCGTGGTTGAAGTTGGGTGGCATACACCCCAGTGGAACGGTGACGGACAATGGTGCAGAATTTTGTGATCAAAGCATTCTGTTTGAGGAACATAGCCAAAACACAGTGTCGGGATGTGTCCACAGTGTACATTGGCTGAGCCAACCAACACCATTTTTCTATGGGTGGCGACGCAAAGGGAAACCTCTGCTTCTGCTGGGAGGGTGTAGTAGTCCGTTTTTGCATCAATTGCCAAATATGGATTCTCAAGTTCGTAGGAGAACTGTTGTTGGGTGTGTGGGTCTAACAGAGGGAAGGAATGAACATGGTAGAAGCGCAGAGTGGTTGACACATCAGCCAGCGGAATTTGAAGGGACACCAAGAGGGTCTGCCCAACAATAGCAGGGATTGCATGGATGTACCCATAGTAAGACCACACATCAGCATCAGGGTCACCTGGAAGGGTGAGCTTTGGCTGATTGAGAATGTGTTCCTTCACCCATCACAACACGATGCGAAGCGGGTGTGGAGTCAGCACAGCAGGGGTGACTGATGGCGTACTGATGGCCAAAAGGTAGTCATACAGTGTGGTGACTGCACATTCATACTGATGGATTCCATCCTGGAGGGTTCCCAATTTGATTTGAGTGGACGTGAGAAGGTATTGGCCAATGGCTTGTCTCTGCAATTCACCCAGGGCATCGAAAACACGGTCCATCCGGATGTGCATGGTCACAGCATTCTCATCCAACTTGTGAAGGAGACATCTGTGTTCACCCAACTCTGTCTTGGACAGGTTCACCATGCGATACAATTTGGCTAGGTTCCCATGAATTTGGTCCTGGTTTTCGCGCAAAGTATTCACATTCTTTTTCAACATCTTGAGTGTGGGGTCCGTGTATCTTTTAGCATGGGCCAGGTTGAAAAGGCCCAGGAGCATGCCAAGAATATGCTTCTTTCAAGGACTCTTGATATTGGTGCACATGGAGGGAGGGACTTGAAATTCATCAGAAGTCAGATGGCAAAAGTAAGCGGGGCAGGTCTCCAAGCCACAGACATTTCTGCCATTGCACACTTGCTGTGCCACAAGGACCATGCAGTCCTCCTGGTACTTTCGGGTGGTGGCAGCCATCATCATCGGGTCAGCAGCCTCCATAGCCAGATCAGCATGCAGACGTGAAGCGGGAGTGTCAGCAGAGATGCAATTAGTAGGGGTGTGTGGAAGCACAACACTTCTTCATTGTCGAGGAACATGCAAGGTGTGTTTCTGATCACGAAAGTGCCTCAGGGCTGCCCACATGTCTTCCTTTGACATTAACGGTACAATTGCCTGGTGCAAGATGCATGTCCTGAAAGGTGAGGGCATCATATCTAGCGGGGCACAAATTCATGATCAGGCATCTTTTTCGCCACAAATGCATGGCTCTGGGTCTGCACAGGGTGTCCACAGCAGCTTGGTAACACTTTTGTTCAAGGCTCTGTCGGGACAGCCATTCCTCATTCATCATGACAAAGGGGTCATGCAGTGGGGGAGGTCGCACAGGACAGTGAGTAGGAGAAATGGTTCTGATGGGAGAAGAATGTTTGCACTCTTGTTCTGTTGAAGTACAAACGAGGAGGACCTCGCAAAACCAGGCCTTTACCTTTGAGCCAATGGAGGGTCAAGGTACTCCGTTTTCTCCTCACCAGAGGGACTAGATGACTCATATCATGATCACACTGTTCCCATGTCATTCGCAAACCATGCAGGGTTTGTTGCCAATAGAAAGAGGGGCAGAAATCTCACACCATGCACCGGTCATGCCACAATTCCATAGCACGGGGAAAGCACAACATCCACACTGTCGCATTCATACAAGCATCTTCCACAGAATGCCGCAGATCATGGTTTTCAGGGCAAGCCCGGAAAGGGTCAAGGAGGATGGTTCTCGAAGGGCAGTGTGCCGGCGTTGCCTTCTTCAACCATATTGTCACGTTTGGACAGCTAATCCAACCATTTGCACACACACAAAACCTTCGATCCGCCTGGCTCATCTGAGGACCCCTCCTTGAATGGGCCTGCTGAAAATGGGCCTTTCCAATAATGACACCAAAAAGGGTTCTTTAGATTGAAAGTGGGTTTATTCAACAAAGACAGAGGATAATGGGTGAACAGATTTGGGCTAGATTCACCAAAGATAAGAAGAACGTACATAACACCAAGCGTACACTGTGATGGTCTGGGGTTCAAATGCACTTCTCCCCGAATGACCGTTGAACACAACCTTTTAAACGATTTCCCTCGCAGGAATCTTCACGTGCCGACGGTCTTATGACATCATAATGACATCACTCAAATGGCCCATTTGACTCAAACGGGCCATCCAGCTGGAATGGGCCATTCAACCCTGAATGGCCCATTCGGAAAGTCCTTTGCCTTTAACCGTTTCCAACAGTTGTGCACCTCCTGACGGCTTTATAAGACCCATTGAGAGAGGACCCTCCCAGGAGGTCCCTCTCACAATGGTCCTATGCCCGTCCGGTGTCTCTGAGGCGTGGCTGTGTTCAGCTCTTTTCCAAAAGGCCTTGTTTCACTTTCTGTTTTCCAAACGTCTGCCTTTCCGAAATGGTCCATCTTCCTTTGCAACATTGTTGCGATTCCTGCCGTGGCTTAACCTCTTTGCACTGAGCCATCTGTGAGACAGTTCCCCAACCACTAGACAACCCTGGATGCTGAAACAGTTGCTTCAACGTGACATCTTTCACCCCCTGAAGTGCTAGCATCACCCCAGACGTGAGCAAATTTTGACAAAAGACATAACGGACAAGGAACTCAATGAACTCCCTGGACAACCGCTTTATTCATTGTCCCTCAGGCCTCCAGGCCTGGGTACAGTCCCCATGCATCCACCAATACTCTCGGTATCAGTGCAACAATCACCGTGTGTCCTCTTTCCTACCTAGTCCGCCGATCCACGAAGGACAGCGAGACAAGGTAGGACCCATAAACCTTCCACTACAAAAGTAAAAGAATGTTGCAAGCAACAAATAAATGCAAACAAGAATACAATATCACTTTTCCAAATGGTAGGATCATGCAAAATTTAGACTAAGTTTAAAAAGAGAGAACTGAACTGTTTCCAAAACAAAATTCTGAGGGTCCTCTCTGGTTGACTGGCTCTTTTCAGGTGCAATTACTGTCTACTACTACTGAAGGAAAAGGTCTGAATAATATTGTCCATTCTGAACAGGAACGCTCAAAGTTCGTGGTCCCCGTTCATTCAACAGTCAGGGTGTTCAGAGACGGGTCTCGTCCATTAACAGTTCTTGTTCGTCATCTGTATCTAGCTCCTCATCATCTGGAGCCACCGGGGTATTTCTGCCGCTGATGACCATGGGCTCAGCTCCAGCCCCTGGGGGTGGCTGCTCAATGATCTCCTCACTTTTGACGGTGGTGACCACTATCTGCTCCCAAACCACCTGTTGTTGAAGGATCTCAGCAACACTTGGATGGCCCGCATGAGGCCTGGCCAGGGAATGGGTGTTCCCAGCAGGGACATCCTTTGAACCACTAGGCCTCCGGGGAGATCCTTCCTGTGAGATCTCCGAGCTCTCCAGGACGGCCAGGGGAGCGGGACCGATCGCGTAAACACCAGCAGGTGGCTGCTCGGTTGACAGGACAGAGTCTGTCTGAGGTGGGGCGGGGCTCTCAGCTCCAACAGGGAGAGGTCCACTGGTGCCCTCTTCGGTGATCCAGTAATTGTCAGGCTGGGCTGGTTCCACTATGGCCTTCTTGTTCGTAGATCCCACGGAGGAAGGATGGTTAGGGCTACCAACCCCAGATGTGGGCATGGTGCTCGGAGAAGAACGGGCCATCGAGGCATGCTCCTCCGATAGAGGTGCTGTGGCGGCGACCATCTCCGGTAGAGGCGCTGTGGCAATGGTCATGTCCGGTAGAGGTGCTGCCATGACGGTTGTGTCTGGTAGAGGTGCTGCTGTGACAGCCATGTCCGGTAGAGGTGCTGCTGTGACAGTCACATCCGGTAGAGGTGCTGCTGCGACGGTCATGCCCGGTAGAGGCACTGACTCTGGCCCAGGAACCGCTAGGGGCACTGCCGGCCAAAGGGGTGTGCCCCATCCCAAGACGGAGGGCCTCTGGATGGACTGTTCAGGAATGGCCCACCGGGGATGGAGCAGTCCATCGGCCCCGGAAGGGTCCGGGATCATCTGCATTTGTCTGGTGACGGCTGCCTGCCTCCTGGGATCACGAGAAATGATGTTCCTCTCCAATCCCTTCTCTCTTGTGATGGAGGGGGGCATGGCCGAATAGCTCGACAATGGTGACAGGGAGTCAGATCTAGCGAGAGACAGTCTTGGAGTGGGTTCCGGTGGGTCGGCCAAGAAGATCCTACTCTCCATCGTCATTGGGCGGGGTTTCTGGAGATCTGACATGGGGACCGTCAGGACGGCCCTCTTTGTCATCTCGTGCAACTCCTCGTGACCAATGGCTGTGGATGCAATCTGTCTGGCATTGCAGAACAGCTCCCAGTCCAAGTAGGTCTGGATCCACTTCAGCACGATCCACTGCTGGTTGTCAAACAAGCCCAATTCATACTTGACGTGTTCAGTCACCCCTCTAGCGATGTAGTTGATGGTTTTAGTCTCTCCGTCCTGCTCACGATCAAAGTCATGGGGACTTGGTATCCAGCTTGAGATACCACAGACAGAAAGCTGCTTTGAAACATTTCGGGGCATACCGACTCACCAGGGGCCATTGATCTTCCTCTGGGTCCTCCATGGGTTCCAACTCTGGTTTGGTGGCGATGCCAGGGGGGGGGCATTCATGGAATGGTCCAGGAAGCAGCCTGTTGAAACGCTAGGGGGCCCAATGGTTGACAGGGCTCTTGCAATGGCTTGATCCTGCGCTGAGTCCTGACTACAGCCCTTGGAGGCGTTTGAGAGACTGACCGTTTCACCATCCTTGTTGACCTTCACTGGCAAGTAGGGATCCCGGTCATTCGCATGAACCATCTCCCATTTCCAATCAGACTGGTAGCGATGTACCTCCTCTCTGGTGGGCTTCCTCACCGTGACAAACTCTTTCATGTGAAGACATTCTCCCAGTTGTCCGATGCCCTTCAACCACCAGTACTGATCCCACATCTCATGTTCTGTCTCGCAGTAGTCTCTGGTGACCCCTTCATAGATTCCCAGGGCCATGTAGGCCCGCCGGGCCGTGGCTGCAAAGTCACAGGGAATCAGACACCCTGCAACTATGTCTGGGATGAGGATCTCAGAAGACTTCTGTGTGCACTGCATACGGTTGCGATCCTTGGTCTGTTGGGCCTCTTCCTCCTCGGTCATTCCCAGCCGAACTTGTCTCCTCGCTTCGTGCAGGCAGAACTCCTTGGACCAATCTTCTGTGCTTAGCCGTCCCTTGTACAGGTTGGGACGCTCCTGTTCCGGCACTGTCTCCAAGAGGTGTTGACACCATCTCTGCATCCACGGGGGTATGTCCTCTTCTGCGCGGCCATAAAACCCGTCTGGCAAGAAGATCCTCCATCTGCAGGTGCTAAAGCATTCTTCCAGAGTCCGGGTGTGGTGCAACATAGGGGCCGGTTTCCTAGCAGGGGGCTCTGCATCAGTGAACTGTTCATCTGCCCTCACTTGCTTCTCAAACTTCAGCCAATCAGTCAGCGTGTCCACACTGGTCTGGCCAGGACAGGGCCAGTTTTCCGGAGCCTTCCACCAAGCTCTGAGATCTGGGCAAAAACTTGGAGCCATTTGGGGCAGGACCTTCTTCTTCAGAACGTTGACTCACTCGTCCCAGATCTGTTTCTCCTCCCAGGCCATAGTTTCATACCCTCAAGGTAACAAGAAGCAGTTTCCAATCCCCCTCCTGATACCACTCAGAATGGTAGTGGTGTTGGTGGTCCCGATGGCATTGATGGCGTCGTTGGCGACGGCATCCAGTTGTTGGCAGTTGGGGAAGACGGAAACTGCAGGCTGCTTTGGTCTGGCTCCCTGCTGTTGGCAGTGGGTGGACTCCGATCCAGTGGGAATGAAGTGAATGGTCCTGGTGCTCTCGGCCATCTCAGAACGGCCCACCAAACGGTGCATGCTCTTGGACCGTCTCTCTGAGTGGACCTTCACATTGAGGTCCGAATGAACTTGCATGTTGAGGTCCATCAATGGCATAGGTTTTCTGGGGTTTTCATGCTGGTGGATCAACTCATGCCTCTTCTGCTCACACTTCCTGCTCACCTCAGCTTCATCTGGGAACAGGACCTTTTGCACGGTCTCACCCTCCAGCTCCAGTTTGGCAGCAGCTGCACCATCCATGGCCATCAGGCAATTCATGCTCTTTGAATGGGTGCTCGATCAGATTGACGTACCATGAATCTTCCCCAGACCATGTCCAGTTCCCTCTGCAGGTCGCTGGTACTGGGTCAGACTGGACCTGATGCAGCTGTTGGGGCAGTTTCGGTTTCAAAGAGCCGCTTCGGCAGCTTAGGCCCGGGGCTCGGAACTGAGCCTCCTGCGGCCTCAGCTTCAGCCTCAGCAGCCTTCCTGTGCCTTTCCAGTTCTCGGCCTCTCTTGTTTTTGCGGGACTTTTTCAATTGCGGTGTCCAGAACTGCAGCCACAATGAGTACTTAGCCTTCAGGAGGGCCCAGCCGACATCCACCCTGGTTAAAGAGGCCTGTCATTGTAGCTGGGCCTCTTCCTTGGTGAGGGCTTGTTGGATGGTGAACCAGGCTTCATCGAATATGGCCAGCTCGAACTCCGCGACCATCTCCTCCATTACTTCTGGAAGGGGGGCAAACTCTGGATGAAATCACACGCAATTTCCATAACCATTTCCCAGGACCATTTTCCACGCGCCCGTTAAGGTCTCTTGAATGGAGAGGGGGAAGCGGGTAGCCAAACGGTGGGCAAGACAATGCCCAATCACCATACACCTTTCACCTATTCCTACCTTCCCTTTCAAGAACAGAATTTTCTCATAACCTGGGGGGGGACTGACCAAAAACACACACCAAAGAATGTGTGAAGTAATTCAAGTTGTGAACAGTCACATCCCTGTGTACATTGCCAGCAATCTCTGGGTAGGGGAACTCATCGATGTCCTCAATCAACAACCCGTGATTGATGGCCAAACTCAACTCTAATTATGAGACAGTGAGGGATAGATCCACCTCTGCCCTTACCAACCTTCCTGGGTGACAATTCAAGATTACGTTGCATTCTGGGTTGACCACGTTTTCCATGTTCAACCATGTTGATTTGATCCCCAGAATGGGTGGAAGTGGGTTACCAAAAATCTCTCTTTTTGGACAGATTCCCACCATGTTTTCCAACTCACAATTTACTGAAAGTGTATGGTCGCAACACCTTTTCACAGAAATGTTGAAATGATCAGGGTACTGGCCTAGAGTACTCTAATGGTGGTGGGTTCAATCCTTGCACAACCGACAAACACACAGCTTGCCAATTTGCCAAATATTTATAGTAAAACACCAGGAAGGAATGCACTCTTTTGAGATAAGCTTCCCTGCTGCCCAACGCTTCTATCCTTTCCATTACTAACCTCTCAAACTGATCTTTTCTGCCATGACTCAAGTTTTTGCAGCTGTTATCTGAGTTTCACCGCCTTCTTTGTCTCACAAATCAAACTTTATGAGTCATGTGATGTTCCATGGCTCCTGATTGGCCGAAATGAGTTCACCGCGAGATGTCATGGCAAACCATTTGCAGCTTCATGGTTCTTGTTCAGATTCCACTTTGCAATGGCAGTTTTCTTTCCTAAGGCCGATTTTCACTTCCAATGGGAATTGTTTGAATTGCTTGGGGCCTTTTGCCCCCTTTCTCAAGGTTTTTCCTCTTTTCTCCAGTGGGTTTTCTATCTGTGTCTCCCGTGAGTGAACCGTTTCGACCTGAACGGGCCGTTCAGGTGTTTCAGAATGGTCTAATTTGACCTACTTTTTGCCGGAAGCTGCTTTTTTTGGTGTGTCTCTCATTTATCACTCACTCTTCAGACCGGCAGCTGGGATTTGCCACCCATCACGTCTGTCTGTAGTGGTTCCATTTTTTCTTTGTTTCTTCTTCATTTATGGTGAGTATCAAATCTCAGGAGTCAGTACTCTAGCTTGTGTCTCTTCCAGCTCGATCTTGTGTGTGATTGCTGTGCTAATTTCCACAATATCAGGTTTCCCTATGGACAACGCGCTGGAGTTGGGGGAGTTTGCCTCCTATGAAGCTTATTTAGCCAATCTGGGCATGAGTCTCCACCTTCCTTGCTTGTTCCATCACTTAGAAAGTTCCATTGTTCTAAATTACTATGCTTTCTAGAAGTTTCAAGGCCTTTTCTCTTGGTGGGAGTTCTTTTCTGCAAGCGACGATTTCTTCTCCATTTTCTGTGGTTTTGCTTCCAAACTAGTTGATTTGGTGTGGCAATGCAACCTGAACTCTTTCCTCATTCCTTGAAAACATCTCAGTTTCAGCAGAACGGTAATGACAGGACCGTTCTACCTCAATTCCACTGGAATGGTTCATGAAGATGCTCAGGTAATTAGTTTGGACACGTGCCGGGCACAAGTTCACAAGGTGAGCCAAGAATGTGAGTGTTAAGTGATTATCAAAATTGAGTTCCTCAGCCCCCTTTTGAATTTTGGTGTCAATTTTCCATTATCATCAACTTGCGTGTCACTTCTGGGTTGTTTCAGTAGGTGTTAATAGATATCGGTCCTGGACGGCCTGTCCATTCCCACCTTGGACTGTTTTGCAATTAAGAACAATAGAACGGTCGTTCCTTATCAGAGCGTTCGCATTCGCACCTTCCATTAAATGGTTGGGAGGCCCGGCATCGGAGCGTCTGTTCACACCTAACACTCAGGGCCAATCACAGGCCAGCGTTGGCACATCGCTGCTTGCCCCCTATCTGGCCCGCAATGGTTCAATCTCTCAAACCGTGCTTTGGTATTGGTAAGGAAAGGATCAGAATTCAAGGTTCAAGTTCTCCGCAACATAAAAATGGTAAGTGTTTTCAAATATTATTTCTGCGTAAGTGTCCTGGAGGTTTGGTAAACTTAGTTGACTCGATGGTCTTCAAGATAGGTTAGTTTTTAGACCAGGAACGGCAGTTTTCAGGTACATTTTGCAACTTTGGCCCGAGTTTAGTCGATGTTGGATAACCGCAAAATTGCAGGATTTTTCTTCTATTTTTGCCAACGTTGGTTAACCGCTTTGTTCGGGATTATGAACGGGCCTTGTCTACGTTGGATAACCATCCATAGACAGGATTGTTCTTGCCAACGTTGGAGTACCACACTTCGTGGGATTTTTGTCGCATTCCTGGGAAACTGTTCACAAACAGGATCATGAGGCAAAAGTTGTGGTTTTTGAAGCATGTTCAGGCAAACTAAACATGCCTTTAAATGCTTCACAAAGCTCCAGCTTTTTGCTCAAAGGTGGAACTTGTGTTTGGATTGCATGGTTGGTTAGAATGCGTTTGCGCCGGGGTTTTAGGGTTCATTGAATTTTGCATCCCAACTTTGCATTTTTGGGGAAGGGGGGTCTCAAACATCGGCTCACGGCTGATTCCTGTTTTGTTTCAGCTTTCTTTCAGGGGTCAGTCTGTTGCTGATCTGTTTGCGTGCAGCCCGGGGAGTTGGGTAAAGTCTGGGGTCCATTTTCTGTGGGAATTTTAAGTGGGCCTTCTTTTTACGAGATTTGTTGTCAGAGTTTGTTTGACGGTTATATTTTGTGGCCTCCAAATTTGGGGCCTTTTGTAACTTTTTTCACTGTCTTTGTTAGCTTTGCATGCTTGCTTTGCTTTTGCTACCTTGTTTTCATTCAAGTAATAATTTTGTGCCGGTTTTCAATGTTGCACACTTTTCGGTTTTTAACCATTTTAGAATGGCTGTTTGAGTTCAACCATTTGAGTTCAACTGTTCAGGTCTCATTGTGCTCACTCACAGGTCCATGCTCGTTGAGCGGGTTTCTCTCTGGTCTGCACCCATTGTGCCAGTTCCAAGTTTGAAATGGTTTTCTCGACCGTTTGAGTTTTCTCTTGAATTTTGAAAATTCACTTGTTTATCATTGTTTCATCAATCCTTCTACGGGTTGTTTGTGCAGACTCGAAACTTTGAAATTTTGAGTTTGATCACCAATTTTAAGTTTTAGCACAGTTGTTTTCATTTTTGATTTTAAGTTAATTGGTAACAAATATGCATTAAAGGGGTGTGGCACTTTACATTTTGTCATTTGGATGGGCCGTTCTGAGTACGGCCGTTTATGCCGGATGGTGCCCCACCCTCCTCTCCCCCGGGTTTTAAACTGGCAGATCCTTCTGCCTGGTAGCATTTTAATGTGTGGATTTGCTTTTCAGGTTGACAGGCTAGTAGCAGAGATTGAAGACCACCAACTCCTCCATGAGTTGAGTCTGGAGGACGACATTAGTGCAGAGGAGCTCCCCCATGAGCTCGACCTCAGTTTGGTGTCTAGTGATTCTCCCATGTCCGGTGTGGCACCATTGCCCCCGGACCCTACTTCACACGATCCCGTTCAGGAGTCCGGTGTGGTACGGTTGCCCCCGGATGAACTTGATTGTGGTGAACTTGAGAACATTCCAGTCCCGACCGCTTGTTCCACACCCATCTGTCCGTTGGCTCCCCCAGTTCCAGTTGTGTCACAGGCCAAGGTCTTTGTGAGTACTGCTATTCAGAGCTCCTTCCCCGTTCTCCACTCAGACACAAGCTGCTCTTCAGAGTCCTTTGCTATGGATCAGGAACAGTGTTCTTCAGTGGAGGCTGATGTTCAAGGACAGGAAGGACCTGGTGATGTGGAGCCCAACTCCCGGACGGTCGAGTCCGAGGTTCTGCAGGACACTCTGACAGCTTTGTTGCAGGTTACCACCGAAGCTGTCATCCATCCATCACCCAGTGGTGTGGTTTCACCTCCGTCTGAGTCCACTTCTGGTGCCATGAACCTTCCCCGGACTCCTCAGCACGTTCTGCCTGCACTCCTGCAGGAAGCAGCTTCATCCGACGTGCTGAGTGCAGCTGAATGGTCGGAGGACCCAGCCTTGACCATTCAGGAGTCTGTGCTGGGAGGTTCACCATCACATTCGTCAGATAAGACTTCCGCCATCTCCGGGGCACTCTCCACCCCAATGGGGTCCAACCACGCTCCGGTGGATGGTGTGACTGTCTCTGATGAAGCAGTTCGTGCATTGTCTCCAGTTCTGTCTGTCAGTCTGGTTTCGATGCTGGATTCCTCAACAGAAGGCCCGACAGCGGGCCACCCTTGTGACCAGGGTAAGACAGATGGACATACTCACCCGGTGTTTCCTTCAACTCCTGCTGACGCTGCGGTTCTGTTGCCCGGATCGTCCATTCTGGATCGCCCAGCTTCATCCAGTCTGCCGGCCCAGGATCTACATCTTTTCCGTGTCCGTTTGGCAGCAGATCGTACTGCACCATGTCGCACATTACACAGAAACCACCTTTTGAAATTAACAACTAATTTTTTTAATGAAAAGAAAACCCAAATCGAAACAAAACAGAGCGTCAAGGACCATTCCACAGAGAGGCTGGACACGATGTCTGCAGTGGTGCCAGTGGTGCCTGCTGCAACTCAGTCCGAGGACGAGGAAGCCTCAACAACGCCGTGGCACTCTTTGCCTGTAAAACAGAATAATGATGGTCAAGGCAATGATCTGATGGAAAATGACATGTTGGAGTTGGGTTTACATCTTCCAGATGAAGCTGTGAATGCGGACAGTTCATTGAGACGTTCAACTAGAACATGCAGGCTGGTACAACATTATGGTAACCCTGTTTAAATTGGTGCTGCATGAGTAACTGCTTTGCATGACATTTTGACATTTATGTTGGCAGTACTTACATGATTTGAAGTGCTTCCCCATGGCATCTGGGGTATCCCCCTTCATTTTCTTGCCCACCACACACTGGAAGCGGGTGTTCCAGTGGAGGGTGTGGAGATGCTTCAGGATGGTGTTTCTACTGTTAGCACGCATCCCACACCCTTCCATGCTGCAGGCGTGGCAGCGGTTCTTGCCCGCAGGGCCGATGAGCAGGTAGTCCACTTCTGGGTGTGGGGCTGGGCCTTTGGGTCAGAGGAATGCTGCATACTTCATTGCACCAACTGACAGTGGCATCATGCTGTGAGTTGCCACTTAGGAGGTGACAGCAGCAGACACCGTGGCCGCAGGGAGGGAAGGCACAACAACATCACCAGAGGATACCAGGGCCTGGACTAGTTGGTCCATGATGCCACCGGAAAGTACATTGGTAACCATGGTCAGGGTGGCATTGCTGGGCAGGGACACCACTGGCACAAGCACAACGGCATCATCCATTGAGGTGGTGCTGGCATTCGTTGTGGAAGTCCCGGTGACGTTTCAGGGAGGAGTTGTGCAGAACCCCAGGATTTGGTCGAGCAGGTCTGCATCGGCATCCAGGCTGGGGTCTGCGGCAATGTCCCCACCGGGGAAGGAGGGACAGCTGACATCAGCGTCTAAGGCATTGTCCTCATCCTCTATGCTGGTGGTGGTGGTGCTGGCAGACTGTCTGGTGGCGTCATCTGCATCAATGGGGACCTCGTGCATTGTGACGGTGACAGTGGCAGCAGGACTGGCTGTGATGTTGGACTGGGCACTGGTCTTCCCGATTCCGGCCCAGTTGACATCACTCAGGTTGCCCAAGGTGTCAACCAGCCCTGTGTCTGGGATGGACATGATTGTACCCAATACGTTGGGTGCTGTCATCATGATGATGGGGGCCGGAACCACAGAAGGCACGGGGGTGGTGCGTGCAGGCATCGTGAAGGTGCTAGCCACTCCAGAGGCAATGGACAGACATGGCCCCACCCGCCAAGCATCTTTCCAGATGCAGATCAGCTTGCGCAGCTGATGTGTGGGTGTGCCGGACAGTGTGACATGGAAACTGTTCAGCACTGTCAGCCACTTGGATGCGGCCTCCGCATCCTTCTGCACTGCTGCAGTGTGCAGCTCCGCAGCCTCCCACTCCAGCAGCTCAGCCTCACGCATGCAAGCCATGAAGTTGACACTGGCAGGGCCCACTGCTTCTTCCCCAGGTTGGGAGACAAGGTCACCCAACACACCACTTTGCCCCAGCCGACAGTACTGTTGAGCACCGCGGATGCACTCCTAAGGCATCCTGTGCATTGGTGGTGGCACTGAGGCGATCATCTGATTCCCCTGGACGTCTCCAACATGTGGGGTGGAGACCCATCGTGAACTAGTCACAGGGGGCATGCTGCGCTTGAGGGTGGGGCCACTCCCAAAGGAGCACTGCCCCTCCTTGGCAAGCTGTGCCTGCAAGTTAACCCATTTCCATCAGTAATTTTTGCTTTTTACATTCACATTTCATGTTTTCAGCACCTTTTGGTGAAGGGATCGCACAATTGCACTTGAGTCGCAACTGCGATTTGAAGGTCTTACAATGATCTCAAAGTAGCTACCCCAAATACCATTTCAAACTGCAATTTGCAAGCTGCGATCTGAGAGCTGCATGTTGTGATCTGAGATCTGTGACAAGCAATCTGCGACTGTCGTTTCAGATACTTAAACTTTCCAAACTGCAATCAATTCCTTAGTTTTGATGCGATTTTCGAAGAGCATAGATCTACATATTTGTGTGAGACACAAGTTCCGAGTGAGAGCAGAAGTACTGAACAAAGACTCTGAATGAGTCAAAGAAGGTTGAAGACACACAGGTTGAATCATGTTTCACTGAAGACACAAGGTTAGTACTCATGGATTCCTCCTCGTTCACTGCAGCATGACTGGCCAGCAACAATGTCTTGAGGCTGGGGTCCTGGGTGATGCCCTGTAAGAATGATTTAACAAAGTCTGAGGTGGGGAATTTCAGGTTTTGCAACAAGTAATTAAATTCAAATTTGCTGCGATTAGACTAGATCTGTTTTCGGGATTGGCTATTTCCGATGTTTGGAGTCGATACTCTAGTACATTGGTTCTCCAGATCAAAAATTATTTCTGTGAGATGCATTTTTGAAGAGTCCACGAGACTGTTGGAAGCATCAGAGCTTCCCTGTTGATGTGATGTTTTCCGATATTTGGATTTGAGTAAGATGCAGTAATGGCAGATTGAGATTGGGAAAGTTCGACTCACATGTTGTTTGGCGAATTGCTGCTTCTGGGCCTCTTCTGCCAAAATTTCCACATGGCCACGAACAGCTCAGGCCACCTCTTCATCTTTGGACAGGTTCAGCAGATACTCCATGATTTCATGATGAAAACTTTGAAATTTCAGTGAAAATTGATGTGCGATCTGCGACAACCGGTAAACAAATTTAAATGTTGCGGAGCTCGCACATGTATTTAAAGGGACTTGCAGTTGTGTATCACATGATGCATTTGAAATGTTGAAGCGAAGGTGGCAGCACTGCAAAATTCCCATCCCGCATAGATTGTGGCTTCAGTGAACTGCGATCTTCTGTGACCCCCAGATTGCACTGCGATTTGCATATGTTATAAGCGTGTCAAAACAGGCACCTAAAATCACACATGCGATCTGTGATTTGTTTCAGTGCTAAGCCATGTCGGAGAGAGCAGTACTGGTGCAAGACCCTCCTGCGGGGCCGGAACAGCCTAGCTCAGTGGCAGTGCATCCAGTAACCAGACAGGACTTGGTTGTTCATGGCGGATGGGGTGGTCCAACTAATGCTGAAGGCACTGGATTTGCCACCCCACACCAGCATGATCCAGATGGGCAACGAGGGTGCGGCGCTCAGCGTGAGTGTGTTACCAGCAGAACCACCAGTGACAATCTCAGTCACTGCTTCAATGGATGGCATGCTGATGGTGACAGTCCAAGCAGACACTGGCGAGCCACGGAGTGACTCCAATCTTCTGAGGTTGGAGAGGAGACCACCCGAGACTATGCCAGCTGAGACACAGGGCAGCAAAGAGATGCTGGCCGAGAAGGAAACACAACAGGCTGGAGAGGACGTGATGCAAGAGGAAGAACCAGCTAAGAGGAAAGCAAAGAAACAAAAGAAGGAGTCAGCAAGGAAGAAAACGACGAGGGCTGCAAAGAAAGCACAAAGGCTGGGCTTGTCTGGAGAGGGCAGTGACACGCCGTTGCCAGAGCCAGTGGCGTCAGGGAGCGGCATGGTGATGGGCGAGGTGGCGCTGATGGACAAAGAAGCAGCGCAACAGGCCAAAACAACAGCAGCAGCAGTGTCAAAGGAGCCATCAAAACCTGTGTCACCACTCCCATTCGATGACAAGGAGCTGGAAGAGGTACCTGCGGAGATGCCGGGCCTGGAAACAGAACAGGAGGTGGCAGCGGCTCTGCAGAGAAACCAGCTGGCTCCAAGAGTGTGAAGGGAGGAGGCACCTGTGGAACAGGAAGAAGACACCCTGGACAAGCTGCACGAGATTCGGCATCTAGCGAATCATGCCCACTCCACAGCTCATTTGAATGACCAAGTCTTCACAGTGACACCAGGGGATGGCATGTCGGTGGATTGGAGGCTGTACAAAGAGGCATTCGCAGAGGACATGGAGTCCATCCGCAAGGCGATGGGTGTCATGGCCAAAACACAGGAGGAGGTGTGTTTTCACTTCCCGGACTATGTGTCCAGCTGGGTCCCGGAAGGTTATGCAGTGGTGGTGACACAGCAGTGGGGGACAACTAAATCATGAGTTAACGACCTGCCTCCCGCAGCTTCGACAGTCATATACTGGTATGTTCAGCTTATGAATGTGGTGGGGGCCGTGTTCAGGATGGTTAAGTGAACCTTTGCAGTGGACCCCAAGACAAAGAAAAAGGAGACCATGTGCATCACCTATGCAGCAGTGCAGGACTTGACATACGCTCATGAGGTGGAGCAGTGACAGCGGCTGATTCCAGTGCAATTGTTGGTCCTGGGCACGGATGAGGTGTGACAATGAAGCAATAAGTTGGACATTGACTTCATGCAGATCGTCCCAATCGACAATGCCAATAGAAGAGGGGCTTTGTTTTTACAACCCCAGGGTTCCTGGTGATGACGTTTTGTACAAGCACTGCTTGGGTACCTGGGAGGACTGGTTCCAAGTGGGGCCGGAGTGTTTGACAGAGGACTTGCTGGTGTTGCTGAACACTATTAGTGCATACAACAATCTCTATCCACTGCGGCTGAACCAGGCGAAGGACCTGAGGGTAACACACCACCTCCCGGACATGACCACTGAAGCTGTGTGATGAAAATACATCAAGCTGGCACAGGGGTTCATGAAGGACACTAAGGCGCATGGGCTGACGATCCTGCCGTGTGTCACCATGACAGTCGGAGAAGCCTCTGTGTATAAGGCCCACCAGACCGCTCACATCAAGGCAAGGAAGGAGCGAGCAGCAAAACAGAGACAGGACAGGAGGGGCGATGCAGCTAAGTCAGTGTCTTTCCGAGTGGACAAGCTGGCTGAGGAGGAGGGCCAGCAGCTGGGTGCATGCGCGAGTAGTATGTCAGGTACCTATTCACCTGTAAATTGGGAGGATGCATGTGTGTTGCTAGGCACCAGCCAATCAGAGGGCTGCATTGGGTTGGTAACCATGGTGATTATGATGTCATCACCTGGATTTTGCCAGTTTTGGCCACCAGAGGGCTAAATTTCACTTTTTGCACTTGCACACTTTTGGAAATAAAGTTTACTGTGCTTTTTGGAGCAATTGCCTAGGCGTGGGTACCTGATTGGCTGGTTGGTGGTAGTATGTCTGTGATTGGTAGTTGGAACCCAAAGAAGTAGTATGCAAGACAAGTGTGTAATCATTTATTTCAAACAAATTTGCAGTATGCCAGACAAGACCAAGTTCATAAGGTATGTCTGGGACATTGGATGGTGGTATGATTGTGTTCATGGCTGCGGGTGTGATGGCGAGGACCTGACTCATTATCCTAGTGTATGTAGGAGATATCCTGAAAAGTATTTGTGGGGGAATGAAGGTTGGGATGACAGGGTGCAGAGATTGGATAAGTTGACTGTGAAGTGGATGAGCAACCCTGTTTTAAAACATGTGAGATGGACACATTTTTGTTTGCATTGTTGCTACACTACATTATTTGATGCAGTCATAGGGTTCAGTTTGAGCAAGAACATGAAATGGCTTGAGGATAAGTATTCATTCCATTGTTGGTTAGAAAGGGCTACCCTGGAGAGTTATGTGACCCTTCAGGATGAATTTATTTCAAGAAACAAGGAGTGGATGTATGATATGAGGAGAAGATATCCAGAAAAGTGGGAGACATACAGCATCCCCTGGGACATGATGGCATTTGTTGGAACTTGTCTGGTAAGGATTTATGATGGTGATTTTCTTGAACATCATGCTGAAAGGAGAAACATGTGGATGGAGACCATGAATTTGTATTTTAGTTTTCCAAAAGAAAGAGACTATTTTGAAACTGAGGCAGGGGAGAAAGAATTGATGTCATTGACACTGCAAGCTGAACAGTGGTTGCAGACAGCAAGTGATGATGAAGTATTTTTGTTGAGGAGGAAAGAAGGCAAAACCCCTGTCCAACTGTTTGTGTTTGACCAGTTGATTTCCAATGGAAAATGGGTTGAAGAGTATGAACGGAGATCCATTCATTTGGAATTTCATGAGGAATGGAGCAGAGAACAAAGATTGCAGTGGGAAAATGGTTTCGCATCGCCCAAGGAGCGATGAAACTGCAACAATGAGTGGTGAAACCAGGATCCACCTTGAGACCTGCAAGGCAAAAAATGGGTTTTGCATCACCCAATCAGCTGTGAAACCTCCAGAATAAGTGGTGAAACCAGGATCAACCTCGAGACCTGCAACACATCATCATTTGAAGCCACAATTAGCCTCAAAAAGGTAAAAATACAAAATTTGCATTGACGAGTGTACTAGGGAATACAGTTGACACATGCTGTGACGTCATGGCACCGCTTCACCTTGATATTAAAGAGCTGTTTCACCAACAAATCGTCTTCAGCCAACCTTAAAAACAATGAGCCGAACTCAGACAAGACCTGCTTCACTGTAATTGGAATGGTACCAGTCTGCAGCTGGGTCAACGCAACCAGAGCATCTTCTCTGCAAGATCTCAAAATAGTGGCCATTACCTGGTCCTCAGTATAGCCAGCTTGTCCTGCCTGTAACACTTGGTTATGCCACCCCTCAAATGCGACAGAGTTCTTGGTCAAATGATTTCCATGGAACTCCGGGAGAGTCGTTGGGTGTTGCATATTCATGGACACTGCTTTGGTCAACAAATCCTCTCAATGGGACAAGATGGAATCATCCAAATCCAACCTGCGCACCAGCTTCGCATCTTTGGGTGAGGAGTGGGGCGGCTGAGCGACAGGCTCCACCACCTCCACTCCGGATGCACTTGACGGATGCTGCACATCCTGTTGCCAGGTTGCCTTACCTAGGTTGGCTGGATCCACCAACCCTGTTTGATATTCCTCACAGATTATTGGAAATACCTTGGTCATCCATACCTCATTTATGGCCAAGAGCTCCTGCTCCATCCACTCATCGCTGGAACTCACACCTGTACCGGGTGTTGCTGATGGAGGTTGGGGGCAATGCGCCCCCTACCACTCCTCCCTCTTTGAATGCTTTACTCCGTGAAGCTGAAAGCATGGCAGCACTGCCCAGGGCCCCCAGACCAGAGCCCCCCGGTTGTGCTGCCACATGCGCTCCCAAACCACTTTTACGCCCTCCAGCATCAACCACACCTGCAATTGATGATGCCAGGCCAGCCAGTCTGGATCGCAGACCAGGTGAGGGTTGCCTCACTGCAGTTGCTGTCACCTCTGGACCCGTCGCAGCCGTGGTTGCTGTGGTTGTGGTCATCACTACTCCAGTCATCGATGCCGTTGACGACACCAAGCCTGACTCCTCGCCAGCACCAACCATCTGCTTCATTGGACCGCCTTTGCTCATAGGCATGTCCGGCACTGCTGCGACAGCTGGCTCTGCCACCATTGGAACTGCTAAAGGGATGGCATCCTCCCATAAGGGTGCTGCAAAAGGCATCCTCACTAATGTAGTAATGTCTGTTACGTCCTCTGGTTGAGGTTGTAGCCACATCTGCTCTTCCAGCAACAACTGTCTGATTAGCACCTTCCAAAACACTTCTTCATCCAGACACATCATTCTAACGGCGCACCTCACCACTGGTGCCGTAGGACCAGCCTGCAGTTTCTGTGTTCTGGCCACCTTGTCCTGCAACTCAGGCCAATCGGGATGACCTGACAGCTGGATGACGAACAGCCCTGTCCTCCATTGATAGATGCATACTGCCCTGAAGGTTGGCGGTGGGTCCACCAACAACACTGCATAGACCTCATAAGGTTCTGGTCCATGGCATACTGCAAAAACCCCTCTGTCTTCTTTGTGCACATCCAAGACGAACACAAACAATGCCATTATAACGCTACACCAAGCAACCTTTCTCAGTTGTATTCCACTGTCCGACTTCAAGTTGCATGTCACCAATCACACTTACGCAGGTGCATTTTCACCTGACTGTTACGATTTGCTTTGGAGCCCCCCAAATCTCAGTTCTGGGCTCACAGATTGCAGGTCACAGGTCACACTGAACCATGCCACTGCACCCACTTCACAGTTCACATTGATTGTATGACCCACATAGACATAGTTCATGTTGACTCCAGTGTTCAGTACACCTGTTCGCTCCTGACCATCCCATTTGCACTTGGTTCGTTCTTCGCTCCTTGGTTAGCTTTCTTTTTACCATGGATGTGGCATGCAGTTCGTGATTTTAGATACTTGTCTTCTACTCACACTACACTTCATCTGGTTCTGCCTGACATTGCAGCCTCCACTAAGACTGACTTATGAGTTCACTTTGACAGGATTTCCTTGTTTCCTGCACTTCTGTGCCTCCACTCTTAATCCCAATTCTCCAGTGTTTCCTCACTGTCCAGCTTGCTCGGGTGTGCGATGCCACACATTGGGTCACCAGTTTGTAACAACGTAGCATTAAAGAACTTGATCCTTATCACGATCTGCTTATGGATAGCACACATCCAACTTGCTGCCAAAGAACTACCATGACTTTGATAGACGTTTCCCAGTTTATTCACGCAACACATGGAAACACTAAAAATCACAAGACGAAACCATGACACACAAAACAAAATGGTCCCTTAACACTAGACATGTTGACGCTTTGATTTGCCAATTGTAAGGAGAGCGGCACTGGCTACTATGGTAGATTTTCCTCAGAACAGCGGCAGTGGCTACCAGGGTAGCTGAAGTCAGTTGCTTGGTTCAGTGGCATCAGCTACCATGGTAGCATCCATCCATTCGTGCCTTTTCATGGTAGGCAGAGTTTCATTTCCATGGGACTTTTATTTTGCATAGAAGCAGTTTGTGCGCAAATGGTGCGCACACCAGGTAATCCCATTCGAAATCATTTTTGGCATTTTGCATAAAAGCAACAGGCAAGTATTACATGCACTGACACTTTGGATGACACCAATTATCACACAACTCCTTTTCCATGAGCAATGCAGGCCTCTGACAAAGTTATTTTCCTTGTCAGTATGTCTGACATTGAGGAGATACTTTGGCCATGAGCAGATCATATTTGTGCCACGTAAGCCAATAAAGTTCATTGCTCATGCCAATCTGCGTGCAATTATTTGCAATTATTTGGGATTAGTCGGTCACAGTGTCTTATCTGTGCAGGCTGTCAAATGCAAATTCTATTTATTGTACAGTTAAACCAGTTACTAAACATATCGCACCCCAGTGTTCTTCATACATTTTTTTCCAACACTGGTTTTCGTCACTTCTCACTAACTGTCAGCTATTCCCACAACATTTCTCGTATTGGCTGTCTGTCCGCATCTCATGTGATTGACCTCCAAAAACATTATAAAGAGGTGAGTTCCAGTGTGTTCCGGTTGCCTTTTCTCCATTCCGGGCAGAACTGCCAACACACACATCTCGTCGCGGATGTTTCACGTTTTTATTCAACTTCAACAAGATCAACATGCCTCAAGGTCGCACCTACACTGGTAAGGAAGCCGCACAGAAGGTGCTGGACATGTCCACAGATAGCAACATGGACAGCAGTGTGGACAGCGAGCCAGAAGATTACATGGACACTGTCCTGCGCAGGGATGCTGTCAAGCATGTGTATGGCCGGAAGCATGGTCACACTGACTCCTCCGTGGCGGACAAGGACAAATTGTCTGACGACTCCTTTGAATTTCAAGAAGATGAATTGCAAATGTCACCACAATGCACTTTGCAAAATCTTTGCTCCTTGCGCAAACGTGTGCACAGCAGAAGTCCAATTCCCAGTATGTCAGGGGCGAAGCCACCCATGCGATGTACCAGCACGCCAACGGGGTCAGGGGGAGACATGGTCAGCTTGCCGTTGGATCCCATCGCAGGTACATCTTCGATGCCCACACACTCGCGCCGCACAAGCAATCCTGGCAACGCTTCTGGGTGTGGTACCCCACCGTCTGCGGTGCTCAAATGCCCCCAACGCACCAGTACGCCCGTGGCTTCCACTCCTGTGAAAAGTACACTGACATCTGCGATGCGCAGACACTCACACCGATCCAGCATGCCCATTTGGGCCTCTCCATCCTTGCCCAAATGCCCACCACGAGCCAGCATGCCAGGCGATTCCGGGTCAGATATGGACTCAAGTTGGGATTCCGATCGACTGAACATGGGCAACATGGACATCAGCACTGACAGCAAGGTTCAATTGAGACTATGTTTCACTGAAGACCATGATGAGCCCAGTGGTGATGAAGATGACACGCTAACCCATGGCATCGCGGGATCAGATGCTGATGACAAGGACAGTTGCTCCAGTCATGCATGTTTTTCGGAGGATTACGTGGAGGCAGAATCTGATGTGGATGATGAGCCCCCCCTGATGAACTCCCCCCCACCCCACCCCCAGTCGTGGATGGCCAAGATGACAACACTGGTGTCCCCACAGCGGCGCCGCGTGCAAGGCTTTGCAACCGAGGGACACGGAGGAAAAAGGAACAAGGGCCTGGGAATCAAAAACACATTGTGAACTTTGACAGAGATGAGGATTACCAAATTGATTGCCCCGTGTGGAAACACGGTTCCTCTTTTCCCAGGGACACCATCCAAGTGACAGACCTTGAATACAAACCAGAACCTGCCAGAGAAAGATCCGACGGGCTGCTCTTCGATCCAGTGGGATTTCAGCCACTTGACTTTTTTTACCAAATGTAGCTGCAAGAACTGTTTGACTACATTGCTGATGAAATGAATTGACACCATGATGTGGGAGAGGATCGCAACAGACAATGCGATGAGTACTCTTTCCTTCATTCAACTTTATTTCAATGACGTAATCAACATATGTACAATGCGGTGCAGTGCACAGAGGCCATCCCGGGGTGGGCGTGGGTACATGGGCCCGCAGGCAGGTCAGTACTGACCTTACTGAACTTACAGTACTGAAATTACTCCTTGCACAGGTTTCATACCTGAGTAACTTTGTACAAAAACATTGTGATGCACACACTGTATGTTCACAAATTTGTTTGCATTCCACTGCAATCTGCCTCGAATGGCATCTTGGACAGAAATGTACAATTCCACGAGGGTGCAGTACACAGAAGCCTTCCTGGGGTGTGCGTGGGTACTTGGGCCCACAGCCAAATCAGTACTCCAAATGAACACACTCTTTGCACAGGGTTCATACATAAGTACATTTGTACAAAAACATTGTGAGGCGCACAATATATGGTCACAAATTTGTTGGCATTTCAGTAGCATCTGCCTCGAAAGGCATGTTTGACAGAAACATACATTTCCACAAGGGTGCAGTGCACAGAAGCCATCCTGGGGTGAGGGTGGGTACAGGGGCCCGCAGCCATGTCAGTACTCCAAATGAACACACTCTTTGCACAGGGTTCATACATAAGTACATTTGTACAAAAACATTGTGAGGCGCACAATATATGGTCACAAATTTGTTGGCATTTC
>JAAUXT010055369.1_pt1 | contig 23876 bp, 30 predicted proteins | sample 7278171 | NCBI WGS metagenome assembly JAAUXT01 (sample SAMN14350112, study PRJNA611818) | marine sediment metagenome | isolation source: surface marine sediment (1.8m) | place: French Polynesia: Moorea | collected 2018-08
AGAGGGAGCAAAATCAGAGGGAGTGAAATCAGAGGGAGCAAAATCAGAGTGAGCGAAATCAGAGTGAGCGAAATCAGAATTTCCTCAAATCACCGTGAGCTCCATGGAGCTATTTTTACGTCGCGGCTGCAGTGCCGTCCCGGCAGCAGTGTTGTCCCTTCTGTAGCGCCGTCCCAGCAGCCCCCAGCTTTGTGTAGTCAGACGAATCGCCACACAGCACTGCAGTGTTTGCTGCAGTTTTCTGCAACCCCATTCACTCAATGTCAAATACAAATTGCTGTGTCCTGTTCAAAGCACGAGAACTGTAGTCCCACTGTGTCTTCAGGCTTACTTCACTCGATAGCTGTTGTTGCACGACACGCTGCAAGGACGGCACGTCACTTTGAACTGTAATTCGCTTCACAAGTGCACCGCTCTGATCTGTGCAAAACCGGAAGTGAAGTGGTCTCAACCGAAAGCGCGCGTTTTGCGTGCTGGAAAAACTGTGTGGCGCGTCCATTCGCTGAATTAGCGTCCCAACGCCAGTCCACTGGTCCAAAAGCACGCAATTGGACGCGCTACTGCAACTGCACCGCTCAGCAGGGGCCGCTGTGGCCAACAGGCGGAATCCACGCCACGCGAAAGGCCTCGTTTCTGGTCGGGCACCACAGAGGGTGGAGCCAATTCTGTCGCCACAAAATAGCCATGGTACCATTGACATTGAAAGGCATCATGACCACGACTGTGGGGGAAGAATGGGGCCTCGTGCAGAAATGGGGTCAACCTCGTGCAACCTGCGCTTAGACAGACGCACAGCGCTCTGTCTCTGGCACTGCAGTCGCGCGGTAAGGGTTCCCGTCCAGGCAAGCCGGCAGTCTTGCACTCTCATGTTTAGCGGTGTGTGCTGCAATCTTGCAGTCGCAAAGATGAGCGTGCACGACTGCCAGCATGTTTAGACAGGAAGTGGGTTCTGGAACACGCTGATGGCTGGTGTGAGTGAGTTCCCAGAACTTTTCCTTGATTTTTCCCGAGCACAAAACTTGCCCTTGACAAAGTCTCGAGCATGTTTTGTGACTGGAAAAATCTAGGAAGAGTTCTGCGATCTCTGACTCGCAATCAACATGAGTTCCGGAACCCTTACTTCCGCGTTGCGCTGTGCACGCCCTGCGCTCTGCGGTTCGCCCCGTGGGTCTGGCGGGCGCTCTACTTGTGTTGGTGCTGTGTTTGATATCAGGGTAGTGACGCGCAGTCGGTCGGGGTCCTACTCCCTCTCCGGCACCAGGTCAGACACACCTCGCGGGCCGCAGCGCACCCGCTCCACACGACGCTCAGGACGGCACGTCTCGTAGCACTGTAACCCCTCAGCTCTCCGCAGCCGTAGCGAGTCACGTGACATTGCACGTTACGCTGTGTAACCCCTGCCCCTGCAGCTGCACTTTTGTAACCCCTTTCCTATCCGCACGAGTAGCACGTAACACTGTCACACTTCCCATGGAGCCTTTGCAGCAGGACTTTTGTACCGCCTTTACTGCCTGCACCCGTGGCATGTTGCGCTGTGTAACCCTCCAGTTTTGTAACTCCTTTCCTGTCGGCACCAGATGCATATTTCACTGTCACCCCTCCCATGGAGCCTTTGAAGTACTAAGCCTTGCTTTGTAACCCCTTCTCTCCCACGGCAGTGGCACGTTATGCTATGTAACCCCCTCCACGATGTAACTCTCCGCCACAAGTTGCGTGTAACACTGACGCCCTCCCCACAGATTAACTCTTCCCGCCAAGACAGTTGACGACTGTAACCACTTCCGCTGCAGCAGTTACATTGTAACCCCTCCCGTGCAACATATCCAGTTGTACGTCATGTGACCCCTCTGTCCCACCTGTCGCAGTCGCAGCAACTCTTCCTCTCCTCGTGAAGATCTGCATCACCATAAGTTCGCACTACGGCACAAGCAGAAGTGTCCTTATTGTCTGTCGATTGATTGTTTTGTGCAGGAAGACACCGACACGTCGCTCAGACCCGAGTGCGAGCGCAGGCGCTCAGGATTTTGTGTACGTGTGTTGGAAAAAAATTCATTTCGGCTAATCTTGCTTTTCGTGTCAACGGGAAGGGAACTCAAAACGGCACAGTCGGCTCCAATGCACGAAAATTTGTCATAATTTTGTCCTCAGGAAAAGGGTCAATGTTTTTGAAGGAACTAATTTTTATTCGCCCTGCAGGTCTGTTTCGCACTGGGCGTGTCGTGCGCTGCGTTTCTGTGCGGGTCAGTGCGCGTTTTGTCGTCGCTGGCGACGCAGCGTCGTTCGCGACGACGACGCTCCCTTGACCTGCGCAAAAGATGTAACGCACGACGCTTCTGGTGTGAATTGGGCCTGACAATGTTTCATCTGGGAGAGGAGGAAGTGTTGCACTGTCGTTCCGTTCAATGGCCCCGCTAATGCACTGCAAATCCAACGAACCCCCACAGGGGAGAATCGGAGGGCGAGGTCGAAGGGACCCGGCTCCCAGGGGGGCCTGTCGAAAAATGAACTAAGAAACTGTTCCAGGTCCTTTCTCCCTGGATCTGTCCGCAAACAGGATAAAAGAAGCCTGAGGTTGGGCAGCTACGGCTTGAACTGGGTCCACCTCTGCCTTTGGAGACGTCCTTTCTGTCCTTGTCCCCTGCTCCAGCTTTGCTTTGCTGCCTTCAGTGAACATGCCTGTGTGTGTGGTGGGTAGGAACGTCTTTCTGGTGTTCATCTCTTTCGCACTGGATGCGTCGTGCGTCGCGTCCCACGGCGCTGATCGTGCGTCGCGTCGCCGGGCGCCAGGTGGCGGTGCCGCCAGGTGGCGTTGCACACAATACGCGCCCATTGGCTGGTTTTCGTCCAGGGACGCCACGCAGACACATCCACTGCGAAACGTAGTTTCTTTGACCTTTACCTCGGCTTCAGTTGCTGATTCTTTGCTCAAGTTTGGCTTCTGGGTTACTTTTCTTTTCTGTGTATCTGTGGCCTTCTTCCTCAGCTTTGTTTCATTCGATGTTGAATAGATTTGGTGGTCCAGATGCGAGGCTTTCTTTGTGTCTTGCTTGAGGCGCCTCAAAACCAAGACCGACTCCCAACCCAAAGAAACGTGAACCATAGTCTGCGCATGCGTGGTGGGAAGTTCTGAAAGTTCCGGCTTTGTTCGTTTTTGCTCACTGGTGCACTCGGAAGTCTGGCGTTTCCGTTGACTCTTGGCGCAGCAGTGGGCAAAACTGAACACGGGGGACTTGTCTGCTTACAGTTCACACACGTGTTGTTGTGTGAGGGATTTTATTCGTCTTCGTGGTTGAGATTGTGAGCCATTTTGGTGCTGTGACGTTCTGACTTGCACCGTTTCGTTCAAAGTTCAGCACAAAGTTGTTTCATAACGGGTGTTCGTGGGTGTTTCCCAAAAATCCGTGAAAAGGGTTTGCTGCTTGATTTTTGTTCACAAAACCCACGCCAGAAGTGTTGAAAGTATGAAAGGAATGCCCCTGAATGAATCGATCCGCTTTTGGTCTGTTCCCTCCCACTTTGCTTCTTTGATGCCATAGTACGAGGATGTGTCAGTAAACAGTGGGATTTTGCATGTTCATGGTCAATTGACTTCGCGGCTGAACATGAAAAATCCCACCATTTGCTGATACATCCTCGTACGTCTCTCATATTTCTACGTTTTCACTTTCTGAAAAAAAAATTACAGTCCATTTTATCTTGTAATTTTATGGGACACCACAGGGTCTTTTTGGTTTCATCCGACATTGGTCGTCGTGAGTCGTTGTCGTAAAAATTGACGCGAACTGTCAGATTGAGCGATAATGCAATGACGGCAGCACGTGACTGACGGTGACGCCCTCTGGTTGCAGCTCCCCGAAGAAGAAGCGGAAGACGCGCGGCGGCGCCGGAAGTACTCCCGAGTACGCGCGTTCCATCTCTAGTCCGGTGACCAGCCCCACGGACTACCCGCGGTCCATCTCAGGTCAGTGACTCGGGCAAAACTCGCGCTGGGCAATGGCCGTTCGTTTGTGGCGTTCGTTTCTCACACCGAGGCCCGTTTCCGGTGTGGAGGGCCCTGAATATGGAAAACTATCAGGAGCAGGGAATTCGCACGTGGATTCGCAGAGAATCTGGAAGCCAAAGCCGGGTTCGCTCGGTCTGGATGCGTCGTGCGTTCCTTCCACAACGCTGCAGTCACGAAGCCTTTTCACAAAGCCTTTGGTCCATGACGCTTTCACACGCGACCTCATCGTTGTGGAAGTGAGTTCACCTGCACAGAACTTTTCTTGACCAAAAGTGTCATTGTGTGAATTGTTCACAGGAACCATGTTTCCAGCAGTGTGAACCCTTGACGTCGCCCTGAAAGAAAATTCCATTTTGACGTCAGTGGGGTGGGCATCCAGCGTGAATCCTGCCTGTGGAAACACTGCCCCCTAGCGTCGGGCACTGGGTTAAATTTTGACGATGATCGATACCGTTTCAGTTCCGCTTGTTTCAGTCAGCGTGGCACAAACCGCCTGGTATGATTCGCTGGACACAGCTGTCGTCTTTTTGGAATGCTGTCTTCTCGTAGTGTTGTATCTGTGTGGGCGTGTCCGATTTGCCGAAAGCACCGTGGCGTGAGTGGGACGAATGACCCGCTGTGTGTTCGATTCAAACGGCTCGCGGTGCTGAGTTGAGCACGCAAATCGAACACACCCAGCCTTCGTGTGTGACCCCAGTCTTCGTGTGTTTCCCAGTGGTAGCTTCAAAACAAAATGGCGCCGAAGTTTCTCCCGAAGTTCTGCGCCGCAAAGTGCCGAGCGGCAGCCCCGACAAAACTCCAGAGGGCGCTCGCCGCAAAGTTCCGAGCAGAAGTCCCAGCACGATCCGAGAGGAAGTGTACGTGTGTTGTGTGCGGTGGTGCTGGAGTTTGGGTGCCATCCGCTGTGTGCCGTACTTTGGCGCAGAGGGGACTGTGTCGTTCGGTTGGAGAAGCGGCCTCTGTCTGAGAAAAACATTGACGTGAAAATCCCACATTGAACGTGGAACGTGTTTTGGTCGCAGCGTTTTCCTCCACGAACGTCGGTGTTTCGCTCTGTGGCAGGTTTGTGGGGTCGTTTCATGGCAACGGATGGGCGAAGCTTGACGTCTCTGTACAAGACGCTGCGTCTCTTTTGCGACGTGGCGTCCTTTAATTCGTGCCGCGACGTGACGTAAGGCGTGTCCAAGCGTGAAGCAGCTCCATGGGCGTCGCCAACACCCTGATATGACCTTGTGACCTGCACATTAACCTTGACCTCACCGAACGGAACCGTGAACTGTGTCCCCGACAGATGCGAAGGGCGAAGTGTTCGTCCTCACGTCTCCGCCCGCTGCCCTACCGCCCAGTGCACGCAGAAAATCCACTCCGCTGTCTGCGACAAAAACGCGCAATGTCAGCACGGAAGGGCAAGTATCTCCTTTTGACGGAATGCGTTTTTCACCATTTATCCCCCCTTGATTTTCAAACCCATTACAATTTGGGCGAATGGAGTTTTGAAATTATTTGCCACTTGAGGCTACGTTTCATCTTTTGCTCTAAGTTTTGTTTGCTGTAAGTTGGCAGCACGTTCTTGTGATAGCAAAACTTAGGCGCTTTAAGACTGGCGTATTCTGCGAATGTTTGCAGGCAACTACTTTTCAAATTGGTTTGGGGTTTTGGCTTGGGTGATTTCATGGATTGGCTTCCTGAGTCTGTTGCGCTTTCCAACTGAAAACGTTCATCCTCCAGATTTCAACAGGAGCCAGTATTTTTCACCCGTCCTGATCCAAGGCCCCTGGATCCACCAGAGGGCACTGGATCCACCAGACCCTGGACCCCTGGATCCAGGCCCTGGGCCCTGTTCTGAGAGTGGTTCTGGCTTCAGGCCCTGCATGGCAAAACTATGGGCAGCGGAGCCTTGTGTGTAGCAGTGTTCACGTTCAGACCCGTGGGTCCTTCCGCGCACTGCGAGGACGGCGCTGCAGCCGGTTTCAACACTGGATGCGTCCCGCGTTGCTTCCCGTCATGGGCGCAAAGTAGAATGACGCATGGCGCACTCAGTGTGACGTGGGCGTAACGCTGCGTCGCGTCGCGTTGCGCATGCGTCGTATCGCGCGTTTTCCGCACCGCGCATGCGTGGGGTCGGAGGAGTCACTTCGCTGCTTGTCGCTGCACAGTTCGCGGTCAGGGGTGAGAGTCTTTGTGTTGCGAGGTTGGTCTGTTTCTCCAGGTTCAAGGGAAGTCGGTCGCGGGAAGCAACAACGTATCTCTGCTTTTCAAATTTTCATGCGGGTCATATTTGCCTTGGCTCGTTTCGAAGTTTTGCCGTCCGAATCCTGCGAACCTGGAGACACTGGGTGTTGGTTCTGGGTTGAGTCAGGTTGGGTTGGGTTGACCTTGGTTCAGGTTGGAACCTGATCCAGGGTTGCACCCTGCTCCAGGCACCCGCCATGCATGCGTGTTCTGTCTGTCTGCACCCACCACGCCGCTCCTACACACCATGTTGTCGTCACGTGTTGGTCTCGTTCGTTTTCGCCTCGCCTCGCACATGTGGTGTTCGTTGTTCGTCGTGTAGTTCCGAACCCGACCGTGAGTCGTGACGAGTCTGAGGAGACACTGTCGCCCCCTCCCGGCGGCGTCGTGACGGTGGCGCCACACACGGCGGCAGCGGGAGGCGCCTACCTGCGCCAAACGACGGAGCCGAACCTGAAACTGAAGCTGCCGCCCTTTAACCAGTGAGTAGCGGGGGAGGAGTAGGTGTGCGTGCGTGTGTGCGTGTGTGTGATGGCGCAGTGGCGGGTCTTGAATTTCGTATCAGACGCATGCAGAATGGCATCGCCTTTTTTGGACGCATATGAAGGAAAACTTGTCAGATGCGGCCCAAATTGCAGTGAAAAATTCCCACGTGATTCTGTCCCGCCATTACGCCACCGTGTGTTCGCATGATCGTCCCCTGCACTTGGCCGTCTGTGCACGTTGCTTGCCGTGTTTTTGCATGATTTCTATCCAGGTCACGTGACTCGATTCCGTAAATTTCAAGTCATAATTATTCAATGGAAATGAAGAGTAACGTGGAGTTTTAATAAGGAAGTCGTGCTTGACCGTTCACGTAACTGACGACGACGTCTGTCGTCACGCGTCGCGCGCGCCCAGCCTCGTTTTCGCGCTTTTTCCCCCACGCGCATGCGTGGTCACGTGTTGCACCGCAAATCGCGTTGCGCACGCGTGTGCCGTACCCTGTACCCCAGTTCCCTTCACACCGGGTGTGTCAACGCGCTGCGTCTCTGCACCCCGTCAACAGGCGCTTCGCAGCAGATGTGTGTTGCGCCATTGACTGAGGCGCAGCGCGTGACGCATCCGGTGTGAAGCTGTCCTCACGCTTGCTGCCCAACGTCATCACCATGGAAACTGGGCTGACCCAGTTGTTACAACGTCAACATCACATAGTGCAAGCTTCTCACAATCTCAAGACTTAGTGTGCCAACGTTTTCATTTGCATTGTAGTTGTAGGCAATTTTACAATGTTAGAATTTTTTGCCTCTCATGCGTTTGTTTGACCAATTTATTTTTTGACATTTTATATTCAAGATACTTTGTGGCAAAAGGCATTGTTTGCGAAGCATGACTGGCCGGTCGAAAGCGTCTGTCTTGACGCGTCTCAATTGGGCGTTACGTTATTTCAAAATGTGGCGCACATTGACTAGTTCAGGGACACAGCACGTAGCGCGGACCAGGGGACAGCAGTTGAAATCATCCCCTGGTCAAGTTTCACATGACGCCCCCTCCCCACCCGACCTCTTCGGCCGCCAGTGCCAGGGCGCGTCTCTTGCCTCAACACTGAATACATCTACGAGGGACATCCACGATCTCTTGGCTCCGAAGTTGGACTGTTCCTGCACGTTTGTTTACTCTTTTCCGCATCGACATTTCTACAAAGAATGGCTTTTAAATTTCCTTTCCTGTTTTGGAAGTGTTTTACCAGTTTGTTTGGTTCATTTTTGGGGGCAATAAATTTTGTCGCAAGCAATTTGGCAGTTTTCCGCATTGCGCACCTCCGACAGGAGCCACGAGATCGTGGATGTCCCTCGTATTTGTGGGGATCATTGTCAAAATTTCCAACCGTATAATCGGTTGCTCAAAGCAAGTCCGCCATGCTTCGTTTTTGTTCGAATCAATTTTGCGTTGCATTGGTGCCATGTAGTTTTCATTTATATAATCTGTTTTGCTCTCTTTTTTTCGCTCACCCTTTTCGTGCGTGTTGTGCATGTCGCTACTAACCTCTCGCCGCCACGCGCACGCGCACACCCGTGGCGCCAACTGGTGGGTGGGTGGTGTAGTCGCGCCCGGCCCCGCTCTAGGTCCTCGCACAGCCTGCGCCTCACGATTCCCGAGATCCACGTCAGGTGCGTCGCTCACTTCCGGTCCAGGTCACTTCCGGTCCAGGTCACTTCCGGTTCAATCACTTCCGGTCCAGGTCACGTGAGTCGAGCCACTTTCAGGTTGGAACCATTGGCTCAAGTGGCCGTTGCACCCGGTTCTTTCTCAGCACATTTGCCCGTCATAAAGCGAAACTTTGGGTCGATCGTTGAAAGGGGGGAGGGTCTTGTCAACACAACGCACACAGGAAGACTATGTGGAACAGGTTGGTCGGGCGTTTTTCACACGCGACTTATCTTTGTGGATCCAGAGTTTAAGATTTGGGGCCTGGCGCGACACTGTTCTCGGTGTTGATTCACACTGTCGCCACGTGTCTCATCTGTGCTCAGATTTCTTGGAGCCTGTTGCACACCAGGTCAGCTGCACCTGGCGCTCTGCATCCCTGTTCAAGTCAATGGCCAGTTTCTGGAAGCGCCCCGCCGTGTTGGAATGTCCCAGCTGCGTCGCATTTTTGTGCGACGCAGATTGGAACATTTGCGACGTTGCGCGTGGCCAGGGTACTCACTGGGCGCAGCGTCATTGCCATTGATTTGAACAGAACGCAACTTGCATCCAGTGTGAATCTGAATGCCACACTGAGTGTCACGCGTTGTGTTCCTGTCCGGTGAAATGGACTCTTAAATTTGTTGGTTCAGAGACGCTTCGCTTGACTCTTGCAGTGTGACGTTGTTTTCTGGTCAGGCGTCCGCCTTTATGGGTGTGGTCAATCTCCAACTCTTCAACTCTTGGATCTGCTTATTGCCTATACTTTTCAACGTGTTTTGTTTTGTTGTGGCTCTGTGGGGCCGTGACGCTCTGGGTGCGTCCTACGTTGCGTCCCTGTTGTACGTGGGTGTGGACCTCCACTGGGACGCAAAGTGAAACGCGAAACTGGCCCCAAACTTCCCGCTTCTTTCTGAACTCGGCTTCTCGTCGCTTTCCGCTTGGCTTTTGCTGACGGCTTCTTGGCTTCAATTGGCCACAGAATTGAGCATTGCCTTTTGAACAGCCATTTTATTTCGGGCACAACACGCGCACCTCAGCCCAAGCCTCCATGCGTCAACCAAAGTGCCCCAAATTCACTTGAAGTGACCACGTTGTTTTATTTTCAATGATGAATTGTAGAATATTGCCCAGGTAAGACAGAACCTTGACTCGTCCGTAGTTTAGATCAACAGAACGGGGTTCTGCACCGCTGTCCACGGTGACAGTTACTGACTGGGAGCCAAATGTTGGGTGTGTTCGCTTTTCTCACCAAGGCACCTTCGTGTTGTGGGCGCGTTCAATTTTCAACATGCGTGCACAGAATGGGTGCTCTCGAGTGAACGAAACGAACACACCCATCTTGCGTCGTTTGTTGGGGGTGCACACGGTTCGAGAATCCGACGCCCTCTGGGCGGCACTCTTTGGGCGTAGAATGGGCGGAACTAACCTTGACCTCAACCTCGTTCTGAAACCGGATGTTCTCAATTTTGTGGCCTTTTCGCTTCTTTCCTGTAATTGGTGGATGGTTTTGTTTCCAAGGGAACGATTAATTTTCATTTTAACAGTGATAAGTTGACAATGGACTAATTCTTTGCTTGTAGCCGATTCTCTAGTAGAGCATGGGACTTTGCCACAAGGTTGGTGTTGGATCTCGAGAAGTTTGGTTTTTCTTATGGAATTCAAACTCCACGCAATTTTCACTTTCCTGATCGTCTTTTCACACTCCGTGCATCAAACTCCAATTCACCCTCAATCACACTGTGACATACTTCCCTCTTCTTGCTCTTGCACACGATTTCATCAGATAATCCAGGCAGTGTGAACCTCACCTCAATTCATTCATATTCGCACCACTGCACAATACAATTTCATAATTTTGGTACATCTGTTGAGACATTTTGCCCAATGAAGAATTTCCTTCCAGATCGTGCGTCCATTGAGACACTTTTTGCAATCCATTTTCTGTCCAGATGTACAGCTGCATCTCAGATCAAGTGACACAGATCCATCTCTCATTGATGCCTTCACGTCACACATCTCTCTATCTCATCACTCCACGGTTCTGACCTCACTCGCTACGGTTTCTCCTCTTCATCTTCGCTCTATCTCAGCGCAAAACTGCGAATATCCCTCTGCCTTCACCTGAAACAGGGATCTTACCACACAATCCACACAAGCACAACCAACGAGAAATTTGACAGATTTGTCCCACGGCCCTTGTCCATTTGCCGCACACACAACTACTGCATACCAAAACCAAACCTGTAAATTTCTATCTGGCAACAAAAATGCAACCATTTTCCTCCATTCCCAGAAACTTTCGATGAAATTTCACTTGGCGTCATTCGTCGCCCAGCGCGTCTCGTCGCGTTGCCATGGCAACTGATTGTGGGCGTGTTCGCGTTGCAGCACGGACTCGATGGGGTCAGCGCTGGGGTCGGGCCCGTCCTCCCCCGCCGCCTCGCCCGTCCCCGACCTCGAGGGGCCCTCCGTCCTCGACACCGGCTCCTCCACCAAGGACGGCTTCTACTTCCTGCGCAAGGACTCCGAGCGCCGCGCCACGCTCGTCAAGGTGCTGAATGAGGACCAGGAAAACGTGAGTAGAAGGGAGGGGGTGGGGGCACAAAAAGGGGGGGGGGAGGAGGAGTGGTGGTGAGGTCTTTCCGCTACCCTCGCAAAAGTGCTGAGCGAGGACCAGGAAAACGTGATGTGAGGGCAGGGGAGAGGGTGGACACAGTGGGAGGGCAAGAAGGTGGTGAGAGCGAGTGAATGGGGCTGGTGAAGTTGTTGAACCAAGACCAGAAAAATGCGAGTGGTGGGGGATGGGCACAGGGGGAGGCCAATAGAAGGCAGGAGAGTCGGAAGCCTTGCTGAAGTTGCTGAACGAGTGAAAACTGGATAATGAGTGGAGAAAGTGATGGCGGAATGAATGGGGAGGAACAAAGGGAAGAGGAAATTGCAGTGACCACACATTGGATGACCACACTTGTGATGGTATTGAAAGGGGAAAAGAAGTGAGCGAGTCAAGGACTGAGGAGCCAGGGTGGGGGAACAAGCAAGTGGGAAGGAAGCGTGCAAATTGTGTGGAATCGACGGTAGCAAGAAGCGACAAGGTCGTTGTTTGCGTGGTCTCGTTGTTTGCTGCAAAATCTCGCGTGGTTTACAGATCTGTGAGCGGTGGCTGCAGCTGCTGAGGAGGGACGCGTCGGCGCAGCAGCGTCTCAACAAGGTAACCATGGCAACCACACGTCACCCAGCAACGCGGCTCACCATCGTTGGCATCTCTCGATGCTTTGGAATGGATGGAGAATGGGACATTTTTGGCCCGTTTCTAACAACCTCTCAGCGAAGCAAAGGGACCAGGTTCTTGTTGCCTGAATTTTACGTTGGCCCGCTGGTTCCTGTGATGTAAACATGGCTCAAGCGTTCTTGTCACGTGTTTCACGAGTGTTCGTCACGTGTTTTCAGGAGCACTTGAAGAAGCTGATGACCGGGCTCCGCGAGTACATCCGGGACCAGAACAAGAAGGCCGTCGTCATCGCACTCGGTGAGTCGCTCGCGAGGCGTCGAAACCACACCCGCTTGGTGGCGCTGACGCATTCTGCGCCACGTTTGTCAGTTGCACAGAGGTGAAGTGGCTGCACGTGTAGCAGTTATGCATTCCCAGAACCACCGCTCACTTCCGCGAGGGAGCGCCACTGTAGTCTGTCACCCTCAGGGGTCGCAAGATCCGAGCGATAATAGAGTACATTGACGCGTGGGGTCAGCTCTTCAAACACGTGTTCTCGTTTCGGTAGATCACGTGATCAGGTCGCTGAGGGCGAAGCGGGAAGCGAGAAGCCCAGGTATCGAGGGTCAGGGTCACGACGCCGGTGACGTCACGTGCTGCGTCCCTGTCCAACGTCCATGCAATGCCGTTGTACAGAAACACTGCCACTGACACATCCGACGTGACGTGCGACGTTGCTTTTCGTTGGATGCGTCATATGGTGCGCTCCTGTACAAGGGCGGTGCTTTGGCTTTGTGCACGTGAAACAAAGCGCGTGACGCATTGCGCGAAACAGGACACGCTCAGAATTCACTTAAGTTGGCAGGGTAACAAGGGTCAATGACGGCTGTTTGGTTCTCAAGGTGTCATAGCTGCCCACAACCAGTCAAATGGTGCAGTTGTTTCGTGGGCAGAAGGCTTCCCGCTTCCGTTCCCTTCGGCGTGAATAAGGTAGCGTTCCCCCCTCCCCAAAAAAAATAGATAGACAAGTGAAATTTTCCAGTTGGCTGTGGATAGAAATTTGTGTGCAAGGTCGGTTGTGGTCAAGTCAAATGTCCACGCACACCTTTTCCTGTGGCGTGTCTTTTGCTGTTCTGTGACGTGTTTTACGTTTCCGGCTCCTGTCTTGTCATGTTTCCCATTCTGTCAAGCGTCTCGTGTTCTGATTTTTCCGATCCTGCCGTGGATCTCCGGTTCTCACACATTGCCGACCGTGGCACGTGTTTCATTTCCAATGCGTCTTTCCGGTTCTTGTCGCTTGTGATGTTTCCGGTTCTTACACGTGCTTCCGGTTCTATCCGCATTTGTGCCACGTGTTTCCGGTTGTAACACGTGTTTCCGGTTTGCCTCAGACCTGCTGCGGGAGGAGCTCGACTTCGACATGGCGGCTCAGAACGAGATTCAGCTCGCGCTCTACGTCTTCCAGGAGTCGGTACGTACAACCTCGGGTCGGGAGTTACAACCTGTACAGCTCTGGCGAGTCGGTACGTGCAGATTTGTACAACTCTGTACATTCCGACTTTGCGATAGCTGTACAACCTCTAGTGGTCGGTAGACTCTACGTACAGACCTGTACAACTCTGTCCTGTCCTTTGGGTTTTGTCCTTATTCCTCGATTTGACTCTTCCTGGGGCCGGAGTCCTTGAGAAGATAGAACACACACACACACACACACACACACACACACACACACACACACACACACACACACACACAGAGTGTTGAGATTGAGGTTGCGGATGAGTGGAAAACATTTTTCGATCCCAGACACGAAGAGAGATATGGGAACGTGTAAGTGTGACGTCGCCATGGTTTCGGGTCCTGGTGTCACTGTTGTGGTTCTTACCAAGTTCATTTTACCAAGTTCATTGCAACGTGTTTTGTTTTTTGCGTGGTGCACTGGAGAATAATTTTCACCCGCGGTTCGGCCGGACGCGTGCCACGTTCTGAGTGCAATCACTATCGGTGTGTGTCCCTGGGAACGACCGCACAAAAACGTTGAAACTGGTGCTGTTGCACGTGGTGAGAAAGGTGGTGCCCCGAGGTGTTCATTTGAGTCCCGATTCCCACGTCTGTAGCATCCAGGGTCCTGTGCAAGTCCAGGACCAGCAGCGAATGCGGAGTAAACTGGATGTTTTGATGTCACGTGCTTGAGTCACGTGTCATTGTTGTTGCAGGCGACACGTGATACAGTCACGTGTCCTTGTTGTTGCAGGCGAACCAGACGCTGAAGCACCACCACATCCAGCCGCACTGGATGTTCGCGCTCGACAACCTGCTGCGCGCCGCCGTGCAAGTGGCTATCGGCGTCCTCTACCCAGGTCAGTAACGCCGCTGTAACGCCATCATGTCACTGAAGCAGTTGGGTCAGTGACGCCATCGGTCAGCAACGCCAATGGGTCAGTGACGCCGCCGTGCAGGTCGCGATCGGCGTCCTCGACCCAGGTCAGTAGCGCCGTCATGTCAGTAACGCCGTCGGGTCAGTAGCGGCGCCATAATGCCATCAGGTCAGTAACGCCATCAGGTCAACAACACCGTCGGGTCAGTAACGCCATCAGATCAGTGACGCCGTCAGGTCAATAACGCCGTCGGGTCAGTAACGCCATCGGTCAGCAGCGCTGTCAGGTCAGTGACGCCGTCAGGTCAATAATGCCATCGGGTCGGGAACGCCGTCGCCTTGGTGGCACTCTGATCAAACATTGTCAGGTCAGAAACGCGGCGACGGAGGTGATAAAAGTAAATGTCCTCCACCGATGTCAGTGACACAATCAGCTCAACGCCACCAGGTGAATAACTTCGTTGGGTCAAAGACGACGTCAGGTCAGTGACGCCGCTGTGTGTTCTTACGCATGACGTGTGAACGGCGCCATCAGACGGACAACTCAAATCTTCTGGCGGGCGGCGTCCCACGCCGTACATAACGTGTCTACTCGACGTTCGCACGCATACCCTCACGCACACGCACCTTATTTCAGAGCTCGGCGCAAACCTGGCTGGCGGCGGGCCGGGCCGCGCGCAGCGACTGGTGGTGGTGCACGCATACCCTTCACACACACACACGCGCACCTTGTTTCAGAGCTGGGCGCGAACCTGGCTGGCGGCGTCCCGGGCCGGGCGGAGCGGGAGGAAGAGTCGACGTCCGGCGTCTCGACGTTCAACTCGCAGCACTCGCACGGCGAGGACGGCGGCGCGGCGGCGGCGCTGCACCGGCTCGAGAGTCGCGACGCCGGCGGCTCGTACATACACCTGCGCCACCTGGAGGATGAGAACAGGAGGTAAGCGGGGAGAGGGAGGGTGTGTGTGTGTGTGTGTGTGTGTCACCCTGCAACATGGTGTGGAGCAGTGTGTGTGTGTGTGTGTGTGTGTGTGTGTGTGTGTGTGACCCTGCAGCATGGTGTGGAGCAGTGTGTGTCTGTGTGTGTGTGCGTGTGACCCTGCCATCATTTTACAGAGCAGTGTGTGTACGTGTGCGTGTGTGTGTAACCCTGCCGCATGGTACAGAGCAGTGTGTGCATGGGTGTGTGCGTGTTTGTGTGCGAGTGTTTCAAACAGGTTGGGGTCCCATCGGAAAGTTGGAGTTCATACGATGTCAGAACGTTTGGGCCGGGATGAGGACTGTGGCTTTTGTGCCAGGGAAGGGTGTAGGGGGGGGGGTCGAGCCAGGTCCAGGAAAACACGGATGATATCTGCAGCCATTCCCAGTCAAGCGAATGGGCCTCTTTTCCTCATGCACATTCATTCACGACGTGCCGTGCTTGGCGTGTTTCAGGCTTCTCGAGTCCCTGATCGAAGTGAGTCAGCATTACCAGGAGCTGCTGAGGAGCAGCATTCAGGAGAAGCAGCTCCACCTCCAACACTTGAGGTCAGCACTGCCGCCTCGCGCCACGTGGTCCAGTCACGTGGTCGAGTCACGTGGCGAAATCACGTTCACGTCTCATTCAGCGGGGTCACGTGTCTGGCCCAGTCACGTTGAAACCACGTTGTTGTCAAGCTTCATTCAACGTGTTCTGGTCACGTGTTGTCGTCACGTGTTTCTCCGACGTCGAACGACGAGTTGGTCAAATCCCGTAGGGGAAACAGGGTTCACGCACAATGCACCATGCTGTACCACCTAAACCAGTCAACAGGCACGGCGTTGCAAGCGGCGACGCAGCGTCTATTTGTCGTCACAAACGCAACGACGTAAGGCGTAGCGAACCAACGACGGATCCCAACGCTCACAGTCGGTCCAATCTCAACGCAGTCCCACGTGACTTGCGAACGACCAATCATGGACGCAAGTGATATTTGAAAGGGCGGATGGTTCATCATTGTGTTGCGTTTCAGATTACTGAACACTGCGGGCGGCGGCGGCGGCGACTCTGTGACCGGGTCGTTCGGCGCGACGGGAGGGGGCGGCACCATCGTGCCCAGCGCAGGTCAGTAGGGAGTGAGTTTTGACGAGGGTGGCGTCAGCGCACGGTTGGATGTGTTTCTCAACCAATCTACTTGCGTCGCCGAAGGTTTCAGACGCATCAGATATTGTCGCCTCGCATCTGACGTGTCTCGTGTTATCGCCCAACGTGTTGGCGGTTCTTTCATCGGCTTTGCATCAAACGCAACTTGTATTTTCGCCCAACGTGTTACAAGTTTGTCTCCCAACGTGTTGCGCCTCATGTATTGTCGCCCAACGTGTCGGGCGCATCTTTTGTCGCCTTCGCATCAGACGCAACATGTTTTGTCGCCCAACGTGTCACAAGCCTCCTGTGTCTTCCAACGTGTAAAGCCTTCTGTATTATCGCCCAACGTGACACGGCTCCTGTATTATTGCGCAACAGGCAGCACTGAGGCGCCGATGCAGCTGAGCGCCACTAACACCACGGACAGCGCCAACACGACGCCGTTCGCGCCCATCGCGCCGGCGCCCCCTGGTGGCCTCCCGCTGGGCGGGGGCGCGCTGAGCGGGGGCGTGGGCGTGGGCGGGCTGGACGCGAGCATGGGCGACGAGCAGCTGGTGCAGTGGCTGAGGCAACTCAACTTGGATCAGGACACGATTGACAAGGTGAGAACGGCGTGCGAGGAGGGGCAGGGTTGGGGGGGGGGGGCTCAGGTGGGCGGAGGGAGGGGTGGGTTTGGGGTTCATCCAAGGTTGGTGTTGAGGAAAGCGGAGGGGAGGGTGGGTGGTTGGGGGTGGAGGGACACAGGTGAGCGGAGGGTTTGGGGAGAAGAAGAATGGGCACAGAGAGAGGGTGGGTGGGAGCAGTAGGGTGTGCGGGGAAGGGGAGGAATGAGGTATAGAGCAAGGGAGGACAAGGAAACTAATGATGCTGGGTGGCTTGAGGGGAGGCATGAGGAGAGCGACAAGACTGGACGGGAATGTAGGGACGGACATGGAGAGAACACCAGGAGTGTTCTGAGGTCAAGTGAGGTGGAGGGGAACAAATCTTGACAATGATGGCTTGTCATGGGGGGTGTGAGGTGAGGCGAAGTCTTTCTGGTGTGATCGTGGTGAGGGAGCACAAGCAGTCTTGCCCACCAAAAGCGTCTCCAAACTAAAACTGACGGGTCAAACGGTTTCAGGTGATTTCGCGCCCCAAGCGGCGGGCGCCGTCGACTCTGGGCGCCGTGCGGCAGTCGCTGTAAGTCCCGCCGCCGCCGCCGCCGCCGCCGCCCGTAGTCCCGTCGTCTCTCCACACACCGGCTCCTGCCCAATACAAACTCGCTCCAATTCAGTGAAATCCACATAAAAATTCAGGCGAAAAAGCAAAGTGCCGTACAACAGATTCTCAGCGCGTGCTGACATTTGGATTCAGATTCTTGTGAGACACTTTGAATTTGTTGAGTTTGTATTGTGCAGGGGAGAGGTGTTTCTCAATTGACCCTGGGGTCACAAGCGCATCTCCCTTCAGTTTGTACGCACCTTTCCTCTGTGTGGACAGCTTCTTCAAACACGTTTTCAGTCTTTTTGCTTTCAGTGTTGTGATACTCTTGTTCAGCAACTTGCAAGGCAAATTGTTTGTCACTTCAAAACACCAGCATATTTTCCGAGGTCAGGGTGGATCCCGTTTCCGTGTACTCGTCACACGTGGCGCCGCCTACACACGTCATTGGGTGCCGCGCATGCGTGCGCGTCCCTCGTGTGGGAGACATTTTTCAAAACCCAGTGAAATAGATGAAGCCGGGCTGAGATCATTGGATGAGATCGTAGGATCTTGCGGACGCGAGGTTGACCCACTGACGTCTGAGATCACGTGGTGACGCCCCCCTCACCCCCCCCCTCCTCAATCAAAAGCCTCTCTCCAGCCCGGCTGGGTATGCGCTTGTGACCCGGGGGTCCTCGTGTCGCTTTTCTGTGTGCGTCGCACCCACCGTGTATAGCTACAGTCCTGTTGCTGCTGCTGTTGTTGCTGTTGCTACCGTCTCTGCTGCACGAGTTGGTGTTTCAGTTCCTGGTTGAGGAGTACACGAAGCGTGACGTGCTGGAGCTCATGACCCGTGACGATCTGCGCAGCCTCAACCTCAGGTAAAATCAAACTCCGCCCAACCAGCCACCAACCCACTGCCAACGCTGTAGAAACTGCACGCATACTCACTGCCCACCCACGCACACACTCGATTTGTGCTTGGTGACCCGTTTGCGCATTTGAGAGGACGAAGAGGTCAAGTATTGGGCGAGGTTGTCGCTCGAGGAGACGCGCGTTGCGTTCCTGTGCACGACAATGGGAGTTGCTTCACTGGCATGACACCGATTGCGTTGCACAGGGACACGACTTGTCCAATGTGAACGTTGCCTCTTTCCTCTGCCAATTCCGCTCTGGGTTCCGAAGAAATCGAACGGATCATTGATGTGTGTTGGTGCACTGGGTGATGTTGGGTGCGTTCGAAAACACACGCTTTGGGTCCCTCGATGGCAAACGTTGAGCACAACACCCTGGCAGGGTGGTTCGTGCTGGACTGTGACAGGAGAGGTGGTCCCACCCTGTTCGAACTTGGATCTGAGTTTTGCACTGTGTGCCTAGTTCTGACGCACCAAATTCGAGTGGTTCAACAAGAGTTCACAGCGGTGCGTCACGCGTCGCGTCTCTGCACAATTGAGTAGGCGCTGCGTCGCTAACGGCAACGCAGCGTCCATTGACTTGTGTACGGACGCGGTGTACGACGCATCTTGTCGTCAACGTCTTTAGTCTTTGCAGATTTCGATTCCTTGCACGCAGTGTTCGTCTTTTGCACAATTTTCAAATTTTGGCATTTTGCGTTGCGTTTTGAGAGCAGTTGTCCCTTTTGTCTCCTGTGATTCAGTTTGTTCATTCACAATTTTGAGAAGACATTCCAAACGAATTGACCCGAAAGAATTGCAATTTACTGGAGCTAAACTTCTATTGAACAAATTTCTCGAGATTGCTAAGCCTCGCAGACCCAGAGTATAAAGGATTGAAGACAGCATGAAGAACGAAAGTAATTGACGTTGGGTATTGTACCGGAATCTGCGTTTGCGTGGACGTGCAGCCACGTGACGTGACACGTGACGTTCGTGTTGCAGGGGCGGCGTCTTGTGTCGCATCTGGGCCGCGATCCAGGAACACCGGACGCGCGGAGGCGGCGTCGGGAACGACGGCGTCCACGGTGGCGGCGTCCCTGGAAACGACGCCGACGGTGACGGTGCTCGCATGAACGGCGCTGGTGGCGTCGGGGACGGAGAGGGAGGCGGCGGTGGAGACGCCCCGCACACTCACCCCAGCCTGCCCCCGCGACAACCCGCTCCTCCCGGTGGGAGGTGAGCGAGCCTCCCCGGGGGGCTCTGCGCCTCCTCCCCGGGGCCTCGCGCCCTCCACTCGGGGGCCTGTGCGAGCCCCAACCCCTGTAAATTCAACCAACACTGCTGCTACGGACATAAGATAGTGACAACAGACATAGGACAGTGATAACAGGGTCAGCTGAGCTGCATAGTAACCACGTGTGTTGAGTCACGTGTTTGGAGTCACGTGGTACGGACGCGGGAGACAAACGTTTCCCTACACAATCACCAGAGGGCCTGAGCGGACTGTCCGGGACGATACTCCTGACCACAGAACAAGCATTGCTAACGTCAGCGCAGAAGAAAATTTATTTTTGAAACCTTTTCCAGGGAAGAAGAGTAGAGAATTTTGAAAGGGTAAAAAATGTTTCACCCCGTTTACACGAGAACCGCACAGAATCGTATATCAAAGCATTGTGACTGTTCAGCTTTCGCAGTGTGAATTTTTGTTGGGAAAATTGTGCTAAGAAGACGAGAAACAAGAGGGCGGCTGAATTTACGTAGCCGCGTGCAGGAAATGTTTTTGGTGGGGCATTGGGGGGGGGGGATGTTCAATGGACTCGATTGTGGTGATTCGGAATCGATTGTTCATCGGTGTCGGACTCGGTTCTCGGCCGCTCCCTCGTGACGGTTTGGCGCAGTCTCGCCCGAGGTCTGAACCTCAACTGGGTACGTCACGCATTGCGTCCCAGTTTTGGCGCCGCGTCGTTTGGTTGACGTGTGAAGGGACGTTGTGCATGACGCATCCAGTGTGAAAAGGCCTTGGCGCAAGCGCAAAGAAAACGGAAGCGCATGGAAACCAGAAACAGTGAACTCAAGTGATGAGGCCAGTAAAAGTATTGCTTGTTGCCAGCCATATTGGATTTATTTCGCCACACAAATATCCAGGCATTATTCGGCAGGTTTGGCAAGGCCCTTCGTGTTCCGCGTGGCGCGTACGGAGCAGCGGGCACGTGGAGCTTTGCTAAACCTCGCTATTGTGAGCTGCTGCAGCTTGTGCACATAATTCTGTATATACTTTGCAAAAAGCTTGATTTTATATTGTACGGCGCTCGTTTTGGTGAAAATAATTCTTCCGTGACCATGGTGACCATTGTCGTCAAGGAACGTAGTTGAATGGGTGGTTGTCATTGGCAACGCACCGTGCATATGTGATCCGTGTGTGCGACGGACAAATTGAATTTGCTGTTTAAATTGAGCCATTTGAGAAAGGGCTGTTTCACGCTGAATGAGTTGCTCTTGCGAAGTGTGGTGTGCGCTGCGTCTCGTGACTTGTGACGCGCCGTCATGGACGCAACGCATAACGCGTCCAGTGTGAAACGGGCATGAAAGTTCGGCTTGCGTTTATTTCTCAGAGTGTTCTTTGCTCATCTTTTCAGCTCTGTTCGCATGTGATAAAACTGGAGGTTGTGTTCGTTTCGCTAAATCGAGTTCGTGTGTTTTGCTCAGATGTAAAATTCGCCGCTGACGAGAAAATTTGCGCTTGGTGCAAAAGAAAAGAATCTAGGTCTCGAGGCTTGCAAACATTTTGTGATCATGAAATGTTTGCCGCTTTACGTCCCGAAACAAGTTGACGTTGACGTTACGTCGACCCGGTGACGTAGAGGCTGAGACGCCTGGCCTGACGTTTCTATCCCACGTGATGAAAGTCTCGCAGCTGAGTGTGATAATTCTTCTCGTCTGAGTTGTAACGCGTTTCTTTGCTCAATTTTGCATTGATCAGTTTCTTCACTGCTTTTCACCATCACTGTTCGATTTCTTTCTCGTGACTTGACGGCAGCTCACAACGCACGCGTGTTCGATGTGTGGTCGTTCGATTTTCATCCACACAATGCAATGTTCCGAATTTATGCACGAACTAAGCAGGTAAATATTTTTACCTTGTAATTTTCTACGAATTTCATTTGAAAAATCCCAGGTATTTTTGACTCTTGAACGTTTGTGCCTTTTCTCTGAATTTTTTTTTTTTTATTTCATGTGATTGTGGCGGAACCGGATATTGGGTCGGACGTTGTACTTCCGGTTTCGTCACGTGACGTTGCAGTGGTTTCGAAACTGACCTTGACTCTTTGTACATGGGGGCTTGTTCAATACTGCGTGCGTTTGCGTTGACGTGGCGCCTTGCACGGTGACGCAACGCATGACGTGTGCAGTGTGAACCAAGCCTGACTGAACGTGTTTCTAACTCCTGTTTCTAACAAATCTTGATGACAAGTTTTCGCAGTTGGTGGAGTCACTACTTGATGTATTTTTCTACTCTTTGCTCCCTTGATGTTGAGTCCCTGTTGTGAGAGACTTTATGAATGAATCGCGTGAGAGTGTGGACGTCTTGCTGTAGTCTAGTGGTGTAGATTTGTTTGTAGCGTTTTCCCTGTGGATTTGTGAAAATTTTGTTCAAAACGCGAAGTGAACTCCAGGCAAAATCCAGAAATTGTAAAGGTCAAGAAACGAGATGCACGTTGCACGTCAGTCTGGAATTATTGAAAAAAAGGCCTCGAATATTTTTCCCGAGACTGGCTTGTTTTCTCGTCCGGGTAGAACTTTTCTGAGGGAATCAAGATTCCAGAAGAGGTGCGGGGGACGATTTTGCATGAAGAATTAAATTTGCAGCCGCAGCAAATAATATGGGCTGAACCCCCCCCCCCCCCTTCTACAGTTACGCGTGAGTTATTTGCTGATTTTCATACGCTTGAATCGCACAAGAAAAATTGTGAGTATTTGGTGGAAGTTTTTTCACCTGTTCAGATTTGAAATTTGTAAAAATTCAAGAATGATTTGAAACGGTGTGAAGGATTCGTTCAATTGTGTCCAGCATTAGATTTTCCAGTGAGATATCCAAAAAAGAAAAATTCGAAATCCGGATCCAGATTTTGTCGTTTGTGGTTGTTTGTTCACATTCTTTTCAAATTCTGTGTTCCGTTTGTCGCTTTCAACGACCTTGTTTGTGTTGAACTTTTCTTATAACTGTTTTTCCCCATTGACAAAGTGAAAAAAATTATATCAATTTTTTGACGAATTCCACGCAGTGTAATTTTCTGCAATTATCACTCACACGTTGAACTTACCGCGTGCAGTGGCGTTTTGTTACCAGTTGGTCGTCCAGGAAACGACGCGAGTTCAGTTTCGTTGTTTCCTGCAGATTGAGTGACCGCGTCTTTCAGTGTTTTTGAACCGGTTGTTGCCGCGGTTGTTGCTGCGGTTGTTACCACCGTTGTGGTTGATGCTGTCCGTTTCTCCCAGTTTCTCATTGTGAAAGTGAAAAAGTTGCAGCCGTTATTCAAATAAAAAGCGTTGAAGTTGATCTCGGCTTCTTTGGGTTTTTTCTTTCGCTTGACATTTTTGTGAGAATTTTCTTGTCGTGTTTGTGAACGGTTCCTTGCCGGAATACCCCCCCCCCTCGGACAAGTCCTCGTTCGAAGAATTAAAATTCAACCCTTGTCACTCCACTGCGAACTTCGGAGGTGGTTGCAGTTTGGTTTTGGGGCTGAACTCCTGCGGAAAGGCTGACTTCAACTTCATAAATTTCCAACGAATTGCACATTTTCTGGGCACCCATTCTCTCCTGGCGTGTTCCCAGCTTGCTCCTGGAAATTGCGATGTTTTCAGGTGTCTTCCTGGACTCAAACTCCATTCACTCAACGGTGACAATGTCTTCAGTGACGTGGCACTTTGACCACGGCCTCCGGTTTTTGTCACCTTGGCACAAGAAACAAAACGATGGTCAAACACTTGTTGACGCAAAAAAATGTCTCACGTCGCACGTTCACGTCGTCCGTGCCGCGATTCATGCGTCACGTCTCTGTTCTCCCTGCGCGTACGTACGGCTGGCAGGACTCTCCGAATGCAAATGATCACCGCGTTTGCTCGCTTTCTGCGGGGATGACCTTCCATCCAATGTCCAGCTCAGTCAACTCTCGACACCCGACGCCTGGTGCTCGTCATCGGGGGTGGATGCAGGGGACGGAGCACCATGGCCCTCCACACACACACACACACACACACACACACACACACACACACAATACAATCACCGGATGCGCAAAAACCAAACGATAAAAATATTGCACACACCGCTTGCGTACAAATAACAGAGAAAAGACAGACACACGCACAAACCGCAGGCATACAACTGAAAGAGAACAAATATTGCGCGCGCGCACACGCACACACACACGCACACACACACCGGAGGCGCAAAATTTCGAACCAAAAATGCGAGAGAAACTGACGAATGGGCCTCCTTCCCTTCACCCAAACCCCGGACCGACCCTCACGAACAATCCTGGTTATCAGCCGCGGTAGCGGTCTGATATTGGTTTGCCCCTGTATCCGCGTCCATCTGTCTTGGGCGGACAAAACCTCTGTTTTACCCCTGTTCCAGTGATCACAGACTGGAATCACAGTGGGTGCAGACACCCTTAGGGGTGCTTTACACATTGCATATGGTATCA
>JAAUXT010109301.1_pt1 | contig 23861 bp, 22 predicted proteins | sample 7278171 | NCBI WGS metagenome assembly JAAUXT01 (sample SAMN14350112, study PRJNA611818) | marine sediment metagenome | isolation source: surface marine sediment (1.8m) | place: French Polynesia: Moorea | collected 2018-08
ACACAGCCGGCTGGCCGCAGTCCTAGCGCCGGGGAACACAGCCGGCTGGCCGCAGTCCTAGCGCCGGGGAACAGCGCTCTGCATGGGCGGGAACAAATTGGGCCACAATGGAAGGGCACAGAAACGTTCATGTTCACGGTCGTGGTTGTCTTCGACGTAAGCTGAGACTGAAACATCAAAACAACGAGGCCAGGGCCAGTTCTTCTGAAAATCGGCACCATGCAAACCAGCACTTTATTTGCAATGGTACCAGGGAGATTCCTTTTTGGTCATTCGAGTTGTTGTGAAAGCAAAGTTTGAACGGGATCTCAATACACATGCGCATCGTGAGGCGTCTCTGGCGAGTCCAGTCCTGCAAGAGGAGGGTGCTTCCTAAAAGCCGACATGTTTCGGAATTCCTTTCTTGGAAGAATCTCAAGACTCACGCCAACATGGGAGGTGCTTGACAGAATTTATCTTCAGTTCAGATACATCTCAACAACTTGTGCAGCCTCCCTCTTGGTGGACAACAACACTGTTTTGAATCTCGGGGGGAAAGCTGCCAAAACTGATGGGAAACCAGTGCAGGCAACAACCTTGGGCGCAACAAGCTGCCTCGCACCCCTGACATTTGGACGAACACAGCTCCCCGTGGAGTGAGAAAGTGGAAGCAGAATGAACCGTAATCGTTTCCACTGACCTCAACAGGATTCAACCCAATGATGTTCCTCTGTTACGACTGCTGTTCATGAATCTAACAATCTGTTCAGCAAATGATTTCTGATGTGTAACAATTGTGTCTCCAATCAACTTAGCTTTATTGCTGTTCGTGTATGTCTGTGATGTTTTGTCACGGAAAATACACCATTGGTAGACATCACGTGGAGTGGTTTTCATCATAGCTTCAGAACAAGATGCAAATGAACCAGGCTTCCGGAGAGGCCGCTGCAGTTGAGTGAATACGAGCCGGGGACACAAACGTGAAAATGGCCAAATGAACAAAGAACGGAAGAAGACAACCCTACTCGCGGCTCTACGTTGAGACAAAGGACGTGGTCCAGCCAGCGTCGTGAAACTTCAGACATTGCAACAAAAAAGACTGACAAGAGTCTTTGGTTGTTCGATCCCGCGGAGCGTCTTTTCAGCAGAAGCTCGACATGGTCGTTCTGCTTCCTCCAGTCGCAGCCATGATTCGTTTCACTGACGCCATCTTTCTCTCTCTTCGTGCCTGCAAAACGAACACATCTTTCGAAATCTGATTGTCAAGACATTCCTGTTGATGCGTTCTGGTTCAGAAAAATTCACGCATTTGAAACTCTCGAGTGGGGACCACAAAAAGAGACAGGCGACCACAATTGCTTGTTTTCGACGCTGGTGTTGACCCCTGTGAACACTTCCATTTCCCCAAGTCGTTCCCCGTGGCTGCAGTGTTTGTCACCGTCCGGGGTGGGCGCCGTTCCAGATCTGCTTTTAATCGAGATATATCTTTAAAATTCTGGGCACCTCTTACCTGTCTTTCAGCTCTGACCAGGCACTTCACACCAGCCACAAAGGCGGACGCAGACACGAGCACTTGCAGGGTTGATACGAGCATCAGAATCGCGTCCAGCACAACGGGAACTCTCTTGAGCCGAACAGATAAAACAGCTGTTTGAGGGCATTCTGCCGGGGTGTTGCTGTGTGCGAAGAAGCCAAAAAGCTACGTTGTTCCAAACTTCAGCACGCTTCCGCGTAACCGATGTACAGAACGAAATTTTCTTCGGAGTCATTTACCAACACTGTATTGTACTCACTGTGCTTGGATGGCGAGAGGGAAGAGTGCGCAGAATGTTGAAAACAGAGAAGATGAACGGGCAAGTTCCGACGCAGGCGCTCAGGATTGATAGAAGTGAGTACAGGCCGCTCTGGAGAAATGGAAAAGTGCTGTTTCCAACCAAGGGCGAAACTTTTTTCCTGCCGTGCTTCTTCCAAAACATTCCTTGACAAGCAGAGCCTCCTGCACAAACAGTGGAGGAAACTTACCGAGCAGACGGTGCCCCATTGTGACAGGAAGATGCAGCTCACGCCCAGAATAACAATCTGCAAAGGTTAGACTTTTGTTGCCAACAATGCAGGTTCAGTGACTTTCAACTTTCCCATGGAGACCTGAAAGTGCTCCGAGCCGAGTGAAGCGAAGCTGCCATTGCTGGCGTCTTTGACCACAAGGAATACTCTTGTATCTAAATATCACCTCGTATCTCCACCCTCAGCTTCAAGCGACAATGGTTTCGAACACTCACCAGCACTCCTGACCAGACTCCGGAGCCGAAGTAGGAGAACTGCCCAGAGAATGCGAGGCAGATCGCGACGATCTGAAACGCGATCAGGAGCCACCCGAAGAACACCGTCACCCTGGACAGACTGACCAGCAGGTACAGAAGTTCGTCGGCCTGGGGGAGGTCAGGGTCGATCAGCGGCACGTGACCCTCGCAGCGTCGTGGCATCGCGGACGTCTCCGCTACGTCAACCAAATTTGTGCTGATTTGCGCGCAGAATGAAACTTCCAAGCAGATCAAATCCAACACAAAGCGCACAAATGGGCTTTTCCTTGCAAATCAGATTTGTTGCTTCCGATTCCTCTCTTTACAATTCGATGAGTTTCAATATGTTGTGACAAGAAGAAGATCAGTGACAAATATATCCAAACAGGCTTCACCCGCTTCTCTTGTTTCTAAATCCATTTGGTTTCTGTAGTGTCTTCAGGAGCGTGGTGACCAACAGCTGCGTGAAAATGCGACGTCCTCGCGTGTGCGCGCTTTATTCTGGCAAGAGCTTCTTTGCACGGAGCTCAATTTTTTGTTGAAGATGGCTGGCAAATTTCAGGCGTCACCGCAGAGTAGGGCCCCATCTGGCCTGGATGAGTTGGGAAGGAGGGAATTGGCGCTGAAGTCTGCACTTTTTCAATTCATCTGCTGGCTCTGGAACATGTCATCGTTACAAGCTAAAAATGGAGGCACAGTTAGATCCCCCAGAACATGCTGCCAAAATCGCACAGGCTTTGGCTTCATTAATCAGATTTATTTCATCTCACTAATTTCCTCGTGGCTATCATCACATCAAACGCAAACCAAACAAAAAACCTGCTCCGTGGAAAACTCTACATTCTGATGATTGGAGTCTTTTGGCCAAGTGAAGCAAATGCTCGTGTCTTGTCTGGTGGGTTTCAACACAGCAGCCCAGTCTGTCGAGTGTGGAATTTCTCTTAGGCAATTGTTGAATGGACAATTTCAACGCAACATTGTGAGTGGTTCCTGAGGTCGAGGAAACAGTTTCGGCATTGCCAAGAAATAGGTCCCTGGGCCTCGCGGTGATTTGAACATTCGGGTCACCCGTTCTGGTCGCTTCTCCCGGTTGCTTTTGACTTTGCACAGAACCCAAAATTTGTACCAAAAGCTTGGCTCACAGAGTGTGGACCTGAAAATCTTTGGATGCCTGCAGGTGATTTTCCGATCGCTTATTTCAGTTGCTTGATCAAAATGCTTGAGCGACCAGACTATGCGTCAAGTTCAAATCACCAAAACATTTTCGTGGTTAGCAGAAAGTTCGAGCAATATTATCAACAGTTGTCATGGATTTTCTGACACTTTTCCTGGATGTTTCCGGCTTTCTTCTCGAATGCTGAACAAATTGTAGAGAACCACAGCAGGCACCATGACAATCAACGAACCCAAAATATACAGGGTTGTGGCTGTGAAGGAAGGTGACCACACGTAAAAAGGATCCAGGGTGAACAATGTCCAGAAGAGGGCAGTGATTGGAGTGGACACTGCGGACACGACGGTCGGGTAGACTGACCCCTCCCCGTACCGAGTCAGCAGAAATTGAAACAGGATGTTGAGGCAGTTGCCCGAGATGTACATCCAGGACGTGGTCACCACGAACTCGCACGGAGGCTCGACGCTGAAGTGGCAGGAGACCCCAGCGCTGAGCTTTGTCCAGAAGTCTTCGACTGAACTTGCCTGCAATGGAAACAATTTGAGTATGAAGACAGGACAGAGCAAAATTTTCTCTTTGTTTGGCTGGTGTGTTGCTAGGAATCCCATTGATTCAGACCAGTTTTTCCTTGAGTCAGTCGAATGTTTACAACATTCAGTGAAAAAAGTCCTCCGGTCCCCACAATTTTCAGCAAGCAGACTCCTGGAGCTTTGTTGCACAATTCGCTGTCGAGCCTAGTGCCAAATGTCACACGCTCATGACGAAACAATGTTGTTCTCGAGGAGTCAGCCTTTCCCACCACCGCCGAAGGAGCTGACATCTCATTTCATAACCTTGGAACCTTCGAACATTTCCCCATACTCGGGGATTGTTGACTCGTCAGACAGCCACCAGCACTTCCACAACTTTCTCAATGAAAGACCAGCAACTACTCACCATGCCGAAGTGTGGAATCAGGTCGGTCCAGAACAGACACACCAGGGTCAGAAAGGTCAGTATGTGCAGCCACAGCATGAAGGTGAAGGCTCGAACCTGCGACGGCAACAAAAACGAGAATCAAGTGGGGACTTTGACTGAAGTCCGGCTGTTTTTGGATCCAAGTCCAACCTTCAACAAATCAACGTTGAAGAGTGAATATTTCGTGCGATACGGCGCCACATTTTTCAGTAGTTCAGTCCCCAGCTCAGGATCTACCAGATTTTATGTGTTTTACTGAGGACAGTTGGGGCCAGGACACACTGAATCGATCTCTTCTGAAGCATTCGCATGAGAACGATCACTTCAGGCAAACCCCAATCAGATCGTTCTCCTGAGAATGATTCAAGAGAATGTTCATTCTCCAGAAAACGTTCCCTGAGTGCGATCGAGTTGGTGTGTCCGGGCCCTTGGTTGTTCGAACGTTTGGACGAATACAGGATGCCACTTTTGAGAGGCAAGTTTCTCCAAGTTTGCACAATGAACGGCTTCAACATCTGAGCATGAACCTCTGTGTGAAGCTGCTGCGACCCACCTCGAGCTTCTTCATCTCCATTTCCGCCATCACATACACGATGGCGATGGGGACGAATCCGGCGGCGAAGGCTAGCGGCCACAGCAGGCGGTAGGCGAGGGGAGGCGGCTCCACCCGGGAGCACTCCAGCGCCCCTGTCCATCCAGAGCCCCCGAGACCTGCAGGTTTGTCTGAAGTGGTGTCTGGGTCACCAAACTTGACTGGCGAATTTGAGCTGGGTTCATGCAACGCTGTGCTTTCTATTGCATACTCGTACACTGCTGATTGAGGGTTCTGGCTGAGGTTCACCCGTGTGAACATGTCGTGAATGGTTGGTATGTTCCAGGTAAGGTTCGGAGACCCGATGTTCTCGTATTCACTGACACAGATCTCGGCAGGATGCTGCTCGATTCCCGTCAACTGTGGTATGGTCGAAATGGTCAGTCCGACGATGACTGCAAAACCGCACAGCAAACGTCTCACGCCCACAGCTGGAAGCAAAAAGACGAACGTTGTGCGAACTATGCCACAGCAGATGATCCCAGTCTCGCCTTTCACCTCGAAAAAAAACAGGCTTTTCACGCTGGGTGTGGCACTCCAATTCAAATTTCCTTTGATTCTTGTTTTTTGTCTGAAATAAAACAGCAACAAAAGGTTCGTCATTTGCACCGCACCTTTGCGTAAGATGATGTATCTGAAGACGACAGTGTACGGAATCACAATGGTGGACAGCAGCGCCTGCAGATAAGGAGGAGTCCTGTCCGGGTCTGACGCAAACATCAGCGGAATCCCAGCTACTCCGTTACAAAACCCAATGACGAGCAGAAACCTCCAGTTCGTGGTGGGCAGCAGGCTGAGGCTCCAATCGATGCACAGTTTGTAGCCAACAGTCACCAGGAGGAAGAAGCACTGGAACCAGAACGCCGCTATGAGCGCAACGCTGAAGGGGTCGCTGCCCGCCGAGGTGATGGACGCAATGTAGGCGGGCAGCGCGATGGACTTGAAGGACAACGTCACCAGGGTCAGCAGGGCCAGCAACGCGTTGATCCACACCACAGGAACGCACGAGAACAGAAGCGGAGTGTGGTGGTGCGAACTGCCCTTTTCCTTGTCGTCACATATCACTCCGTTTTGTGTTGGAGACGAGTCGAGCCCGAGATGTCTGGTTTGGGTCCCAGGGGCATCGCCTCGCAGCAGTGGCTTTCTTTCATCCTGCCCCATAGTTTGCTTTGAGCTTAGATCATCAATCAGGTTGCATGATGTCTACACATCAAGTCCTCCACAAACTGCAAACATTATTTTGCGACCAACAAAACTGGCCAGACTTGCAGTCATGTCCGCAAATGGGCGTCAATTCCACACGATTCTCCTGCAATTTCTGCTGTTGTGCTGTTGGATCACAAGATGGTGTGGAGAACGTTTTGTGACAACACACAACACGATAAAAGATCAGGTTGTGCTCAGTGCTAATCTATCAATTACACGCATCTCATCCTAATTTGCAGATAGGAACCTCGATCTTCGGGAATCGCATTCGTTCAATATTGCGAACACTCAAAGGTTCATTGAAGTTCATCCACAAACTTTTCTTTGCCGAGGAGCATCTTCATGTCACTGATACCAAGCAAAACAATTTTCACGGGAGACTGAACTTTTTGTGTCCGACGCCAAATTTTGGTCAAATTGTTTTGGTCAGATCAGTTCAACCTGGAGCTCCGGAATTCAGATCATTTGCTGGTCGCGCCACAAACACCGGGAGAGGGACTAACGCAACCAAAAATGACAACCGAGCTTCCCGCATTTGATGCACACAATGCTTCTGATTGAAAACGAATGCGATCGGAGTTCATTTGTCAACTGTATGAAAAAGTCAAACGCAGCGCCATTACCTGATTGCCGAATGCTGTAGGATGATATAACTTCCAGGGTAGCGTGTTGGTTGTGTGTACTTTGGGGGCGAATGGAGCGGAGCACAGCAGGGAGTGGTCACGAGAGGTGTCGTCATGGTGTGGTGGCTCTACATTGTTTGCTTCACTTCCGCTCGTGGACAGGAAGTTCGTGAGTCTCAAGGTACATACGAGTACAGGTCATGCCTCAAAGAAATTCGAGCAACTTTTAAACATTACTCAATTCATTTGCGACAAAAAAACAACAACAGGAGAACGCCGTGCTGTGTTGGAAGATGAGCCACAGTCGCACATGCTGTTCGTTCTGCAGGTCGTTTCACAGGGCTGATTGGCTGATCAGCGCACGGACTGACGTTGCCAAACAACCACGTCAAGTCACGTAGACACTGTGTTCAGTTCATGTATTTTGCAGTGTTCGGGGGTGAGTTTTGCTTCGGGGACCGGTTCCAGGCGACATGCTCGGGGAAGAGCCTCATCCTGATGCTGGAGGCGCGGTTCGGACGGATGCGAGTCGGCAGCTGCATCACCGAGTCCCACAACATGGGCTGCTACACAGACGTCATCGCCTATCTCGACCAGAAGTGCTCCGGCCGCCAGTATTGCTCGTTGGACGTTCTGGATCTCACTCCTATTTCAGTTGGATGTCCCAAGGAGGTGTTTTCGTACCTGCATGCAGCCTACAAATGCGCGTCATGTGAGTAGATTCTGTCACTGTAGCAAGAATTGTGTGCGGCACTCGTACCGCTTCCAATCTCTTCACCCTATTCCCTGTGGTACTTTGTTGTTTCACAGATATTGAAGAAAACGAACGCGATTGCATTCAACACAACAGAACCGTGATCAAGGAGAACCACGGATACTTCTCCAGCGCTGCTCTCGGGCGAGTCAGACCGCAGAGATGTCCGTTTCGAATGGAAGCCAGGCAAGGCCAACAGATTCGCTTCACGCTGTACGATTTCATTGCAAAAGACTCGTTCCTGAGAGACCTGCAGGTCAATGTGGAGAGAACCTGTCCTGTTGTGGCGGTGTTCGCGGAGGGACGCGAGTCCACAGAGCGCAGCTTGTGTGAGCAGACGGCGAGGGAGAGCACCGTGTATGAGTCAGCGAGCAACAAGGTGGAGCTGGAGCTCGTGGTGGTGGATGCTGACAGCATTCCTTCATTCTTCTTGCATTTTCAAGGTGAGCCAGACAGTGAATAGAGTGATTCAGAGCATAGCAAGATGGTCAATGGACAGTTGCTGTCAGTTTCCAATTCTTTCAATGAAAGGTTCAGTTGACCTGGCAAATTGACAGGCTGGTCTCATACACGAACCGACACACCTTTGGCATATCAGGTTGCTTCTGTTTTGCTAATGAGAGACAAAAGCCTCAGATTCCAGCAGAGAATCCGATATCCAGCTGCAATGACACCGCCACACAGCACGATGTCGATGTCCAAACCAGACGACAGACGACAGTGCGGGATATCTTCTGTCGCCCCTTTGATTCTTGCTACTGATACTAGAATAACTTCGCATCACCTCTCTTGCAGTGTTCGGATGCGCCGACCTCGTCCCGCCACCAGACACAGAGTTCTCTGTGTCCGAGCGCAACGTGACCACGTCGATCGTGACGTGCAACGTGACGGGCGTCGTGAAGACGTGGAGCGTGACGTGCGAGGACGACGTGTGGGTCGGAAACCTCGGCAACTGTTCCTCACGTGAGCAAATTTCAGCATTGCAGCCTCCGTCTTGTCGGGTACGACAAGAGAATCACTTCCAAGTAGACCACAAAATAATGTTAGGTTGACGCTATTTCAGCTGACGAGAACGAGCAGAGCAACGCAAACATGGAGGCCCCAGGTTGGTTTCGGTTGAACTTGATGTGTTTTCAAGCCTCGGGAGATGACGAAATGAATTGAAATCGTACAACACACCGCATTGCGATTGCGTCTGTTCTCTGTCTTCTTCAGAATCAAGCAAAAACAGCACGAAAACACCAAAATCAAGCGCAGGTTTGTTGCAAAATTTCCACATAGAAAACGATGTTGAAATTGTGTGAAATCTGACATTCTCTTCACCTCTTTCACTTTGTTTCAGGTTTTGCCGTTCCAGAACTTCACCTGTTTATTGCTCTTGTCAGTCTGGTGGCAAACTTCAAAGAGCCTGCGCACCTCTGAAGCGGTGACCGTTTTGACGACAGTTTCTCACGGTCAAACAGCAGACAAGGCCCGCAACACCTAACAGTGTGTTTGGTGACACTTGGCTGTTCGTTTGAAGAACCTGCTGCAGGCATACCCTGTGTGAATGTCAAGCCAGATAGAACTTGGTTGCTGTGACATCAAACCCACTGTCATCACGACGCAAAAAATACAAGACAAGAAAACATGTGTGTTTGTTTTTCTGAAACACAGAACAGATGAACCGTTGTTTGCTTCAAAGAGGGATAAAATTCCCCCAAGCTTGGAAAGCAGCTCAACTTCCCAAAAAGCGCACCTCATATACGTGTGTCCTCTTTGTGGCACGAAGCACCTGTCAAGAAAAGGACTGCAGGAAGGACATTTTACGAGAGCAGTTTGCTCGAGGCCAATTCACGCCACTGTAGCGGGCTTGTCCCATCCTGATGAAATTGCTGGCCTCGGCGCGGACAATGAAGGGCTGAGCAGATCAGAGGTGAAACTTGCTCTGGTTTATTTCCCAGAGGATGGCAGCAGTTTCTATTTCTGGGCCTCAGGTTTTATTTGGGAGCCAATGAAATGTGGTCAATCCCATTGACAAAATTGAATGGAACAGCCTGTTGCTCTGTTGAAGAGTACGCCTGTGTGCACCGGTCCTACAAATGGTCTGAAGGGCTGCAGAAGTCTCCCAAAAATCTCACTTGCTTTCCCTTTCAAATGCTTCAAGCACATGAAAAGTTGTTCGAGCTCAACCTTTCAAAGCACACGGAAAATGCATTCAATGCTTCACGTCACAACAGAGGAGAAAATGACATTGAACAACATTGATTTATCAAAATCAATACATTTTGAAGCGGGCGTAAAATGGGGGAAATAAGCACTGTGATGCGAGCGCATTCAGACCCCGTGTTTGCCCATGACAAGCGTCTGTTCTTCGGCTCCATGAAGTTCGTCAGAGAACACAATACAACAGCAGCTTGAATGAACTTAACGATGAAGCTTCAGTTTATTCCTACGCGTCTGGCCGTGCGCAGGAGGTACTCGAAAAAGTTTCGCAATTGCTATCAAGCGTGCGTCACCCACTGGGATCGCTAAATCAAACTGTTACATTATCTCGGACATTGTCTTCAAGCTGCGTCGCTTTTGCTGACGAATTCTGCGTGATTCAGATTCCGTGATTCAGGCCTGCAGACCTGTTTCGGTCGCAATGGACACGGTTGACGACGCCCATCGATTTTCGTGACGCCACCTGGGATTTCCACGGGTTTTCTTCCAAGACTCAGGGCATCACCAGAAAATAATATCAATTTAATCATTCATGGGCACAACAAGTCCCCATTTCATTCTTCTTTCCCAATTGAGAAATCAATTTAATGAGACGTTCGATTTTTCCACTGTCTTTGCCAGCACACAATACTGGTTCAGCGAGTAAAGCGCTATCGACGATTGTATCAAAGTTGCATCGCCGGTGTTCGATGAGTGGATCGTGTTGCGGTTCAGCTGCGCGGTTGACACGGGTGACATTGGAAACAGGATGTGGATCTCAGAGGGAGAAACACTTTGAGCACAGAGATCCAGTCCAAACGCGTCAAATTGAACGTGCACGTAATCAAGTGCACATGGTTGGGTCTGCACTTGACTTCACGTTCTTTGGAACATTATATTTCCATTTTCTAAATCGGGTTGTTGCAAAAGTCTACTGGGAGACTTGTGCCAATGACAGTCAATGATATGTTCGTGACAACCACGAACAATTGCAACGTTGCAGTTACACTCAGCCGACACGAAATTTATCAGCCTCGCCAATTTCCACAACGAACAAACCATCTGCAAATGAGCATTGATTGTGTTCACACTCCATCGTCGGGTCCTGAATCAGACTTCACCATTTACAAAACACATTTGCGTACAAACCCCAAGCACGGCGGTGCTGTGGAGCAGCTCCCATTGAGGCGCATGGTAGATGGGTGTGGCACTTAGTCAACAGACAACACAGGTAGCATTGGACTTTGTGCGCAGCTTCTGTGCAGCTTCAGTTGCGTGCGGCGCTAAAACGGGACAGAACCATGACTGAATCTCCATTCATTTCCTCAGATGGAGAACGGCGTGAAAGAAACACGAGAATCTGATATCTTGCCATGTCTGTTCTTTGGCTTGCTTGACGTTCCAGGTGAGTGAATTGATCTGATTTCTCTTTTTTGAGATTGACTTTTGTGTTCACGTGCAACGGTGCTCAGATATGAAGCACCTTTTACTATTGACATCTGAATGTTGGTGGGTTGCTTGGCATTTCAGGCACAATTCGTTTTTGGTTCAGAAACAGACTTTTCAGTTATTGCACAACTCACAAAAAATTTGAACTGTCACACACATCCTGACCTTCGTAACGTGTCTGTTTTCAATTTTGCGCTCGAAATGGAGAAACAGTGGCAGGAAACTGACAGCTGATGTGATCAGCTTTGTGTTCAGTTCGCTGAGAACAAGCAGACCACAGGTGTTCTGGGGCACCCGCCCGGTGTGAATAGATCTACAAAGAGCGTGTTGTACCAAAAACTATTCTGGGGAGAATGACATTTGATGCGACCACCCTTTCAGGACCAAGCCCACAACGTGTGCTGCGTGTTTGCCACGTGCATGCAGAGAAGTTTGAGAAAAATCACCAAAGTGGGTGAAATGCACACAAAGAAGTAGTTGGTTTGGCACTTTTCCGGAAACTATGACACCCACATTTTAACATTGTGATGGATCTGATAAACATGCAACATTCATTCGATATCGAAAATTGCCTTTGAGTCCCCGGGGGTTTCCGCTCAGGAATATTGTTTTCAGGCTGTGGGAAACAATTTGCTCGAGTCTCTGAGGCAGAACATGAGTGTCATTCCGTATTCAGCTCCCGACGCCTGCGTCTCCGAGATTCGTCGTCTTCTGGGTGTCTCAACGACCAGTCGTGAGCCAAATCTGAGGTGTTGTGCTCGTGTTTCGTGTCGTGTCTTGGGGGCTAAGCAAAGGAGAACAGAATTGTTTTCCCTTGGTGAAGAGGCACCAAATTGGACGAAGTTATTCAATTATGTCTTTGAAAATTTCACAATGCAACACCAGCTTTTGTTTGCAGTTGATCCGTTTGTGGTGGCGTGTGCAGGTGTGTTGGATCCTCGGATCATTCACTCTGCACACGCATGCGTGCACAGAATCAAACAATCTGCAGGTTACGTGCACGGAATTTTCGTGCCAACTTCCCGCTGCAAACACCCAGGGAATCAATCCCACAATCCGTGAGGAAAACAGTTCAATTCACTGCAGGGACGAAGGTCCTGCGAATTTCAAGTCACGATGTCTGCACTGTCTGTGGGTTGCCATTTCCTTCTGAACTTGAGGCAACACTGATGAATTTCAATTCTGCTGGGTGGGAACCACTTTCCAGGCAATGCCAGGTCTTTCGACTGGGCCACCCTGCCGAAGATTCTCGTTGTTGGTGAGGCCGGCGTCCAGAGCACGTCCCGTTTGTCTTATCTGCCCCGGTATCAGTGCTCCGGTGACACCAGGTCCGCTCCAGAAATTAATTCACGAGTGTAATCAGCGGAGACTGAAGATGGGCTCCGAGTGGTTCCAAATGCGGAGCCGCTGCAGAGGAAATTGATCATCACGCGAGTCGCGCTGATAAGAGCTGGGGGGGGGGGGCTCGATATGCGGAAATGGCCACTGCATGGGAAGTGAGAGAAACAACACCGTTTCAGAGTTGAAGTGATCTTCTGGTTGGTGAGATACGAACCATGTTTGTAAAGATCAGAACAAGCTCAAGTGGAGGGTTGTTGTTGCTGCACCTGGATTTGGTTCCTGCGAAGTGACCCCACAACACCGTGGTGGCCACTCCCATGCTCAGTGCATGCAGCCTCGTCTGGTTCACTGGTTCATTTGTCTTGGTCAAGAACTATCGAGAACTGTGCAAGTTAAGACGCAAGCATTTGCTTTTCGGTGTGCCATTCGTCTTGGTCAGATGGCCGGCATGGAAGTGGCACAAACTCCAATTCGGATCAGAAGGGAGAGTTTATTTCGTTTTGCTCAGAGACCGCGTCACTGGACGCAAGAGTCAAATGCACGTGTTGAATCCAAAAAGCCTGATCTATCTTGATGGTCGCAAATGGATAAAATCTCTCGTTTCTGTTCGTGCTCTACTTTGGGTATTTCACCGACTCGTCTTCCATTTGTGGATGCAACCGTTGTGCGGTGTTCTTCATTGCATCCTCGATGCATCCTCTTCTCATTCATTCCCTTTCTCTTCTGCAAAGCCAAAGTGGTTGCCAAAAACACAGAAAATAATGAATGCAAATCTCAAACCACCCGAAGGCCCAAGAAACGTCGAGATGAATTTTGAAACAAGACTGCTTTTCGTTGTGCAAAATGAATTATAAGGCATTAATTTGGCGTGCCTGCTTCTGTCCCGCTGCCTCGGGGCAGATGCATCGAATTTTCCGTCGGCCTGGTCGGCTTCTCCGGGTCCCACCGGGCGCACCATTCACGACACATTTTGATGCAAAGCAGCCAGAAAACGTGGAGCGAATATTTGTCAAGACACAAGCATCCCAACGCACAACAGACGTGAACAAAATGAGTGATTCAGGGTTGAAATTGTGCACGCTCTTGTCAAGCACGACCTTGAACATTTCTTTTGACGCAATTTCATCACAATTTTCCTTTCTTCTGCGGAAATTTGGATTTGAAATGAAAAGGCAGAGTGGTGGGTAAAACACGCATTCTCTTTGAAGACTGATTCTCCACGTCCAAGTCCACCCCGCAGCACGTGTACTGCGGTGGAGAGGGCCTTTGCAGCACCATCAATAATGCAGAACGTGATGCAGAGGGAAGACATGACGGAGGAAAGGTTGCGGATGCACAAGAATTGATCTGTCGGACCTGGCCCGAGGCGAGAGGATCCAGGGTCGGAGTTTGGTCAGGGCAGAACGACTCGGTCAACAACGCAGGGGTTGAGCCACAATTTCTAGCACCTGCGAAACAGACGTTGAGATTGTCCTGGAAAGACTGTGATGGACTGTGTGTGGTTCCTGCTGGGTTCCTCAAGGCCCACCTTTGAAAGCGTCTTCCATTCCCGAATCTGGCAGTCTTATGATTGTGCGATGCCGCCGAAGCTGACGAAGCTGTTTCTGGATCCGCTGAGTAAGAGCCGCTGGTTTCTCCCGGAGCTCGGTACCTTCCCGAACAAACCAGGAGATTTGTCAAAAGAAGCCGTGTGTGGTCTGAGAAGCGTTTCCTCCGTGGAAAGGAACCGTCAGGAAGAGGTCCGAAGCTCCTGCCTAATGAGTCCAGCTGGGCCCAGGTTACCACTACGCCTTGATCTTTTGATGGAATTTCAACAACGTAACGAAATTGAAACGTACGTAGTTGTTCCCGCAAGGAGCGTCCTAGTTATTTTCTTCCAAAAGCACCTTAACTTGGCCAGACGAGGGCAGAAATTGTTGCACCTTTTGTATCTTTATTTGTGCAGATGTCGACCTGCCCAGACAACTACGCGTCACGATCTTGGCTAATTTGAGAAGCAGCCAGTTCATCATGTTCCTCGTTTCTTCCAAGATCTTTTTGCGAAGCAACAATTCTTTTAACTGCTGCAGATTTTACAGTCGACAGGTGTAACAGAAGATGAAGGGGCATTGTGTTTATTCCACTCCTGTCCTGATCTGGAAGCCTCCGACTTCACGGGCAGCTGCCAATTTTTGTCAGAACGTGCGGGAAGACTCAAAAAGCGTGCACCATAAAGATACCCTTGCGCGGAATGAGCCAAGGTGCAGTCTGGGTTGCGCAGCATCCCCGGGAAGGGCAGACAAAGAGGTGCTCTGGTCGAGTTGTGGACAAATTGGGACAGTGCCCTGGGGAGGAGCAACATGTGGGTGAGTGCATCTGAGACAACACCTTTGTTTGTGGCGTGCGCAATTGTGTTGTGCACAAACTCCGAATAGGAGGAGACCCGGACGTGTGAACTTTGCAGAGAAGTGAGTAAGGCACACAGCAGGACTTGCACAACTGCGCAAGGAAGCCACACCCTCAAACAAACATCTCAGAACAAGCATGACGGCACGAATGTCGCTTTTGCCACGGCAGAGATGTCAGAAACTGTCTGTGACATGTTGTTCTGTCAACGTAAATTGCTTAGCTCGAGGCTACAACTCTACAAAGCCTTGTATGACAAGCTCGTCCCTGCACTTGGACCGTGCCCTCCACCCCAACCAAAGTCGCTTGCTGTCCTTTCAGATGCAGAGCGTTGGACCTGTCTCATTATTGCTGACCCGCCTTCTGAGATAGAGTTGATTTATTTTATTGCAGTTGCGATTCAGATAAGCCCAGCCTCAGACACATAGTTCCACCATGGAGCTGTGCGTTATTTGGGATGTATCCTCTGAGACTGAGGGCCCCGGGGAGGAAACGTATAATTCTACATGATAATTCCAAATGCAGCTCGTGTGTTTCCTGGGCCGAGTCCAGCAGAGTGAGAATGTTGTGTGGCGGGGATCGGTCATTCATTAACAGCAATTCGCTGGAAGAAAACATGATCCATCATTGCTATTGTTCGGTGATGCATTTGGTCATCACGATCGTGACTCTCATCTCAACATAAACTGCCGGACCCTTTCCCAGACAGAAGTTCAACTTGTTCAAAGTTTCCCACATCCTGTTTGTCCCCTTTTCACCCACGAAATCGATGCGTTTTGTTGCTCTCAGCCAGAAATCGAATTGTTGGCTGCGGAGACTGACGTCGCCACTCGACTCATGTAAGATTCACCTTCCCGTGTCGCTTTGCTGATTCAACTTGGCAACTTTGGTTTCACGTGACAGCAGAAGAGAAGTGTGGACAAAATTCTTCCTCACTGCTCACCACATACGAGTCGGTGTACGAGCCCCAGGCGCCACACTAAGTGAACGCCCAGGTGCTGGAAGATGAAATACGGCCAATTTGTGCCGTAAAACGCACGCAGAATCAATCTTGGCGGCGGCTCGTGAGATCGCACCTCCAATGCAAGGCTTAGTTCCTCCAAAAAGACGAGGTGGAGTTCACAGTGAGCGGTTTCAAGAGGCTTAATCAATAGATTTCTTCCCACTTCATGTTTCTCACTTGGATTCAATCCTCGGTGGAGTTTCATGCCCAGTGTATCAATATGAGCAAAAGCTACATCATAATGTCTTGGTTCGTGCGAGTGGTACTCATCAGCATTTTTCGTCAATGATGTGCTTTTGCAACAGAGAGAGGGCGAGAAGCAGACAGCTCTTACTGCTTGGTGAGCTTTCGCTTTGGTTCTTGCACCCCCGTGGTTAATTGTGGCTTTCTGTGTCCCTTGCAACACCAGTCTTGGCGGGGAACAAGTTCATCGTCCCTGATGCATGAGGGCTGCGAGGCAGAACACGTGTTCAAGGTGTCTACGCCAACGCCTGTCAGCTGACGGCAACTCAGCCCTGCCCTCGACGAAAAAACAACCTTGGTTTGTTCGTTTGCATTGATTGTGGACGCACCAGCCTTTTCTTCTGAATGGTTTGCGTGGAATTGTAGTTTTCCTCGTTGTTCGTCACTTCGTTCAAAATTGAGCCTGCTGCTGCACGGTCAAACAAAAGGACGCAGCCTGCGGGAGAGCCCAATAAAGGGGGAGCATTTATTGCACCGAAATGCAATATGCGATGCTGGGTGACTTCCGAATGGAATGATTTCATCGTTCATCAAACTGTGAATCGGCTTCGTTCCCAATCAACTGACCAAACTGGGAAGGATCCAGGGACGATTCACACCCAGGCAAAAAATTCCTCAGTCCAAACAGCTTGACAAAGACCCAACTGAGAGTGAAAGTCACACAAGCTTCAGTACTGGCTTTTTATTGTTCAAAGCATCCAGATCAATGCCTGAACAACGGATGATCACAAGTATGCTCCGTGCGAGGAGCCTGGGTGTGGTTTTTGGCTGAATAAATTACAAGGGAACCTCACGCTGCGCCTGACACCAGCTGCAATACACAGGTGTGGTGTGATCGTCAAAACCAGAATTCACGTCCAAAAAAGAAACACGCCACAGGTCTGTGTGACGCTTGAAAAAAAACCCCGATCGGAATGGAATCGCTCTGTGAGATGCAAACGCCTTCCTCGCTGGCAGAGTGGAAAAGACAGACAGACAGACAGACAGACAGACAGACAGACAGACAGACAGACAGACAGACAATCTGAAGCCGAACGTCGAAAAACTCTTTCGAACCAAATTGTTCTGATTCAACCAGAAGGTGTCTTCTTCGCAAGTATTTCTTGGTCTCTGAAGATGCTTGAGCTTTGAGGCCACCAGTTTAAATTGATCTGCGTGGGGAGGTCCTAATGCAAGCAATTTGTAGCGCTGGCAAAGACTTGAGATGCATGGGAACTGGCACTGCGGAAGGCTATCGACTGTCCTGGAGAGTGTGAGAGTGGGTCCACTTGTTGATACGGCACTCAGTTTGAGCTGGGAAAAAGCTCCGACAACCGGCCGAGAACACAAGCACAAGGTCTGTCAAAGAAGGATTCAGGAATCCGCTTTTTCTGTCCAGAAGAAACATCCATCTTTGTTGTCAAATAAGTTAAATCTTTCCTTTGTTGAAACGTTTGTGAACGAAATTGATCCCCTTCTATGTTTTGCACACCAACAACTGCAACTGAATATTCCTCCAGCAATGAGGGAAGAACCCTGAATTCGGAGTCATTAGGGTGGAATCTTACGCACCGTCTTACACGCAGCAGTTACTTCCAATTCACCAGTCTGAGGAAGTGCAAAGTACCTCATTGTAAAAAAGGAACTGACAACAGCAAAGGGAGACGCTATTGAATTATCGATCCACAAGGAGATAAAATGAACAGCGGAAAACACCCCTTGATCTAATCAAGGGCTGGGCTAAAACCTTGCTGACATGCAAGCAAAGTGAAGCTACATGTGGAACAAAGACTCGAAAAGATTTACACAACAGCGCGTGGTCGTTACATCGACAGCATTGGATTTCAGAGCCTGAGCTCCTGCAAAATCAGACAAGTCCAGTAAAGCCCCTCCGCCGAGGGAACACATAAATATTCTTGCGGTCAGGCACAGAAAATTGGTCCACTGGTCTCAAACAACCCAAAAATGTGCTTCTTGCTCAGGCAAACAACAAACACCTTTGACACGAAACAAAAGGAAGTTGGTTGGAACGATAGTGTGTAAAGAGTGAGAGTGAAGCTCTTTCGGGGTCCGATGTCTCCAGTTCGTTCAGAACCGAAAAACCCAAATTTCCGTGGGTCCTGTTGCAACGCTGCAAGTTCTGGACGTCTCCCACTTTCTGCAAACGTACACACGTACCCATGTAAACTTTGTTGTTTACGTTCGAAGTTTGTCTGAATGTGCACCAAATCAAAACAAAACAAAAGCCAAATCCCCACAAGACCCGGCTCTAAACTTCGCCTTTGGACTTTGTCTTTCAGATGCAAGTGACGGTGAACCCAGCTGATTGACACAACAGGGCGACATGTGGCCGGGCCAGTCCGCACCGGTGGGCTCGACCGCCGCGCCGCACCTGCTGTTCACTTGGAGTGTGGCCCTCGTCAGGTTACTGGGTGTGGTCCTCAGCCAGCAGCCAGTGGAAAACACAGGTACGCTCGTGCGTGTGCGTTCCGTGCAGCAAGAGGACAGTCAGTACGCAAAACAGCTTTAGTTTTTAACGTGGACAACAGCTTCCACAGGCATAACGCTGACAAGGCGGCCCGACGTTGCGTCAAACTTCCAGCGCAGTTGGTAAAGTCACAACGGAGACATGCGGAGGTACCAATGTTCCCGCTGTGCCTCGCATCATTTTGTGGCTTTTGAAATTGTTTCGATTGCTTTGAATTACAAATCCAATTTGGTTTGTTTGAGTTTCATGTGCTTACTCGTATCGAGTGAGTGCCTGACGTGAAAGCAACCTCCAATGCGTGTTCTGTTCGTAAAGCTGTGACTGTGCGAGGCAGTCTCGGATGATCAGTCTCCTGACGGATACCGACACCGGGGGTCTCTGTCACGATTGTCAGACATCAGATCCTGACGTGAAGGTTTCAGCATTCCCAGATTGCCTGAGAAATGGTGCCGTGACACGTCGCACCGTGTCTGGCAACACAAGCACCGCTTGTGTCTCACGGTCATCACTGCACACCGCGTTCTGCGCTGTGTGTCTCAGAAGTGGCATCGCTTCTCGAGAATTCAGGGACCCGCAATCCCAAGTCCTCAACAACTTGCAGACAAATCAACCTCAACCTCCCACTTCCTTGGCGCTGTGTTCGCGCGTACGAATACACCCCTGAGAGAAACTGCACTGTGCTTCACTCCACCAACACAACCATCAACGTGGCTTTCCTTTGCAGAAGGCGGCGAGTTCTGCATGGGCGATGAGTTCGACGCCGACTGCACTGGGCGGGGCTTCATCCTCATGCTGAGCGCTGAGTACGGGCGCATGCGCGTCGGCGAGTGCATCAGCGACGGCGCCCTGCAGCTCGGCTGCTTCACCCCCGTCCTTGACTACATGGACCGCTTGTGCTCCGGGAGAGTCACATGCAGCTACGACGTCAACAACCTCCGCGACATCGCCGCCGGGTGCTCCAAGGATGTTTTCCAGTATCTGGAGGCCGTGTACTCTTGCGTGGACGGTGGGTTGTTTTCCAACGTTGTTGTTCCTGTGTGACAACTGGAAATTATCAAAAGGGAGAGAATGTTGAATTGGAGAAAGGGAGGCGGGCTTCAACTGGTAGGAATGACAAGAAGATGATCGAGACCGTGCATGCCAACCATGTCGTGATGTCTCTGTCCAACTTGATCCTGAGCACGGTTCAAGAAACAGAAAAGAATAATTTAGGCTGTCCAATGCACACAAAACAAACACCATTTTCAGCGTCCGTGGGAAGCGAGCAGAGCTGCGACAGAAGCGGCTCGACCTTCCTGGGCGGTGACAGTGGCTACATCTCCAGCACCGCGCTCAACTCCACCGTGATCGGAACGCCTCAGTGCCCCTGGACCATCACTGTGCAGCCCGGACAAACCATAGACTTCACCCTGTTCGACTTCACTCTGAAGGACTCGGGGAGAGACGAAAGCTCGTCTCCCACTGGTGGGACAGGCAGTGAGCACGAGTGCCCCGTACAGAGCGTGTTCACGGAGAGCAATGTGCCCACTGTGAAGAGCCTGTGCAACGGCAGTTTGAGGCAGAGATACCTGTTTTCAAGTGGTGGACACAAAGTCAGGGTGCATTTCAACAAATTTACCACCAACGTGCCTTTGTTTTTTCTCAGCTATGAAGGTAAGGCTCGACATGTAGAGCACTTCTTTTTCTTGCGGTTTCTGTCACGAGCGAAACTGGAACCCCAGTAGACACAAGATCTGTTTGTTGCAACGAAAACTTCGAACGTGCACAGAAGAAAATGATCCACATTCGCTCGTTGGCCAAAGAAGCGAATTGTTGAGGCCAATTCAATCGCAGTCGCATCTGCAACAATCGTCGTGCTTGCTTCTCGCAGCTCGGGGCTGCCCGACGTACGTCGCGCCGGTGAACACGTCGGCCGAGATCGACGACGGCTACGCCACCATCACGTGCAACTTCACCGGAGACGCCTGGACCTTCCAGTGCGAGAACACCGAGTGGGTGCTGCAGGAGGGCAACGTCGTTCAAAACTGCACAAGAGGCAAGTGGGTTCAGGGAAGAATCCCAAGGCACCCGAATTTTCTTCTGATTGAAAGCTCCACAAGCTGAAGGATGGTCCCTTTGCTTTTTTCTGTGCAGAACTTGCTGCAGAACGCAACAAAACGTCGGAGGAAGATGATGGGTTCCCCTGGGGTAGGTTCCTTTCTGACCTTTCAAACGCAATGCACGAGTACAAGTTTAGGAAGCACAACAATATTCCTTGTCTTTGCACTGGAAAGCCAGGGTTTCAGTTCTGCAATGTTTTCTTTGGTTGATTAGTTTTATTTTGTTTCAGACAAGGGGAAATCGAAAACGGAAGGTTGTTTTACACGCATTTGGTCCACTTTGTCACATTGTGTTGTTTGTTTCGTGGACAAGTTGTCACCCGATGCACAGATCTGTGATGTGGCAGTGTTCGGTTTGTGTATATTGTTCAAGTTCTCGATGTGTTGGCGCAGCTGTCGACAAATTATGCAGCAGAATATGAATCTGCCTTTTGCATGGTGACAACTTTCTTTGCCTCGAGTTTGCAAGGAAGGAAGCCTCTTCGATTTTTGTGTTCGATGTTTCTTCTGTGAGATCCAGTTTTGCACGCAAATGCTTCCAGACAATCGTTTGTGGTTGGATTGTGTTTTGCTTGACAACTGCAAGAGATTTTCCGTCTGAAAGTCGCAGAGAACCTCAGCCACCCACGACTGGGCACGAGCTAGTGTGATGAGTCTTTTGCTTTGGGCAACCACAGACTGGGGAAAATGTTGTGTCCCGCACCCGTTTGCTGAAGGTCAAGGAAATCTCACTTTCGTGAAACATTGGCAGGGATCCTGATCGCGGTGGGCATCGGAATCGCCCTGGGTACGGTGGTCGGACTGTCCCTGCTGGGGCTCGTCTTTCTCTGCCGGAGGTGGTGAGTAGGATCTGCCCGCGAAGTCTGCCGCACTGCGAAGTTGGTGATGATGATGATGACTCGCTTTGTCTCTGGATGCAGCTTTCTGAGTCGCTCTGCAATCTCTTGCTTTGCTCAGATTGTCTTTTTGTTGCAGATGAACTCAGGCAGCTTTGCTGTTTGTTTTCAGCTTCTGCCCTGAAAAGCCGGTGATGCAGACGATGCAGCCTCAGGACTCTGTCCGCCACCAGTTGGCGCGCGAGGGCGGCGTGCCGCCCATGACGGAGCTCATCAGCGAGGCGGCGCTCGTCGCCGGGAAGCAGCCGCCCCCTTCCCGCGGCAGCCTCTCTCACTACACGCCGCAGAGATTCGGCCCCCCGCCCGGGGCACAGGGCGGGCTGCCGCACGGATCCATGGGACCCATGTCGCACACCGTGTCGGCTTCAATCGAGTACGACCCGGCAGGACCACAGACTCTGCCCATGATGCACCCGGACATGAGGAGCCGCGCCGCCGCGACGCTCCCCAGACCTCGGAGCGTAGACAGCATCAGCGATCACATCTACGAGGCCTACAAGTACAGAAGGGCGGAGTCGGGAAGTCTGATCAGCGAAAGTAGCAGTGCTGAGCAGTTGCATACACTCGGTGCTACATCCATTGCAACCGCCACCCTCCCCCTCAGGGTTGCAGCTCCTCCTCCCCCAATTGCCCCCAAACCCAATTTTGCGCGAGAACCCTCGATGGCCCACTCGGAGACGTCAGCCGGCACATCTCACCCCGTGTCAAGTGAGGAAACTGTCATTGACAGTTTCTAGATTCCTTGCACCAAAAATCAGGCAGTTTGGGAAACCTGAAACTTATTGACCATAAAGTTGGCAGATTCTGCAACATGACTCCCTCTGCTCGCACCTACAGATATGACCAGAGAAGGCAGTTCGCGAGAGAAATTTGTCACGAAGAACACTTTTTGCGTGTGGTTATTTCTTTGGGCATCGCAATTGACGTGGAAAACTCTGGTGATTTTTGCAAGATTTATTTTCCTGAAAGCACAGTTTCCCGCAGGACGAAGCGACGCGTTCCCGGAGAAGAGTGACGGCGCGGCCGATCTTGAATTGTTTCAATGTGATCCTCAATGTGATACTGCATGTCATTCAAGCGCTTTTTGTTTTGTTCACATAAAAATCTAACTTCTGATTCACTGCATGTTACAAGTTTGATTAACAGAAATCAATGAGTTGTTTGGAGTTTTTTTAAAACAAAAACCACTCCAGAAAGAACAGTTTGGCTCGTTTTGATTTCAAAATGCTACACAACCAAGACGCGTCTCATGAATCCTGCTTTGTGCGGTTTGCGAGTTGTTGTGTTTTACTGCCAAATCAAAGCGCGAAAGACGCAAACAGAAACTCTGAAGACGGGCTTGCAAACTTTGTCGTCAGTGGGGAGAATTGGGGGGGGGGGAGTTCTACCCATTCACGACCGAATCAGTGCGCTCTCCATTGACGCAGACCAATGAAACTTGCCTGGTTCGTGGTGGTTTATTCAATCCTAAATGCACTGACAAGCAAGATAGTGTCGCAGTCTGCTTTCCACTCTTAATTCTCGTAAACCAAAGAACATATGTCAGGAATATCTCACTCATTGCCATTTTTGTACATCTGAAAACGCTTTTGCGTGTGACTCCGTGCTGACACTTTAGATTTGGAGCAGCCCATACAAAAGTGCTTCTCGTGCCTCCTGACTGGTTCTGTCACCGCAAAACTCGAAAACCACGCTCTGTCTTGAGGGACAAACAAATGAATTCCAGTCGTTATACAATCAAAATGTCTGTCGACTTCCTGCAACTTGGGCACAGCCTGTACCAAAACGGGTGTCTGAATGTGGATACGAGCAGACATGCGGTGAGTTCCCTCTTCCACATGTCTTTTCGGGTCTCATTTTCAATCAGGGATTCTTGTTGTGTTGAAATAGTTTACAAAATGGAATCGGTGCCACGCGCCCAACACGCGCAGATTCATCGGTGATTCCAGCCGAAGGACAAGAGCAAAGTCTGTTCCAGCGGGAAATTAGAAACTGACGTTTGGGGTCCCGTTTGCTCGCGGAAGTGACGGATTACTCGCAAGCAAAGGCAAAGTCAGACGTTCGCCGTTGTTCTACAACTGTGGCATCTCGTCTCGCTGTTTGACCTGTTTACGATGCAGTGTGCGAGTGTCGCTTCTCACACTCAACTAAACATGCTGCTGCATATGTTTGAGACAATCTGCCACTTGTTGTAGAAATGGCATCACAC
>JAAUXT010103049.1_pt1 | contig 23859 bp, 21 predicted proteins | sample 7278171 | NCBI WGS metagenome assembly JAAUXT01 (sample SAMN14350112, study PRJNA611818) | marine sediment metagenome | isolation source: surface marine sediment (1.8m) | place: French Polynesia: Moorea | collected 2018-08
CCCCCCCCCCCCCCCCCCCCCCCCCCCCCCCCCCCCCCCCCCCCCCCCCCCCCCCCCCCCCCCCCCCCCCCCCCCCCCCCACGCCAGGTCACATGTCACAGACAGACATACTGACAATACTAGTTGCGCCTTACGCGACTAAAAATACAATGTCTTTTTCAATGTTCGTTTGTGTGGAGGCCACGCGACCTGAGTTGCCGTCTTCTCTGACTCAGTGATTGGTTGATTTGGTTGATTGACAGGCGATAAAGCGGGACGTGATTCGGAGTTTGATGGCGCGCTGCGAACTCATGTGCGACGACTTCGGCGCCGGAGAGGAGGACGAGCAGTGTGAGTAGCGCAACTTCCGGTGTAATCAGTTCGGTGTTGCACGTTTCCGGTACCAGGAGCACAACTCTGTGAGTGGCGCAACTCCTGGTGAGAGTGTTGTCTTCCTGAAACAGCAGCTTCTGGTTTGAGCGGCATGTCAGCCACGCGACTCGGTGTGAGCAGTGAGCGTTTAGCCTCAACCCAGTGGACCAGTTGAACTGGATGAGCTCACGGATTGATTGACGTTCGACACACTGCGTTTTCCAGACCCGCGAGTTCTCATGGAGACGCCTCAGCGCCTGTTCGTGCGCTTGCCCGACTCGCCACTGTGTTTCTGCGACTACGCGTTTCCGGATGAGAAGCTGTTCGAGTCTCGGGAGAGGTTCCGAGATCTGCTCGACCTGCACGTCAAGGAGGAGAACATTGACACGGCGTCCGAGTCACAGCCCAGTGAGTTCTGACACACCCCACTGAGCACAGACACACCCACCGAGTACGCACTCACTTATCCTGGTGTACTGAAACATCCGCCTGAGTACTTTCCCACCCAAGAGAGCACGCACGAAGTACAACACAGCAAGGAGAGTACTGACTTACTCGAGTGAGTGTTTTGATTGGCTGTGCTGAGTTTGTGCAGTGACCAATGAGAGCGTGGCTGTGTTTCAGCTCCGGAGGACCTGGCCGAGGCGGAGAAGATTCCAGAAAGGCCAGAACTGCCTCTCCTGCGCAAATCGTCGTCGCTGGCGCGCGGAGTTATTGGTGCGTTGTGTGTGTGTGTGTGTGTGTGTGTGTGTGTGGACAGGACAAGGGCACACGTGTGACTGGTGAGTGTAAGTGTCATAGTCTGCGCACGCGCACCAGGCACAGCACCATGGAGCCTGGCGATCCTTCATGTAAAAGCAGTCAAAACAAAAATGCACGTCTCACGAAGTCAAAAAAACAGAAAAGCACTCCTCTGAGACTCCAGAATGTGGTATCTCCCTCGTGGGTCCATCCCTTCAGCTCATGACAGCCTGGTCTTTTCTCGTGTTCCAGGTTTCGTCGCAGGTGGCGCCGTTGCCGCTCTCGCCGCCGCCGTTTCCTACTTGTATCTTGGCGACCAATAGCAGCGAGCGTCACGTGTTCATGACAAACAAGAGATGACGTCACTGCCCGTGAAACTACATTCCGAGTGCAGGCGATGGAAGATGTGTCTGCACAGGTTGTCACGGCAACGAATGCCAAAACTTGTGACATCGACTGTGACGTGAGCGACCTGTGATTGGCTGCGCGTCAAATGTTGCGCGCAGAATTGGGGGTGGGCGGGGTGCTCTTTCACAATTGACTTGTTGTGTGTTGCGTTCGAGCACAAGACTACAGAACGCTTCTTTGTCAAATCGACATCTGGCTGGAACAGACTCCGTGACCTGGTGATCACGTTGTCGCCCGCCTGACCAGTTTCAAGTGCTGATAAGGGTGCGCGTATCATAAACTTTCACTCCAGTTTTGAACACGGAATTTGTTGTTTTCAAACAGTGTTTCTGTGCGAACACGGCACCACTTGAACGTCAGAACGAGGAGCCTGGATGTGGTCAAGTCTGGGAGCAAAAGTGTGTTCGTGCAGTCTGCTGTTTGAATGCCAATGCAGTCGCACATTGTTGACACGTTGTGTTCTCATTCAAACATTGATAAATAAATCGAATGCCATTTTGTTCGACTTTTTCTCACAGCTACGGAGAATGCAAAACTGTCGGTTGGTCAGACTCAGCGCATTGGGCCCGAGTCCCCCCGCCCTTCCCGGCCCTCGCTGTTTTGCGCTGTGCACACGAGTTCCTCCTACCGTTTTTCTGTGGATTGAAGGTGGCTCTCCAGCAGGAGCTCTCGGGTTCTTTCCTGACAAACTTGCATCCTTGGGTCAAATTATTGTTGAAATCCCTTTAGGGCGAAGCACCATGTGGTAATGCAGTATATCAGAGCAGCTGGACTGAAATATTCCCACCCCCCCCCCCTGGACCCCTGCAGACCCCCCTGGCCAGACAGACCCCCCCCCCCCATGGATAGCATGCAGTATGACTGGTGGAAGGCAAGGAGGACAAGGAACAATTGACGACATTACCAACGCAGCAAGGGACTTGGCACTGCAGTTGCCTTGAGCACTGCTTCTTGTGGTTGGGCCAGCATCTGAAGTTGCCGCCGGTGCTGCCATCTGCTCAATCTCGTTGAGGAAAATTTTCTGCGTCACGAGAAATAATCGCCAAGATGTCGGACATCGACAGATGGGTGGAAATAGCGCGCGAGTGTAAATACCTTCCTGAGCACGACCTGAAGGTGAGAATTCTGCAAATATAATGGAAACTAGGTCAATTGTTTGGAGCACCTTTGGGCGAAGCTTTGGGACTTTTGATCAGATGGATGATGTCAAATTTGTCGGTTTGCTCGGGCAAAATTTTCGAAAGTTTGATCATTCATTGATTCCAATTCGGAAGAGAGGCCAAATTCCAGACTGTCGTCAGGGAATTTTGCGAAAATGTGCAAAGATTTTGCAAGAGGTCTGTAAACACCACATGGAAAACAACAATTGTGGCATTGCTGGACAAAACTCATTGAAAAATTGGTCAGTGGAATATCAAGAAATAAGTGTTCCGTTTGCTTCCTGTCTTGAAGACGAAGCTTGTGCAATCTGAGTGGAACATTTGTGAGAAGTGGAGTTGGAACGCGTTGTCGAGTGTTTGTGTTTGTTCGATTTCAGAAACTGTGCGACCTGGTGTCGGAGTTGCTGTTGGAGGAATCGAACGTCCAGCCTGTCACAACCCCAGTGACAGTTTGCGGAGATATTCACGGACAGGTGAGAAAACAAAGATCTGCAATCAAAAGACTTCAATTTCGAAAGAGTCAACCGTTTTCTGCACTAACGTTCAACAAATTTGTGCTTGTAACGCAGAACTTAGTGGGCGTGCCCCAGACGCCCCTCTCTCCCGTTGACATCAGTTTGGGCCAGAATGAAACCTCAAGAATACTCTCGTACATTGCTCCCTTTTTCCGTGAGCACACGCAAGACAAATTGCTGGGCAGGTTCCCCAACAGACGTTGACATAAAATTTTCACCGGTCTCATTAGTGATGTTTTCTCCCCTGCAGTTTTACGACCTGAAGGAGTTGTTCAAGAACGGAGGAAATGTTCCCGACACAAACTACATCTTCATGGTGAGTCCTGATTGTGTTTTCCTGGAAAGAATCGAACTCAGCGGCAGTGCAACGAACACTTACACACACACGCACACACACACACACACACACACACACACACACACACACACACACACACACACACAGAGTCTGTCCCTGTAGAGGTCAACTAATCGTTCCCTGGCCTGTACACACACACGCGCGCGCGCGCGCGCACATGCGCGCGCGCACACAAGCTCTCGCTCACGCACAGACACACGCACCAAACACGCATGCAAACACGCACCACACACACACACACACACACACACACACACACACACACACACACACACCACCTCTACCTCCGCAGGGAGACTTCGTGGACCGCGGCTACTACAGCCTCGAGACGTTCACGCTGCTGCTCTGCCTCAAGGCGCGCTGGCCCGACAAGATGACGTTGTTGCGGGGCAACCACGAGTCGCGGCAGATCACGCAAGTCTACGGTTTCTACGGTACGTCACGTTGCAGCACTGAAAGGGGTGGGGGCATGGCCCTGCCCAGTTGGTGGGGAACGACAACTTTGAAGAGAGTAATCGTGAAACGAAACACATTTGGGCCTGTTGCTCAAAATAGGAGGTATTTTGGTGTTTCTAGGGTGCCTCGGTGACTTGCCTCACTCAGCGATGTGAACCCAGCTTGACCGCGCCTCGGTGTTTTGTTTCAGACGAGTGTCAGACGAAATACGGCAACGCGAACGCGTGGCGCTACTGCTGCAAAGTGTTCGACCTTCTCACCATCGCAGCCGTGAGTATCACCTCCGCGAATCATCATCTATGTCGAATCACGTTCGTAACGCTCCCACAATTTCCTGTCCTTTCTTCATCGGGAAGATGTGAACACCGTCAGGTCCGTCCTGTTCTGTGCGCCACACCAGCGAACGAGAACTTCCGTTGTGTCAGAGTGCACTTTGGCCTGCACAGCCTCGCTCTCTGTTGCACGCCAGATAAAGGGTGCATCCTGTGCGAATGTGTTGCACTGCAAAACGTTTGACTTGCACCGCAGATCATCGACGAGTGCATCCTGTGCGTGCACGGCGGTCTCTCCCCGGACCTCAAGACCCTGGATCAGATCCGGACCATTGAGCGGAACCAGGAGATCCCGCACAAGGGCGCCTTCTGCGACCTCGTGTGGTCGGACCCGGAGGACGTCGAGACGTGGGCCATCTCCCCCAGGGGCGCCGGGTGGCTCTTCGGCGCCAAGGTGACAAACGAGGTGAGCGAGCGACGGGCGCAGCGACGCACGCTGCTGGTCTGTTGTCAGTGTCTCGAATCGGAGCTGATGTGATTTCGGTTGTGCGTTGTGCGTAGGCTGCGGTGTAACTGCAGGTGTGTGACAAATTTTCTCTCAGTCAGTGGCAAGTGTTTCTTGAGAGTGCAATGGACTCCCACGTTTATACGTCCGTTGCGTCGTCTGACGTCGAAAGCGGTTTTTTTTCATAAAGGCCTATGAGGCACTAGTCTGAGCGCTGTGTTTCAATATGTGTAACTCCTGAAGTGTGGTGCGAGCCTGACTCTTGTGATATTTTTCAGTTCGTGCACCTGAACAACTTGAAGCTCATCTGCCGCGCGCATCAACTCGTCCATGAAGGTGAGGTTTTCGTCGCGGTTGCGGAGTCACTATGGGGTCACTTTTTCCCTCATTCACACAAGTTGTGCAAGAATGCTATGGCACAGGGGGTCTTCGATTTGAATGAATTTGCGAAAAAATGCACGAGGTACGAAAGGACATGTCTTGAAAAATGACAATCTTGACGTGACAGACCGGGGTCTACAGTCGTTGCTCTTCAACGACACAAAAACTTTCCAACCAGAACAACAGGATAAATATCTCTGTTTCTACGGTTACAGGTTACAAGTACATGTTTGAGGAGAAGCTGGTGACGGTGTGGTCTGCACCCAACTACTGTTACCGCTGCGGCAACATCGCCGCCGTGCTCGCCTTCAGCGACACCGAGAACAAGGAGGCGAAGCTCTTCAGGGCCGTGCCGGACTCCGAGCGGGTCATCCCGCCCCGCACCACGACGCCCTACTTCCTCTAGCGCCGCCGGGAGCCATTCCACCAAGCAGTTCGTGTCTTTCTTGAGTCACTCGGGGCAGAGCTCGCAGGGGCGTTTCCACAATTCGGTACGGGGTTGAACCGAAACAAATTCCACCAAAGTAAGAAAATTCATTTGACAGGGGGTGCTGTGGCAGGAAGGGTGCAGTCACGTGTACGCCAGTGCCATTGCGCCCAGTTTGTGGCGTGACCCACCCCGTCCCGCCCAACCCCAAACAACCGCCCAGGCCACCTGCTGTGATGGTGCCTAGCAGGCAGTTTCGGTCGAATGTGGTCAAGGCTCGTGTCAACACGTCGTGCTGCGGCGAGCGAACCAAGTTCGATTCCCACTCAGGCCACACAGTTATGTCTCTTCTCCCTGACACAAGTTATGGAAAATGTGGAAGTTTGTGGACACAAAGGCGAAAACATGAACAGCACAAATCATCGAGTGACTCACGCTGTGAACCCTGGTTCGCACTTCACGTGACATGCTTCCTTTATCGCTCCCTGTGCAAGTCAACTGGAGCAGCAGTCCGCTTGACTTGCACAGGGGACAAGGCTGGTGCATTCCTGCGCGAAACGGTGATGTTGTCAGTTTGAGTGAGGCGCTCCGGCAATTCAGAGGGTAACACTTCGCTGGAGTCTTGTGACAGTATTCTCAAGGGATCCCAAAAGGGCCAACCTGAATCATTTTTTGGGGCGCAGTTTCCGCGGTTTATGTCATGTGGTGCGTCACTGCACAAGCCAACGGGATGCTACGTCCATTCTTCAGGGCAAACAAGTTGCGCCGGGAAGCGACTCAGGACGCATCTAACATGTGTGTTGTGCCTCAGTCGATAGTCTGCAAACTCCTGCATGCACACAGCGTTGAGCGCTGTTGATGTTTATCGTGAAAAGGGTTTTATTTCAACGACCCCGCCCTCCGCTTGTGGACTGTCCCTCCCTCCCTCGCCCACCCGATGCAAACGAAATATCTGCATTGTCTCCTGTATGAAGTTGTAAATACGCTGTACAGTCAATTCATAGACCTGCATTGCTTCTGTACACTGGGAATCACACAGAACATTGTTACGTCGTCTCACAATAAATCACACGTATTTTCAAAGTGAAGGCAATTGTCTGTTTTGATACCGAGGAAACGGAATCTCCAAAAAATTAGATCTACAAGCAAGCCGCTTTCACTCTGAAGTCTACCAAACTTTTAAAATTGTTCTTGTGACAATTTATGCACCAATGCAAACTATGTATGAAATACAAAGAGTGGACCACTGAACCACAACTTGTGGGTCCATAAAACACAAGCACAGATTTTAAAGCGCGCGGTCCGGCTCTGCCGATAGGACGCACGCTTATTGGACTCTATGTTTATGTGGTTACTTTTAGTTGAGTTGGCCCAACTCAACTGGGGTGGGGGGTCACTCAACTGTGCTAACAATGATTTTTATGCCATTTTAAAGCAAATTTCATTTTTAGCACAGTTGAGTTGCACCCCCATCCATAGTTGAGTTGGGCCAACTCAACCAAATCTTCAAATTTTTCTGAAATGTCCCAAAAATTATTTTGGTGAAGTTTTGCAATGGTTGAGCTACCCCCCAGGGGGTAACTCAACCGCCATAGCACTGTGGCCATGCAAGAAACTGACTGGCCCGAAGCAGACCGCGCGCTTTTTAGGCGGCAGCCTTCTTGTTGTGTACCTTGAAGTGTTGTGTTTGGGACCCTTGTCAAGACCAGAATGAGCACCCCGATCAAACAACCCAACAAACTGAAGGAACAGCTTTGCTGAACAAAGGTTGGATTTCATTCTCAACAAGACATGTCATTTGTTCCTATATTTTTACGTGCCGAGAATCCGTTGTGTCTCCTGGAGACAGCTGTTGAGGTGTTTGTGTCGGTTAATTAAAGCAAAAGGAAACACCAGCTATTTCAGAAAACACTCAAAATCATTCGGTTTTCACCTGAGCCACTAACTTCAGTGTGCTTCATGCACACTGCGAGTTATTCGCTTTTGATGGAAGTTGAAAATTCTTGGCTTGCAACAACGGAGCTTTTGTGGCAGAAGAGAAAGAGACAAGTCTTGTGGTGTTTTTCAAGCCAGAATGCTCACTCAATATTTTGTGGTTGATACGGAATTTGTTCCTGTGTTCTCAACAAAGTGCGAGTTTCAGATTTTCATGAAGCAAAGACGACAACCAATCGTTCTGTTCTTGTTGTTTCATCTTGCAATGTGCAAAGCGTCAGAGGACCCTGTGCAGTTTTTTGACTGGAAAATTAAAAAGGCAGCAATGTACGATGGAAAGTTGTGGATTTCGTACGTCAGAGCTATTCTGTATCATTCCAATTTCAGCCACAAGTTCACCAGAGGAAATGTTGCTCAAATTTTCTGCCTTTTGAAGATCGAGTTCCACTTTCGGAAATTTACATTTCACAAGAAGATGGTTGTTACTTCTTTCAGTGACAGTTTCAGCATTTCGGTGTGGAATCCGGATGTCGGGACACACACCTTGATCAGACGTGGAACGGAGGCATCCATGGACTTGGACCTATCCTGTAGCCCTCCTGGAAATTTTGCAGCAGGAGAGATCCTGTTGGTTGGGTGAGATCAGAAGTGCTGCACTCAAAATGGCCGTGTTTTTCTTTCTGCATGTCAGCCTGCAATTGAAGATCAACTTTGCTGAATTGAATTTGGCGAGTGAAATTTTCCCTCGGTGCCACCCCAGCGCAGTTGCAGTATTCAACGCTGGCGCCACTGGCAGACGCATTCTGTTTCAAATGTGCGGACGCAGAAGCAATCACAGTCTTTACATTTCATTCAGGAAAGTCGCATTTTCTGTCAGATTCATAAGCTCACCAACGTTTGCTTTGAAAACTGTTTTTGACACGAGGAGTCCAGGGCAAATTATGACAACAGAAGCCAAAGGTGGTGATATTGGGAACTTTCAGGCTTTTCAAGACAGTTTGTTCATTGTTGACACAGAAGTATTTCGAATGCATTTCGTTCTTGACACGCTGAAGACATTGTCCCTGACCCTCCTGAGCACAGCAACAGAAACACAGCATGTGGCTGTTTTCTTCGACGGCCCTGGGTTCAGGTCCACTCCATATGTAATCTCCCAATTCCCAATGGTTCTGCAGTCTTCAGGCCATCAGTGTGTTCTGCTGGCCACAGGAACCTCGACTCAAATCAAGTTCAAAGAACATTTTATCACACCACAGAAATGGGTTCAAATACCCAACACAGTTTCGCATAGGGATTCGCAGGAAATTGGTGTGGGAACCCAGATGATCGTGTTGGACCCTGGGCTCCGTAAGAATGGATCAACATCCATAAACATCAGTTTTTCTGGTTTCCAACACACAGGACCAAGTGATGAGACTTGCAGCGGGGAAGGCCTCTGGTTTTATGATTCAAACGAGCTGTATCTGCCAAGTTTTGAGAAAATTTCGTATTTCTGTCCAAACACACCTGCTGAGTTGGTCAACTTACCAAACCTGTACTCCTCCAAAAATTTTGTTTTGGCACTGGTTTCCTCTTTCAGAGGCTACAGTTCCACAGAATTTAACTTTACAATTTCACTGACTACATGTCACACGCACACATGGGATCTTTGTGGGTACGCTTTGCTCAGTTCAACACGCCACACAATTTGTTCAAATGATGAAGAAGAGAAAGCCAAGATGTTTGACAACTTAGATTTGGCACATATTTTTGTGGATGCAAATGAGGACCAGTGTGTGGTTTTTCAGTTCTTGTCAAAAGGGTTGTCCAGAGAACAAAGGAAGAAGTTTGGAACACCACATCTTTATGCAGTGGTGGATGATGTTTGTGAAGGTTTGGTATCATTTCACAAGGAAACCTCACAGGTAGAACATGTCTACAGGGTCACAGGATACCTCTCCAACTTGCACCTGAAGAGCCCGGTGGTCCAGTATGCCTGGCCTTCGGTTTGTCCCATCTATTCTGTAAACCAGCTGTTCATTGTTGGTGGGGAGAACATTTTAAAACGCAAATCTTCAATCACTATTGAAGAATATGAGGACCAAGGCACACACAGTTTACATCCCACAGCTCACTGTGTTCTTGACATCAACAAATCTGACGTACGACGGGCTCAGTTCAAGAAAATAACCAGTCTGAACCCTGTTTATTTCATTAATCCAACCAACAGGAACGCACTCAGATTTCAGATGACTTTACATTCTCAAGTGCCAACTGGGGACAAAGGACTCATGTTTGAGTTCAGATCCCTGACTGCATTCAGCTGGCTTGAAATTGTTTCTGGACCTCTGGGATCTCCAAAAGCGGCACGTGTGAATGAGCACGGGTACGACCCCGTTGCATTTCTTTCCTTTGACTCCTCTTTTCACCATTTGAAGCAAATTTTTCTCAACAAAATTATGCAGCTTGAAGTGGACTGCAGCACAAGAGAATCCGGAGAAACTGAAGGAAATGTCACTCTCAGGATGCGGACCCAGGTAAGTGTTGCTTTTTGAAACAATCAAAGGACCATGGCAAAAATGGGCCCTTGGGTTGCCCAACGTCAGCAAGAAAAACTCATCACCGGGGAGGGAACCTCCAAACTTTCTTTGTCTACTCCTGCCTCCGCAGGTTGATTGCGTTTCTCTACGTGTCTTGCAGATGGTGTCATTCTACGATGCTGTATCCTGCAGAGAGAATACGACTTATGCTGAAGGAACATGTTGTCTGTATCAATGCAAAAACTGCATTCAGCCTCAGGTGTTGGAATGGGAGTCAACAGTTTCCTGCTATCACAAAACAAAGAAGTATCTTGTAGCTTTGCCTGGAAAGTTGGATGTCATCAACATCAAATCAGACATCAACAGGACACTGAATGGCCACATAAAATGGTTGGACAGTGGCCTGACCAGTCCTGGCATCATGGATCCACCCAGTGGCCACAGCAGGTGGGGTAAAGAGAATTTTCCTGACAGAGCAAAGTTCCCAGTTTTCTCTGGATATCAAAAATTTTCCTTTGTCAAATGGACACCATCAGGCGTTTATCGTTTCGTGAAATACATGGACAGCTTGTACAATGAGGAGTACTTCTACGAAAATGAGAACAAAGCTTTTGATCCCTGTCCACAACATGCTCACAACCCCAAACTATTTTCTTGGGTTGTCGCCCAACAAATATGCCAAAAATGGAAGGGTGACTTCCCTGAATTTCTCAGCAAGGAAGAACATGATGAATTTCTCCACATTTTGAAATCCTCTGATGACCTTTTTCCCATTGACGCTGTTCACATTGGGTTGAAAGCAAAAATTGTCCAGGTCTGTTTCCTGTGGATTTTAAATTCTTTACCAATTGACTTGTGAAAACTGTCATGTCCTGTCCTCTTTGACATGTTTGTTTTCAGGGCAAAGCTGTCCACACCTGGTCATCAGCACCAGTTTCATATCAGACACTACTGAATGAAAGAAGCGTGCATGTGCTATCAATTAATTTCTCTGTTTCTCATGTGAGGACAAGCTTTCATTCTGTCCAAGAAACAAAGCAAGAAAAACTGTTCAGAGCCATCACATGTCTTGAGACCGAACATTCACAGCAGTGCTTCATGAAAGAAAACAGCACAATGCTCACAAATTTGAAAAAAGAAGTTTTGCACAAATTTCTCCCTGTCACAAAGAACCTTCGCTTGTGTTCAGTTGCTATTCTCTCCAATTTGGCTGATCCAGTGTGGTTGCTTGTAAACTGTACACAAATGATAACTCCAAATATTGTTTGCTTTCGAAAAGACACACTGGAACCTGAGAACATTATCTCACAAGCTACAAACGAACTCATTTGTGATTCTAGAGCCATTATGTTCAGAGGCACTTGCTTTAAGTTGGTACATTTTGCCAAGAAAGAGAAGAACAAAAACCAGTGTGGACTCCAGAAACCAAACAGGACCGATTTTGAAACATTTATTGTTTTGGTTGCAAGGGGAACAAACATTCCCATGAGAGTTGTGAATCCATTTTCAAGCAACACACAAATTTTAGCACTGAGAAGGGGCTGGAGAAAACTAAGATGGTTCAACACAACGTTCAACAAAGGTTTCAGCACCCAAATGGTGTGTGTTTCTTTTCCTGACCAGCCCAGTTTCTCACTTGTGAACACACACAGTTGTTCTTGTTTGTTTTACATATCCAGTGTGTCTGTTTGTGATGGATCGTTTGATTGCAACAGACATCAAAATCATACCACAAGTGATGATGAATCATTTTGCAACAACTCCCAAAATCATGGAGGCTGCCACACAAGGATGCCATTGCAGAATCAGAGCAAATGCTCCCCACTCTTGTATTTGAGTGTGAAACACACATGCAAGTCATTTGTTGAAAGACCTGCAGAAAACAAAAAGGTCAAACCAATGAAGCCAACAAAAAGGAAAAACAGTGGAAAGTCACCATATATGATTCAAAAGAGCACAACAATAGAGCAATTTGCTCTTTGTGAACAAGCGCAAGGCTTTCCATGTGACTTGTCTGGCAGTGTCCAATTGAACTGCTTCCACACAAGCGACATCTGTATTTTCAGGTTGGACAGGAACAAACAAATCACTCCTTGCACATCTGCTTCACACTTGCAAGATTGCTCCCATTTTGAGTGCCAGGCAAACTTCAAATGCCCAAATTTTTACTGTGTGCCTTGGACATACGTATGTGATGGCAAATGGAATTGTCCTGAAGGTATTGATGAAGCAAAGGAACTAACTTGTCACAAAAGAGAATGCAAAAATATGTTCAGGTGCAAAAACTCCCTTCTATGTGCACACTTGAACGATTTGTGCAATGATTTTTACGATTGTCCACAAGGAGATGACGAGCTGCTTTGTTTTCTGAGCACTGCATCTTGCCCACATGGTTGCACTTGTCTCAATTTGGCTCTTTTCTGCAACAGAGTTGAAATTTCAATCCATGAGAAATTGCCATTTGTGTCATACAGCATCATATTTTCCAAGTTGCACCTGGCGCATTTTCTCATGGAAAATCCAAATTCTGTTTTCCTAAATTTAACATCCAATTCTTTGGTGAAAATGTGGTCTGTTGTTTCATCAAGAAATTTCCGCACAATTGATTTGTCAGCGAACAGAATTTCACAAATTCACAGCAAATGTTTCTCCAATTTTAACCACTTGACCTTTTTATCACTTGGAAAAAACACAATCAAACGTTTGCAGCCTTGGTCCTTTACAAGCATCAAAAGTTCATTTTCTCTGGATTTGTCCAGCAACAACATAAGTGCTTTGTCCAGTGCCAACATCTTCAATGTGACGCGCATTATAAATCTCATTTTGGTGAACAATCCACTTGGAGCTATTGAGCCAAGCGTATTTGATGTGGTTGGAATTGGCTCTATTAACACTGACAGTTACAAAGTGTGTTGTGCTGCAAAACATTCTGAGTGTAACTCAAATCCAGCTTGGCACATGTCCTGCACAGATCTTCTGCTTCACACATCTGTCAGGGTTGCATATTTTCTGGTGTTTCTTGGTGTTTCAAGCCTGAACAGTATTTCTTTCTTGTTAAACTGCAACAAAAAATTTCGAACACTCTTCTCTGACACCAAAACCAAAAAGGCAAAACTTTCAGGATCTTACAGGATAATTATTTCGTCAATAAATGTATTAGATTTCCTCTATGGCATATACCTTTTTGTTTTATGGACAGGAGATCTTCCTTACAAGAACATGTTTGCATTTCAAGAAGAGGTGTGGAGAGAAAGTACTTTTTGTGCAGGTGCTTTTTGTATTGTGACAGTCTTTTATTGTTGTGTCCCTGTTCTTTTCTCCTACCTTGCTCTGGCCAGATTCATGGTTGTCAAATATCCTTTTGATTCTGTGTTCAAATCATCCAAATTGTCAGTCAAGTGTGTGTCATGTTTGCTTGTTGCTGCAGTTGTTGCTGGAGGTAGTTTTACATTTTATGCCAAGAATCACACAATTTTCACACGCTTGTGTTTCCCACTGGTCAGTCCAGTGCCTTCTTCACCATTGAGAATTTTCCCACTATTGGTTGCATCTGTGCAGACAGTGTATCTCGTTTTCATCGCTACGATGTATTTTTTGATGCATAGACACCTGGAGAGGCCTGATGATGTCTTACACCAGAGAACAACGTCCAATTGGCATATTTCTGTGCAAGTAGTGTTGACAATTTGTACCCAAGTAATTTCTTGGATTTCAACAAGTGCTATATTCACTGCATCCTACTTCTTTCCTGGCAAAGTGTCAATTGAAGCATTGTTCTGGATAATTGGGATGGTTGTGCCCTTTATTTCTGTAATCAATCCTGCTGTTGTTATTGCCTTGTTTGTCAAACAAAACATGTGATTATTTTGACGGGGAAGAGTGGCGTCACTGTTTCATTGGTTGATTTTCACCAGCGCGACTGGAACATGCGTCAGATGATGCGTCAGAAAGTGAGATCAGTAGCGAGTTTAAACAGCAAACAACCCGCAACCTGGTTCGTTGACGTTTCACTTTCCAGTTGCGGGCTGTTGTTGCTAAAATGCCCCCGTTGTACAGCAAAATCGTGTCTTGCACCTGAGTCTGCTCAACGGTTCTTTTGGTTTCGGTTTAGTGTGTTTTTTTTGTGGCACATGGGTTTATTTCGGCACCAATTTTGTGCATTTGAATGCTGTGTCAAGAGCAAGTGGCACTGCATGCGAACCGTGTGTCAAGACACCAACATTTGTGACCAAAGTCAAAATTCTCTGTGATGCTTTTGAGCTCAAAGTCTGCCTGCTCGTGCCCCCCACCCGACGTTGTACAACCAATTTGAAAGAAAATACAGCTGTCGTCGAGTGGAAAACAAGGAACCACAGGAAAGACTTGCAGTCCTGCCGTGCCCACCCAGCATTTGTACTGGCGCGAAAAAATAACTGCTCCACGTAGCGTCATTTCCAGAGACAGGATGTCGATACCGCTCCCTGCGCGCAGCCAATCAGCTGACAGCCTGCGGCGGAAGTGCCAAAAGTGCTACAAGCTTTTTCAAAATATTGCGATTTAACCCCATATTTCGTGACGAGGGAATTTCTGTTTCCCTGGATACGTACGTTGCTTTATACGAGAACATACCGCAGGTAAGTCAATCCGTACAAAATGTGTTTCAATTGAAAGAACTGATGGAAAACTCTCTTTGAAGTCAACCTCAATTTTTGAGGGGTGTGTTTGGTATTTGACAGGTGTCGACATCATTGAACCCCCCACGGATTTTTGTGAGAATTTCTTTTGAGGTTTGTTTTTGCCACTACTCGTGTTGTTTACAGGGAGAGTGAATGGGTTCTGCTCAAATATGTGACAAGAGATAAAGGTGGAGTTTTTGTGGAGCGAATCAATGGGTCCAGATCGATAGTTGACGGCTTGTCTGCTCTGCCCAACATGCAGACAGATTTGTGCCCAACTGTTAGATTCTAGTTCAGCCCCTGTGTGTTGTCTGTGTTCAGTTCATCTGTGCAGACATGTTCTCTGACGTCAGATTCTCAGTCCAATCCAAGAGGCGTTTTGTGGACTTGCGGCGCAGCGTTCAGCGCGGAGACGCAGCGTTTGATGCTTGTGTGGGACCTCACAGATGTCGTCTGTCTTGTTCACGTAGATCTCCGAGTAACACTGCTTTGTCCTTGTGTGTGTGTGTGTGTGTGTGTGTGTGTGTGTGTGTTTGTGTGTGTGTGTGTGTGTGTGTGTGTGTGTGTGTGTGTGTGTGCAACGGTTGTGAACCAGCAGTTCGCCTGTGGTGGACGAAGGGCGGGTCTCCCGTGCCGATCCTCTTCCACAACTGTTTCCGTGGATGGATGTTTGCTGTGGTGCATTCTTCCCAACAATCTCTTCTTCATGCATATGACAGCGAGGTCACGCAGTGCTTCACCCCAACGACTCGCGGCTGACCTCGTTGTGTTGTGTGCAATCCGAAAAAAAGCTGCAAAGGGACGGACCCCGGAAGACGAGATGGCAGGACCCAGGCACGACCTTCAGGTTCTCATGTTGTCGCCTCTAAAGGACCGGGCCTTGTGAGCATTCCTCAAGAATTCACCTCGCACCAGACCTTGGTTCAGACCAATGATTTGAAGCGAACAAGAGACGAGGCAACGCGTTTCATTGCCCTCGTGCAGCGTGCACTCGTGAATCTGGAGCCCACGTTGTTGGCAACAGACGACCACACGAGTAGCCCCACCAAGACAAGCCACTGAGGCCGGGTTGACACCACACACGTCATCAGTTGCAGCCCTGTGCAACTCAATCTTCGCGATGCATCGCTCAAGTTACCACAATCAATTGTGTTTGGACTGGCAATTACGAGTGTACTGTTTCTTGCATATCAAAAGTCTGTCAGGTGTTGCGGGGTCATTGTGAGCTTGCAATTTGAAAGACATCTCCGTGTGAACTTTCCGCTCCCTGCAGTAAGCGGCTCCCAACTTCAGAGACGAAGCTGTGACACGTAACACTTGAAGACAAACTGCGCGCGAGACGGTTTCACGGTGGACGCGCCACGTATCGAGTTGCGCACATTTGTCTCTGTCGGCGCAATTGTCGCCCGTGGAAAGTCATGACAAATTGACCATAAAGCGTTTGTCCTCGAGCGGCCTGTGCTGATTTGCGTTGGATCCGCACGGTGCCTTGCCCAGGGTCGACGTGGGATTTCAGGGCCGGATCCAGGGGTGGAGGCAACGAACTTGAAGCTCGTTTGCGTCGGTGAGCTCAACTTGAGAAAACGCCAGTCGGGAACAGCTTGTGGTGGAAAAAGGGGAGAAGTTGTGTTTGTCGGGGGGAGGGGTGGGGAGGGGTGTGCAGCTGAGTTTCCCAGGATCCGCCTTCGGAACTTTTTGGGCAGGAAACAGCAAAATAAAATCTTTGGATCACGACTTTACAAAAGGAATGTGGCTTTCTCAACAACAACCATAACATGACATTTTAATGGAAAGTTGCGTGATGTGTTAAATCCACCGAAAAAGTTTGAAATGAAGTGACGCGTGGTTCACACTGGAAATGCGCAATGTTGACGCAGCCGGCATTGACCAGTCACAAGAGACACAACTTGACAATCCAGTGTGAACCAGGCCTCAAAATCCACCGAAAGTGTTTGAATTCAGGTGTGGAATGTGAGATCAAATGGAGCCGCGTCACACGTGTGTGGGCAGGAAGAATGGGTGTTCCACCATTGTACTTTCATGACTTTTCGTAGGTTTGGCTGCTCGGTGCCAGACAGACATGGTGACATAATAAGTTTTATGGTCTTCGCGACAGAATGCAATGGAACAATGCAGCATATGTCATGGTCTGCGGTGGCGTCCACTGAGCCGCTGTTGGGTCCTTTGCTGATCACATTCTTTCTGAAGTTGGGCTGCACCCAAATGCACTGAGAGTTGGAATTCTAGTCGTTCAGGCTGAAGTTGCTCAGGTTGGAGACACAGTCCTATTTTGCAGTCAGAGTTGTTCAGGTTGGAGTCACAGCCGATCAGTTTGGAGTTGCTCCAGGTTGATAAGAGGTTGGGATTTTTTCTTGGTTTCTGGTTGGTCAGGCTGTAGAACGTTGAGATTCGGTTGCCATCAGGTTTGACGTCCTGGGAGGACCTGTTCGCTGTGTGTGTTCCGTTTGCCACGTATCGCTACTGTACACAAACCGCATTGTTTACAGAAGAAAGACTCGTGAGGCGCTGCACCATGTGTCTCCCGATCAGGTTCACACTGTGTCCGTCGCTGTGGGTGCATCCAGATACGAAGTGACAAGCACTGCTTTCTCGTACGAGTCAGTGACGGCTGCGATCCAGGACAAATCAGTTGGTGATGTAGCCTTGCACAGATCAATTGGTACTGCGTTCCTGTACAAGTCAATGGGCACTGCATCCCTGCACAAATCAATGGGTATCTACTACGTCCCTGCACTGTGCAAGTTCAAGTCAATCAGATGCCACACCCATGTACAAGTCAAGGGGGCTGCATCTTTTGCAAGTCAAAAGGTGCTGCATCATTGTCGGGTTGTACACGTCAGTGGGTTCTGGCTGTACACATTGGGTGGTGCTCCGTCCACGCCCAAGGAGATGGTGCTGTGTTCCTGTTCGAGTCAATTGCGTCTCTGTGCAAGTTTATGGGCGCAAACCAGGACCCTCAGCCTGGAGCAGGAATGTTACGCTTGACGCACCCCATTCGTCATGAACCTCTGCAAACCACAGCAGTTAGAATCCACAGTTACAGTGTGATCGTCTGCTGCCACAATCGGTCGGCGCTGCCGGAAACGAAAATGGAGTGGATATATGAACTCCGCAGTCGCGAATGTACCGGTTCGATTTCCCTTTCAGTACACAGCATCACCAATTGTACCGCAGCCACAGACATAGATCTGCGTGTAACGTTCAGCTGGTGGCTTTGTACCCACTGGGTGCGTCACACGTTGTGTCACAAAACAGGTGGACGTGTTCACGTGGCGTCGCTTTGCAGTGCCTGGACGATTTGAGCGGTCATGACGCCAATGCCCGCTGTTGGTGTTTCCTTCAGCCAAGCACTTCTTTCTTCAATCTTGCGCCCAAGGGGGGGGGGGGTGCGCAGCTCACATACAATTGCTGTGCGTCCACGGGTACGCATCACTAAAGCCCCCACATACGAGTGCCTGCTTGTGTGGATTCTGCGGGCGCCGACGTGAAAACCGCTTGGCGCATCCGGTGTGAAGCTGGGGGCGGGAGGAGGGTGAAATGAGAGATCAATGCAAATCTATTTGGCGCCATCAGTACCACAGCCTCCTGTTCACGGGGGCTGGTGCTTTGTGGTTTGCGTCGTGTTGAGCTTTTTTGCACCGGCCGGATTTACGTCCCTGTGCGTCCCAGTGGAAGTGGACTCACCCCATTCGTATGCGCAAGGGCCGTGGCTCGGCCCTGTAAGTAAAGCTTGGCCACGCTGGAAACATAGGGGTGGATCCAAGGTCCAGTTGAAGTCGCTTCTTCCCATATGGATCGGCCCGCCCATGTCCAGGTCCTGGGTCCACCCATGGAACGGACAATTCGTCCAGAAGACAACCTGATGCAGAAGACGGATCCTTCAATTTTGTACCTGTACTTTGTGGCGTGGCCTGTCTCTTCCGAGTCCGCCGCGTCTGTAGCAGTGCGGGTCTCGATCACAGCTGCTCCACGGATGAGACGCAGTGCTTTATCTCCGGGCAGCACGGAATCCGCTCGTTCTGCCGCTTTCTCAGAGACCGTCGCGCCGCCGCCGTCCTTGGTGTGCATGTGGGTGCTGAGGGTACAGCGCCGTCCTTTGTGGTTCTTGAGTGGAAGGAGCTGTTCAGCCTTTGTTTTCTGCTTTGCAGTGCCACTTACCAATCTCGTTGTGTTTGCAACTGAGGTTACAGACAGGAAGCACCCGCGCCTCCTTTGCGGCGCTGAGAGGAGGAACAGTCTGTCGTAGATACACACACTCACGATACACACACTCACCTGTGTGAGATGACTGCGCTCTGGGCGGTGGATCTGTGGGATGTGACTGGTTTCTGGGCTTTCAGTTCAGAAACGTTTGATCAGCCGCTTTTGAAGAACGGTACGAGATAAAGCGATTGTGTGGTTCTCTGAGTCATTCGCTCTGAGGCTGCGTTCACACCTGAGCGTTGTGCGTCGCTTCCCTGCGCTTTGTTTGTGTCCAGTGAGTCTTCGGGGAGCTGAAGGTGCAGTTTGAACCCTGACGGAGCACAACAAGGGATGCTGGGGCTGTGGTGGTGGAGACCTTGCAGAACCGTATCTAGACAGGTAAAGGAGACTGAACTGAACTCTTCGTGACTGAACTTTGGTGTGTCACACTCAATTTGCGACAATGAACTTGCCACTTATGGATTTCTCGTTGGCAACGCGTTGTAACAACAACGGTTGCCAGGCGGAGAAGCTGTCACCACAGCAACGTCTGATTCAGCTGGTTATTGACCTATTTATGGAATGTCGATCAGCTGGTGACTGAGGGAATCCCCACCCCCTCCCTGTCGGGGAAATTTTCTGTTGCAATGCTGTTGTCACTTCAAAAGAAACTTTTTGAAGCTGCGTCATTTGGAAATTTAAGCTGTGAGTGTGTGGACATGAGTGTGTAGACGAGAAATTGACAAGGACCTGGTTGTCACTGTGCCCACGTTCATATCAATAACGTTGTGTGTCCAAGTCGCTCGTATTTCATGATGGAAACTGGAAAACAACGAGAGGTGGATACAGGAAACAAGTTGTGTGTCTGGTGCACAGGAAACGTTTGGACAATGTGAAGTGGATTTTGTGTCACGAAACAAGGAAATCAGGAACGTCACGCAAGTGTGATGCACGCAAGTTTTGTGATCGGAAGAAAAGGGGACAGCGCAGTGCCTTGCTGTTTGGGGAATGTGTGTGTGTGTGTGTGTGTGTGTGTGTGTGTGTGCTTGATGGCTGGTTGCCTGTGAGAGGGAACAGCACCTGTCTTGAGCTCAGATTTGAGTCGGGCACGTTCCAGGGGTGGGTTGAGCTGGGTTGGGTTGAGTCAAGTTCTGAACAAGATCGTGCAGTTTGAGTTGGGTCTAGTTTGGTGTTTCTGGATGAGCTGGATCAGGTGGAGTGAGGTGGAATAGGCTCACCCAACACAATCACGCTGTTGCGTGGTAGTCGGAGTCCCCGTGGACAAAGTTGCGTGCAGGCTTCCTGCAGTGAACCACGTTTCTTCCTCTCTGCGCGCTGTGTTGATATTGATTCACCGTGTAGATGTACCTTTATGTGCATCAGTACAATGGTGTGATGGTACACAATCAGCTGAGCCACACGCAGCGACACTGTGAGAACAGCGGTGGGGAGGTTCAGCTGCATGTCGTGCATGGCGCGTCTTACAGGCGTTGCTTCAGAATGTCCACAACTGCAGTCCTTGTTTGCAGTGAACACGAGGATGATTTTGTGACTTCAGTATGTCAGACTAAAAGCCAGGTGCACCTGTGCTGCAGCAGTGGCAATTTTAAGGTCAGACTTCAAGGCCAGCGGTGTTGGGTTCTTCTCGCAGACACAGCGTCGCCCACAGTCAACGCCGCATTGATCTACAGGCACAGGGATGTGATGCGTGTAGCATCCAAGTGAGAAGCTGGCGTCAAGATTCTCACAAAGCGCCGAGTCAGATACTGCGGACTCAGTACAAACAAGGCAACAGTGCAAATAAGGCGTTCTTACTGTGCGTGTACTGCTCTGTGTACTCAAAACCTGTGAACATTTATAGATTTGTGTGTTTTGGTGAGTCGTTGGCACTGAGTGCAAGGAGGTGTGTCAGAAGGGCGTGTCCCCGCGCTGTCGTGAGAAGTTCTTCGTTTGTGTGTGTGTGTGTGTGTGTGTGTGTGCGTGTGTGTATCTCCACCTCTCGTCTCTGTCGATGTTGCCTGTGTATTGAACGCTGATTGTGCGCCGCAGTGCGCACGAACTTCTTTCCCTGCAAAATTCATTTGTATTGAAGCAACACCAATATTCCCTTGCAAATCAGGGGCGGATCCGAAACTTTATCAAGGTGTGTGTGTGTGTGTGTGTCATTTAACTGCCAGGAAGCTGATCTTGGTTTGGTTCTGTCACTGCAAGAAAACGACAGAGATTGGTCCTGACTTTGCTGAAGGTGAGAAGGACCATTGGATCCTTCCATGACCCTCAATTCTCACGTCCTGAAAACTTCACCGTCATTGATCGTGTTTTCCAAGGCGAGTAAATCTGAGCTTTGCCTCTCTGCACGGACGGAAGAAGTTTTTTTGAAGATGGATGGTCTCAGTTCGGCAGTTCCCATGGGAACCTGTACGGAGCTCTGTGTTGGGTCTCGTGATGTGTCCAGCCGGGGGCACGTTGTACGCGTCACGTGAGTCAACTGGTGCTGCGTGGACGCAGCGACGCAAAGCGCATTGGCCGAGGTGAATGGAGTGTCCTTGGAGTTGTGCAGATAGGCAACGCGTGACGCATCCAGGGTGAAGCCAGCATCCTTGAGAGGTGTGTGTGTTGGTCTCTATTCTGCGCCGACTTGTGTGTTTTGGACGGTTGACAGAGGCACCTCGCCCGTATCTAGGTTTCTAATGGGAACAGTGTTGTGTTATGTGAGAGTTCAGAAGTCAAGCCTGAGGGGAGGGGGTCTGAATACGGGAAGGAGAGAGTCAATGTGGTGTTCGTGCCAAGTCGCGACGCGGGTTCGCTTTGAGGTTCGGGGCAAATGGAGCACGCACACACTTCACACAGTCAAGTCCCACGCACGTCTCCTCATACGAGCGTACATAGGGACTCAATTGAAAGCTGTAAGTCGTGCAAATATGTGGATTCTGATTCAAAGGGAGCAACTCATGGGGTTCGCATGCACGGCAGGTGTGCGTTAGAATTGTTGACGACTGGATGGTTCGGCTGGATTCACACTGCCTGCGTTGCTTGCGTCACACTGCCTTGCGTGACGTTTCGTGCGTGCCTTCGTCGCACTGCCTGCATCCCTGTCGAGTCTGTGACTTCCTGTTTGTGTACTCGGGTTGCCGTGCAGGTGAAAAGGAAGGTGCCCGTCTCCGCAACTTTCTGGGCTCATTTTCCTGTTTTCGTTGTGCCCTGGTCTGTTGACTTTGCAGCACTCGATGTGCCGCTCCCGATTGCACAACAAGCTGTATAGCTAATGGGTGTGAACCCACTCATTGCCCAGAACAGGTGTTCAATGCAGACCGCACGTTCTGTAAAAGATGCCTTTTGTTTGAGGATGAAGTCTCAGTGTGCTGCGGTGTGAACTTAGGCTTCAGCCGTGTGTGTGTGTGTGTGTGTGTGTGTGTGTGTGTGTGTGTTGAGTGGTGATGGAAGGAACCCACCACCGGTGGATCCAGAGGAGGGCATGGACCTTTCAAAATGGACTCTCTTGGTCGCACCATTCTGCTGCTGCTTTCTGCAAGTTCTTTTCCCAGGGTGGGAGTTTGGTCCCCCATGACCTCAACCCCGACCCGCTGCAGAACCACCTGTCGCTGCGGGTCGAATCGGGACACGGTGTCGAAACGTGCGCTTTTCTCTCCATTGTCGCTCGTTTCCCACACTTCATTCAGATGATTTTGGCATTCACCAGCTCACAGGGTATGTGGTATGTGGCCGTGCAAGTCCACGTTGGCGAAAACCCGCACGAACAAATGTGCATGAGAACCTGTCCTTTGCCTTATGAACGCCAGCTGCGTTGCGCCCGTGGATTTGACATCAGCTCCTGCTGACCACGTGTTGCGGCTGCAGGAGAGGTGTCGAGTGCACCAAGGTCAAGGTGTGTGTGTCACTTGACGCGAGAAAGGTACCTGGATGTCAGTGATCCCAACCTGTGCAAGGTCTTCAGGTCGCGGCCTGTGGATCTACAATTACAAATGTCTCCTGACAGCGTCGTGTGTCGTCCTTTCACAAACCAGTGCGCTTGACCGTTGCTCCGCAACACAAGATGCGACGTCCACGACAAATGTTTGCGTTGGGGCGCAACAATTCGAGACGGGTTTTGCAGAGGAAGCGGAAGTCCCTCAGAGATTTTTGCTCTGCAACGAGTTCTGCAGCAGCCAAATTCGTGTGAATGCGCGAATCTATATCCAGGAATAGATCTACATGGAGACAAGGCATGAGGCATCCTCTGCGACGCAACATCTTTGGTTCTGAAGGGGACGCACCTGATGGTACGCTGCGTAGGAAACCCATGACGCGTCCACTGTGAATTTTTCCGTGAGACGTGAGAACACACACACCTGTGGTTCCTGTTATGGTTCAGCCACTCTTCGACGAGTGTGAGTGACCAGTCGCTCCACGCGTGTGGAGGCTTGTGATTTGAGGTCAATTCATGAACTGCACAACATGTTGACAGCATGGTTGTCAAGTCGATGTTCGAGAGCGCGAAGCGCTTGAGACATGCGACTTGAGACTGTCATACTGTCAACATGGAGTGTTGTCCATTGACCTCAAATCACATGTCGACACACAAGTGGTGTGACTGGTCACGAACACAAGTCATGGAGAGTGGTTGAACTGACGTCTTCAACTACAGTCGACACACAAGTCATGCTGTGCATGATGGTTTGACTTTGTTTTTGTTTTACAGTGTTGCCATGAGGATGACAGGCTAATGTAGGTTATTTGGGTTGAGTGATTCAGTTCCCAGAAGTGACACACTTTTTCTCAGATCTCAGAAGTTGGCAGCCATGTTCGGACGTGTTTTTGGTTGTTAAAGAAATGAAAAGAATTTGTCTCGTAATTTTTGTGTTGTGTGTTTGTCTGAAAGTAGCATATTTCAAGCCACTTGCCTTGTCGATGACTGAAATGGAGAGGACACGATCAATGGACGAATCCAGCGACACAGAGTCTTGTGAAAATGA
>JAAUXT010044002.1_pt1 | contig 23856 bp, 21 predicted proteins | sample 7278171 | NCBI WGS metagenome assembly JAAUXT01 (sample SAMN14350112, study PRJNA611818) | marine sediment metagenome | isolation source: surface marine sediment (1.8m) | place: French Polynesia: Moorea | collected 2018-08
AGATAGAGAGAGAGAGAGACAGACAGACAGACAGACAGAGATGGAGACAGATAGAGAGAGAGAGAGAGACAGACAGACAGACAGACAGACAGACAGGACAGACAGACAGACAGACAGACAGAGCAAGTGAGAGAGTGAGAGATAGAGATGGAGACAGACAGACAGACAGACAGACAGAGCAAGTGAGAGAGAGAGACAGGGACAGGGACAGGGACAGAGACAGAGACAGAGACAGAGACAGAGACAGAGACAGAGACAGAGTTTGTGAATGTGTGAGTGAGTGTGAGTGAGTGTATGTTTTTGAGTTTGTGAGTGTGTGAGTGTGTTCTCTCATGGATTTATTCGGCTGGGCCTGTGGGCCCTGACCCAAGTGAACCCAGCTGAAATTTCGCAAAACAAAGCCGCAAAGTTTCGCACGCTGGCTCCAGTTCCGTGTTGATTTTTATCAAGACAAGATGTAGGGAGAGCAATCTTGATGTCAAGAATCGTAATTTGTGCACACCTGAGAATCTAATGCTGGTTATCTGACGAACCGCCACGCCCCAACTTAGCCTGCAGCACAGGCTGAGATCAGGTGCGTTCAACGACCTCCGCTCCCTTTCCCAGAGCATTTTGCTGCAAAAAGGCACGTGTGTCACGCAGTTACTGCCACCCAATCTTGTTTTCTGTGACATGCGCTAACGAAGCTTGAGGCCCGGTGTGACGCCCCGGGGAGAGAGACGCCGTTGCCATGTTGTCTGTCGCGCTCTGCCAAGACGCCCCCGCAGGAATGCGCCCCATTGTCTTTGATAGCTTCATGCTAGATATTCATCGTCAGTTTTCCTGCATTTCCTCTCTCAATAAACAAGGACATATTGATGGGAGGGTATCAAGGGGTTGAAGAAGAAACCGACCAACGGTTCTGTCGGCGTGTGTTTGGGTGATTTTGGAAGGGCACTACAAATTCTGGGGCGAAACCTGGAACCTGAAGTTTGATTTTGTTGTACAGGAGGGCCATCTGCAACCTCACAAATTACACAAGAAAACTCCCCAACAAAACAAAAGAACCCAGAGGTTTCAAGCCTCGCGTGGCCCCGCCCCACAACGTCGTGGTGGGGAAACACCCAGTTCTTTTGTCACTCCTCACTGACCTTTCGAATTTTGTTGTCGGTGTGGTTCTGTTTCTATTTCCAACAACTCATGAGCTCTTTTTGATGTTTCCACGCCTGAAGGTAAGAAGCTAAGAAGTAATGTGGCAAAAGTTGGGTTGACACGAGGTTTTGTTCTCTCATCAACGCCAGGCACCTGTTGTCAAGTGTATCAGCGTGGTCGGGACATGCAGAATTAACTGTTCTGGGATCTTTCTCAAAAACTCAACATTTCACAGAAAACGACCAACAAGCAGTATTCAATCTGAACTCTTGTAGGGTCTGGGCTTGTCTTGTGTGTTGTGTGTTCTGCAAAACGTTCATCGCAAAACTTCACGCCGCATGTGTTGCCATTGTTGGTCTCACTGCGGCAGTGCAGGTGGGACCGCGTGACGCCTTCAGTGTGAAGCAGGTCTGTCTCAGCCTGTGAGCGATTCTTCGCTTCTTTGCCATGGAGTTTTCAGGAAAACCTGATGAGCTTGACGAGTTCTCTCACTGGTGACAGAAGATGCGCGAGGTAATTGGGAAGCGAAACCTTGCGTGCTGCAGCAGCGCCGGGGCTGTGGGAAGGGAAGGAAGGCGTCGGGTCCTCACAGCGAGGCTCCTCCTGCAGCGGATCCAGGGTCGGGTCCTCACAGCGAGGCTCCTGCTGCAGCGGATCCAGGGTCGGGTCCTCACAGCGAGGCTCCTGCTGCAGCGGATCCAGGGTCGGGGTCCAGGGGAGTCGAGGCGACAGGTCTCTGCCTGTGCTTGACCTTTGGAGGCTCAGATTCTTTTGCGTGTTGGGTGGGGATTAGGTGTGGGACATCATCTTCCATGCCAACTAAAATAGTTTGTTTTGCACCTGTGGCTCAAGAGCGGGGGGGGGGACAGCAAAAGAGGGGGAACCTTCGCCTCCCCCTGGACCCCTGGATCCGGAGTGCTCTCACGCACAACGCGGATTCTTCTTCTCCACAACCGTCTCAAACTTTCATTCAAGTTGGCAATTAGAAACGATTTTGCGTGAAGCTGCCTGATTTATTTCTGCTGGAGTCAAAGAACTTTTTTACGGAGGTTTTGTTTTGTTTTCGAACTGCACTTCAGAGCCTCAAGAACACGTGGTGGGCGAAATCTACACGGGTTTGTGGAAGGAACGGCATCTGAAGCTTCATTTGTATGTTCCGCAACCCAGCTCTGGAGGATCCACGGTCGGGAGTGGGTCAGTTAAGGCCCAACCCGGCCCGAACCTGGGTCCGACCGGCACGAAGGGAAGCCCAAAGCTCAACAAGACGTCGTGTGAAGAGTGAATGTACTTGCAGTGGAAAGTTACCGGGGGGGGAGTGCAAGGTCGGAACAGGGCCCATTTCATCGGCCCTCTTGGTCCTCTTGGCCCACAACGCTGAGATGCACTGTTGTTCTGAAGGTGTCGGAGTACGTTGAAAATGTGGAAATTTTTTGGTGTTGTCTTCAATTACTGCAGCAAATGCGAGAGGCGGGGGAGGATTCTGGATTCCATGGAAGCGTAGACCTACCCGTTGGGAGGGGGCCATCAAAACTTGCTCTCTTCTTGCGTGAGATACAAAAGCAGAGTCGCGATTGCTGTTGATCGCAGTTCATGCGTGTGTATGTATGTGTGTGTGCATGTGTGCGTGTGTGCGTGTGTGTAGTGTGTGAGCGTTTTTATCGCGACCCGAGACTCCTCAGATCCACTCTCAACATGCGTGTGAATGTTGGCACATGAAATTACACGCGCAGAGGAGAAGCAGCGTGGAGAGATGCGAGCTGCTAGATGTTTGCCTGTTTCCCTCGCCTTTGATGCCGTCCTGATTAGACATTTTCCCGCCACGGTTTCCTCTTCTCTGTTGGAGACGCACGAGACGCGGGGTAATTTTTTCATCAGGTTAAGGTTACGAACTGATGTAAAAGGACCAACAGAGGCCACGTTCACACGGGATGCATCACGTCCTCCATTGAGTTTGAGTCAATTGGCAGGGTGGCATTTGACAGTCATGTGGCGTCAGATCTTGAGGCTGGACTCAGGCCGCATGCGTCGTACGTACGTTGCGTCAAGTTGAAAAGCGGTGTGCGAACCAAACCTCAACAATCACCATCGTGCACAGAGCGACGCCGCAGGAGCTTCTTGATTTGACGCCTGCACAGGCAACAAAAGCTTCCTTGACTTGTTTCATCTCACTGTGCGTGACCTGTTTTTGCAATAAAGGCACGAAAGGTCCGAAGTCGACATCAAGGCTGAGCTGAAATTTCATCTGTGTGACGGACTCTGACTCCTGCAGACCACGGGAGGGGGGGCGTCCCACGGAGCTTCCACTGGCTTTGGACCACAGATGCAAAATATTTTTCCATTTGCAGGTCAGCATAATTAAGTGTGGGGTATGTTCTCCGCCCCCTTCTCAGTGAGGGCTCAGACCTTGCTGACCGCAATCCAGAACCTGCAAGAGTCTGATTGTGTGCGATACCGAAAACTGAACAAAAAACGATCTGTGGACGCGGGATTGACTTGACGTACTTCAGTTCATTTCCACTGCATGTACATTTGGGTGTGCAACTGGACCTGGATCAACGATGCTGAATTGAAATGGTCCATTCTGAAGGGAAACCAACAACGTGTGTTGCTCCGAGCTTTGTGAATTGCAACCAGTTCTTGGACCCTCCTGTCTGGTCCAGGCCAGGAACAAATCCAGAGGGCTCTGACCACTGAAAAGCAAATTCCACACAAAAAAGCAGCTCTCAGGTGTAGCAAACCAGTCATGCATGACCAGACTCCCGCGTGTGAGACTGCCTGATCTCTGATGAGCTCTGTCTTCAGCTGCAGTCGGACGAGATCATCCTTTGTTGGTGTTAGATATTGTTTGATGTCAATGAGACACAAAAGGTTAAAAGTGCGGGGTTTTAGTTTCCACCAGAGAACGTTGACCTGTGTTTTAATTTTGGAGCGTGTGCACGAGATAGTGTCACAATAGGACTCAAGAAGAAAAATTTGTGCGGAGTTTCAATTTTTCCGAGCGAACGTTCACCTGTGTTTTGAGCGTGTGGACGATGGATCTGTTACAAATGTCAATGGTCTCAAAATCCAGGTCCTCAGCAAAATCAGACCCAACCCAATTTTGTCTACTTGAACAAGTGTATCACTTTTCGCAAAACAACCCAGTCAGCTGAATTGATCAGATGTGACGATGGGATTCGTGGTTTGTATTTGAATATCTCACGCCTTTACTTCAATGAGTTCAGTTCCGACTGTGTGTTCTGTCCCAATTGCTTCCTCAGGTGCACAAACAACCTGAGATCATTTGGTTGTCTGTCCTACTGACGTGGCAATTGGCGAATGTTGACAGAGGCCAGACATGTGTTGTTTTCCTGCGACCGCCCACCCAATTGAGTCAAATTTTGGATTCGGTCCTTCCCTCACCCAAGGCCTCCACCATTTCATCGCTAAATCTGTACAGTCGTGTACAGAGACGTCTTGTGCATCGTCATTCTTTTGTGAACTATGGGAAGCTGCATATCCATTGGAAACCCAGAGGGGGATTCTTGGGCCCGATCCCCCGACCCACCAATCTGACTCAATCAGCGAGTGGAGTAGGCTCGTTGGGGCCTGGGTCGAGGCCAAATCCTTGGCCCATGAACCCCAGACCCCAGGTCCCGACACCTGAAAACGCTCACCTGGGCCCAACCCCAAGCCCCAGCCCCTGACCCCAGGCTGCCAGCCCCCACCCCAAAGCCCGGACCCCAGCCCACGGCTCCTGGATCCCAGACTCCGCACCCCAACCCCCTTCCCCCGTCCCCTGTATCCGCGCGTGGAGCCGAGGCGGGCGGTGCTCCCAGCGCGCGCGGGAGACGGCGTCACGTCGCCGCGGCGCGTCTGGTCGTGTCAGCCGCGGCGGCGCGGGGGGCGATGCGCCGGGCGGGATACCTGAGCGGCGAGCCGTAATGAAAGTCGTGAGCAGACTCCTTATTCACTGCTCACAAAGGAAGACTCTCACATGCCGGTGGAAGAGCGAGACGATTTCCGGTGGAACGAAGTTGGGAGACACGGATTTTCCAGACAGACACGGTATTTGGCCATGTCAAGTGGCAAGGTAGGAACGGAACCCTGCCTCTGGGCTTCAGGTCCAACCTTTCTGTGGTAAGGCAACCCTGAAAGCAGCTGTCTTGAATTCAATTGTCACCTTGATATCAGTTGGCCCCTGTCTTGAAAGTTTACTTAGTTGCTTGTCTCTTGTTTGAAAGAAGGCCACAAGAACTGTTGTTTCGGCTTCCCTGACCCTTGTTTTATCTGAACCTTGCTTTTGCCACTCATTTCACATGAGACACGTTCGGCGTCGCCAGGGACGACGCTGCTCCTTAGAGACAGGTTCGGCACCGGTGACACCAGAGACGTGGGTGTGAGTCCAGACACCCACGGGAACAATACACACATACAACTTTGTTTCCACTCTTTGTTGGTCTCGAAAGAATATCAAATGAACATCTTGGAAATTTGTCATTGTTTGTTTTGCTGGAGTACAAGTCTCCACAGTGCGACTATTCTTTATCATCTTCCTCAGTTTGTGTAAAAAATTGAAGGCAAATTTTCTTTTATGGAAGAAATTGTTGTGGTGTGATAAATACTGTGCTCAACGCTTTTGCATCCAGTTGTGATGAGGCAAGGCGCGTCAGTCCTGACCAGGCGCTGGCTTCGAGCTCACGTACCTTCCGCTCCTACACTTGCGAACCTGCCTGCATGTCGACGTGACGCACCCTGGGAACTTTGTGTTCCTGCATGGTGCAGCTGCGAAAGATGTATCCTTCTCTTCTGCAGAAAATTCCTAGATGTGTGCGCGTGTGTGTAACAGCAGCTCTGCGCCTAGTCAACTCGAGGGCTGGTTCTGCCCAAACGCCCACAGTTCGCCGGCTTCCTTCACATTCGAGGAAATAGGCACCCGAGGGCGCAATTTCCATCATTCAAGGGAAACTGGGTCAAGGTAATTCGCGAAGATAATTACACGCACGTGTAGCTGTTTCTGTGAGAAAAATTGCATCATACAGGTATCAGCATGACCTATTTTACCTGAAACCCCCTCCAATATGATGGAAATATCCAAAGAAAACCGTTGACCAAATGTTGCTCACTTTCAAAACACAGCACAAAACCAAACCCCAATGAATATTTGCTGTTTTCAACTTTTCACGGTAAATAAATCAAAGATGTTCTGTTTTGTCCTTTTGGAGACTTCCGGCATGATTTAGTCTGACCCAAACACAACAAATATTTCTGAACCACAAGGTAAAAATTTTACACAGGTGAAATGTTGCAAATGGTTGACACGTCCAGATTTGAACAACTGCGCAATGAGAGTGGCATCATAAATGGAGATTTTAACCAAACAGCACGAAGAACCTCTGAGCCAACTGGTATACACTTACTCAATTCAGTCGTTTTATTCTATTCCTTGTCACAAGCGTGTGCTATTCTGCATCGAACAGCCAGCGTTCTGCGTGTCCTTCCATTGGATGTTCTTTTGCAATCCAATGACTTCTCTGCTCCAGCATGGTGCAGTTCTCCCTCACACGTCTCTCCAGCATGGTGCAGTCCTTACAGGCATGTCTCTCCAGCACGGTGTTCCGCACAGTACGGTACACCCGTTCAGAGTGAGGCTCCTGGCGGGACAGAGAGATGAAGAGATTAGAGGAACAGGAAATTATGCTTGGCTCAATCTTGGTTTGGACTAATTCGTTGGAATACCCCTCCGTCCCGGGGCGGACTGTGAAATGGGTCACGGTGGCTTCTTCACGCGCCCGAGGCTTGTCTCGAAACGAGGACGACGCAGCGTCGACGGGGGCGTTATACAAGTCCACGTCAGGGCGGGGCCTTATTGTTCCTTTGACAAAACACACGAGGACATCAAGGCTCTCATCCTGACACAGAGACCACGAGTCAAGGCTTCAGCCACAATGCACGGTGCCGCAACCCAGCTCTTTGAACAATTGACCTTTGACAGACAAAGCTGGTGACAAGTATCCTCGCAAAGTCACGTTTGTTCACAGTTGATTTACAGACTCATGCCCAGAAATGAGTCAAGTTGCACGAGGCACGAATAGCAGGCGCTTAAAATGATCGCTTCGTGACACCGGGCTCGTGGAGTAGTCGTGGGGTTCGTTGTAACTTCCTGTAACTCACCGACCCACGAAAAGAATTCAGTCATGCCAGAGGTACGAACTGAGAAATCTAGACTCTACCATTGAGAAATGTGTGTTGCGCGACTGTGCTCCAAAACGCGGGTTACGTACATTGCAGGCGCCCGCAGCACTTGTGGGCGGTGTTTGGTGAAAAAAAGATGTTTGCATCTGCATTTTCGCGAAGCATTTGTGTTTGAACTGCGGATCTTTTTCTCACAGGTGCAGGAAAGAACCAGGTGAAACCGCCAGCAGCGCGTTGTTACCACAGCTGGATCAACAGGTTGATGCTCTTCCAATCTCATGTGTGACAAGGAACCGGACCCAAGATCCTCCTTTCATCTTGCGCACGTTGGTTTTTACCTTTGGATGTTCACCGAAGGAGTTGAAGTTGGGTCCCTCTTGCTTGCAAGAATGTGTTTGCTCGAGCCCAATTTTGAGCTTCCGAGAGTCAGACGCTTGCCGAGAGCCAACCGTGTCTGGCTGCATTTGAATGTCACAGTGCAACAGAAAACACGGGGGCTGAATCTGATGCAGATTTGACGTGGGATGCGGGTGTCGTTCCCGAAGATGATGTGCTCTGAGTTGACGAGTTTTGAGATCACGGAAGATTGTGACGAACGAAGCCGTGGTCATATCAGGCAGGTTCGGCAGTTTTACGCTCAGACGTATACGTAGCGCCATTGACAACAATGTCAATTGTTACGCTCCATGCAAGTCTATGTTCAAGAAAAATGCAGGGTTCCTTCTTTCCACGTCAGAGGAGAGCCTAGCTCTGATTCATCCACTCTTTGACTCAATGAATAAAATGCACCAAGCAGACACTTCCTCGATGTCTTTTGGGAATTGTACTGACTCTGGTAATTTTGGGATTCCAAATTTATGTTCACGCGCACGTGTACGTTCTACCATTTCTGCCGAACCTGCCGCGAGTTTTTGTTGCACGATGTGCCGCAAGTCGTGAATCAAGATCTGAGCCGGTGCTTCGTGGATTGACTTCTGCTGTGACACAACGCACGAAGACTCCAGTGTAAAAAGCCGGCCTCCTCGTTCTCTGCTTTCGGTGATCTGTCTCCGAGGAAAAGAGACGCAGATACGGATTTCTCGAGGCGGCTTTTATTCATTTCCATGTGCACAACAATCACGGTGACAAGACGCTTCCTTCCTCCCTCCTGACTTTTCCATTCCACGCATTTAACGCAGAAGTGACTTTGGGCCTGTTTCGCACTGAATGCGTCACGCGTGGTGCAGAGCGTCGCCTCGCAGGGCAACATTCACTCGGCGTTGCGTTGTCAATTGCGTCGCCAGCAGTCTGCAAGTTTACAAACCCAGTGTACAACGCACCAAGTGAGAACCAGGCCAGAATCTGAACGTTTTCCTTTCCTTATAGGTTCTTCCGCTTCTGTGCGTCATGCAAGGGAAATGGAAAATTAAGTTTCTTTTCTGTGCAGACTCTTTCGTACCGGTCATTTTTATCAAACTGTTCAGCAGAATTGGACTCTAGCCTGGTCCGGGTGCGTTGGGGGCGACCTCGGCCTCGTGAGCCTCTGTACCATCGGACCATCAGAGGCTCAAAAAGGGAGGGGTCACAAAAATGCATTCGTTTGGGTTGGGTCACCCCCTCTCAACTTCAACTTGACAAAAAGAAACAAATTAATCATAAACATTCTGCACCTGCGGCAGGCACACATAATGAACAGGGCAAATAAATTAGTTCTGGTTGTGGGCGGGGCGAGGTTCTCCGGATCCCAAGAGTCACTCCTCCGTGTTCAGTTCGTGAGGAGCGCTTCAATTTGAAAGTCTCCGCAGGAAGGACTCTGCTTGACTCTCCATCTTCAGGCCAATCGGAGTTCCTTCGGCTCTCAAGGGGCCATGCAAAATTGAACAAAGCGACAGCCATGTTTAACGCCTGTCACGTACAAAGTTTTTCATCTCCAAAGGTGACGTCCGCAAGTCAATTGATGCTGCGACGCTTTGCACACAACCGCTGTTTTTTGCCGCGTGTTCTGTTTGTGTCAAATATCCAGTGCAAATGAGCAAATGAGGCACAAGAAGAACACGTCTGCACCCCTCACGGACAGAGGCGGACCAGAGACACACATGGAGACGCAGAGGGACGAACAAAGTGTTTCTGTTTTCAGCCATCCTCGCATCACTCACGTTGACACACACGCATCTGCAGTGGATCAGCCTTGGCGTATCACAAGCACAAGAGACAATTTTTATTTGGCAATCAATTGACAATGCAGAAGCGCGCCCCATAAATAGATATCGTCAGACATACAGTGAACGATGAACATTTGACCCGTGTTGAGAACTGCAACATTGCACTTCCAAGACTGATAATTTTCTCCGAGAACAGCTGATGTTTGCGCTTTCCACATTTAATTTTGTATCGTTTTTCCTGCGTTTGGTGTCAAGTGTCAATAAAGATGGGCTTTAAATTTGAGAAGTTTACGTGAATAACCTGCCTTTTTGAGACTTTTTTTTCGGAGAAATGTCACGAACTGGGTGGACGCTAGCGCTCTCAGGCCAGCAAAGGTCACAAAGGTCACACGCCCGTTGTCTCGCAGACTTGCGGTTGAAACAAGGCGCATCCAGGGTGAGCTCTCACTTGCTCGCAAGCAACCATCCCAGCGGCAACCCGCTTTGCAAATGTTGACTTGGGCATCGCATGATCGCGTTCTGTGCAAAAGTGACACGAAAATGGCAGTAATGATTTCGGGTTGAAAACAAAACCTGGGCTCAGGTCTACTACCACATCGCTTGCACCTCCCCTGTTTGGACTTGGGACGCCTCGCGCGTCTTTCTACTTGTTTACCAAATGCACTGCGTCGTCTCTGCACCTGTGCCTTGAAGCGGCCTCGTGTTCTGTCCCTTAAAGTGTGAAGTCCGGTCCGAATATTAGGACAAGTCCCTGTACTGAAAGTATGGCAATTGTCGCATACATGTCCAGTTGTCACATATGCTATGACAGAGTCTAAGTATAGTGTATGGGTATGTAAACCCAAACTCAGAGAGTTTTGTGCCAAGCTCTCAGTACAACCAGAGGAGATTGTACTCTGCACCTTGAGTACTTATTCGGACCTGCAGCTGCTTCCTTACATCTGGGCACTTATACTTCTTTGTCAGCTTTACTCTTTGGCAGTTATTATGTATGCATTCTGGCTTGCCATTTTCAGCTATGGTTACGACCACAGTCATCAATTATCGTCTGCTACCGCCGTATGTCCTTACACTTGCGTTGAGTGAGACACGCTGCGGGACGCGTCCCGTGTGAACCGGCCGCAGACGGGACACCGGCCGCGCTCCATCTACAAATCGAGTCCCCGTCCCATTACTGTACACTCCAACACAAACAGCTTTTGGGCCTTTTTTGCGATTGAAGTCTTTTCCTGGAAAGACAAGAAAAGTCTATCTCGTGTGAAATTCATTCAATTTCTGTTCACTGAAGGGTTTTAATTTGGATGGTAATGCGGTGTCATCTTTGGGCTCCATTGGATTAGGTTGAAGCGCCGTGCATTGACAACACACATCCAATTTTCCACTCAAGTCTTCATTTCTAAATGGCAGAGGAGTCAGTGCATGTATGAGCAATCAACGCTGTGACACAATGATGAGTTTTAGCAGAGCTGTATGGAACTCGTACTTCGCCGAGGAGCCTCTTACGCACGATTGGTCTCCCGGCCAACACAGTTTCAGAAGTTAAATTCGACTCGCTCCCATGTGTCTGTGGGTCTGTGGTCCACGGCTCCGTGCTGTGGCAAGAAGGAGTCAACCAACCCGTCATTCAGACACGGTCACGCCAGCTGAGTTACTTGGCACATCCAACACGAACGTGGCCTCGGGTCTGCCTGAACGTTCACGACGCCAGGTCTGTCTGTCTGTACATTTGAATTGGCAATGAGTCACAGCGCAGAAAATTCAGTCCTCGGGATCCAGAGGCTGATCCAGGATCTGGTGAAAGGGATGTACCATCCCCAGACGCAGGGGCCCATTTTGACATTGACAAGTTTAACATGCAGAAATTGAGCTGTACATAGAGCTACAAGGGGGCTTCTTTCAAGCTTTTGGGGGTGCGCCTGGATACAACCCTGCTTCGCAGTCTGGAGCGTTCAAGTTTGGGGAAAATTCTTCCAGGGTTCAGGCGGGAGCAGGGCCCCATTGTCTCCTGGAACCAGCCGTGGAAAATTAAAGCGTCGGTGCGCCTGGGCATCAGACGTCGGTGCGCGCGCAGCGAGTCGGGACCCGCGTGTAGCGCGTGTACTGCGAGTCCGTGTTGGACATCTGCAGCTTGACGGTGTTGGTCTCCTCGCTCCTCGAGCAGGGCGACATGAAGATGCGGCGGAACTTCTGCCTGAAGTTCTGACTGAAGATGCAGTAGAGCACGGGATTCGCAGCCGAGTTCACGTAGCCCATGGCGGTCACGAAGACGAGGAACACCCACGTCGAGTGGAAAGGTTTGTGGGAAAAGGTGTTGTAGAACAGCAGGATCTGGTGCGGGGAGTAGGAGACGAAGTAGATGATAACGGAGGCGATCAGCATCTTGACCACGCCCTTGCGCGCCTTGATGGCGTCCGACGTCTTCTGCTTCTGGACGCCACCTTGCGACACGATCACCTGCTTCCGGTACAGGTTCTCCGTCCCCGCGAACAGGTGGCGCCCTATGATGACGTAACACGTGATCTGCAGCACCATGGGAACCAGGTAGAAGATGCAGAATTCCAAGTACTTGAAGGGGACCAAGTACTGGATGTGGTTGCCGGGGAAACGGAGGGAGCAGAAGCGGATGTCGAGGTGCGGCGCGGCGGGGATGAGGCGGTTGTAGAGCACGATCGGGAGCGCGAGGAGCAGCACGACGGGCCAGATGACGCAGACGACGACGAGCATCCGCTTCCGGCTGCAGAAGATGTGCGCCTTCATCGGGTGAACGATCGCGATGTACCTGCAGCGAGACAGAAATGCCAGACATGTATAAAGGCAGGAGAATTGACAAAAGGGGAGATGTGTGTGTGTGTGTGTGTGTGAGTGTGAGAGAGAGAGAGAGAGAGAGAGAGAGAGAGAGAGAGAGAGAGAGAGAGAGAGAGAGAGAGAGGGAGTGTGAGTGAGAGAGAGAGAGAGTCTCCTTTTCGGCAAACAGTGACTGCGGGACGGGGATTCGTTGACCTGCATTTGTACGAGGGCGCAACGTCAGACCAGGCTCAGGTCTGCAGAAACACAGAGACCAGGCTGAAAATGCCTGTTCGCACTGGACGCGCCGTGCAGCGCTTTCCAGTCTTTGGCCGCTGCGTCGTGGGTAACGTTGTCGCGGCAGCACAGATCGCAACGCTTGTCGAGGAAGTTTGACAGGGGAACAGGCTCCGTCTTCCACACTGCAGCCAAGGAAGGAATTCCAGCGCAGAAAGAAAGGACGCTCCCCTGAACAAACACACAGTTCGTGAGCTCTGTATGTGTGTGCAGGCTGAGGGCGACAGAGCGTCTTTTCCACTCACTTCATACAAATGCACAGAGCTTGTTCTTGGAGGTGTGGAAATTGTGCCTGGATTTGCCGTTCTGGTGTACTCAACATTTGTGGGCCCAAAGAACAATAAAATGGTGTACGCATATTTCAATGGTTCTGTTCACTCTGGTTCCTTGAATCTGTGAAGGAAAGGTTTTGGTGAAGCGTGTGTGAAGGATCCAACTTTGTCCGACAGAACAATGGCTGGCTAGGATCAGGTTCTGCTGACTCGAAGTGCATGAGGCATGTTCTGAGTGCGTTGTGCATGAGAACTATGGGTTCATGTGCAGGTGTGAGGCCGGATCCACGAGGTCTGGGCCCCTTGAACCCCAGAAAACTACACCACACGTCACCCGCTCCTTCGATGGACACTGCATCACCAGCACAAACCACACGAACAAACGACGTTTCTTGGCACCCACTTTTGAACAGAAACTTCTTGGTCTTGCAAAGCAAAAAGTCTGGAACTTCGCAGACTTCTTTGCGCTGCTTAATGGTGTCCTTCCTCCCTATTGGCCAGCGGGGCACCAATGCCTGAAGCCAGTGTTTCTTTCATTGGGGGGTTGACTAATGGGCTTCAACAAAGGAGCAAAGAATCCAATAGCACAGAGATGGGAGTCGGAAGTACAATTGCAGACAGGAGCAGATCCAGACTCTGCTCAGGGAGCCCGATTTCTGAGAAGAGGACGAAAAAATCAAGCAGCTGCCGCGGAATCTTGAGACGAGTGTGTGATTTTTTTTTCGGCGGGGGGGGGATCAGGGGCTCACTCCCACAGAATGTGTCCACCGTTTAACATAAGGCCCTCCGTGTTTCACAAAGGGAGTATCGTGCTTTACGTCCCTGACAGTCAACGCCGCGTCCATTGGCAAACCAGAGGCGGGACGCGTGCAGCGTAAAAAAGACGCATCCAGCGTAAAACAAGCCCGCGGGGCTGGATCTACTGCGCTTTGATTGGGTCCTTTATACGGGCTATTGTCCATGAGAGCAGAGCGCCTCCTGCTGTGTTTGCTGCCCTGAGGATTAAACGGCCGTGTTTTCTCAGAGCTTCCCCGACGCTCTGTCATCATCTGATACCAACGATGGGGAAATGGGCTCAATGAGCCTTGTTCAGTCCAATTAAACTCCGGTGGGGCAGATGTCTTTTTTCTGGTTGTACTGGGTCAGTGGACACTTTTGCTTTGATTTGCTGTGTTTCTTGGCTGTGATTGGCATTTTTGGCTTTAAGCTCCAGTTTCACAGCGGATTCGTCTTGCGTTTCATCCGAAAGAATCTCGAGCCGTATTGTGGATAGTCATTCACAGTAAAGAACAAGCACAAAGTAAAGACCTCTCAGTCCCCATTCAGCAGTCCACGTACGAGTCTCTTGGATCTGCCGTGCATTTTAATGCTTTGTGTCCTTGTGCAAGTCATTCGGCAGTGCGGCCCCAGTTCTGGCGATTTCCACGGGGATGCAACGCCCAATGCGGCCAGTGCAAAACTGGTCTCAGGAGTCCTGAGTGACACGCAGAAAAAAGTTTACCTGTTTTCTTTTCACTGTCTCTTGTTATCTCGAAAAAACATTGGCGAAAAACAACTGCCTCAAAGCTGTTCACAAATGCGAGAAAACATCGTTACGTCTGTTTGAGCTCGATGTTCCAAATGCGTTTTGTAATTAGCACAACCTGTGGTTGAGGTGGGGAAAACAAAGCTCGATTCACGCTGGGTTTGTTTTTTCTTCACGTACAGTTGCACTGAGTTGTGCGGAGACGCGAGAGGTGACGAGTCCCGGGTGAACGCCGCCGACGGCCCAGGCCGCGATGGCGTTGTCAGCGTCAATGGACTGGTGACTTTGTTGTGTTCCGTCTGTTTCATGCGTTGCTGTGATTGGAAGACAATGGGCTCTGCGTGGAGTTCACTTGTTCGGGAAGGCAATACTTCAGGCTGGATTTACACGACCGTGCAAGGGGCTGCACAGTTTCACCTGTATTTACGTTTGGAACAGCACTTTCTGGTTCTTTGTTTCATCCAAACAGGGGTGTGCTGTGCTGCTTGTGTTTGCCAAACAAATCCACACGGACGGGACAGCCCATCCAGCCAGTCCAGCCTGCCCTGTTGCGTGTAACGTGTGTGGGAAACTTGAGCACAGAGGAAACCCGTCGGATGGACGGCGCGAACACGGTACGCATGCGTCTTGTGTGAATCAGGCCCAATGTGTCAAGCTGGGTCTGATATGCACAGCCGCGCGAGACGTGCAAGGTGAGACTGTCGGGTGCACAGACTCCTCAGGTTCCGAAAGCTCCCACATCGATTTGCCCTCGCTTCGTTTTGTACTGCAGACTCATTTGTTTTCTTGTTGAAGTTCAGTCCGACTCTTAAAGCTTGGTCACCAAACCTGCAGGTCCTGTCTCTGGGTCCATAGGAGTCAGTCATGACCCAGTTTGAGTCCGACGTTCCTCTTTGAAAGCACGAACACGTGCAGACTGGCCTTGGTTGTGCCACCATGTTGCTTTTTACAAAAGCGACGTGTTTTTTTTTGTTTTTTTTTTTTAAATGTTTGCTCAGAAGAGGTTCACCTCTACAAAGAGGTCGTCTTGCAGCTTCTTTTAACTGAACATTACAATGTTTGCAAAAAAGTTTGGTGGGTGTTTGAACCTTATGAGACAATGATTTCCCACAAATTTTCTTTGATCAAGTTACGCACTCTTACACAACTGGAGGAGTTTCGGCTGTGGCCACGGAACATCGTGCCGAAACTCCGCACGGCGCATCGGATGAATGACCACGAGTTTGGTGACTCTTTGGCAAACGCGGCTTCGATGGTCATCAAAACCTGACACCCGCTTTCACCTCGTTCGCCTGAATTGACCCGTTTCTTGTGTGATTTCAAATGTGTCACGAGCTGCGTATTGCATTTGAAGGCACATCACGAAGGAATCATAGTTCGGATTTGCAAATCAGCGCGTTATTGTCACAGGAATCTGATCTGCTCATTTCCCGCAGGTGAAAGTGTCGCAATTGTCACGCATGAACTTCTTCAAGAAACTTTTGGAACAGTCACGGACAGCAGTTCACGCATTCACGTGACAGATCAGGTGGAAATGTTTTGCAACGGAGTCAGAATTCGTGTTACGAACTCTTTCTTGGAGAAAATTTCTTTCTGTCAGGACACACCAGAGGAAAGGACCAGAGCGATCAGTCGGTGAAAGTTCTTTCTCTCGGACCTGCTTCATAACTCCAGAACAGTTGTGCGTTCGTGTTTTCATCGGTTCAAACGTGACCACAAATCAGTTCCGAACTGGCATCCCTGATCACTGTAAAGTTGCCCAAGTTGACCACCGCATTCTTTGTGTCGGTTCCTGTCAATATATTATTCCAACTGCCAAGTACTCAATACTTGAAACAAAAAACAAGGGGAGGTGGTCTTTCTCATTTGTTGAAGAGTCTTGTTCCACGCTTCTGTTCTTGTGGCCCAATTCGACTTCAACGCAACACCCGTCTTATTTTTTACCTCACAGCACATTCAATACTCGTACATCTGCACATCAAAGACGTTTTTGCGCCGACATGTTTGGTTTGATGGAAGAGAATTATCTGTGTCGTTGCGAGCTCTTCCTTCAATTCGTCAGATCCATCGATTGGGCTTCAACCAGGTTGAAGCCAAATGGGGAGGGATCCTTGATCTGGGCGGAGAGTGGGGCGCAACTGCCAGGGTGCTCGGTCGGAACGTTTCCCCAGTTCAGGTGTTTCTTTACTTTGGGGATCCATGGGAGGCCCGGGCTCTTGGTCCCTGGTTCCGTTCCTGATGTTGAGCAGACGTGAGCTTGTGACGTCCGGTGCTATTTTGTTGAATGAGCTGACAAAGACCATACACACTCTTTTGTCCCACGGGTTTTGTGTCCTATAGAACGAGCAAGCGGACTATGTTGCACCTGCTGCGCACACCATACAGGGTTTGGGGGTTGGGAGACCAGGGCACCCTACATTAAGGGTTTTCACATTGGTGACGCAGTGACAAAAAATTGACGCCCGCATCAAAAATTTGTGATCGGTCTGGACCGATAATTTGATGGTCTCCATTGGGCATCATGTTGACTTTGATGCCCACACATCAAAATTTTGACACGCGCGTCAAAAAGTCTGACGCCGCCCAGCCAATGTGAAAACCCTTGTTCACTGCGGTTCATGAACCTGACAAATTGATTTGCTCACTTTGCCCTGGAGATCTTCTGTTTTTCATATTGTGTTGTTCTGGGGTGTGCACTCAGATCCCTAGGCGGGTTGTGTACTTCACACCTCGGCCTCTGGAGACCTCGGACCCCGTTGTCCAATTTGACAGAACCACACGCAAGATGACACCGCGAATCGGAAAATCGAATGAGTTCATGAATATTTCAGTAAAACGCACACGCGGACAACTGTTTAGATCCTCCGTGCGTGTTCCGTCACATCTCATCAGGCTTCATTGAAGAGCTGCTCCACCGGATCCAGGGGGAGGAGGCCCCTGGGAATCAATCTCACTCTCCGTTTAACCGCCCCCCCCTTCGCCCCCGAAGTTTATTCGCGTGTGTTCATTTTTGAAATCAGAGTTACGCCCCGCCTCCTCATCCTGTTGCGCAAAAGAAACTGTCTGCAGAGTTCGTTCTCCAGTTTGGAGGGCACAATTTCTTCGTGGTGTTTGCTTGTTCATTCCCTCGGAAAATCCTGAGACTCCACCCTCAGACTCCCATCTTCTCGAATAAAGAGACACTCATTTCAAGGTTCTTTCTTGAAGTGGCTCGAGGTGCCTTCTTTGCACTTACAAATTGCTGAATCTTCTTTGTTGTTTCTGAATGTCAAACACAAGCAGTATACAATGAGATCAACACGTACAGTTGCTTTTGATACCTGGTGTGTCAAAGTTTCGACAGAAATCTTGGGGTTTTGACGTTTTAGAACCACGCCACACGGGGCCCCATTTCTTGTGACATGTGGTGCAGATTGGACTTCGTGTGTTGATCCTTCGCATGCACCCTGTGCGGAAACTGCAGCGATCAACGGGAAGTGCGTCCGAGCCACGGGAACCATGCAGTTGGGATGATCCCAGGGTAGCTGAGCACAACAAGAAAAGTTTTGGTAAGCGTCACGGCTTGTTTCCGAGAAAAGGCTGCAGCTGTGCGAGCCTCTCACCTACCTGCACTGCATAAAGATACTCAAAGCCGGGCTGAGACGGCCTCCCTGGTGTTTGTCCAGGGCGTGACGCGCCCACTGTGAAGCAGCCCCCGGGGACGGACGCAGCGTGCAGAGTCACCTTCGCTCAGAGCGCCTCCCATGGCAGCTGCTCACAAACGAATCCGTCCAGTGTCCAAGACCTGACGTGACAGCAAATCAGCTTTTCAGACGGGGAGACACGTGCAGGTGCCATCTGCATGCTGCGTGTGACTTGTCGTCGACGTCAATAGGGAGTTACAGCAGGTCTTCCTGGTCTCCGCTGACGTAAGAACCTGATCCGTGGCACAGAGAACCGAATGTTCTGCGTCTCTCACTTTCCTTCGTGGCCTCAAGCGTGTTTTGTCCTGCGTCTCTGTGTGAGTTGTTCGGCGCTGCGTCGACGTGCGAAAGACAAGACTCGTGGACTTGTACCGCGTGCAGGAGCACAACGAGTGACGCATCCAGTGTGAACAAGGACACACAAAAAATGTTCGTCTTTTCTCTGCACGTGACTCACGAAAAACAACCAAACAAGACAAAAATTGAAGCAATTTCCACTGACAAACAGCGTGTTTTTCAAGAGCTGTTTCTGCAAGGCGTTGCGTCACATACTTGACGAGGGACCTATTGATTTGAGCAGAGACACAGCTCGGCGTGTGTAACCAGCCTCAAGACCAGAGAGCGTGACTTTTCCCACCCACCATCAATTTGACGTAAACGTGTAAATTGGCAGCTGGCGGCTTTGTTGTGCAGCAGGAAAGCTGGAGCACGTGCGCGCTCAGAAAGCCGAGGCGCTGCTTTGTTTTTGAGAAACTCAGGCGAAAGAGCAAATTGCTTGTTTTTGCGAACTTTGATGTTACACCTGAGACGCGTGCTTCACGCTGGTTGCCTCACGACACCTAGAAACGCGCGCTGCGCGTCACCTGTAGAGACGTTTGAGGTGAAAAGCATCAAAGAATTCTGAGACTGTGCATGGTTTCTGTCGCGAGCGAAATGCTTGCGCGCGTTCAATAACCTTGTCTGTTGATTCCCAGAATTCTTTGGTTCTACCTCCCTTTGCATTGGTGATTTTAGCACTGTCTGAATCGGTGCTGTGCCTTCGCAACTTGGTCGCGGTCCAGCTTACCCACACCAAGCTCCCTCAACATTCAACTCCTGCCGCCAGAAGTTGGTTGATATTCAACATTTGACAGCATTTGAAAAAAGACACCATATTTTTCTGTTGTGATCATTGTGGTGACCAACACAAGAGTTTGCAAACAAGTGGCATTTGCATGTTCTTTGAAAAAACGTGCCAGCTTTCCGTGATTGGGAAAACGGTTTCAGCCACTCTTCATTTCTGTGCGTTTTTCCCATGTTTTGTGGCTCATCCACTGCGACAGTCCCTTGTGATGAGTCTGGGACGCGCCGGTAAAACAGCGTACGGATTTTGATACAACTCCCCATTCGGTATGACGCAGAGACCTGTGTCGCAGTTTCGTGTCTCTTTGACTGTTGTTGGAATCTTTTGTTTACGCCGTGAGCGGATGTAGGCGACCCGTGCCTGCGAGCTCTTGCTGCGGTTCGATTGTTCGTTTCTTGGTGTGGCACACAGTTCAAATCCTGCAGAAATGTTGACGCCAGGTTCACATTGGGTGCGTCATGCGTTGCAAGCACGAAAACACGTGAACTGGGAGATGTAACAATGCGTCGTCCGTTGACGAACACAAGGCCTCAATGCGTGACGCATCCAGTGTGAATGCGGCTTCAGAGTTGCCTTGTCTCTGTGCCTCGCCTGACAATGATCACAGATCCCAGCCCCGGAAAACTTAACCTTGGGGTTTTCACTGGAGACCCAGCCAAGAAAGTTCCGTAAGTCTGCAGTCGATAGCGACTCCAAGTGGATGATGCTTCCAGTTGGGAAGATGCCTGCATGGCCGGCCGTTTCCTCACCGTGAGATGCCCAGTGTTGGATTCAAAAGCCCCTCCAGCCTCGTTGAAGCTCGGGAAACAAGAGACAGGGCCACGGGTGCAGGTTGTTTTCCTTTGTGTGAATGTTTTTCAAAAATTCAGTCAACCCCCTGGAAGGGGCGGCTCGTCCTGACCAGATCCGCCTCAGGGTACAACCGATTTCTAGAGACGAGCGGGGGGGGTGGAGGGGGAGGCCCGACCTTCACCAGTTCTATCATCGTCTGAAAATGATTTTTCTCCTCGAGCAAAGGCAAAGATAATTCGCTCAGGGCTCAAAGTCAGAGATCGTTTCATCTGCGTCAAAAGACCCGCGGACTTCTGTATCCAGGGTCAATGGACGCAGATCTTCGGCAGGGATTGTCTGTGTGTCCTTTGAAGAAACTTTCACCTGTTACTGGAAGCGTTCAGCAGGCGCACTGGAAAAACATAGACCAAGTGACAGGACTGAGTCTTCCGAACCACGCGTGAGGTTCATGAACTTTGGGCTCTGCTGACTGAGCCAAATCTGGGAGGAGTTTTCAGTTCTCTTTCTGAGTCGGAGAGTGAACTTCTGAAGGTACGCATTCTGACGCCGCACGCCTCCAACATAGGTGCGTCCACACAGCGAAAATGGGTATCTGCTGCGACATGGGTGTCGATTCCTGACGCTCAGGATTGAGGCTGATGGGGAAACCTTCGGGTGAGCGGGCCAAACTCTTCGAAAATCAACGAGCAAAAACACATAATTTTGACCTGCCGCCCACAATTGAGGCAACAAACTGTATTTGAGAGGGGTTGAATGCGTTCGATCCCTTTGTGAATCCTCTATGGACCTTCTGGTGCATCCACGGAGCTCGGCTCGAAGCCCAGGCAAAGTGAATCAAACGACCGAGCCCAGTGGGACACCGGGAAGCTCAAGTGACCTCCCGCCCATCAACCGGCACTTTGGATTCTGCAAAGAAATCACTATCGAGTGGGACGATTCGCATGGAGTGGAGCCTGTGCAATCTGCGGCACGATTGCCCTTCGATGATTTTGTGTTTCAAGGGCGAAACCCACGGTGTGGACACAGTCAGCAGAACATTTTTGACGGCATTGGGCTAGCCGCACACGGACCACTCTGTGATTTCTGTGTCATACCTTGATGCTATGCACGGGACCTTGGAATACCCTGAACCTACAATGGGGACCCTGGGACACCCTGAATCCACGCATGTGACCCCAGGGAAATGCCCTGGATCCGCGCGTGGGTGGGCGGGGCCCCGGGAGACGTTCTCCACCTGGAGGCCCCTACTGCGCGCATAACTCTGAGCTCCACGTTGATTGCTGCAGGTCAGCGTCTCCCGGATGAATTTATGCGCCTCTGAAAGCCCTGCGCGGCTTTTAAGCGTCAACTCCCTCAATGAATTGAGCCACGTGAGCGGGGGCGCGGTGCCCATATTGAGCAGACCAACACCCTGTTCACAAGAGATGGGCCTGCTTTTTCTCCCTTGGCCAAAGGCTGGAGCTACAGGGTTTTCTTGCCACCCAGCACGGTTCAGGTAGTTTGGGCAAATTTCAACTTTTGTTATGAATGGGCGACGCACAAAATTACTTGCACCAGGGAAGGGCGATTTGTGAGTGACTTCGGAAATCTTGGTGCTGGCCGAACGTGACAGTTCTAATGGACAGCTGAGGGACGATGTTAACATTGCTCAGACCATAACTTGTCGAAGAACCCGCTCCAGAAGGAACCTGTCCCTGATTGAACCCCCAAAACGAACACAGCCATTCGCGGTTTATTCGAGGAACATCCAGGAAGTATTTGTGCGTTGTGGCGGCTCGCATCTCTGTTTGAGGACTTTCTGGATGTCCCTCGTGTTTCGCCTTGCAGAGCCCCGGACGGGACAAGCAGAGCGATCCGTGGCGCCTCCTGTCGCACGGATCAGGAACAGCTGCGACTGATCCGACACAAGAAGGTTTCTACTTCCGTCCTGTTTGTCCTGCTCACGTGAAGGAGAGATGCTACGTTTGCACAGGAGCGGATCCAAGAGGCTGGGGGCCCGTCCTCCGTGAATGGATCCAAAGCTCAACTTTGAGGGGTGGATCTGTGTTTCTTCTCTTCCGGGCTGCAAGGTCCCTGGATCCGCCCCTGGGATTCTCTGCACAAGACGCAATCGCTTTCTCCAAGTTTTTATTGGGAGCGCAGCAAAAGTGTGTGGAATTCTCCTTTCTATCTACCGAGAGAACACACACCAAATAAAAACCAGAAAGCAATTTGTAGCTGCCAAGGGCCTTTCTGTGTCACTGAGCTCCTCAAAACAAAGAGGCTGAGATCAAATGATGCAGTTACAGCGTCTGGAAACAATGGGCGGCGGATTGGGTGGCAAACAACCATTTCCCGCTGCAGGAACCGCGGCGGCCGGGCTCAGCGAATGGGCGCGCACGTTCCTATTGTCAGAACGAGGCCGGGTTCACACCGGAAGCGTCGTACTTGCGGTGTCCCCTCCAGCGGATCCTGGATCGGAACGGGGGAGGGCGACCTCTGTCTCGGCCATTATCCCAGCTCCAGGATATCAAACTTGGACCCTTGGCACAAACTTTGGTTGGCGCATGAGCAACCAAAGACAGGTGAGACCCGGGCCAGGTGTGTCAGCTCGTAGTCCATGTTGACGTCAGCTGAGTATTGTGCCCACCGATGCACAGTGCCTGTGTGGCGTGGCTCATCCGGTGTGAACCCGGTCAGTCTGATCCGCCACAGGCCTATTCAGGCAGCTCTGTAGATAGAGACATACGAGCACAATGACACGCGTGTTTTTCCTGCAATATGAACTGCGATGGGATGATTGCCGTTTGTCGCCTTGCTTTGTGCGCGCAGACTTTCTGTCACGGTGGGTGTGCACTGACAGACTGACAGGTTTTTGAGTTGGGAAGCCTTGTATTTTTCCCAAGTGCGTGCGTTGTGTGCATCGCAGAGAGAGAGAGAGAGAGAGAGAGAGAGAGTCAGACAGAGAGAGAGACAGAGCAAGAGGGAAGAGTGAGAAATAGGTGCAGTGAGAGAAAGAAACAGCGTGGACGAGAGAGAAGTGACAGACACAGAGAGAAGAGGTGTCTGTTTGTCTGTCTGTCTGTCTGTCTGTCTGTCTGTCTGTCTGTCTGTTTCACGTTGTGCTGAAAGTGCCTGTCATGAAACGAACTCCATCCTGTCGTTCGCCTTCCTTTCCCTGCGAACTGGGTGAACTTCGAGACAACGTCACTTTTCAACATTGGAAGTGCTTTTTGTCAGTTCAGGAATGTGAATTGAAGTTCAGCGGCGTCAGCCACGTGGGCGTCATGTCTGACGGTTGGATTTCCGGAAGTCAAGCGGAAATCTAATGTGACAGGAAAGAGACATGAAACCATAACGGCGTCTCGACCGAACCGAGTTCCGCTACGACACTTGCGCCAAGGGCAACGTGAAGACGCCATGAAGATTGCCGAGAATAAGGAGTTTCAGGTGATTCGTTCCGTGCTCTTCCGTGTTTGTGAGTGGCGTCGTTGGCTCAATGACACACACGTCAAGATGACCAGGTGACCCCCCTGTTGTCGTGTGCAAAAAAGACTCAAGATGTGAGCACGAGCCATGCGTCCAGCGAGCAATGATGGATGAGACTCTTCGCACGGAATAAAGACAACGAAAGTCCCCAGAGTGAAGGACTTTAGTACGTATTTTGGCCTGGCCTGAGTGCCCGAGGTCAAACCAATATCACTGCGTCCAACAGATGAAAGGACCCATGATGCCTTGACCTTCGTCCAGCCATCCCCCTCAAGGCTCCACTTGGCTCGTAACTTTGCCGTGCAAGTGCAAAACATTCACTTTTCACACAAATACGAGAACCCTCCAGCGTCCAATTTTTTAGGTGATTTGAGGTGGGTTGCACGATTTGGGCTGATGAGCCAAATCGGTGCGAGCCAAATCGAAGCACCTATAGGCAGCGTCTTCCAAAAGTATGTCAGCAGCA
>JAAUXT010058729.1_pt1 | contig 23856 bp, 26 predicted proteins | sample 7278171 | NCBI WGS metagenome assembly JAAUXT01 (sample SAMN14350112, study PRJNA611818) | marine sediment metagenome | isolation source: surface marine sediment (1.8m) | place: French Polynesia: Moorea | collected 2018-08
CACACACACACACACACACACACACACACACACACACACACACACACACACACACACACACAGAGGACACACACAGGACACACACATACGAGGGTGAAACCAGTTCTGGCGACCAGCACGTCTTGCACTTGGAGTGTTGTTTACCAACAAATTTGATTGTCTGTGGTCACTGAAGTGCAGGTTCACAAAGGAAATGGGGCAAATGGGTTGACCTTTGCTGGGCATGCTGGTTGCCAGAACTGGTTTCACCCTCATACTAAGGGCGCAGCCTCCTGGTACAGACAGGACACACAAAAACACAGCACATACATACGAGTGGTACACATGACACGCATACACATGACACACACTCAATGCATACACAGCACACACACACACACACACCACACACACATGATGCACGCAGAAGAGGGTGCATCATAATTCAGTCAAAGGCAGGTTCAGCAACAAACATGCAAATGTAGACGGAAGCGTGATGTTTTTGTGGACAGAGCTTCACATTTAAAATTCATATCATTGTCTCAGTCTTGGCATTGAAACAGACTTCCACAACACAAGTGAAGTTGAAAGTTTGCTGGAGGATGACCAGAAAGAAGACACAAAATTTGGGAAATTATGCTGAAAGTGTGTTGCATTTGCTCTTGGTGTGAAACAAGTGAAAGTTACATTTTCTCTGCACATAGCACTTGTCAAAACATAGGATTTACCAATACATAGACATGTATGAGGCCCGTCATTTAAGAAACTGTTTTTCATCTGGTACAACAACAGGATTGCTCATATAATCACCAAAATTGCACAAGCACAAGATCAATCACCCATCAACTTGTAAGCAGCACACACATTTTGAATTTTGCTTTCATAGTTCATTTCAAGTCCAAAATTGATTGATTTTCCTTATGTGGCTATTGACTGTTAATGGTCAACAGGCCAAGTTCAGTGCAATTTAGAGTACAATCAGTAGTCACAAGTGAAAGGATATTGTTTATTCTTGGATCAGTGAGTCTTTCTGGTAAATTAAATTTGATTGAAAGCTATTCTAAAATGAAGCAATGCAAGTCAAGATTGTACACAAAACTTTTCAGGACAATCCATGAAGGTCTTTGGGTCCAACCGGAGGAATAACAGTTACTTAAATGACGGGCCTCGTACGTCTGCGTCTACATGTGAAGTTATTGCCGAACCTGCCAAGAGAACATGTAACGTCAGGCGTACGTGCTTTCTGCAAGAAGATCTGAACGTTGTGCCTTTCCTTCAGATGGAGCTGTCGAATTCTCTGGCGGCGATGGAGAACGAGGTGCGCGAGCAGAGCGACATCATCACGGCGCTGCGAGACAAGGCGCACATCCTCGAGATGAAGAACGAGAGTTTACTGGGCGACAAGCGCGCGTCCGAGTCGCAGAGCGCCGAACTCAAGGAGCAAACCGCCAAGGACCACATCGAGATTCAGCGGCTCAAAACGCTGCTCGAGAACGAGAAAGCCACGGTGGCTGAACTCGAGAAAAGCCGCAACGCCTCGGATAAGTCAGACTTAGAGGAGTTGCTGGACAACACGAGACACGAAAAGGCGGATGTAGAAACCAAATTGACAGACACTCAAGAGGAGTTGGCTGTGTCTCAAAACGAGATTTCCAAGCTGAAGGACAGTGTGTGTAGTTTGAGCGAGGAGCTGAAGGTGGTGAAGAACAACGCCAAGTCTCAGGTCGGGGACCTGGAGTACCGCCTCGAGACGGTCGAGGCGGAGAAGGCGGAGCTGTCGGGCGAGATGGACACACTGCGTGACCACATCGACCAGCTCCAACTCGACTGTGATAGGTACGTGGAGACGACCGCGTCCGCGGCAAAGGATCCCACTGCGCGAGTGTACGGAGTGGGGGTGGAGGTGGTGCACCTTCCGACTTGGCGGTGACGACGCCTGAAGGACCAAATTTCTTGTGTGTTTGGGTCGATTTGTTTCGACTGAGACTGTGCTTCAGGCATCTTGGCATTGATAGTTGGTGCGGAAGCTTCTGGTCAACAGCCTGCCATACTCCACCAAATGGCCCACTGTGCTCCATCGCTCTTCACCATGTCGAAGTTTTTCTCAGAGGACGATGTCCCACGTGCCTCTCCTCCAGCGACTTGAATCGTGTTGTACGAATTGCGTGTTTACGCGGTGACTTGGCTGGAGCTCGAGTGACCCCCGCCGCGTCCCTTGCCCTGCGATCTTTCTCCCAGACTCCCATGTCCGTCTCGCCCACCTCACGTGATCTGAAGCCCTCCTCACGGGCCGGTGTCGCCGCAGGTACCTGGAGGAGAAGAAGAGCCACGCGAACACGGTGACGGAGCTGCAGGGCGAGCTCAAGACGGCGCGCAGGCGCAACATGGAGCTCGAGGGCGAGCTCGCCAACGAGAAGCACCGCTTCGGGGACGAGCTCAGCGAGTGGAAGCAGTTCCAGGTGCGCGCTGCCGGCGCAGGGTCGAGCTCAGGAGGACGCAGTGGTCCTCAACGAGCAAATACAGCGGGTCTTTCTCTTGAAAATGTGTTTGTGCCGAAGTCAGGTCAAAGCCACTCGGAATTCACTTTGTGACTTGCTGCATTGAAAGCAGAACGGTGCTGAAGCTGGAACTCTTGTTGCACATGGCAGGCGGACCTGCAGACGGCGGTGGTGATCGCGAACGACTTCAAGATGGAGGCGCAGGAGAACATCGAGAAGTACGTGGCGGAGAACCAGCTGCTCAAGGAGCGCAACGAGGCGCTCGTCGAAGAGATGGTCAAGCTGCACGACGAGGTCGCCAAGTGAGTCGAGCCCAGCCGGGAACGGGGAGGGTCAGGGTCTGGTAGCCGACGCAGAAAACAAACGGAACCTTGTGTTTTATGATTGCCTATGTCGGGAGAGCTTGACCAAGCAAACTCGCAAGAGAACTTGGAATCTTGCAGACTGCTCACTTACCGTGACCCGGTCGGGGTAGTTTTCGTCTGTTGTGAGTGTGAAGCCGTTGGACGTGACGCCGTGTGTTGCGTGGTCGCCAGGTCTCAGAAGGAGCGCGAGAAGATCGACCTGCGCGGCCGCGTCATCACGACGATGGACCGCGAGCTCTCCGCGCTGCGCACCGGCCGCAAACTCAGCGACCGCCAGGGCAACGAGAACCTCTCCGTCAAGAACCTCATCGCCTCCATCGAGCACCAGGTGCCGCCTCCGCTTCCCTTCCCTGCGCTAAAAATAGCGGTGTGACGTGTTGGGGGCGGGGATGATTCGCGCGCACTGAACCACTGAACCCTTGCACCTCAGGGTCAGGCAACGTCCCGCAGGATAAATTTTGAAAGGGGACGCAATGTGCTTTTCCAGCAACACCATCGCTCTCCATCAATGTACTTGTTGCGGAAAAAGCGAATGAGATCTTCAGTGAGTTCGTGTTGGTCAAAAAATTGTTGGGTTTTATTTTGCTCATTGAACTTTCGTGTTGAGGTTCTGCTGTAAACATATTTTTAGCTGTTGAAAATCTGTTGAGTTCCCACAGATTTGGAGCGAAAGGAAACTGCCCTCTCATTGACGCTGTTCGCCTTCCGAAAGAATCTCAACGAGCTCAAGTCACGTGTCTTTCTCACGTGTCGTTGCGCAGGTGAAGACGGTGGGCGGGACGCCTCCATCATCGCCCTCGACCCTGGCGAGTCAGTCGCCGTCGCGGCGCAGCTCGATGGACAGCACGAGCAGCGGGCGCAGCCTGAGCGGCGGCGGCGGCGGCGGCGACTCCCCGACCAAGGCGGACGGCGGCAAGGTGGACGGGCGGCGCAGCAGTGTCCCCGCCGACATGCACCTCAAGTCGCTGCTCAGGTAACGGCGCTGTGACTGTTGTGTGGCTGGTGCTGGTCTGGAGCGCAGGAGGTGGAGGGAGCGAGTGACGTCGGCGGGTTCTGCACGTGTGTGAACGTAAATTTGTTGAAGGGGGTCACCGTGCACGGGAGAGTGAATGAGAGTTCGTCAGACGTGTGTTGATTCTTACGTTGTCAACAATCAAATGAAATCTGAATGAGTGAATCTCTGTCGTCAAAGAGCTTTGGCGGTTGTGTTGTAAAAAGTTGGAATTTAAATTTCATTCAGTGTAGCTTTTCAAGTAATTGCACTGATTTTCAAATTGCGAACAAACCAATCAATCGATCAATAAATCCCGCTCAGAAAACCAAACGGAGAGACCAAGGACGGCAGGCAGCCACTGGCGCACAGACACGGCGTGACGAACATCATCTACGAGAAGGCGCCCCCTATGAAGGAGGAGACGCGCCTGTCGCCCCCTGGTGGCGGGAAACCCGACAGCACGGACGGGAAGCCCAAGTCCGCGCTCAAGGGAATTCTCACTGATAAGTCTTCCGTCCGGAAAAATAGCAACAAGTGAGATTGATTGTTTGCTGTTGTCTGCTTTACCGGCCAAAAGAGATTCGGACACAAGATTGTGTGTTCTGATTGTTCCTGCACCTCATCGTTGTGTGCCCCGTTGTAGTGTACGTTCCTTGTCTTGCCTGAAGGCACAACCGCTTTCATGTCATACGTTGACCGAAAGTACGCGCACAGAGAAATAGTCGTTCAAACGGAAGCACTTTGATTGCTGCTGAAACATCGCGAGGATTCTATTCGGACCGACTTGCTGCTTGCAGCGCGCCGGAGCAGAGCAGCGACAAGTCGGCGCACGGCGGCGCGGGCCACGTGATCAAGTCGGACCCGCTCGCGCACCTCGCCAAGCAGATGGGCGGCTCGAAGCGCAACGCGCTGCTCAAGTGGTGCCAGAACAAACTGCAGAGCTACCCGGTCAGTGCTGCGGGTCAAGGCGTCGAGTTGTGACGCTTTGTCTAGACGTCGAATGCTCGTTTTGTGTCCAGAACGGGGAAACATTTCACTGCAATGGCAGGTTGCAGGTTTGAAATTTTGGGTAAGGTTTCTCCCCTGTCATTGAAGATAAAATTTGCTTCGCAGGGCATCGACATCACGAACTTCAGCAGCAGCTGGAACGACGGCCTCGCCTTCTGTGCGCTGATCCATCTCTACCAGCCGAGTAAGATCCCCTACAAGGAACTCAACACCCAGGATAAGGTGCGCTCCCTGTTGCATTGACATTTTCAAGTGTCAGTTTCGTTTCCTGGTTGGCATCAAAAGGACAACAATGCTCCGATAACGCAATTTAATTCAAGACAATTCTTGAAACGAACACAGCCGTGGGCAATCGCGATCTTTCGATTTCAGAGGAGGAACTTCACCCTGGCGTTCAAAGCAGCGGAGAGCGTCGGCATAGAGTCCACGCTGGTGAGTGTGTTGCCGTGGCGACGCGTCTCTCTCAACTTTGAGGCTGTGTTCCTTTGTTTCTGCATCGTTCCCATCAAGTATCGTAAGCGACGTGTCTGTTTTCAGGAGGTGAACGACATGGTGGCGATGGAGCGGCCCGACTGGCAGGCCGTCATGAGCTACATCACGTCCGTCTACAAACACTTCGAGCTCGACGCCAAGTCTTAGCGTCAGCCGCCTGGGAGCCGGAGGGGGGGGGGGGGCGTCCGCAGCTGCAAGGAAGTGTCGGCTGAGCTGTGGCCGAAGCAAACCGAACTGGAGGTAGTGAAGTCGCAATCGCACAAGGCAGCTGACGTTTTCGAACAACCGACAAATGCCAGGAATCTGGCTGAGGAAAGGAACGTCCCAAGTCAAAATGAAACAGTATGTTTTATCCAGACACTGTCATGGGATGAACGGAAACAATTGAACTTTCGCAGGTGCTGGATAAACTCGTGCTTTGTTTGAGAGTTTGTGGCAAACTGACCGACTGGATCCCGAGTGTGGTGGAACAAATCAGAAGCAGCAAATGCTGGTGCAAGGAGTACAACGTGTGACTGGACACAGAGGATTTGTGTTGAAGTTTCCGGACGTTTTCAGAGTCGCGCGCTTTGCGTTCCAAACGAAGGCTACGAGGATGAAAGCCCAGTCTCACGAGTGTGTGACGGCTCAAGACGAATGTGGACGAACAGAAGAATGTGCAGTTCGAAATTGTGTCGTTCACTCGCTAGGCGCGATCTCCTTCAGTGGGCATTAGGACTGTTGTTGTGAAGACTTACAGAGACCCGTTTCTGTCTGGTCGGGAATACTCGTATTTGACTTTTCTGTCGAATTGACCAGTTGCATTGTTATTCAACAAATTTATCTGTCTTCAGGTGCTGTTTGTGTTTCTGCTGAAAATTCTTACGTTTTGACGCCCAAGGATTTTTCGGTTATTGACTCCGTGGTTGGTTGCTGTTCCCAAACCCTGCTTCTCGGAAAGCTCCCGGTTTGAGTTGATTCCCGCTGCCTCCCGAAGCGTGTGTCCGAGACGCTGTTGTCACCGCGTGTTCATTCGTGGCCCAGGATGAGAGTGGAATGTCTCGATGTGTTTCAAGTGTTCTGTGAGTATTACGGTCTGTTTGTCCGTCTGAGTGTTGAGAGCAAAGCTTGTGCGATAGAAAGGTGCGAGTGATGTGTGAAGGTGCGAAGTGTGAGATTGGTGTCGTCCATTTCCCGTTTCCTTGTCTCTCGATTATCACGCGTCGTTTATTACTCAGCGGGAGCAGACAGGAGAAACATCGGATTGATTGAAACAGCTGACGGAACACAGCAGTTGCACAGCGATTTTCAGAACGATCGCAGGTTTTCCCATGTTCAGCAAGAGTAGATTCTACGGCAATTTGTACGTGTTTGTGTGTGTGTTGTGTGCAGAATGTGGTTCGGTCCAATGTCTGTGAACACGTTTGTGTGAATCTTGCATTTCCGAGAAATCTCAGACGCTGTTGAAATGTCTTCCACACAAATTGCCGAACGCCGGACTCTGCTCCCCAGCGGGGTGGGGACGGGGCGGTTCAGATACCAAGTCGCAGCAGCAACGCGATCAGTATTCCAACTTGTGTGCGGCGAACCGCACAATGTTTTGACCAAGAAAAGGTCAGCAAAGATTCATCCTTTTCTCAAATTATTTCCACTCTGTGTTTTCTCGTTGGTTTGTGACAAGTGTTTTGTGTTTGTTTCTTCTCACTCAATGTACTGACTAGTCAACAAAGAACACGTGTGTATTCGCTGAAGAAAATCTTCGCGCGAATTGTGGAAGTTGCACAAATATATGAAACGGAAGAAAGACCAGTCTCAGTCTGATGCTGCAGAAATTCTCCCGGACGAAAATTCTTGCATCTTGTCTGAAATGTTAAACTTTACTTCGTCACAACCCAGGAATGGAAATCTTCCATACACCTTGTTGTATTGTGTAAGAATTTAAATTTTGTACTGTTCGTGAAGCAATGAAAAATGTCACGCCATTGACAGTTTTTTTTCAATAAATTGTTCAACCAAACAAGAAAAGCGGGTTTCATGTTTTTCTTTTACGAGTCCGTTTGGAAGTACGTGTCGCAAATGTCATGCTTTCACGCTGCATTTCACGAGAAATGCAAGGTTGCGATCAGTTCCATATATGGGTATTAAAATCCAGTCATACCCACGTGAGGCATAGCTTGCTGGTGAACGAATGTGGCAGAGCGTATCTAACGGAAACACGTGCGCGGGATTCCCTCGCTGAGGTTGCTGCTCCACTTGCCAAACAGCACAATGATGATGAATTCAATGATAAATCACTGAATCACACGGACCCCGTGAAAACATCTCCAACGGATGCCCTTTGTTGACGGCGTTTTGGTTCGCAGGGGTCAAAAGCAACGTTTTCTGTGATGTCTCTGCAATGAATCGTGGCAGCAGTGCGAGCTGACGGAAGTCGATCCTGACGCGGTGCAGAAGAGGGTCCTTCCGCGATCACCAGACCAGCACAAGCTTCGGAATCATTCAGCCACCAAACTGAGGAGAGACGGCCATGGATTTGAGGAGTTCTGTGGTTCCAGTGTTTCTCATCGTGCAGCTGTTTGCCACAACATGTAAGTTCGCTCTGTGCCTTATGCACGGTGGTTTCTTCCTTTCCTTCCATTGACACTGGTTGCATGCAGGAAGCCTCTCACCATCAGTTGGTAGTGAAATCGAAACATTTCTGACGGCTAAATGGTTTTTAGGTGATTTGAGATGGGTTGCGCGATTTGGGCTCAAATGAGCCAAATCAGTGCAAGCCAAATCAAAGCACCTGAGGCAGCATCTTCCAAAATATGTATATATACAGCAGTTGGATGGTTAAGATGAGGATTGATTTGAGATCTTTTGGGCTCTTTTGGTTCATTTTGAGTTGGAGATAATGCACAAGGAAGGAATTTTTCAAATTCAAATGTTTGGGTTTCTGAGGTTACAAAGTTCAATTTTGGAAGTGCAAAAAAGAATAAGGTATGGATGTGGAAATATTTCTGTATCTCAGAAGGTACAAATATTTTGTGAAAGAAGTAGATGTCTATATATTGGTGAAATGAAGTATATTGTATAAAGATTTGAGTGGTAGCATTAAATTTTTAATTTTTGAAAATTTTCACATTGTTTTTAGGTAGGGCTAAAGTCAAAGTTAAAAGGTCATTTTTAACAAAAAATTTAACAATGGATATTGGGCAATTCTTTTGGTTTCATATGTGGGTATTGTTGTGAAACAATGTGTAAAAGTTCCATTTAGTCAAATTTGTTCCATTTAGGTATATGCCAAATAAGTTCCCAAGTTGTGAATGTTGAGTGAAAAAAGAATTTTGACAAAAAAGTGACCTAAATCAGAGCAAGCCAAATCAGAGCAAGCCAAATCAGAGAAACTGAAATTTCCTCAAATCGCCGTGAGCTCCATGGAGCTATTTTTGGATCACTTCGACACTGTGAACACAATTTCTCCTCGTTCAGGACTTGTTTCCATGCATCTGCAGGCTCCGGGTTGCAGTGTTACGAGTGCACGTACTACAAGCTGGATAGTTCGGTCGGGATTCTCGACACGTTACTTAACGTGTTTGACGTGGTGTCGGACGATCACTGTCAGCTGCGCAGCAACGAGCACCATGACGACCAGTCTGTGATCGCCATCAGGAACTGTCCGAGTGTGTGAGAGCTCCAACTGCTGAATCTCCACGCACGAAAAACAAAAGTTGTGAAACTCTTTCATCATCATTGGCGTTCAACGAGATGAATTTAAGTTCTTAAATTTGACCCGTTGAACTTTCAGAACCCAAGAAAGGAAACGTCGCCAAATGTGCGACGTTGGAAGGAACCGTGAAAACGACGATCAGTGAGTGAAAATAGATACGAACCTCAGAGGCAAACCTTGACAACTAAAACAGTTTGAATCACAATTGCAACTCCTCTCTTGAATCTCAGGGAGCGTGAGCGTCGACTACAAGACGATCGAGCGGAGTTGTGTCGAGGTTGCCGAGGACGACCCGGAAACGTCCAACAAGTGTCACAAAGACCTCCCGGCCAACGGCGTCGCGCGCAGTCTGCTCTCCAAGACGCTCTCCAAAGTGGGCGACATCAGCTTCGACGGGACGACCTGCTACACGCAGAGCGACGTTGCAGGTGGGTGAGGCCCGCCAGAAGCCAAATTTGCTTTGCGCAGCTGACCAACTGGAAGAGCTGTTGCACGTTTGGAGCTTGTGCCTAAAGTGTAGCCACATTTTAAACGCACGCAATCTTGTGACATTCTCTCTCCGTGACTTGTTTGACTCTCGTCAAGTCCAAATTTGACGAACCCGTTTGGCACACGTGCAGCGACTGAAAGGTGCCGAGCGCAGGATTGAACCGTTGGGGTCCCTTGCAGTGCCCGGCCTGCAGTGCCCCCGCTGCACGTGGAACGACGTCGAGACGTCCAACGTCCTCCTCAACCTGTTCATCAACGGGCTCGAGAAACTCAGCTCAGACGACTGCAAGGTGAGTCGGTGCTATACGTGCAGCAACTCACTAATTTTTGTCTAATTTCCTCAAGCATGGGAAACAAACACGGTTTGCATTTGAAATTGTGACCACAATGATGCCTGCACGGATATCGACTTCGTGCAATGAAAGTCAGGAAATTCGCGAACGAATCAAAGGTATAATTCTCTGAGCAAGGTCAGAATAGGCATCAAGCAGTCCAGCAGCACTTGCCAGTGCAATGATTTTTCTCCTCAGTTTGAAAACCTGGAAGAAGACAAGTACACGGTCCGACTTCGCAACTGCCCAGCTCCCAAGCAAGGCTACATCAACAAGTGTGGAACCATCACCGGAAAAATAAAGGCCAAAACTTCGATCGGTGAGACTCATCGACGGCATCTCACTGGTGGCTCAACTTTCCCAGTCTTTGGATTTCTAGTCTGCGGGACTCCGTCACATGTCGATATATTGCTGTCTTTACAATTTTAGGTTTGGAAGTGCGATACACAACGGTGAACAGAGACTGTATTCAGGTCCCGGAGGACGCGACAGCGTACGAGGACGGTTGCCACAGCGACCTGCCTGCGAACGGACCCATCAGAGCTCTCATACTCGAAACGTTTGCAGTACGTTCCACTTTCCAGTTCAGCTCGCGACGTTTGCGCACTGAAGTCACTTCTGCGATGTTCCAGTCAGTGTCTGAACTTCGGCAGGGTTCTGGTTCTGAATTTGAGTTCTCCTTTTTCAGGGAGTCAACCTGGGCGACGTGCAGTTCGACGGGGAGGCGTGCTACGACCACGAGGCGGACACGCGCGTCGCGTCGCTGCAGAGGTCCGGCAGCGCGCGCAGCTCCGCCGCCGTCCTGCTGCTCGGGACGTGCGCCGTCCTCGCAGCCGCGCGACGCCTCCTGCTGTGACCGCTCAGCTCGACCCGGGTCGAATCCGTGCCTCTGTATTCAGACCTTTCGAGGTCGCAGCCAAGTCACGCGAAGCACTTGAAATGGACTCGGTGCTGAGTCACAAGCACTCGGTCCGTCATCTATCTCACTCTGAACTCGTTCTCAATGTGGTTGCCTCGCCTCAACAGCCACTTCATGTCAGGTCAATGCGAAGTCCCAAGCTAATACGCAGACGGCACAAGTGAAGGACATTTCATTTATTCTGTTCACACTGCCACTGGAATCAATATGTAGTTTGATAGGTTCGTCCACACTGGATGCCGGTCGTCCAACTCACAAGTGTGGACAGATAACTCAATCGATTAGAAAAAGCGAAGTGTACAAAGGTCCTCAACTTACATGATGAAACTTGAACGTGTTGGAGACTTACACAGATGATACTTGATGAGATTGTCATACCGTGAAGTATTGTTCGACTTCCTGCGTGAATAAATCTAATTTTTCAAACAAACCATCAGGGTAACTGGTGTAAGATGCTGCACAAGAAGGCTACGCCCAGAAAAATCCACCACGCCAAATTCACCAGAGGAGGGGGGGGCGTGTAATTGATTGCTGAACACTTTCCAGTGATGTTGTCTCCCCCCCCCACTCCTCCTGGTAAATCACCACTTGGTGCACACACAGACAAACATACTCCGAGTGATTGCACTGAGCCCGCGGAAGAGAACCGCGAGCTGAAAAGCACAAGTAACTGCACAACCAACTTCTCTGACTTTGAAACGGAAAACTGAACTGTTCCAGCTCACAACTTTGTCCGAGACAAGTCGGTTACACCGCAACAGGTTGCAGCATTGCCGCGTTCAGGCATGCAGCTTGTCCAAATCATCGCTGAACACAAGACCACCTGAAAGATCCTACGAGCAAAAGGCACGCGAGAACAAGAACGAACCACGCGCTTCTCATGCTCTGAAATTGCAAATCGTTGAATCTGTCTGTCAGGCGTGCAACACATCTCGCAGTGGAGAAAAACCTGCTACAGGTTGAAGACTTTCCTTTTGACCACTTTGCGCACGAGCACCTGGGCCTCCTCCCCCTGCGGCGGCTCCTCCATCATGACCGGCGCGCCCACACCGGCGCTGGGCGCGGCCAGGGTCACGGTGGGCTGCGCATGCGCGGAGGTGCGCGGGGACCTGCGCGGACTGACGGGCTCCTCGTACGTGGGCGACAGCTGCGCGCCTGGGGCCGTCGTGCGCACGATGACCTTCTTGGACGGCTGCGCAGGGACGTTCTTCGCCGCTTCTTTGAACTGCAATTGCACAGAGAAGCGTTGGGTCTCACGTATCATCACAAGGATTCTTTTTGAACAGAAGACGTCGCTGATGTGAATCGTGCGGCCTTTCATGCAGGCTCATTCTCGAGCACAAGAAGTGATCATTTCACCGCTGTCCGGTGTCCGAAAAAGACAGACGCACCTGTTGGCAGAACTTCTGGTGGTTGAGGAGCCCCTGCTCGGTCTGGATGAGCATGCCACAGTCGAGGCACTTGCTGATGCGCTCGAGGGCGGCGCCGCCCTCCAGGTCAGCGGGCGCCACTCCCGCCTCCGCCACCACCTGCTGCTGCGACAGAAATCACAGCGCCACGATTCAAAACAGGAAACAAGAGCCACGGCGTGCACGAAGACTTCAGCCAAACAGAGAAATCGACGCTTCGGCGAACCTTGAAGGGTTGTTTCGCCCCAACTGGTCTTTGCACAATCTGATCCTTGTCTACATTGCTCTGTTCTGCGCCTCACCTCTTCAACGCCTTCCTTGCAAAATTTTTGATGCGTGACGAAGCCTCCCGCGTTTGTGAAGGACTTGTCGCACCGCGGGCACGTCAGGCTGACCTGGAAGCATCCAAGTGCGAAATCAAACTTCTGCAGAATATCCAACAAGACAGAAACTTTGACAAGTTTTCATATCCTTTCCTCCACAGCCTCAGTCCTCCGATGCTCTTTGTCTGAAAGCTCCAAGAGAACTGTATCGCACCCAGCACCGCAGTCGCATTGACACGAAGTCATAAGGCATCGAGATGACACTTCGTACTCTGTTCCTTTTCTTGCACGGATATTCACCCGTGCTGGGAACTTTTCAATCAACGTCGGGCTTGTTTCTCCTGAAGTCACCAAGAACCACCATTGACCACACGAGCACAGGAAGATAAGCATCACACACACACACACGCACGCACACTGCGAGGCAGGCATGCACGCACCTCTGTTCCCATGACGACGCGGGTCGGCTGCTCGCTCTCCCCGTACTGATAGGCGCCCATCCCGACCACCTTGTGCGCCTGCTGCAGCTGCGCCAGCACCTCGGCGCTCACGGCGTTCCCGTCCAGGTCCACCGCCTGCACGATGATCTCCTCACCTGCGGCGCAACAACCCAACACTGAGTCTCGGTATCCACGCAACCTGTTCCGTGCCCCACAAGGGTAGCACGTGAGCAGCGTGGCCCCCGGAGCGGACGCACCTTCGCCCCCCTCGCCCGGTTGAGGCTGCGCCGCCGCCTCCTCCTCCTCGTCCGGCTGGACCTGCACCATGAAGGTGATCTCTCCCTCCTGCTGCTCGTCGCCTTCTCCCTGCTGCGCCTGCACCGCCACCGCGCCCTCCAACTCCTGCAAAAACCAAGACGCAACTCGTACCGAGCTCTGCGCTGTGTACGGCAGGGCGCTCAGGCAAACAGTCCGGTCCGACAGCTTTTGAACTGTCATCGTTTGTTTGGACTATTTTCATTCATTCAGCATCTATGTAGGACTGATACAATTCAACGTGCCGAGAACACCTTTCCCTGTTCTTGCTCGACTCGTGTTGAAGCTATGACGAGGTGCAAAGACTGACAGCACTGTCGGTCGCTTCGAAAATCGCGAAAGCACAAATGAACACCGAATTGTGTCAGTAAACGTGACGCCGTCCCCACCGAAAACGATACCAGTTGATCAGAAACCACGTGCGTGCTCATGTTAGTTCCTTTGGTCGCGAGCAGCACGGAGCAGCGCCCGCCGCCCGACTGACCTGGTGCGCAGGCATGATCTGGAACTGATCCGACTCCATGACGTACTGGGTCACCTGGCCGCTGCTGTCCACGATGATCTGCGACAACGAAACGAGAACCCGGTGCACAAGCGAGTTGGGAGGTGCAGAACAGAGGCCACACACAAAATAGGTGCTGCGTTGGAAACGTCACAAACAAGCTGCAAGGAACAGGAACTTCAGTTTGTGTCAGTCTGTCCATGCAGGTGTGTGTCCGTGTCCATGCAGATGTGTGCGTGTGTGTTGAAACATGTGTGATTGCACGTGTTCGTGTGAGGGGCAGGGCGGGGTTATGCGCACGCGCACGCGCACGGTGGGCACCTTGGCTTTGGGCTCGGCCTCGGCCTCGCGGGTCTCGAGATCGCGGTAGTAGCAGTAGCGCAGGTGGCTCCGCATCGCGCCCACGTTCAGGAAGCCGCGCTGACAGAACTTGCACGTGATGTTTCCGGGCACGCTGTTGTCTCTGTCTGAAACCGCAGAGCAGACACGTGGGGAAAACAAGAAACTCCAATGGGAACAGGTCAACAACACGAGAAAAGGAAACACATCGCATTTGGTGAATCTTTCTGATATTGATTTGCGATTTGAAAAGAAAACACGATTTGTAAAAATCAAATCTCGCACTGTCTGCGGCAAAAACTTGCAATGTGCAGAGCGCACACCGCAGCGCTCCCAGCTGTGCTCCGAGTGCGGGCTCACCCACCTCTGCGGTTCGGGTTGATGCCGCGCACCCCGACGCAGTGCGGCATGTGGCGCGACACGTTCACTTTGGACACGAAGCGCCGCCCGCAGTCGAAACACTCGTAGATGTAGCCCATCTCCTCGCACTTCTTCGCCATGTTCTGCTCGATCTGCACCACAAACAGAGCCGGATCACATCGATCCATTTTCAATGGACTGACTGACGAATTGAAAAAACAACACTGTTGGGATTTGCCCCACCCACGACAGGACACCACCGGTGTTTACAGCACCCACGACTCGCGCTGATGGGCTTGCCCGGCGCGCCCGGGGACTGAGGACTCACGGATTTGCGCTTCTCGTTCTCGATGCGGTAGAGGTCCTGCTCGCGGCGCTGCTCGCGCTTCTGCTCCTGCCGCTCGCGCTTAGTCGCCGTCTTCTGACACGCGTTGCTGTGCTGCAGGCAGAAAGAGCGGGCGCTCATGTCGGTGGGACAGTGGGGACGTTGGATGCAACTGATTCCATCGTGCGAGGCTGCATCGTCGCGCCCGCAACATGGAAGTTGAGATCTTTGGCAATGACAACTTCACCACAGCAACAAATCACCCTTTTTGTCACAGAGATTAATCTTTCTCATGCCACGAGGACAGCACTGCAGCCAAAGGAGGGAAACGAGAGAGCGGCGTACCTTTGCGGCCATGGTCTGCGTGTTGAGGATCTTGGTGCAGACGGAGCACTCGAACATGAGGAAGGGCTGCGGCTTGGCCTTGGCCTGGTCCGCCTTGTCGAGGATCTGCTTGCTCGTCAGCACCATGAGCTGCGGAATCTTCTCGTCTCGCTCGTTGAACTCGGGGTAGCTCCGAATCTCCTGACAACCAAAACACGTCAAACATCAAACATGCCGTGACTTCCCTGTCACAGTTCTCACACAGACGGAAGCTGATTGGCCGACACGGGACGCACCTTGAGCAGCGTCTCGTGGTTCTGGTCGAGGAACACGTCTCTGTTTTCGGTCACGTTTTGTCGACAGATGTCCTCGTAGCAGCTCATGACGTGTTCCTTGAACTGCGGACCCTCCTTGAGGATGCCGCCGCAGTAGCCGCAGTGGTAGATGCAGTCCGGCATGATGTCCGTCATCAACTTGCTGGGAACCTTGAAGTTGGAGCCCTCCACCTTCTCCTCTCCTCCCTGAAACATCAAACCACGAACAAGTGACACCAGAAGTTCAGTTGTCTCAACAAGCACCGATCGTCGGAAGCATTGTTCCTTCAAATTTAATTGGGGCTGAACCCGGGCTACGTTACCATGGCGACGGTGGACTTGTTGATCTGGTCGCAGAAGAGTTTGTGCGAGCGGAGACCGTCGTGCGACTTGACGAGAACGCCGCAGTCCGGGCAGTGATAGTCGAGCGCCTTCTTCGGGTCGGGGATCTCCTCGCTCGGCTGGATCACCTGCGCGCAGCCAACAGGGGCAAAATCACCGCTTTGATCATGCGGAAAAAATTCCCCTTCCCACCGCAACTCTGACCCGCAACCGAATCCTGGAACCACCAGCAAGTGATTCTGTTCAGTGAAGGAGATTCTTCCATGGATTCTGAAAGCTTTGCTGATCTGCAGTCCTGACCAGAAAAACAAGTTATCGAGGTTCCTGAGATGTTCGCACGTCATATCACACAAGAACAACCTGCAATTCGAAACTGCAAATTGAAAGTCGCCTGTGGTACGCAGTGCAGTAACCACAGCGTGCAATCCAACCCAGAGAAGCGGCTCTAACCTTGACGGACTGTGCGAGTCTGCGCGCTGGCTTGGGTGGCTCCGGGGCCGCCGGCTCCTCCCGCGTCTCCCCCGGCGCCTCCGCCGGCGCGCCCGCGGACGCCTCCCCCACCGCCTCCAGCTGCAGCGTGATGGTCGTCTCGGTCGCGCTCTCGTCCACGCCCACCTGCGCGTCCCCACCGCCATCTTTCCTCCTCCCCTCAGCCGAGCTTTTCGTCGAAGTTTCTTGCGGAGCTTCTTCAACTTCCTCCACCTGAAAGTCCTCAGGAAACGGACACTCAAGCATCAAATGCGATGCCATCTTTCAGCCGTCCGCCCAAATTACTCGGCGGTATCCGTTCGTGCCTGTGACACAGGAAACCACCAAAACGCACCTGCTGTTTCTGGCGGCTTCTCGTTCTCACGCCTCTCTCTTCTTTCGCCGGTTCCTTCTCTTTCGATAGTGGGCTGCTGTCCTTTGAAAGTCCAAACTTCTCAAGGAAACCCTTCAAACGAAAGTGGTGAACACAAAACTGCAAGCTGCAGTGGAATACAGGCTCCATCTCACCACGCGTACTGACCGCAGAGTGCACTTGAAAGTGAGGTTGTGGTTGTACCCGAATTTCGAATAACATCGGGCGCGACTACGCGGAAACACAAGTTCGTAAAAATGCGACCCAATTTTCTATCAGCACCTCTTTGTCGTCGTCCTCGGTTTCCTTGAAGAAGTCTTGTCCCTCGCGGATGTGCTCGTCCACGAGGACGGTGGCGCCCCCCGCGGCGGCGGCGGCGCCGGGGCGGTGGATCGGCGTGCGCTTCCGGCAGCCGCGCAGGTGCTCGCTGAAGGACGCGCGCTCCGTCACCGACCCGCACCCCGTGCACCGCACCTGTGCGTGGCATTAAATGAACGAATGAATGAATGAATGAATGAATGAATGAATGGTGGTCCCCAGGGAGCACAGGATGAGGCTGAATGAAGTGATCACACGAACGTCTCAATGAACGAATGAGTTGGAAACGCACCACGGCCTTCTTCTGTTCCCGCACAATTCTTCTTGAACAAACCCATTGAACCGCTCAAGAGAAATACAACGCACCTTGTCCGAGGGCTCCAGGTCGGCGAGAGACATTCCGCCTTCGTTGCCTTCGTCGGGTTTAGCGCGTCGCTTCGGACATTTGTGCATGTGGGAGATGCGCGTCCGCTCACTCGCGAATCTGAAGGATACAAACGCGAACACCTCGAAACAACGAACATCGTTTGGAACCCGAAGTCTTGGAACGAAAGAACTCCAGACACCGTGTCTCAATCAACTCGCTGACCGCACCTCTTCTGACAGAAGTTGCACTTGGTGTAGAAGAGCTTGGCCGCCTCCTCGGGCCACATGTACTGCACGCCGTCCCGCTCCCGCGGCAGCACCGGCATGCTCGGCACCGACCCCTCCGCGGCCACGTTCTTCCGGTAATAGCAGTACCTGTGCGGGGAACACGGCGAAACCCTCAGGTTCACTTCGCTTCAAAACTGCACTTCCATCTGCGCACCTCAACAGTCACGGCAAAATTCAGAGAACAGTCCACGTCAAAAACGTGTGTGGAAAGCTGATCCAAACCAAGATCGCAACAAAGGAACCCAAAGAAGGGAAACGTTCGGGTGGTACCTGTAGTGCATCTTGAGGCTGGAGAAAGCCTTGAACTGCATCTTGCAGTAGGGACAGACAGGCGGCACGACGTAGATCGTCTTCCACTTAGTTTTCTCCTCCTTCGGCTCGACCACGATCCCCTGTGAGTGACGGGCAAATGTGAGTGTTTTTGTGACAGAGGAACACATCATAGTGCCTCAAGAACATCACGGCAATGTCACGAAAACCATCAAAGCCTACAGAATGGCGAACACAATGGACGCGGGCGGTGAGGGTTTCCTGACCTTGGGCGGCTTGCTGCGCGTCGACTTGCGCCGCACCATCGCGGGCGCGTCCTCAGGTGGCGCCTCCGGCGGCGCGTCCAGCTCGTCGCGCGTCTCCGACTCGAGCTCGTCCTCCGAGTGCGGCCCCGTCTCAGCCTCGTCTGCGCCGAATCGAACACTTCTTGGTGACCAGAACTCACTGAGCGGAAAGTCCGCAGGCAACAAATGTTCGGTGTGCAGCACAGTGTGCCGTTATGTTTTTACTCCGAAATACCACCTCACGTAAATTTATTTCAGCAAGAGGCCAACCTCATGCCATTTCCGCCACGTGCAATAAAATCACCGAAATTGATGATAAACAGTACATTTTTCCAATGTATTCCCGACAACGGACTCACACCTGCCCTCTCCTCCTCCTCGTCGTCCTCCTCTCCGTCCTCCTCCTGCTTCCCGTACACTCGCCCCCTGCGCCGCTTGGCGTCCGGTTTCTCGGAACTCGGTTTGTCCGCGTCGGTCGCGGCCGATTCCGCTGCCGCGGCGGCCGCGCGCTTCCGCGCTGAAATCGAACACAGTCCGTGAACCAATTTCCCACACGATTTGCGCAAGATGGTTGGGGAAGTTCCTTTTGTGCAGGAAACCCGAGCTGCAACGATCGATTCCTGGTCATCAGAAGCAGAAAGCAGTAAGAGCCATTTTTTGACTCTCGATTCTCGAGACTGTCGAATTCTGCACGCATCTCCAATTTGTGCAACACGACACGACCCGAGGGTCGGTCGGGTCTGCGGAGCGCGCGGCGGGTGTCGGACGGACGGACGCACCTGATCTGCGCGGAGTGAGCGGCTCGTCCCGCATCTCGTCGCTGAACAGCGAGTACGCAGAGTCGTCCTTCTCAGAGCTCTGCAACACGATCACAGTTCTCAATCCCAAGTGCGACAAGTCAACACGAAACGAACAACATTCCACAGCGTGTTGGTGAGAGTTGTTGCACACTTCCGTTCTTTGGTCCCAACTCCAACAGGGCCAAATGCAGATATTGACAACTGTCGCGGTGTCATTCCGGCTCTTGAAATCTACGGCAAGTGTTGGGACCTGTGGAGAAGCGCGCCGACTCTCACCTCCGCGGCCGTTTTCTGCGAGCCCTTGAGCCCGAGGCAGAAGCGGTAGTGCTTGATGAGGTCCATCTTCTGGTTGACGGTGCGCAGGCAGTACTTGCACTGCACCTCATCGATCACCACAGTCTGCGTCTTGTCACCCGTCCCCACTGTCAACTTCTGAGGCGTCTGCAAAGGTTAAGGACACAATCAGCGTCTACGACAGACAAGACGCTGCATCCCAGGCCGAGGTCAGTTTCGCGGAAATACGCAGGGTGCATTCCAATGCGCCTTCTCACAACTCAGCTTCTTAAAATGGACGCTGCAGTAAAAAGTGACAGAACACAGACCTGTTCGCGATCTTGAACACAACAAAAAACTGGGGCTTGAGTGACCCGATTTGGGTGACGTGTCAATGCGCGATAATGCCGTCGCCTGTTGGTTGGTTACCTGGGCGCCGCAGTCGTGTTTCTCGATGTCAGCGACGCTCGCGTCGGGCGGAAACGTCCTGTTGCAATCCTCGCACTTGACGCTGCGCGGCAGCAGCTTCATCACCTGGAAGCGCAGCGAGTCACCGACAATAACAACACGTGTCCAGTTTCGAAGAAGTCATCAGCAAGCAAGCACCCTCTGATGTGTCACAGAACAGGTGAAGCAGTGCACCAGCTTCAGGTCCACGTCTGTTTGATTCACCACGAGTTGTTCTGCGGCTCCTGCGCAGAATCATGTCATGATTTGGCATTCTTCCCATCTCTGGGTCACGGTTCCCCTCGGCTCACCTGCTGCACGCTCTCGGCGGGCGCCCCCTGGTCGGACCGCGCCTCCTCCCCCGCAGCGCCCTGCTGCTGCTTCTGCATCATCTCCGTCACGGCCGCCATGTCGGGCAAACCCGGACCCGACTCGGGCGAGTTCGGCAACATCCCGATCGGGATGAACAGCCCTGAAACACGAGTGAAGCTTGAAGCTCAGAAATCTCACGCATCGCTGTGTCAAGAAATCTGTCGGTTAAATTGTGCGACCCATCAAAATGCCTTTCAAGGACAAGAGCGGTTGACAGTTCGCAATGGACACACGCCTGTTCTGCTACATTCGCGTTGCTGTGACGCCGCTCACCGATCATGTCCTGCGGCTCGCTGCCCTCCGCCTCCGGCTGCTGGATCTTCGCGATAAACGGCTGCACGTTGCACTCGCTCTTCTTCTCCGATTTTTTCCTGCAATGGAATGGAATTCACCCAGTGTTTTCAAATACCGAAATGACACGGAAGCAACAAAATCAACCTGATATTGTCAATTTCAGAGCCCTGAACATTTTTGGTGCTCGTGTGCTGTGCCAACCCAACTCCGCACGTTCCGCTTTGCGATGTTTCTCTGATCCCACGAACAAACAGCATCACTCACTTTTTCTCGCAGATCTTGTGGTGGCTTTCCAGACTGTGTTTTCCAAGGAAGTTTTCCTCACAGAACGTGCACTGGAACTTGGAGGCACCAGACTTTCTCTTTCCCTGGGCAGATTCTTCCGCTTCTGACCTTCGTTGCTGAAAACAAACACGCGCATGTACCAACAACTGACAAAATTCGCCTTTCGTAGGCCCACTAAGCAATGCAAGTTCCTTTCAACATTTCTGAAGTGGATGTTCCACTCAGTGGAGTCAAAGCGAGCAGGCGCCGATCCATCCCCAACACACACACACACACACACACACACACACACACACACACACACACACCTTATCCCAGTTCTTGCATACGAGGCTTATCCCATTGCTGGCGCGCGCTGCATGTTGATTTATCATGCCAATTTGGCCCTCTGTGTACTGAAAGTTAGGGTCAACACCTTTCACAAGTGCAACCATCGGTTCCTATCCTGATATGTGCATGTAGCGCGCGCCAGCAGTGGGATAAGCCTCGTAGTCAGGGGCGCATTTTGTTCACCAAGTGAACAGCTGGACAGCTCCTCCCTGGAGCTGCCTCCCTCCCCAAGACGAGACATATTCACACACCTCCAGAGTTTGCTCCAGTTTCTTCTTCTCTTGCCTCGTTTTCTTGATCATCGCCTCGGAGTGCGCCTTCCTGCCAGACACCGCCTCCTCCTCCGAAAACTGAAAAGGCGAGAACGCACGCAGATTGTGTGAAAAGCGTTCTTGGAACCAACACATCAGCTGTGTTTTTGTCAAATTTGACCCCTGGGTGCACCAGTGGTGTAAATTCAAAATGTCCCAAGTCCTGGCCAAAAGAATGGGTCATGTAAAGAAACTGCCACCGGCCTGACAGAACCCTCTGGAGTAGATACCTTGATGGTTTTTGTGACTTCCGTGGATGGGGGTGTGGCCTTCACGGCCGGCTTTCTGACGGGGCTGCTCACACAAGTCGTTACGTGTTCCTTCAGTCCGGGCAGCGAGCTGAATCTGGAAATGACAAGAGTCGAGTCGTCGTTTCCAGCAGCTCTGGTGATTCGTCCTGCGTGTGCATTAACAACGAATGTGCGACAAGGACAGTCCAGGCGGAACTTCACCCAATTTGCTCGGGGGGAATGTCACGAAAAGACACACCGCTTCATACAACCGCCGCACTCGTAGAGAATGAGACTGGACGAGTCGCCCATGCTCAGTTTTCTCTGGAGCTCCTCCAGGGATGACGGCTGCTGAAACAGAGCCAAGTTGGTGGAGAATGCTTGAAAGCGAGACAAAGAGAGGCGTGTTGTGTTCTGCCCCAATGAACGTGCAAAATGACAAGTGTTTGTTTGGATTGATTGAAAGTGTTGGCCTCCGCACTTGCTGTGAGCCGGAGAATCCGCTGGTGGTTGGACTGTTGTTCGGGTTGCGGATGCAATAGCGCTCGTGGTTCTTGATGATTCCGCGCACGCTCTGTTCCTTCCCCGCGAAAGAGCGCGCGCAGTACTGACACTGCGTCGTCGACACCGATGTGCTCGACATGGCAGCTGATAAGTTTCTGCAAATAAAGATACAAGACTTTTGTTTTCAAAAAATGTATTCACAGCGCTGAAAAGGAAATCGATCGAGCTAATTCAGCGTTCAGTGTGGCATTCTCAAGAAACAGTGCCAGCACCCACATTTTCAGAACTGGCCTTCGTTGACCTCAACCAGAATCCGTGCGTGGAATCAGGGAAAAGGGCTGAGCCCAACTTACTTGTTCTGAAGAACAGACGCTTTACACCAAGTTTGTGTCTCGCTGTGTTTGTTTGGTGTCTGTAATGAAAACAAAAAATTAGTGACGGAATGGCGGCACCGGTATTTGCGTGACTTGCTGCTGGAGCGACTGACAAGTGAATCCCCAGTTGTTTGGACTCATCCCCTCTCATTCCTGCAAGAAGACAACCACAAGCGACGGATTGGTCTTCACCCACACCACATTGCTCTCTTTTGAGACAACACTTTGACATCTTTTCAACACGAGGCAAGAATTTGACGATTCGACTTTCGACCATGTTGAAACCGTGGTCAAAGTCACAAGAACTTGTGAGCGAAAACATGAACACTTGTCAACAGAACGCCAACGAAGGTTGATCACTACAAACCAGTTTCACTTGAAACTGAATTTCGTTTTCATCTGCCATGCCTGGATGCACAGGAACACAAAGCTTCTCCTTTTCGGATAAAACCATTGAAAACAAACAAGTTGTGATGATGTGATGGACTGCGTGCCTATCAGTACCGCCATCTTGCGCATTTCTGCGTGAGTGCAGACTGTAGCCGTGACTTTTCCAACAGGAATATCAACATGAGGGTCCACACGATTTGGTTTCACACAGTGCATTGGGACAAAAAATTATGTGAAGAACAGGCAAAATTTTCAAAGTTCCATCAGGACGATTTTCAGGGACTTCTCTTGCTTTTCCATCGCGGCAAAATTTGAGCGGCCATGTTGGATGAAAGCCACTGACGCCACCGTCAGTCGATCAAACAGCAGCAAGCTGCAACGTTTCTTTCCACTGCCGTGATTTTGACATGTGCCCTTACCTGCTGTGAAGCTCAAATAATCCAGAAAACAATCACAGAGAGGAGAAGCTTGAGCTAGAACCACATTTCAGGCAGATTTTGCTCTCGCCGGTTGCTTTTGCATTCAGCGGAAGCACAGTGCGCCACCTGCCGACAAGAGATGCAGCATAAACAAACAGCTGTCAAAACCGAGGGACCGTCAAATTGAATCAGAGGGGGAAAAAAGATGTATTTCTTGGAAAGTATTGTTCAAGCCTTGAGCAGCTCCACAGCTGTGGAATCCACAATATATTGGGTGTTGTCAGGAGTGGTGACATTCGCGTGTTGGAAGTTTTTGCAGAGAAAGTACGATTCGGATGCAGGGGAGATGCCACAGTTGACTTTCCAAGAGTCCGATCTGTCTCGATATCTGCTCAAAAATTGCAAGGTGCTCACAAAACCATTCAAACCTCCATTTTATGCAAGGTAAGACAAATGCAATGTGCGAAGGTTTTCTGCTTGGGCCGTGAATAACCTGCAAATTGGGGGTGCCTTGACTAGGATAATTTTTATAGTGGCGCACTTCTGTCCAGATTCTGATGCTGAGCGTCAAAGCATCACAAATTATAAATTGGGCGATGGTGGGAAACGCACATAAACACTGGGTCGTTCCTTTCCTAAAGGAGCGGAACGGCCCAGCCTATGAACGCTGCAGGAGCATCTGCCTCGACAGGACGAATCC
>JAAUXT010026049.1_pt1 | contig 23848 bp, 18 predicted proteins | sample 7278171 | NCBI WGS metagenome assembly JAAUXT01 (sample SAMN14350112, study PRJNA611818) | marine sediment metagenome | isolation source: surface marine sediment (1.8m) | place: French Polynesia: Moorea | collected 2018-08
AATTTGCAAGAAAAACACCAAATTCATGGTGAATTCGGGTGGATGGTGGATGGTTCTAACAACTGTCATCTGCTGCCCTGGATATTCCCGCCATCCAGTGACCATCCAATCGGAGTGGATGACACAAAAATCGCGTCACCCAACGGGAACGGATCCGGTTGGTGCGACTGGATGGTGCATTGCAGCAGAGAGTCACAGCTGAGTGTGTCGCATCCATTGAAAATGCCTTGCAGCGATCGAGCAACCCGACTCCGCACTGCTGCGACTGCGATTCACCCATCCAGTCGCGCGACTCACCATCCAGATCGGGGTTCAGTGTGTCAGCACCCTGAGCTTCTGAATCGCACCATTGACCGCAAGAACGCACTTCACGTACTTCAGTTGCTCCTGCAGAAGCATCGATCGTGCGCCAACTCTTCCCAAGAAGACAACTTGGATTCGAAGTTTGCGAACCGTGCGTATCGTCAGATCCAAATTTTGATTTTAATTCGAAGACACACTCGCACACATCAAGGCAACCTTGAACCCCTTTTCCAACACAACCATGGTGCACAATTTCAACACAACGCATCTACCATCACTACGGCCCGTACATTTCTTTCGGCGGCTACATCGGTGTGAACAGTTCTGTCTGACAAATGAGCAATTCAGCGACGAGCCGACTACGTCTCAAGCCGACGTCTCGGTCGTCAGTCAGCGCATGATCAATACTCGGGCCGGATCAGCCTCATTACGACTCGCCACTGGAGCCAGAAAACTAGCCACTGGAGCCACGGAGGCCCTGCTCTATCTCTGCTCCCCTCCCACCCTGTCTGGGTTCACACCGGCTCGGACACACGTTCAGCCCATCCCGCATTCTCCCTCGCAATCAACGTCTCCCAGCAGATGGGATGTGTCAGATCCGACCCAGATCCACCCTCCCCCGGAGGCACAATTTCGGATTTTTCGGGCGAAGTTTTTCACACTTACCCTCGAGGAGAACGTGTTTATGAAGCTGCAACCTTTCAATCCACATCTGCAGCTGTAACGTAGTCTTACGTAAGCAGGTGCCATCTACCAGCTCATAGCATTCTTCCTTTCTATCCTGATTATCCCTTGATGTACAGGGCAGCGATGAGAACGTTCCTCACCTCACATCCGCGGTGCAGAACAAAACCTGGCGTTCTCTCCTGTACATTCCTCGATGAAAATTTAAACTGATGAGCCCTTCCAGCATCTCTCTCCTGTGGTTTGCAGCACTTAAAAGAAATATCCTTGGAACTTCAGACGCGAATCTGACCCTCCCATCACGGGTCAAGCATTCAAGTTCATCATTAAACAAATACAACTTGAAACCGACCAGGTTCCTCACAGCAAGCAGCCGCGGTCTGCACCAGCGGAAGGATATTGACCGGACAAGGCTCTGTGGGTTTGCCCGTTTTCTTTCTCTCAGCATTTCAACAGTCTTTTCCCAGTTCCAACCGGCGCAGTTGCGCGAATTTCACACACATGCAAACCAATCTGGATCCACCCTCACTCCACGGGTGGTTTCTTTCTCACCCAGCAGGAATGTTGTGTGACCCAAGGCGACTGGAGTCCACCACAAGACTAAACCTCCACCTGACCCAGACCTTACGGCACACAAACCGCAATGCGCCAGAGATAAATATTGAGTATTACGAAAACAAAAAACGGTGAGAAAGATTTGTACTTTCTCAGCGCGAACAAATTTGGACCGAACCAGGTCTTACGCAAAGCGAAATGAAAAGGCTGCTGAGAAAAATCTTGTGCACAAACTTGCACAAAAAATCACGCAAGAATAAACTTACTCTATGTTGCCGCAAAAATGAATTCTTCCTGATATGCATGAAAATCAATTTTTACCTTGGTTGCTTCTTTGGTATCCAATCGTACACTGGAACGATCTTCTCCACGTACGCTTCCATCTCAACCACGTAATCCTTTGTCGGTATCCAAAGTAGTATTCCACCTCAACTAAATAGCTCACGTTGTCTTCAGTCAGGGGTTTGTCGACAGAAGTTCATTAGGAGTCTTGAGTACCAATGCAGTAATCAAAGAGAACGCTGCACTTGATGCTCCACGCCCCCGATGAAAAAAGCTGCGCTTGTTTTTCCAATAGGGCCCAGCACTTCAACATCTGATCGAATGAAATGCCACGCGTCCTCCAGAAAACCAGAATTAAGAAAACACTCTGAACAACGAATTTTCCTCCAAAGCAGCTCCTTCAGTCACTCCATCTAAAATATTGCTTTAGTAACATTTAGGAGGGAATTTCTGGAATTCTCTAAGTGTTTGTATGTGCGAGTGCCAGATCCCTGCCAAAAGTAACAACTTTCGCCTCGCACCGTGCAGATGTAAATATAAGAGACTTTCGCTGCAAGAAGAAGGCGACCGATCGAGCCAGGTACGATTCAGTGTGAACAGTGCACACAGAGCAGAGCAAAAGGTCGAAGACCTTTCCACTTCATCCACGGAATGCGATCCAGAATGAGATGCCGGCAAATCCAAAGCGGAAGCCCGTGGTTGCACGCAAATCCGTTGAAATTTGCCAGGTTCCTTTCCACTTCTAATTTCCAGTCTGCAGCCCCGAACATTCAGAAAATGCAGCACTCAGTTCTTGCCACTGCCTTGCAATGCATTAACCTGCATTAACTTGTGGCAGGCCATCAGCCAAGCAAGAAATGCAGATTTTCTCCAAAGGTTAAGTTGAAGATGTGCCTCTTGTTCTCAGCTTCAACGTCTGGTCTTGCTTTACTAACCACCTTTCGACAAGAGACAGCGAGGTACTGGAAAGTTGTCAGGGTGAGAAAGCTCCTTCTTCACCTGGAAATCCACCAGTCAAGAGAAAACAAGTTGCACACAAAGCCGCGATGCTCCAGCCTCTCGTTTGTTGCAATCCAAGCTGCTCATTCCACACAAAATGCGTGTGCATGTGTCCAGGCAACGTTTCTTTCTGCTGGCACCAAACTTCAGTTGCCACACTCCCGTGGAAAGTGTTGTCAGTTTCCACGGACAGCACAGAAGTCAAACTGCAGACCGCTGACGTATATTTGGTCCTGAAATCTCTTATCACCCAATGTTTCCAGTCAAAATGCACACAGACTGATAACTTTTCACCCAGGGAACAATGTATCACTTCATTACAATGTCAAGTATTTTCACTTCTGTCTGAACCCTGCGAAATGTCCATGTCACTCGTCTAAAATCAGCGCACAATTTTCACGCACGTTTACGAGTGGCGCTGTTGGAATGCAACAGCTCATTCGGAAGCATTCGAGCTCTTTCGAACGAAATGGTGGATTACAAGCGAGAATTCTGCGAATAATCGCTCCAATCCATCTCCTTTCAATGAGGGATCGAGGGATCAGAAACGAAGCCCAGCGCCTGGAGTGAACCTATCATATCAACAGTTTGATTCAGCACAAAGTGTGCACACCAAACACATGAATCAAACTCGCATTCCTCTCCGCTTACGCACGTTGTGCCGCTAAAAATATTTCACTCAAAACTTGCCACTTTGCGCATCTGCTTTTCATGAATGAGCAACTTTTTCAAGTCACACGGTCGGCTTCAATTCTGGTGATCAGGATTTCGCTAAATCGGTCGTACGAGTACGTGGACGTTTGTTGGGCCTACCAAAGAAAGGCAAATGGATGACATCTGCTTCGTGAGCATTCTGAAAAGCCATCGTCCCGTTGGGGAGAAGAAAGCGCGTCTTCGCAACCTGATTGAACCAACTTATTCTGTTTCCCAATGTTGCACGATCCAGGCACACCGGGCCAATGCTGCGCTCTGTTGAAACTTAGCGACTGAAAAAGTCTTGTGGTGAGCGTTATGACCAACTTCGGAAGCGAGATTTCAGATTGACACACAAAACAAAGAGAAAAACAAAAGCAGGAATTTGAACCTTTATCCAACAGTCATGCCAAGCATCCGAGAAAATTCAAGCTGTCGATCTTTAAATTTCGACCTCGATATGGAATCTGCGGAATTTGATGTGGACCCCCGCGAGTCGAGGCGGGTCTGTAATAATCCGCATTTATCGCATGATATACGACCGAGATAAGTTCTGCTGATAGCCAATTTTTTTTTGGTGGGGTTATTTGAGTGGAAAACCTCAACGTTGTTCATCGGATTCTACCGGAGGATAACAACGCATTTTCAGAAAATACGCGCTGAAGCGAGAGATGTCGTACTTACACGTCTGAATCTTGTATCTTGTACAGCCGACCCTCATAAAATACGTACCTGGAAAAGAAAACAAAAGAACTATTAAATTTTTGATTCGCAAGGACACTTCTGAGGAAATTCTGCTGCAGCAGGTTGTTTTCCTTCCTTCCGAACACCCTGAAAGAAATTAAAGTTTCAGACAGAATCTTACCGGTACGTGCGTTCGAGTCACATTCACAAACCTGAAGTAAAGAACAATCCATTGTTCAGCGTGACCTGCGTACCTCATGCAAAACAAAACACACTCTAAGCCAATAATTAGTTTTTTCTTCCCGGCTCCAGCAAGTCCACAGTATCTCCAAACAACGTGAAACAAAAAAGAACAGACAAATTCCCAGACTTGACCGACGAAGACCTAAGTTCTTGAGCTCGTTCTTTGTCAGAATTGTTCTACAAAACAAACCGCATGTCAGAAGGGTTCGACTCGTTTGATTCAATGAGGTTTGTGGAGTTCTCTTGGTCCGCCCACGAAAAGGCTCAAAAATTGCGGTCAAGAGTACTCACACAAGGTTGACCTTGAAGTAGGATTTCAAAAGCTTGTGCACACATCTTTAAATTTTCCATTTGAGTTTGAATACATTGCTCTCGTATGGCTTCTCTGCTGCACAGACCTTGTGCTCAGCTATGTTCACTCCTCTCGTGGGAACACAAACTCATCCCAATTCTCTCGTCACAGGTGATGACAACTGATCGAATCTGTCCTGAGGCAGGGAGATGCTTTGTGTTTGTGATTGCAAAATAAACGAATCGCTCCACAAACATACGGATCGACCTGAGAGTAAGACAACTGCACGTGCAGAAATAAATAATGTTGTCTGTGTGCTCACATTCATTTCATCCTCTATTTGCTTTAGCTGCGCCATTTTGTTTCTAATCAGCAAATATTCACCTGAAATCGCAGCTAATCCAGCGCTTATCTGATGGCTCAAGCTGCCCAATCAACTTCTCAAATCCACCTCATCGACACCACAATAAATCACATCAGTCACCCAACCCACGTCGGCACACGCTTCAAATGTTTGGCAAAGAATCAGCTGTTCGTTCACGTCAAAGTTCAACTGCTCGCGACGACGGCGATTGCTGTCTTCAGCCAAAATTTTGATCAGAAAATGTTCAGGACGGCTGGGCACCCTTCCGTCGTTGTCGAATTTCGAGCAGTTTGAACTTTCTTGCAAGTCTTGAACAGGGGGTGATGAAAACGCAAAGTTGTTCACAGGAAGAAACGCGCAGAGTCTGGTGTCCAACTCAGATTTCCATTGTATCTTTTTTAGAGAGAAAAGAAAGACTGCGAACACAAACAACTCTCACTCGTTTACATACACGATTCAACCTACCTATTCAGACCACTGCCAGAGAAGCAAAACCTGTCAGAGAAAAACCCCGACGCTTTCAGTCGCTTCCCAGGAAAGGGAGCCAGCAAAGATGCAATCTTTCAACGCGATTGACACAACAAAAAGCAACATCAGGAACATGAGGAACATGATTGATGGCAGAAGAAGCTGAACGCGTCATCACCTGCAAATATCCAGATGAACTTCGTGTGGCTCCAGGCAGTGTTCATTCTCTGCACTTTTTTGAAGGATCGGACGCTCAATTCTGCGAACATGCACGCATCCATCCTCCATGCAGCCTGCCGCTGTTCAGAACATCTCAATCTTCAAACTAAAACCTGAGTGTTGTCTTCAACTCTACACGACACTTCATTCTTTTGGACACAACGTGCTCGTCGAGTCTTGAATATCAGTGCGTGGTGCACACTTTCCTCACGAAACAAAATCGCGCATCAAACGAATTATCATATTTTTTCACTGAAACTATTTCTTCTGAATATACCCAAGAGACATGTGCAGAAAAACAACCAATTCACTTTCCACCGATATGTGTTGTTGGCGTCAGAGCCCAATCCAGGTGATCTGCCCTGCACTCAGGATGTGAAAACATTTCACGTACCTTGCAGAACAACGCCACGTTTCAACAGAAGACGTGATTCCAAGCACAAGGGAAACACATCCTTGATCTCTTGTTTCTCAGCTTCAAAACCAGGTCAGGCAGAATGCAGCTGCAAACGTCGTCGGGGCATCAAACACGACCATGACAGACATAAGCGAGTCTCCAGTAATCACGAGCGTCCAGACGATCCACTGCGGACTTCTGTGCGCGGTAGATCTACAGGTCATCTGCTGAAGCTGTCATGGTGCAGCTGGTAACAGGTCTCACAGCTGGTGATGCAGCACTCAGACTTTCCCTGCAAGCCGCGCCCTCGGTCAGTGCGATATTTTTGCACGCACATCTGCTGTACTGATAACCCGGAGCAAAACAGCTGCACCGCTTCATACATCACAAGATTCATGCAAAAATTGCAGAAATTCAACGATGTTCATCTTCCCAACTTTGCTATCACGGTGCGAAATGTCATACGCCTTCCCTTCTCACAAGTTTTCAGTTGTCTGAGTGACTGCAACTATGTGGAACTCTGAAAAATACCATCGAGCAAAACATTTTCTGTCCAAAGTCTGGTGTACGCCTGTTTTCCTTTTCTCCGTTCATGTGAAGTCATCATCTCATTGGAACATCACAAAACATGCGAAAGAGGTGGTAACGTTCGGTCTTTTAGACAGCATTAGCAGGTCACAACAACCTCGGTTGCCATTCCACAAAACAGGATTCTCTCATCATTTGCGAAATTTCTCTTCCAAAGTTCAACAAAAGAAAGCGGTACCTCCTGTTGCAACAGCTGTGATTCCAGAAGTGGAACAACAGAAAGTTGTTTTCTTCTGTCTTCAAGCGTAGAAATGTCAGCCCCTTGCGATGTGAACTTCAATGTCGTCGCAAAATTGTCTCGTTTTGTCGCTGAGCGGGCGCGATCGATTCTTCATCAAATTCCAATCGTTTGTGACAAAAGCGCACATCCACCAGACAGACGCTGAGATGTGGACAAAGCATCCAACATCACCATTGATACGTATCCACCAGAAAATGAGTGTTTTCTGAGTCTGCTTCTGGATCAATGTCGCAGGTATGAGTCAACGCACACAGCGCGCCAATGACACAATCCATGGCGAAACACGCGCAGATGGGGCGACGCACGAACAATCACCATCGACCTTCGCGTCTTCTCTGTGATAAACCAAAAGTGCATCAACAGATCCAAAAAGTGGTGTGCATTTCCAGATCAAACACATGCGCACAGCAAGCCCCATTTGCGGTTTCTTTTTTCGAGATCCTACCTCGCCGCCCCAGACCCCCGATCCCAGCGTGACTCATTCGCACAACGATCAATCACACACTTGGAATAACTGCTCGCACAGATTTGTAATGTTCATACATTTGTCCCTAGTTAGCATATCTCCGTCAAAGAAACCGCACGTCTGTTGCGTGTTTCCAGGAGCGACACCTGTATCCTGGATGGGAGGAAGGTGCGTCCGTCACCTGCACGAGCGTTATCCGTCAAGTGTCATTCATCAGGTGGGGATGAGTATCGCCACACAGGAACGTGACTCACCCAATCGACTGACGTACACGCCTTCACTTTTTTCTCCAAAGTGGACGAATGCTCAAATTTTGAGAACCGTTTTGCACATGTACTGCAGGTTCCTCAAGCACCAAGGCAACAGTTGAGGATACAGCGTGGTTGCGTGCAACAGCTTCACCCTCTTATCCAGGCAGATGTGTTGCCATCACACACTCAGCTGTATGGGTCTGTCTTTGCGTGCTGAACTAACTCCTGGTGTGCAAGATTGAAAGGACAAACAGCAAGAGTTTGTCAACATGGCAGCATCTTGCACCAAAATGATCGTTGTTAAAATGATGATCTCTCACTGTTCGCAGACAACTGGCAGCAAAGAATGACACCGGCGCAAAGAGGCTGCCGTCAGTGTCGTTTGGCGCACTTCGAGTGACGAGAAAGTCCGCGATTCACAAAGAACCCTCTCAGCTTGAGGACCTGAGTTCTTGCACCCACAGCAAATCAACTTGCGTCAGGTGAGACATTCACAACACACATTCGCAAATAAATGTACACCTGCAATGACAACAGATCATCACTCGAATTTGTGTTGAGCCTGGGGATTTAATCTCTGTTGCGGCTGTCTGCTCCCAAGCATGAGAGCCATATTCTGCAAGAGTTCGAAACACTTTTTGCTCCTTCACGTCGCAAAATGTGTCCGACGTGGTGTGGAAATTGGGTGGCAGACGTTGCTCGACTTCTGCCTGGATTTGGTGTTTGTAGGTTTCTCTCCTGCGGTTGGGTACCTGTGTGTGTGTGTGTGTGTGTGTGTGTGTGTGTGTGTGTGTGTGTGTGTGTATGCCTTACCCGTTGAAGTACTGTTTCAAGAATTGCAGCATATCTTCGTTGTGAACCCGGTACATTCCGACAGGTTGATCAAACAATGCTCATTTACCCACAATAGATTGGGTGAAATTTATCCTCAAAAAATGTTTGTTCTAGATCCTGAAAGTCGAACTCAAATTTTTCCCACCATAACGATCACACAATACCATCACCTTTTGCTTGAGGGAAGTCAGTTCAACACACGCACTTGGTAATTTACCAGCAATGCTCAAAAGTCTTCACTTGGGACACGAGGACTTCCTTTGTCCACGGAGAGAACATGCGACGAACTCGTATCACTGTATGGGCACCGTGTCCACATATTTCTGTCATGCAGAGCTTGATATTTATGCAGTAATACAGGCGATTTGGAAATGCGCCACCTCAGGTTCAGACACAAGCATCTTCCAACGATTCACTCGATCTGATGACTCTTTGAAGTGACAAAATACCGGCCCAATCTTTGCCAAGACGCTGGACACCTGGAGACACCACCACTTGCTAATAACTTCCAATTGATGAGCTACCAGTCAGACTGACCAATCCAACATCCAGCCATTCTAATTGCGCCAGAGCATTCAAACTGGACGTGGAACGTGGGCTTCCATTCGTCTGACAAGATTCCCAACAATTGACGTACCTGTTGCAAGACGAAGCGTAAAACGGTCAGAAAATTGGTGTTTCACCTGCGAACCCAGATACTCGCAAATGGTGACAACCAAATGATGGTGTTTGGGTTGTTCCGCAGACAGACAAAACGCTCCTTCAAAACACTTTTGCACACGACCGCCACGAAACACGGCAGCCAAGTTCTCGGCAAAATGATGTTTGTTCTTTGAGGAGGAAGAGTGACAAACCTCCGTTTACGCCTCTTGCTCGCAAAACTACACAACGTTGAAGAAAGTGGAGCAAATATGAAGTGGGGGAAAACTTACCACGTCGAGAGACAATCCAAATGCCATTCGCATGCAAAGGCTTTGGCTATCAATAGTCATTGACGCTTCAGGCACCAACTTGAGTCCAACTGGCAAATATGGCAACTGCTCAAAAGTTGTCTCTTCCCACACTCAACTTCTATCGTGGTGAGCGCAACCAGATAATCCGAGCGAAAATCTTGTTGTGGCGTCTCAACTCAGAGAAAGAAGTGTTTTCATCACATGGCCCTCAGCTTGAAGCCAGCACACATACCCTTAAGACCGTATCCTGGTTGTATTCTTTTCTTCAAGACACACATGGACCTGCGTACACCACCAAATGTGGCATCAGAAATCATCTCCGTAAGCTACAGTGTCCTGGTTGACGGAAAACATCAAATATCACGCAAAGGTGGTCACAGACAGGTATCATTCCTCGTTCCTACCAAACCAAGTACGCACTTTCAAGTTCTGTCACTTCCTATTCTTCAGTCTCCACAAAGTGCCCAGCGCTCCAGAAACGCATCCATTAATCTAATCCAACCTGCCGACAGAATCTATTGAAACATCGAATGGGAAAGCTCCGGTCCTCTTTTTTGTCCCGCAAGCCGACTTTGCTTGTACATCATATCCAGTGATAAACTACACTCTCTAAATTTATTCTGCATACAAATGATGGCGTCCAGTTCATAGACAGGGCTCAGAACCTTGTGAAGGCTCACAATGTCAATTGAAACTGTCTCGCAAAAAGCTTGTACACAATGCTTTGAAAGCAAAAGCTCCATACATTACCGCAAACATGCCGAACTGTGACTTCCAGCAAAATTGAATATTTTCCTTCCTTCGGCGTAACCACAATAAAATCTTTTTGCTTTCAAGTTTCGGATTGAAATTAACCCAGATATTTCCACTGGGACTACACAGGTTACGCCGTCTAATCTCCAACCCCCGCTGCTCCAGGTAAGGTCATACATATTAAATCTGAGACACTGTGGGGTGAAGTCCGAAGATGCGGCATTCTCCACAAAATGCACTGCGTCCCAACAACATTGGCCCCGAGAAAAACTCTTCTGGAGGGTTGGGCAAGATATCATTAAATTCGACACAGTGTCCGATGCAGGCCTGTAATTTCTGACACCCGGCGCATTGCACTGGTGATAGACGCACGCAGACAGTAAATTAGATTTCGCTGCTTGACGCAAGTCAAACAATCACCGAACAAACTTTCTTGAGACTTTGTCCTCAAATTCCGATGCAACGGAATGCGCTGGCTCGAACGGGTTCAATTTTTGCGCTTACAGTGCTGCAGTTCTTGCGAGTGTTGGACATCTCAGTGGTAATCCTTGGCCCAAATCTGTACCTCTGTCCCAGCAACATTGGTGAATGCCAGGCAACAAGACAAGTGTCCACCGTTCTGATCATCTTCTTGAAATGCACCAATCCAAAGTCAGGGAATCTCTCTTCTTTGTACTTTGTGCAAACTGAGAGTAAAATCTTGATGCTTCTTCTGACTTTTGTCAGGATTTGACAACCTGCTGGTTTAAGAATACACTGATGTCAAAAACTCCTTTTGTGGAGATGTCAACAAGCTACAAATAACAGGAGGCTAAATTCTCTTGCTGACAGCACAAGACATAAAAGGGTTTCAAACTTTGATAGACTGTGGGAACACAACTTGAAAGTTCCATGTTGTTCCTGTGGGTGATCTGGCAGATCTGTTGGTGTTCTCCACACCTTCAGGCATATCTTTGTTCGATACTTTTGAGATCTGCCTCGCAAATGCCGCAGTTCATCAATGATCAATCTGCTTTTGAAGGTCGCCAAAGGTCGACAAGTCTCCAAGTTACAATTCTGCCGTGGAAAATGACTGCTGAACTCCCATTCTCTCATGCTTGTAAATCTGCACCCGCAGTGCCCACAGCAATTTCACTCCCTCTTTCTTATCGTGCCCTGAGACCTCAATTATCCAAGTGACCAACCCTATTTAAAGAATATTCAACCTTTCTTCGTCTTGCTTCAGCTTTCGCTCCACTTCGACCTCCGTGGTCAAAGGAAGGTACTCGTGTTACATTTCTCCACAACAGGAGACGGGTTTGGAGAAAGCCGAAGGTCACGCAGTGGAGACCATCAATTTCAGTGAGGTCAGATCATATCACAACAAAATACGCCTGCACGAAAAATACCTTGTGCGAAGCTTTTGGGGGAAAACCTGCTCCGAATGGAATTTTTCTCAACATGTTCGTGGTTGAAGCACAACTTTACCTGTCACTTTCATTCCAGCACTCGATCCAGAATTCCTTTAGTTCCTCCCATTCTCTCCTCCTCTGGTCAGTATTATTGTTGTTGTTGTTGTTGCCGTTGTGCATAAACATTGCTTCCTTCAAAGCTTCCATGACTTCGCACGACGCTCTGCGGGAGCACACTGCTGTTGCACATCTGGGACGGGAACAACTGGGTTCGTGCAATTTGAATGAAAGTTGCGTGATAAGTGGCCCAATTAGGGACAATCGATTCACATTAACATTTCATTGATTCACCTGCACAATGCGCGGCAAACGAGGAACCACTAAATTGCTGAAAAATTCACATGAAACAACGTAGTGTGTCAATTACTCCCAATGAAAAAACTGGAAATGCATTCGTGATCCAATCATGAACATGACGTGTTGATTTGCATCAGAAGAACTGAGGAGTCAACTTGGCCCCGCCACTTCCTAAATAATTCACTTTTTGATGAAACAATTTCAACAAGAGCAAGGCAAACAAGGCGAACTGTTAGAAATGCAAAACATAATTGCAGAAACAACTGCTCAATCAGCGTTCACACTCTTCAAACATTTTTAAGTTGAAATGAAAACACGAATGTACTCGTAGATGACGTACACATGACTCACATTTTGCATCTGTCTTTCACTTGCACACAACATTCAAACCTGTTACTTCATCAATACATTCTGAGTAATCGTGATCAATTGTTTTATGACTCACCTGTCATCGTCGACGATTCCGCTGGACTTCTGCATGCACTCCTTCACGGCCGCCATACCTTCTCGGAACCTCTGCTGCATGCGCTTTGCATAAAGAGACGCGCCGCCCTCACTCATGTACCCGCTGGAACACACACAGTTCTCATCGATAAGGCGCTTGTCAGGAATGAGTGACAAATAGCGTTCTACAAGTGCAACCAAAAAGCGTGCATGTGCACGACTAAAGCACCTGAGCCAAAGAGGCCCGAACTAAACTTGTTTGCGTTTTCAAACTCAAAACTTTCTAAACGTGTTCGCACCAAACAAAATTGCTCCGAGTAGCAAGGCGAGATATTCTTGTATATATATATATATATGTGTGCGTGTGTGTGCGTATGTATGTCTGTGTGTATGTGTGTGTTGTTGTGTTTGTGTGTATATGTGTGTGTGCGTGCGTATGTATGTACGTGTGTATGTGTGTATGTATACGTGTGTGTGATGAAGGCATCGGTTTCTCACCTGTTGATGTCGTCCAGGTGGTTGGAGCGGAGGACGTCACCGTCCGACATGTAGCCGGAGGCGAGGTCGGCCGAGTCGGCGTCCGAGGCGGCGTCGTCGTCCTGCGCGCTGCGGGAGCTCGACAGCGCCGCGCCGCTGCGCCGCAGGTTCACGTGCGACAGCGAGTACTTGCTCGGGTCAATCAGCGGCCGGTTGACGCCGAGGCGGCTGGAAGCGCTCTGACTGTGGGCAAGACTGGACACCTGGGAGTTCAGGGTCGTCGAGATGTGGAACGACGGACGTGGCAAGGGGTTCGACTTCCCGATGTTGAGATAGGCGTAAGGCGAGGGTCGCAAGATTGGCTGCATGGGTTTGATGCTCTGCACCAAGGCTTCATCGTTTTCGTCCTTTTCCGTAAATGTGGTTTCCTTGGGCGACTTCGCGTGCGGCGACTTTGGCACATTTTTTGTCTCGGGTCTCTGACCACTGGCTTCATACATTGCACCCACTTTGCTGGGTACAGCTGATCTGGGCACCCCACGGCCGGGGGTGTTGGAACTGTTTTTACGCAGGCTAGAAATATGGTCTTGCACAGGCGGTCTGGCACCTTGCTGCATCATGACCTTGGCTTTCTGTCCTGACCTGTTAGAGTCGCTGTCCAGACCCGACTCCTCGGCGCTCGAGCCTCGGTAGATGACGCTGTCATTGGACGAGTGGCTGTTGCTGTTGGAAGCGCTGTGCGAATTTCCACCCGACTCCCCTCCGCTGCTGACCGCCGCAGAGTCGTTGGATGTGAGGCTGTGGCTGCTCTGCTCCTTGTTGGGTCCCTTGGGCGGGGTGCTCGTCTGCGCGGAGCTGGCGTTGATTCCCCGAGTCAGCGCGTCCTTCGACGGCGCAATCACACGGTTGATGGCCGAAACGTTCGTCTGGGTGTCGCTGTCCACTTTCTGGGGTTTACCTGCCGCGCTCGAAGTTTTCACTATGCGGGATTGAGAACTGACAGCGGCCTGTTGCTGCTGTGTTGTCGCCACGGACCCTTGTTGTGGGTGTGGCTGTTGTTGTGGGGGGTGCCCGACCGGAGACTGAGGCTGTGGACTCAGGCCCTGGGAGATTTTGTTTGGGTGTGGAGTTTTGGCGTGTTTGCCCATTGCAATCATGGACCCGTGAGATAACCTCTGTTGTTGCTGTTGCTGCATTTGCTGCTGCATCTGTAACTGTTGCTGCTTTTGCAGCTGCTGTTGTTTCGCTTGTTGTTGCTGCTGCTGTTGCGCTGCGTGATGTTGCGCTACCGCGTCTGCGTGCGCCTGAGTCGAATCTCCCGGCGTGATTCCGTAGTGCCCAGTGCTGGTCCTGGCTTCAGCATGGGCTCGGCGCTGTTGCTCCTGCTGTTGCTGCTTTTGTTGTTGCTGTTGTTGCATGGCTTTCTGCTGTTGAAGTGCCAATTGTTGTTGCTGTTGTTGCTGCATCTGAAGTCGCTGCTGATGCTGCTGTAACTGTTGTTGCTGATTCTTCTGCATGGCCACGCCTCGACCTGTCGGTGACAGGGGTCGACTGCTTGGCTGCATGCCTTGATCACTGTCTCTCTTCAGCTGCTCGCGAGATTTCTCTCTGGACACAGACCGCATTTTAGGCGCCTCTTCTTTGGCTGCGGGTTTGGCGGAAGCCACCTTACTGCTGCCGGGTTTCGGGATGCTGGTCAGGCCGGGGGTCGGTATGCCGGCGCTGGAGGCGGATGAGCCTCCCACACTGACAACGCTTCCTGCCGAACTCACACTGCTCTTGGCCTTGCCAGAGAGATTCGCCTTGTTGATTCCCGCGATCTTGGTCACTGTCTTCTTCGGCTGCGAAGGGCTTCCCTCCTTCTGCTGCGGGGTCGACGCTGCGGCAGCATTCTTGTCCAGCTTCGCTTGGACACTGGAGGAAGGCTGTAGTTTGGCACTGGATGATGCGTTGGTTTTCTTCAACAGGGAACTGGAGACTGACTTAGAGCTGGGGATCGCACCGCGCTTCTGCGCTTCGGCTTGACTAGGGGCGAGGGCTGTAGCACCATTTGCACCTTCCTGCTTCTTCGACTTGCCTCCGAGAAGCTTGGAGGTTTTCTTCTCCTTCGAGTCCTTTCCCGGCTTGGGGCTGTCCCGGCCTGCGGCCGCCTCGCTCGCAGCTATCCGGGACACGCTGCCGTTGGGGACCTTGCCGTCCTGGGGGGCGGTGGCCCCGGAAGGCCCCGCCCCCGCCTCACCACTCTGCCTCTTGTCATTAGCACCTTTGGCCGGGGCCCCTGCCTTGGACGCCCCTGCCTTACTTTTGTCCTTGTCCTTGAAGAACCTGAATTTGTCCAACATGGAATTGTTGTTTTGTTTGTTGGCCGCGCCGGGGATTCCTCTGCTGGGGGCTCGACTGGCAGACGCGCTACGTTGCGCACTGCCGTTCGATGATGCAGATCCTGTTGAAAGAAAATGTCATTGAAAACATCTTTCGCTTCCGTTGTGTCGTGTCAAAAGACCATATTTCACTCAGGAAACACAGCACTGAAAACGGGTTGAAGCGCAAAACATTTTCGAACCGTTTCTCACGCCATTTCATTGCATGCAGACGCCACATTTCATGAACTATGAAGTGTCTGATTTGAACTCAACCAGTCTTGCGTCGCCACCGACATTACACTTGCTCCTCAGCATTTCAAAATTCACGAGTCCTTGGTCCTTGCGAAGTGTCATAGAGAAAAATCTTGTGAGGTTCAGGCCTGGCTCGTGTAGCCCGTGGAGTGGTGCATGAAGTGGTGCGCCACTTGGTGCACCAAACATCGAATGTGATGCGCCTGGCCGCAACCTTTTCCATATTGCACTTTTATTCACTCACCGGAAGCACTTGAAGAGGTACATGAGCTGGCGCTGGTCGAGTTGTACTTGCGGTCTCCGAGGGACGAGCTGCGGCCGGCGGCGAGTCCACGTCCGCCGGGAGTCGGGATGCCGGACACGCTGGCGGGCGACGTGGAGCGAGACGACTCGCGACTGTTGCGGTTCACGCTCAGACTACTGCCGGCGCCTGCAAACAGAAAGAGCGGAGCATTGAAAGAATGGTAGGCGGGACAGGATCCATGAGGATCCTTGATTCCCGAACTGGAGCCTCTTTGCTCAGCACGGTGCCTGGGAAACTCATTTCTGCCGTGATTGTTCGGTGCTGCCACCTTTGCAAGATTCAACTCAGCCAAAACATGGCAAATCCGTTGTGTGCAATCAATAAAAGCGTCGGTCATCGTCAGTTCAGAAGCAATTTGCCAGTCTGGAAGAAAGTTTGAGCAAGAAAAAAAACTTTGGTAACCTTTGTCGGAATGGGAAATCACATTGGACATTGGGGACAAGACGAGACCGGACCACACGCAGCTAAACTCTCAGCCCAGTCACCGAGCAGACTGAGTTGTGTTTCCCTCAGCGATGTCACAACACTCAAATGTCATACACTATCCAGAACTGCCTTCGCGCATTCTGGACGTTGCAGCCCCAATGTGGGAACAAAAACATCTGAATCTGGCACACTGCTGTCGAGAAATGAAAACATTTGGACGTGTCCAACTTTCTGGGCACACTCAGGATCAGCTGTGGACGGCACAGAGAGGCTGTAGTCTGTTAGGATGGGTGGTCTGTTGCCGTTGGATGTCTTGCGCTTTGTGTCCTTCCCTTTCGCTTTCCTTCTGCAAGAACAACTTGCGTTTGTACTGCATCGACCTGGAGATTGCACCCACATGTGAATGACTCAGACTCAATCAACCAGGTCTATTTACTGCAACGGTCGGTGACTCATTTCAACGCCTCTCTCTCTACCTGGATAACAATCTTTCGTCTGCAATGGTCTCGAGCCTTCAGCATGTCCACCATTTATCCCTCATCTGAGGCATATCTCGAGTGCGTGGCAATCCAAGTCTTCTCCATTTAGACCAGCGACTTTGATCTCGCCAATTCGTTTTGTCTCTTCCCCACCCCCTTGTCAGTTTGAGGCAACACCAGTCGATCAGAATCACCTCTGCTGACCAGAGGAAGGCACCTCGCCTGGTGTCTGTGCTGATAAGATAGGGGTATCTCCCACTTGAATCTCACGAAGCTGTGTCCCAAAATGAACCGTGAGAGATTACCACGCCGACACACTGTCCCTCCCTCTGCCTGAGTTGTAAGAATAGGCCTTGCAGATTCCCAGAATACATTCAGCAGCACAGTCAAAATGAAGTCCCTGAGCCCACAATGTTGTCGCGACTGCGTGCACATTCTGGCCTCAGAACAGAACAGATCCCCTGGCAGAATACCTGATTCCGAACTCTGTTTCCATAAATAGAGTGCGAACGAGCGTGAGACAGAATCAAGTTCACATTATTGTGCAAATGAAGCGATGTTCACAGGATTAGTGCGGAACCCGGGAAACAATACACTTTGCATAAGCCACAGCGCGACCGTGATTAACGAGCCTCGCGGGAACACGAACACATAAATACACATAAGGACATTACGAGAAGGAGTACAAATGAATATTTTATGGCTGGTTCCCGAAGCAACAGATGCGATGAGATTTGCCAGGTCTCGGTTGCTCTTTCCTCGTGTGACATACTTCATCAGTTATAATGCAATTTGCACGTCACAGGAAGACGAAAATACCACTTACGGTTGCAAGACATGAGTTCCGTGTTACTCACCCACGACGAGCACTGGATGCAGTACCAGCGCAGTTGCGCCACTCGGTACTCGTTTTATGGCCACAGGCTGAAGGACCAGTAATTTAGCGCACAGCAACGAAGTAGCAAATTCTTGTTGTGTCTCATTCATAATTCAAGTTGAGGAACTCGCAACGTTTGCCGAGCAAAGTTACTTCCAGCACGGACAAAAACACGCAAAGCAAACCTCAAAACTTTGACGCCTGATCAGTGAACGCAAATCGTTTCAATCCTTGGTCTGTCCAGTTCACTGTTCCAATGAAACCTCCTCAGATTTTCCCTGATCATGTGGTATGCCTGTCCGTACATCTGAAGAAGGTTGTCTGTCACTGTGTTCAAGTGAGCCAGTGCAGGTCAGATAGCACTCGGATCGGAAGAGAAATGCAGACGATCTCTGAACTTCCGGGAACAACAGAAATAGAACTGACAGGTGCCAACAACCTTCGCGTCAGTGTGCTTGCTCATTAGGGGTCCGTTTTTGTGAACTGCAAAATGCAGATCTACAGTTGTGCACCCAGGCTGAATGCCAGCACTTTTTTCTTCCTTTGAAAGTTTTCTCCAATGTTTTTGAGACAAACACACAAGAAAATATCAGGTGCAAGTTTTCTGTTTTCCCCATTTGTAGAGCAACGATCTGAAGGAACGTAACGGTGCAAACCATTGCTTTGTCAACACCGGTATCTGCACACAATCTCCACCAGCCAATTACACACCAATGTTTACAACACAAATGTTTTGCGCAATTGAGCACAAATGGAATTTCCTGTGTGCAACAGAATTGAACATATATTCTTGAGTTCAGAACCAGCATGCGTGTGCTCCTGGACGCCAACGGATTTTTTTCCACCACCACCACCACCGCAGCTGTATACCTTTGCGGAAAAACTCGACACACACAGCAGTACATGTCAGACTGACAACTCCAAATAAGGAACGCAGATCAGGTCAATTTGCACGCATCACCTGGATCTCATGAACGGAACCGGTGGAAGTTCATTTACGCACAGATCAATCGTGTAATGCATGTTCGAAGATTCGTGTTCCCTTCATCGAACTATAACCACCACTTGCAGAACAAGCCGTTGTTCAGAAGTTCAATACGCCAGGCTGACTTGGTTTCCTGCCAATCTCCACACGTCCATTCTTCAGCAATTACACGAGTTCCGAAAATAATTTACACAGACCTTGGCAATCGCGTTTTTGGCTTCCGTCGGCTCAGCCGCTTCCAGCTGCGTGAACTGCATTCACTTTCCAATTTGCGTTGTGGTGAGGAATGCGTGCAGCGGAAGCAAATTTTGAAGTGCTCTCAGTAGTCGTCGTCAAGCAACGTGCTTCTACATTGTATAAACAAATGATTGTACCCCTTTTAGTTCCACATCATCAACCCTCAACGTGCAAAGCAGTGTTCAAATCCAACAGCAAAATTCGTCTCCTGTGGTGCGTGCATTGCGAGCACAATGTTACCTGCTGTAAATCAGGTTTGCATTTCACATTGATACCCCATTAAACCCCAGCACCCCACAAGCTCACACCCTGAAGGCGGACACCGAATCCATTGCATGACGGCCTGTCCACACTGAACCCTCGCTCCTGGGCCCAGCCCGCTCATTACCAACGATACCCGTCTCCCGTTCTGGTGGCGGCGTACATTACTCAACAGTTTTACGATACCCACAACACGTCTAAAATGCCATTTATGGCACGGGAAACATGGCCGTATGATTTTCGAGATATTTATCACGCAGCTGTTTTCTGTGCACAACAAAACACATTTCACCGGTGAGCGGCGAAGCACAAAATGCACGCGAAGACACCTGCCACTCGCTCACAACTTCTTCGAGATACTCTTTTGACATCGATTTGTGACAAATTTGTGCTCAAATGGGGAACTTATTCAGTTCCTCAAGAAATGTGATCCATAAATGTGTGCCTGGCTGCGAACAAGCAAAGATTTCTTCAGGTGAATGTCCTGCCATGACTTTCACAACAAGTAAGGATGTCACCACCCACGCTTCCGTTAGAAAAAATCTGATCCACGGACGGAACAACAAAGCGAACAGAAATTGGTCACCTGTTTGTTCGGCCTTTGCAATTGAACATTTTCAAGGCAGCGAAACAGGATCTCTCCTCGCACGCGTAACGCGAGGTCCACAGCTGTCGGATTCACTTCAGCTTGGGCGAAGTGCCTCGTACATGTACGAGTAGCGGATCGGCAATCGATGGGTTGATTGATAAAGATAAAGTCTGAAGGATCCACTCTGACCCAGATCCCACGTGACCCTTCACACACAAATCGCCTTCCACCTCAGCTGCAGTTTTCAGTGGCAGGTGCAGAAATAGCCCTTACTCCGATTTATGAACACGCTGTCTCTGGGCAAAATTCAGTTGGTGCACGTCGTTTTCAAAACTTCACAGTTGACCGAAGTCACATGCGTGGTTCTGAAATGAATGTCTTTCATCAGCCAGACAACCCCAACACCATGCAATACACTTTTTGTTTGGACTTACGTATGACGTGCGCTTCTTTCACATGCCTTCGAGGCCTCACAGTCCCACTCAGACTTCAACAGATTGTCAATTTGGGCCCAACGATCTTCAGCTACAATCAATCTCCGAAGAGCAGTGTCCGTACTGTTCACTTCGCTCCTGCAAGGCATCTCATTACCTGGTAAATATTTTATTACAGACGAACTCCTGCTGTTCTTTTCAAACGGAATCCTCCAGAGAAATAATCTATCTCCCTTTGATTGTGCTGCCAACTTAAATAACCAATTTCACATTTGTGTTCTTTTCCGGTCAAACTGTCAGGTGAAGAATCCACGAACTGGATTCTGACAATTGAAAGATCAGATTCTGTTGCACTGGAAATGATCTACAATGCAATTGACGAACAATGCAAACCATGCATTGCAACGTGCAACGTTTTTTGATCTTCATACCAGTGAGCGCCCCTTGTGATGGCGTTTCAGCGAAAAATTGTAATTTTCCCTGCACGAGGTCGGAGATGATCTAATACCCCCTTGAACAAAATCGTGCAAACTTGATACCTTCGTATGACAAAGGACCAACGGATTGGCCGCAACAGTATTTGTGTGCAAAACAGATAAGCAAATACACAATCGCTAGAAATGTAAGTCCCTGGGAAAAGCCCAGGTCAACACGTGAAACCAAAACGTTTGATAACGAACGTTTCCAATTGGACTCCTGCCGAGTGTGTTGCAGCATCAAACTGCACTTCCGACTTGACGTTTGAGCCGCGTCCCTTGACCGTTTGACATGAATCGGATGCTCTTCCACCGGAGTTCATTTGAATGAGATTAAATCTGGGAATTTCCCACTTCAAATACAGCCGGCCATTTCAGCGATTCCACAATTCGTCAAAGGGGAAGGGGAAACCAAACAGCATTTGAAGGCAATCTCCAACAGCCTCTTCCTCCTGCAGCAGCAGGACCCTGATCGAGGAATCTGCACAAAAGGCGATTGTTGTGTCGCCTCCTCCACACATCTGTCGTCGCATAACCAAAGCCAGTCCGACTTGGTAAATGCCACACTTAGTCGCCTCCTTTATCTCGTTACACTGTTTACCAAAGAAATTTACATGCATTCAAGTTTGTCAAATTGTTTCTCAAAAGGCTGATAAAATCTTGTTTGTCAGATTTTGATCGATGACGAACAGGACATGGAATGGTCAACACACCCAGAAACTTGTTTTCGCCAGACAGTTGGGGTGACACTCTTTTTGTTCAGAACATTTCTGGACAAAGACATATCCGTCCTTGTCTTGTTGACTCGATCCTTGTGTTGCCAAAGTCAACAATGCTTGGATTCAAAGTTATCGCCAAGCAGGTAACTGTTGGTTTCATGTTTGAAACTTTACAGGGTGCATGCAGGATTCGTTCGGGAGGGGAGAGTCCCTCACAATTTCCAAAAGCTTGTCGGGGGTGAATTTCTGCATTTCATGTGGCAAAATTCTGTTGGCTGCAAAATTTCGGGGCCGGACCCCAATCTTCCGGTTCTGTCCCTGCTTCGACAGTTTCGCTGGCAACAACAGCTGTTCAGAAAACATGTCCATGCTCATGTCAAATCATCAAAATTTATTATTTCATTTTGGCTCCTTCACCAATGTGCACACTGCGTCTGTATCATGATTGGAAGAGTTTCAACACCAACATCAAAAAGTGATGTGCCAAGCAAAGTGACAATAATGACGTCTGCCATGGAGAATCTCCCAGCCCAGATTTTGTTTATGGCTGTAGCGTCGCAAAACTGAATGGAAAGGCGCAGCAAACAAAGGGCACGCGTGCAGCAACGGAGCCTCCTGTGAACCTCCTCGTACTTCTGCCTTCCAATTGTTCTGTCGGAAACAATACAGCGAGGACCGCCATGTTTCATTGCTTGACTGGAGCAAGGCAGAAAAACCTGTGATTTTGCCACACGAAGTAATGCAAGAGCCTCACCTGAAACAGATGTCTGATCTCAGGTTCAGACAAAAGATCCACAAGCTTCTCTTATCTGCGTGCTTTGAAAGGGTCATCCATTCTCCAATTTTGGCTGAGCAGTCTCAAGTTGTAAATCATATTTACCAAGTATCTTCCCGATAATCTTTGCCTCTGTACTCGAACAGCCTCCAACAGGCACCTAGTTTTTGAACAATACGCGCCCCAACGTGGACTTGAATACTGGGAACAATTTCTTTCTGAAAGACTAACTTGAGCGTAATTCGGCTTCAATCAAGTTGTGTGCCGGGAATTGGCAGGCTCAAATTATTCAGCAACAAAGATATATTGGGTTTGATAGCCCTCCAGGCCAATCCTGTGCAACCATAGCAGGCTGCACTTATGGTGTCAAAATTACATACTTCGAGGCAATGCAGAATCTGACAAGTTCCAATTTTGGCAAAGCAACCAAGGACCACGGAAAGGCCTGCGCCTGCGGTCTTGACATGAACTGCAGGCCTGCCTCTCGAATGGAAGAAACCTTGCCTCACCTTGGAGAAAGTCGCTCCTTGTTCGGCTTCCCAACAAAACGTGTTTCACGTCCGAAGCCTTCAAGGCAAACTGCTCGTTTCAGTTCATTCCATTGAAGAACTGTTCAGTTTTCAGTTTCCAGCAACTTAATTGGCGAAACTCAACTGATGCTGTGAGTAACACGTGAAATTTGTCGTCGCACAGAGTTTGCTTTGTTTCCTGATGCCTGTGATAAATCTTCATTCACCTTCGTGTCAAAACTGAGAAGTCTTCTTGCCTGCACCAAACCCTCCCTTGTAATGCTGATGACAGGCCTATTGCTTCAATGGGGCATCTTTTTGTCAGCTAATGAGCCTGCACTGCGTCGCATGTTGCTGGCGTCCTACATGGCATTGGCATCAGCTGACGCCTAACAAAGACTGCCTCAGCCAGAAAAAGGCTTTCCCCAAATAGCTTACCTGATTAGACTGCGCACGTGCACTGGATAATCCTACAACACTGCATTTCAATCCGTCCTGCAGAAGCACCGTGGGTTGGTCTCCCAAGAAAAGGCAATATTCAGCTCGTACGTGCTGAGTGTCGCTGTGTGAGTGAGCGCACGGCAACACATGTCAGTGTTTTTGTTTGCACCGAGAGAGGAGCAAATCTCTCGCAAGATGTCTCTCACCATCCCCTAATACAGGAACCTCATAAATTCCACACAGTATGCCCATCATCATGTGTGTGCATACATGGGTGCAGAAACTAAACTGCAGCCTTCAATCTCGGTCTTTATCACCGAGGAGCGTGTATGTATCTGACCAGGGTCGATATGACATTGAATGACATGTGCTTCCTGCACAAAAGTGCATGGTGCTGATGCCATCCATTGTGAGTGGTGCACACACAAGTCAATGCTAAAGTGTCGCATCACATCATCACATGCACTTTCTTGTACAAACTCGGAGTGTATGGAGAAGCGAGCATCACGCGAATGTACCATCCCCGTCTCCTGTGTACTTGTCCTTTGACGTGGTCCACACTCGTGAAGTATGCACGAAGGCGGCGTGATTTTTCGACACCAGTACACAGACGGATACGGACAAAAGGGTCCCCAGGCTGCAGAGGAAATTGAATTGTAAAATTGAAGTCGGCATAAGGCCCCGTCTGTGCCATTCTCTTTGTTCTTTACGTTAGATTCCTCTTCAGTAATTCTACTGTTAGCCCAGTACACAAAAGACTTAAATACTTTGACATCAGTGCAC